>Ga0307380_10005546_pt1 | contig 16725 bp, 20 predicted proteins | sample UN3MG_FD_202239 | JGI IMG/M metagenome (GOLD analysis project Ga0307380, IMG submission 202239) | Soil microbial communities from Risofladan, Vaasa, Finland - UN-3 | ecosystem: Environmental > Terrestrial > Soil > Coastal area > Acid sulfate soil | place: Finland: Risofladan, Vaasa | collected...
CGTTGGAGGTCCCATCGGGTCAAAGGCAAACGCTGCCGAGTTACACAGACCGGCTACAGCAAACGCGATCGTCAAACAGAAGAGTTTCGTTTTCATGAGCAGCTCCTAAAAAAACTCCATGACAATACTTCTGGTTCGCTTCTTTGCTAATAGTACCCGAGGTCGTCCAATCCCGTCAATGTTTTTTGGAATGTTTTCTCATTAGGGATGGCTTGAAAGGCATAGGCTAGCCCCCGACTTCCAGAGAGGCAAAGAGGGAAGCAGGGGCTCCGTCAGGGGCCGCAAGTGTGAAACTCGCGGCCCCGTCAAAGCTTGAATTGTTTTTGTGTGTGCTCTTTACAGCGTTCTGCGTCTTCGCAGCCAGCCAACCAGACCGACGCCGATGCCGCCCAAAAGAATCGCACCCGGAGCCGGGATGGGCTCGAAGTCGATTCGACCAACAGCAATCATGCCAGTTCCATCTTGAAAAGAAATCTCTTTTGTGAGTCCCAAGACACTCCATATACCATAGCCGGTAGTATATACCGTGGCGGTTGGATTGCCGTAAGTGTCGTAGGCGGTTCCTTCCAGCGTAATGCCCTCGAGAGTCGCATAATAAGCCTCAAAATAAGATACAGGCTGAGTGAAGACTACTGTCATCACGTTGTCAGGTCCGCCTGTTGTTGTGATGCCTCGGTCGTCGGCACCGGCGCCAATAAGTCGAGTGTCAACGACATAGTAGGTCGTATCCTCAAAGGCAAGCCCGTACGGGTTGAAGTGCGCCGTGCCATCCAGCAGGGTCAGATTTGGCAGATCGACCTCGCTGAATTCGACGGTTATGCCTGCACTGGCCGGGGGGGTACTGGCAGCGAATATCAGTCCGACTATCGCACAAGTTGCCACAAATCTTCTCATACGATTCCTCCTTAGCAAACGTCACGCTGACTCCCTATCCGAAGGGCCTTGCGCACTGACCCTCCAGGTTGTACAGAGGTAAGACTGAGCGGACCACAAACCACGTGGCAGAGAAATGCGGATAGACAACAAACACGCCACCAGGCTCACCGAGCCAGGCGGTTTGCCACCTTACACCACTCCATCCGTTTTTGCCGCATTAGCTTACCCTGACTCCATTATTAACCTGATCACACATCAGGCTGTCGCCCAGGAACCGTGGATAAGTAATACGCTATGATACCACTATCCCTACAGGCCCAGCGGCACCACTTATCTATTTTTACCACACATCCAACAGTCATGTCAAGTAAATTCTCCAAATCCGCCAATTTTTCTGAATTACGGCCAAACTCAATAGTTTGCGCCAGACGGGAGGTGCATCCGGAGGATGCAGAGGTTTGACGGCCTGCGCATCGCCGATCGACGGCAGTTGAGAGTGCTTCGCGAATCCCAAACGTGGTTTTTCGCTTGAAAATTTCGTTTTTCTCTGTATCTTGGGAATCCAACGATGGATATTTTGAAGAACATTGTGGATATTTCGCCTTTCAACTGGCTTGAATTGCTCAGTGCGATGATAGCCGGTACCGTCGTGGGCCTTGAGAGGCAGTTGTCGGGAAAACCGATAGGGATCCGGACGAGCATTCTGATCTGCATCAGCACGTACGCCTTCACGACGTTCTGCGGTATCAACAACGAGCCGACCCTCGATCTGCGGATCATCGGTCAGATCATCACGGGTATAGGTTTTCTGGGGGCGGGCGTTATCCTGACGCGTGGCGGAATTGTCATCGGCGTCACGTCAGCGGCGTGTATATGGATACTCGCCGCCATCGGTATCACCATCGGAACCAATCATCCCGCCACCGGCATCAAGTTGTCTCTCCTGGCGGTGATTATCCTCACCGGAGTGGATACGGCCGAAAAGAGAATCAAATCCCTGCGCAAGGGTCTGCACGAAAAGTACAGCAAAGTACAGAATTGAGGGCTGCTTCACCCGGCCGGCCGGTTTTGCAGAGGCATCTCCGTTGTTTGACATGGCCGTATTCTTTGTTTACCATTGATTCTCACATTACCGGCAGGAACAAAGGCTGAACGATGGACGTCCCAGCGAAAACCTCGATGTTCGCAATGGCCGCTTTGCTGTTACTGGCAGGGTGTGGGGATATGCACACCGATTACTCCGGCCGGGGGCTTGCTTACGCCAGGAGAGGCGAGTTTGATCGGGCCATCTTAAGCTACGACAAGGCTATTGAACGAGACCCCTGGAACACAGAGGCCTATGCGAATCGCGGGTACGTCTATTACACCAAGGGCGAATATGACCGTGCCATCGCCAATTACAGCAAGGCAATTGAGATTAACCCGGATTACACGCGCGTCTATATCAACCGGGGTGACGTCTACTCCACGAAGGCCGAATACGAGCGTGCCATTGCCGACTATACCAAGGCCCTTGAGCTGAATCCGAGGCTTGCAGAAGTGTACGATGCTCGCGGGCTCGCTCGTGCCGCACGGGGTGACTTCGACCGGGCCATATCAAACTTCACGATAGCCATTGGCATAGAGCCGGGCAAGGCCAAGGTCTATTTCCACCGTGCCACCGCCTACCGGAACAAGGGACTCTATGAGGAAGCCTGGCAGGACCTTCGCAAGGCGCAGAGCCTGGGGCACGCAGTCGACCCGGAGTTTCTCAAGAGACTCCGCGAGGATACGGACCGGGCCGAGTGAGTCGCCGTCCCGTCCTCTACGGTTATCCCAGTGGCAAGCGGCGGATTATCGTCGGCAGTGTCCGTGAACAACCTGGCATCTGGTCGCAGAGCAGGTTCTGCCCCCAGGCCGAGACCGTTGCATTCGTTTGGCAATCTGCCGCATCATGCCCGGCATAATCTCGCGGATATGGACCGCTTCAGACATCCTCCGGTCCAGGGTGGCTGATGATTTCCATCGAAGGTGGTCTCCGGGTCCGAGATGCACTCGGCCCACAAGGACTACGTCGCCAGCGAATCCGCATCCACACAGAATCTCTCCGTCCTCAGTGGCATACAACTCTTGCGATTCCGCTGGGGCGGTCAAACGAGCATGGCAGCGCACAAAGGGCTTAGGCGGATTGAGGCGCGAATGCTAATCTGCAATTTCCAAACATATTCGATTTGAAGCAGTGAGCGTTTTTATCGCTAATATCGGCTTAGTCGATTGTGAGAATATCTACGATTTTCTTCCGGACACTCCCGAGTGTCTGCGGCTGTACGAAGCCGAGTTTTCTGCGTACTTGTGTTTGGCTATATGCGAAAATAGCTCCACACTTAATTGCGGATGTTTGTTTCAGCCCCGTGTGGACAAATGAAGCATCGTTGCTCTGTATGGCAACCTGTTTAGGATCTCCATGTCGAATATTCGAGGAAATGGGAGCCAAGATGATATCTGGGCTACTTTGGTTGAATTGCACGCCGGAAATAACAAGGCAGGGGCGGGGTTTTACTGCCAGACGATTCGTGAAAGGTGCATCCGGTATAAGGACAATATCGCCTGGCCGGAGAGTCATAGCGGCTGACCGTCCTCAAAAGTGTAAATGTCCTCGGCTTCGTCATCCCAGAAATTCAACACTCCGCTCGAACGTGCGCACTCATATGGTGTGAGTTCGGGTTCTGATTCTGATGAGCCGAGAGTAGCGTCCTCATCTGATGAGTAATCAGAACACACCAATATATATGGTGCCTCAAGAACTATCTTTCTTGCATAGAAGCTTTTCCCTTCGACATCCACATCTATGTTGCATGAGGAAATTGACGGTTGCAGCCAAGATTTTGAATGTGTGGGCATTTTACTCCTCCGTTTCGGGTTTCAAAAGGAAATCACATACATTCTTTATAGCATATTCTTCTACAGAGGTCAAGCGATATCCGGCATCAAACTTCTCGGTTGCTTTCAACAATCTAGGCTGTGGCCAAACAAACTGTGTTTCTATGAAGAGGTCCTGAGTAGCCTCGAAAAATGACTCGATCTTGATTTCTATGTGAAGGGGGTCCGGATCCTTAGCAGCTGGCATGACTAATCTCAAGCCTCCTCCCAAAATAGGTCTTCCGCCCAAATACTTAAAATCATCATCTTTTTGTCCGAGTCGGGTTTCCCATAGGTATTTGAAAGCATGTTCAGTACAGCTATACAGGTGACGAATAGTAGCATCACAACGGACTATCTGACAATGCCTATTCCCTATCCACGTCTGACGGTAGGCACCGTAAATTGCATCTGCTTGCTCGATAAAGAGATCAAGATTATAAGCCGGTCTTCCAGAGGTAACGATAACGTTTGATACATCCGGGCCTACTGTGGCAATTCTCACTCTTAAATGAGATTCCTCTCTTCTTGCCAGTTCCAGGGCATTCTCTTGAACCTTTGTTTCGGTGAACTCTATCTTGTTCTCCAACAGAGCCTGTTGAAAAGCCAATATTCTCTGGGGATCCGGCGTCCACGCTGTCGCAACGACGTAATTCACGCCACGGTGGTGGCTTCTCTTACTTTGTATATTGAAACCGTTCATTTTTCTCGTTGCTTGGCCTTAACCAAGACATAGTGCTGTGGTGAAGTATCTATCCACACGATACTATACTGTATTCTTCGGCCAATTGTTGCGTTTTGCTTGCACAAAACTGCCGCATACAATTATCATAGGGGTGCCCAGTAGTACGCACTCATTCAACCAAGACCGGGCGTTTTAGAAAAAGCAGCAGCCTGACTTGATAAGCCGGCTGCTCAGCACCTTCTACCCTCGGTAGATGTACGACTATATTATCGTCCACAAAAGGCATTGAGTCAAACTCTTTCTTGCCGCCTTTTTGTAACATGTTGCAAATACAGCACTTACATCATTGGGATTACGCTTTAAGTTGCGCGACGAGCTGGCGGGTTTGGGGGGATTGGGTTTGGTGAGCTTGCTTGAAGGCGGCGGTGGCCGGGGCGTTCTGTTTTTTGAACAGTTCGTTGCCGGCGATGATTTCCTGCAGGGCCTGGGATTTGCCTCTGGCGTCGCTGAGGAAGCGAACCGCCCGCGTGCCATAGACGCCGCCGAGCAGGGCACAAATCCCGATGCCTAACTCCAGCATCGAATCGGCGACCTGCCAGGCATCCGGCCGCTGTGCCCCCTGCTGGAGCGCCGTGCCGGCAAGCTGCCAATTCGACTCGGCCAGGATGTCCTCGGCCGTCTCGGCGGGCGGGAATTCCTCTGGCAGGCCAAAATAGGCGCTGAACGCTCGGCTCTGAACTTCGCCGAGCTGCGTCAGGGCTTGCAGCTCCGGCGAGGTCTCTTCTGCCCGGGCGGTTTCGGCGGTGACCAGCGCCGTGCGATTATGCAGCCAGGCGTTCTGTTTCTGAACCTCGCTCGGTGCAAACCGCAGACTATCGCACCCGGCCAACAGGAGGGACATGCTTGCAAGGATGGGAACTACAACTTTTGGCAATCGGACTCTTCTACGTTCTTCTGTTTCTTTCATCGTTTTTCTCCCTTCTTGTAGATGGACTTGGTGGTTTTCCGTTATAATGCCCTCCGACGAGATGGAAGGAATTCATGGGCCGGAAAAGATATTCGGTTATGGACACGGCACGAGCATTCAAACCTGAAACGATACTGTTGTGGCAAAAGGTAGCAGAGCATCCTGAGGCCCAGCGAATCGTAAGATTGTTTCCATCCGCTGGCGTGCGTCTCGTTGAGCATCAACGAAGTCCGCTTTTGGTGGAGACGTCACCATCTCAGGCCCTGCTGGCCGGAAAAAAGACGCTGATGATCGGTGAGACCTCATCCTTTGTAGGACGTTTCGATGGCCGGCTCGGCTCGACCGTCCGCTGTTGTCCCTATTACAAACTCGTGCCCCTCTCGAATGGTTGTCCCTACCGCTACACCTATTGCTATCTGGCGTTTGTCTATCGCAACTATGCTCCGTTCATCAAAGTCAACATCAACCACGACGCGATGTTCAAGCAGATTCGCAAGGCCCTTGCCGGCGTTGGCGGCAAAGTCAGCTTCAACATGGGCGAGATGCTTGACAGTCTCGCGCTCGATCACATAACCGGCCTGACGACGATGTTAGTTCCCTTTTTCGCCGGCTTGCCCCGCGGTTTTCTGATGCTTCTGACCAAGAGCAGCAATATTGACAACCTGATATCTGTTGAGCCTAATGGGCAAACCGTCGTTTCCTGGAGCCTGAACAGCCAGCAGATGATCGAGCAGCATGAGACAGGCACCGCGAGCCTTTGCGAGCGTATCGAGGCAGCGAGATTATGCCAAAACCACGGCTACCGAATTCGGATTCGTATCGATCCGGGTATTCTCTATCCAGACTGGAAAGCCGGATACGCAGATCTAATTCAAAAGACCTTGGCTGCCGTGAAGCCCGAAAATATAACGCTCGGCATGTTGAGATTCCTCCCCGGCCATTTCCGCCTGGCCGCCGGAGCGTATGGCGGTCGTGCTCGTAAGCTCTTGGATCATAACTTTGTCGCAGGCGCATCGGATGGCAAGCTCCGTTATCCGCTAAAAGGTCGCGTCGCATTCTATACTTTCCTGATCGATGCCATTCGCAGCTTCGACAGGGACGTCTCCATTGGCCTGTGCCGGGCAACAGCCGAAATCTGGAGCATCTTCAAGCATCGCTGCAAACCCCGGCAATGCAACTGTGTGATATGACGAAAAGTTACCGCGGATCACCGATGTGGGCATGAACTGGTGTCCACATTCGACCGACCGGCAAGCTGTCTCACGGAACACGAATTACCTGTATGCCGGCGCGTTTGAGCATTTCACCGGTGACTCCTTCTCTGTCGCAGGAAGGGCTTTCACCTTTTAAGTAAGCTCGATGAGCACCCACGATGCTCGCAATCTCCAATGTGTACCTGGCACCATTCACGTGGAACCTGGTGACATCACGTCCGGTCTCCGGTGCGATGATTCGTAGTTCGCCATCAAGTACCTGGGCTCCGCTACCCTCAAGTTTTTCCCCGGTTCTCGGTGTCGGCATACCCCCGAGCTGTTCGGGACAGACGGGAACAAGAACATACCTTCTATTCAAACGGTCGATGAGTCTTTGGCGTTTCTTTGGCCTATATCCATGCCAGCGACAGGGAATCCCAAGCAAGCAGGCGCTGATCAAAACCGGTTCTCGATTAGTTGTGCAGTCAAATAAGTACCCATTACAGCCTCTGTGCTCGCCTGCCATGCTAACCACTTTCTACGATGATGCGGCGCCAGAATCTATGACGCCACCCCATGCAAAACTTCAACCGAATACTCTTGCCGCACTGAATGCAATCTTCGACCCGCAGAGACTTGGTCGCTCTATCAAATCGTCGGCACGCAAAACATTCTACCATGCAAAAGCCACAGTCCAAACAGTTAATCATCCGTTCGCTCAATCAGGGCCTTGCACCTACCTCTGCGACATTGGCTTTTGTGAGATGTTTCTCGATGGCTTGCAGGCGGTACTCATAGGAGATGCTCTTGGTCCAGAGCGAATCGAGTTTCTCCTGGAACGCCTCTTGCGATTGCAGGAGCGAAGTCACGTCGTGCTGCAGGACATCAAGTTGGCTTTGCAGATTGGCCCAACTGCCCACGATCAGAGAAGCTAACAGCACGAGCTGCACGATGACCGCCAGATTGATCTGCCGATTCAGCCGCCACGCTTTGGAATGCGATCGGGTCATGCCTTTACCTCACTTGTGGTGGTGTACTACCTACGGTTTGGCGTAAAACACATTCTTGTCGCCGACTCTTGACATGATAGCGTAGGTTCCCGCTGCCAGGGTGCCCTGCTGGGTGAACGACTCGGCCAGGTTGATTGCCTGGATCTGCTGGCCGATTTCGCTCGGCACAGCCCCGGGGTCGTGGATCACCACGGCAATGACATTATAGACGTTGTAGGACGAAAGGCTCTTGACCTTCACGGCCCACGCCGCCGTTCTGGCTCCGGGCGATGTCACGACGGCGATCTCCGCTGCTCCGTGGGAACCCTCGCGGCTCAGCCGCCCAAGCATCTGCTGACTCTCACTGCTCTCTACTGTACTGCTCATAATAGACACCTCCGTCGAACGATGCTCAGATTGGTGCACTGCTTCTGGAAATCCATCTGCACTCGAACGATGTGGCTCTTGCTGCGGCTGTCCCTCCGGCACGCCAGAAGGTCCCTGCTTTCAGGGCTTGTGCTTACCATGTCAGCGACCTGGCAGTCGAACATCAGGCTCGGCGTCTGGATATCGACGGTTTCGATGACCGCGGACGACCTTGCCGCCGTTCCGCGAACGAATTCATGCAGGGCATCCGAATCGTCCACCTCATCTGCGGGGCCGAGCGTTTGGTCCGTCGAGCCTGCGAAGATGCTTTGGTCCGAGATCTTGCGATACTTGAACTGACGCGGCAGCGTGATCGCGTGCTCGATGACCGGAGACGCAGAATGGACCGGCCCATCGGCGATTGTGCAGGTCAATCGCTCGTCGCTGACGACCGATGCGGTGATTCGGAATCTCAAGAAGCCCCGCAGAGCGGCGATCCATGTTTCGAGGTCAAGCTGCTCGCTGCTGAGCCATATTCCGCACTCGTCCAGCAGGATATTGAAGGCATGAAGGTGTTGCCGCCAGCTTTGGCCTTCGTCGAACGACACCTGAAGGAAATAGCCCAGCGACCGCCCCAGTGTGTCGGTGGTCAAAGCGGGGTGGAAGCGTCTGCGGCGTTGGACGAAGTTGCCGCTCTGGAAGATTTTCGAGAAATCAAAGGCCTCACCCCGGCTGTAGGGAGCGATGCTGTACTGGCCCGCTTCGTTCAGGGGCCACTTGCGATAGACGTCTTTGACTTCGTGGAAGTCAGGGTTGGTCAAGGGAGAGAACTTGTCGTAATCGATATCCTCAAGACCCTCGTCCCAGGCTTTGACCAGCTCGAAAGTTGCTTCATACACTTTGAAGTCGCCCTGAGCGACGTATCGATGGGTCACAGGCCAGAGGTTTTTTCTGCTGTGAAGCGCAGCGATGTTTGTCTTTGAGATGCTGAGTTGTTGACCCGCGGGCTGGCAATCCAGTTCCACGACTCGGCCTGTGCCGTCCACGTAAAACACAATGGCCTCATCGGGTCCGGCCGTCGCCATTCGCGGGACAAACTTGAACTTCAAACCAACTCTCTCACAGCAGCGGTGAAGGGCCTCGTCAAGATTCAGCCCGGTCACATCGAGGTCCCGGACGATTTGGCTATTCGTTAAAGTGTTCAGTTGGACCAGGCTCGGCGTTTGCAGCCCGCCGGCGGGGGCGTATTCGCACAGCAGATAATAGATCGCTTCTGCGCCGCTCCAGAGTTTGCCTTGTGAGGGTTCGGCACAAAAAACGGTGTAGCTTTTGCCGGAGGTTTCAGTCGTGACCGAATTGGCGTTAGCCTTGCCGTCCGGATTGAAAATCGTATCGAGTCCGGCCAGGAACGCGTTGGCGCCGTCGGCTTTTGCCACTCGCCGGCCATAGATGGACACCTGCTTGAGATTCGCACTGAAGTCTCTGGCGAGGACTTCCACGCGTTCACCGGCGGCGGACAGCTTTGTTTCGATCTGTTCAATGCGTCCGTAAAAGATCGGAACGCTCGATGCTGCGGCGCCGGGTGGAACGCCGTTGTAGTACTGCCGGACGCAAAGCGACTTTCCCATGCCCAGTTCGCTCTCGATATCTTCGACGCGCGTGACGCCGCTTGGCGTATAATCGGCGGGGTAGTAGGCCAGTTTCGCCCAGCTAAATTCCGGCCAGCCGCTCCGTACGATCTCCATCAATTCGAGAGTCGGGCAAAGTACACCGTCAACGAAAATCGAGACGGATGCCGCAGGAAGCGCCAGTTGCGTTTGTTCGGATTGGTAAAAGTCGATTCTGTTGGACATGGTTTGTCTTTCGTCACTCGATCTGTGCGAGTGCCAAGCGTGAACGTTTTAGGCAGTCCCTGCCTCCAAAATGGTGATTGCGTCGGGGGCGGCACCGCTGATTTCGATGGCCAGGCAGTCAACGGAAACATTCTCGCTTCCAGCAAGATCTTCCGCCCGCACAGCAAACAGGTATCTTCCAGTTTGGAGCGTATCACTTTCGTATGTGTAGAACCTCTGTCCCTCGTAGCCGACGGCGCCGATGGGATTGTCGTAGTCAATCTGCCCGGCTCCGTTGTCGCAATAGATGTTGAAGCGCGCCGGCTGAGAGTCCTGTTCGAGCGGACAGTAGAACCAGGTGAGCCGAATTCTATTGCCGTCCCTCCGTTCGGCGCTCAAAGCGAAAACCTCGTTCGGCTGCGGTCTTGCCAGCTCGCCCTGTGCGTTGAGTGAAACCTTAGCCGCCGCGCCCAGCGTGAGTTCCTGATATCCGCAGGGGTTGAATTGGCGAACAGCATAGAAATATGTCGAGAGATCATTGTGCGGCAGGTAGGCCGGCGGTGAAATTTCAGGAGCGTTCTTTTCCGCAACGGCCAGGATGCTCTCAAAGTCTATTCCTTCCATGCGGGGTCCGCGGTAGAGCGCCGAACAGCCGCCAACGCGAACCCAGAACCAGCCCAGAGTCAAGGTTGTGCCCAGCTTGAGGGCGTTGGCGGTCATGCCGTTGAAGAGAGCATCCAGACGCCACTTCTGTTCTATTTCCGGTGCCCAGCCAATTGATCTTAATCGCGCCGACGCAGCCGATGTCGAATCTACAGAGCCGGCGAGCGAAACCGACGCTCCGGCGGCAACAGCGAAAGCCGAACGGCCCGGATACTCAAACATGGCAAATGGCTCTCTGGAGAGCCATTCGACTTCGCTGGGTCCCAGCGCACGATTGTAGATGAGCACATAGCCGATGCGGCCGATCCAAATGTTGGAGTAGGAGCCGCCCTGATAGATTCCGCCAATCCCTGCGGACTGATCGTCCGTGACACTCAAGGTGCCGCTGACGGTCAGATCGGATGCTTCCTCGACGCCATTGACGTACAGGCGGGAGGCATTCTGTTTCCACGTCCCGGCGACGTGTACCCACTCCGTGCCGTCCGTGGCATGAGACGATGTTGATGTCAGGCTCTTGACCCCACTCTCCGTCGTGCGTACCCGCCAATAGAATAGGCCGGGTGATTGACCCATTAATGATACGGGTTCGCGAAACTGCCCCCGGCCGAAGATAGTGTAGGGATTTGCGCTCGCTCCATGATTGGCCAAGGCGATGACGCTGACTTCGTTTGTCACGTCCCAGCCAAACTTGCGGGTGCCGCAATGGATACACTCGTCGATACCGTCAAATTCGACCGAAGGTCCGTGCCGGCCCGGCTTCCACAAAGGCGGCCCGCCCTGGAAATCGCCGTGCTGCCTGAACGGGCCCAGATCCATCACCCTGTTGCCGGTTCCCTCGTTCAGCAGCCAGCATCCGACGAGAGCCCTCGCAAGTGGATGGGTCAAGTTGACCTGTAGTCCTCTGACTGGTTTAAGCCGTGGCATTCAACGTCACCCCGTAGAACTTGTGTGCAAAATCATACTTGTTGTTGTACTCGACTCTCGCGTTTTGCCAATCTGCTTTCACCGCCGAGGCAATCTCGGCTTGTGTCTGGCCGGCGAGGACCACGATGGTTCTCGATAGTTCAATCAGTGAGCCGGCGGCCAGGGCATCGATCTCAGTCTGTTGCAGGCTCGCCGCGATCGCACTTTCCGGGGTCGGCACGATCCCGGCGACCGGCGCGTCGATGGGGATGTGATAGAACAACTGAGCCTTGCCCTTGCCTGGTTCTGTTTCGCTGATCTTGCCAATATGAATGTCGGCCATGTTTGCCTCCTTAGACGGATTGATAGTTCCAGCACTGCACGTAGGCCCTGACGTCATGACTGTCGGTCGAGCCGGTTTGCTGGAAGCCTATTCTGAAATGGGCCAGGTCCTTGACGATGAAGCTCAACTGCTGCGGATCGACGCTCTTGTCGGCCTGCATCTCCCAGGCCGGCGTATCGTCATAATTGGAGCCGTCCAGCGAGCCGTAAATCTTGATCTTCACTTCATCCGTGGGAGAGACGTCGTAGTTGATCTCGACGGTGACGTGAGCGCCCTCGTAGCCGTTTGTCTCCATATCGACGTCGGACGAGTAAGACTCAGTCGTTCCCGAGAGGGTGACATAACCGTCGCCGGTTCCTATGATCTGGCTAAGTGACGCCCAACTCTTCTTTATTGTTGCCATATCGAACTCCTGTAAGTATCGCGTTTTAGTCCAGGCCTATTTCCAGAGCGCCTGCATCGAATTTGCCTGTGTCTGAGGCGCCGATGACTTTGGGCTGCTCCAAAGCGCCGCAGGCCAGCATGTTGCCGCCCGCGGCTGAATCGAACAACGCAAAATGCGTGACAGTCCCCCAGCTCCCGCTGGCAGTAGGGAAGGTAATATTGCTGGCGTTGCAGACTGCCCCTGCGGCCGAGGCGCTCCAGTCAGAGGCGGATATTTCTACACGGGTGTAGCCGTTGCCGCTCGGCTCAGATATTCGCGAGCCATCATCCAGAGGATCCGCGGTTGAAAGAGCCACGTAAATGGTCGGCGGCGTGTAGCTGCTTTTTCCAAAGATGTGGTCCAGAATCTTGTTTTCCCAATAATTCGAGAAGCCGCCCATTTCAGGTCTCCTGCTACTGCATCCGTTAGGCTGGTGTTCTTGTGATTGTTGCTTCGGCGTCCGTCGGAGTATGAGTCAAGAGCACAGTCTGCCCATCGTCGTCGTAGTATTCGATCACGCCGGTCGTTTTGTTCTGGATGGCTTTGTTGGCGAGCAATTTGTCCGTCGTGACTTTGCCTGACCCCGACCAGACGATCTCGTAACCCGCCACGAGGCTGTCACCATCGGCAGGGTTCGCCCCGGCCTGGAGAAATGCCTGCACGGAATATCGGCCCGCTGGAATACCGGCGTCGAAATCGCCGGCGTACCGGCTGCCGCTCTTATCCGCAAGATCGACGTGGTAGTCGTTCGCTGTGCGGCTGGCCGTCCCCCATGCCTCGAAGGTCTGTCCCGCGGGGTACCAAACCGCTCCTGTGGCATTGCGAATGACCGCATACAAGGTATTGCCGGATGCGTAATCTGCGTGGATTTCGTTTGCCATTGTGGATTCCTCTGATGACTGTTCTTCTGTCGATGCGTCTATGCTTCTTCGGTCCAGGTTCCGTTCTTGGCAATGGTTGCCCAGTCGCCGTTGGCGTCGGCGATGAGACTCAGAGCAGCACCAATTGCGTTGGCCGATTTGTATTTGCCTGCCGTCTGGCCGCTATCGTCTCGGATTGCAGCCGTGGCGGGTTCGATTCGCAACGACTGTGCAGACTGGACTGCAAAGCCAAATACAGTTCCCGCCGGCGCCGAGGCAGGCAGGGTCAGTGTCACTGTTGCGGTCGCTCCGAGGTTGCTGTGGACGCTGCCGGACTCGGCGGCTGTCAACGCGTCGTCGCTGGTGTGCGCCTCGATGGGTTGTTTCACGCCGCCTGCTCCGTGCGGCATGGCGATATTGTGCCCGGCCCGGCGGTCGGTGATCGAGTCGATGTCCCCATCTGACGTGCTGACCTGGGCCAGCCGAACGTGAGGCGTTGTTGCCATATTCGGGAAGTCGCTGTATTCGTTCGTGACCAGGGCACCCGACGCATCCAGATAGATGTAGATGTTGGGCTTGTCATCGGCCAACGCATTCCCGGATGAACCCGCGTAGCTGATCAGCTCCGTGCCGAGCCAGAACTTGCCGGGCTTGACGCCGATGTCGAGGCCGCCTTCGTCATAGACTCTCAGGTCGTTGGCCCGCCGTGTTGCCAGCAGCAGCCGGTACAGCAGTTTTCTAAAGTGCAGATAATACGGCGCCGTGCCGGTCGGGATATACTCGACGCCGGTCTCGCCGTCGGATTGTACATTCAACAACTCATTGTCGGTTGGATATGTTTCAGCCATGACAATCTCCTCTGGTCAATCAGTGTTTAGTCGCCCGGTTTTACTGGGGGTCCCCTATAGTCAGAACCAGTCGATTCGTCTGTTTGTCGAACGATGAAATGCTCAGCCCCTCAGCGGGTTTTGCGGCGGGTGTTACCGTGATTGGCTCGGTCTCGCTGGTGATACTTGGCGTGCCGAACTTATCTATAACCTGCACAGCGAATTTGTAGACGCCGGCCGGCAGAGGCGGGCTGGTCCACTCGATCGTATCGGCGTCGAGACCAAACTGGCCGTGCCCGAAGGTGCCCTTGCCAAACCCGACCGCGGCCGCTGAGTCATAGCCGAAATCGCCTGAGCCGAATTCGCTCATCGCAAAGCCTGCTTTGTCCTGCCAGGCGGGCCAAATCCGGATTGGCGAATCCGTCAGCGGATTGTTGTAATCAATCTGGCCCGTTCCGTTGTCAAAGTAGATGATCGCAGTGGCTTCGGGCGGCAGATTCTGACTGCGCAGGAGTGTAAGTCTCACCCGTCCGCTGTCTGCCGGCGGCGGGGTAAGCTCGCCGCTGAAATCCGTATCCGCGTCTTCCGGCTCGACCGCGAAGACCTCTATCCGAACCGGTGATTCCAGAGAAGTGGGCATCGGAACGACCATCTGTCGTTGCTGACTGTCGAGTGTTGTCCCAGCGTATCGACCGTTGACGTACACCTGATGAAACTTGCCGGTCCACGTCGAACGCCATTGCACCAAAGCAACGCGCGGAGCCTGGACGCACGCGCCATCCGAGCGGATCCCGCCTGGCAGTGGAAATGCTCGAACTGAATGTATGCCGCCGTCGATGAGTGACATCTCTCTACACCTTTTGTTACGCCAACTGCGTATAAACGATTTCGTAATCAACGCTGATGCCTGCACCGTCCGCGTGTTCGTCATTGACCTTGAAGGAGTCCATGCGGAGGTTGCTGAACTGCCGGCCGTCGGCGGCGACCAGCGCGTGCGTGCCGCCGTCCATGTAGGCCGATATCTCGCTGATCCTCTGGTCCATCTGCGCTCGGCTCTTGGCCCGGAGCGTGCCTCTCTGCCTTATTCTTCTGCTGCGTTTTCCCATGTCGATGCTCAGCACGCCATTCAATCCCGGCACGGTTCGTTCAATCGAATCCCGGCTGAAACTGCCGACATCGATTTCCAACGACTGGGCGTCAAACAATGCATATCCATCCAAAGTGACTCTCATCTGCCTTCTCTCAATCAATCCCGCACTAACCTTCCGGCGGCTCCGATCTTGGTGACATCCGCCACTCCGTCGGAGCCTACGTCGATGCTCAGCCGGCACCGTCCCCGCGCCCTGTCGAAGAGCTTTTGATAGTGAAGGCTCTTCTTCCAGTAGTTCTCATTCTGGGCCTTGCCGGCCAGCATCGCGTATGCGATGGAGATCACGGCAAAGAGCGATGCCATTCGCAGCACGCTCGCATCCAGCACGTCTTCAACATCGATCTCGGAAGCCGGATTGCCTGGGGCGATGCCGAAGTATTCGGTTAACTGAAAGGCAACTTCATTCGCTTGCGGCCCAAATGTGCTGATGCGCCAGGATACATCCGTTGCGGCAGGCGGTGCGACGGCGGGGGCCTGCCCGTCCGGCCTGAGCACGGAAACGGCGAGCTGCGTCGCCGAATCAACCGAGACGATTTCATACGCGCCATCCAGCGAGCCGTCGGCGGATTGCAGATATATGACGCCGCCTGGCGTGACCCAGGCAGTGACAAAGTCAGCCCCGCTTGCCGTAAACGTCGTGCCGCTCAATGTCCCGCCCGTTCCCGCCGCCACGACCTGCCACGGCAGATGCAGCTCTCCGAACAGGATCGGTTCGTATTTCAAGATGTCCACATCGTTTGAGAAACTGACCATTTTGTTCTTCTCCTTGCGAGGACGGAATCCCGCGTTTGGCGCGGGATTCCATCCGCACAAAATCCCGCGATGAATTGCGGGGCTGAATACTTAGCTGGTGCTCAGATCGCGGATCAGGCCGTGGGCGGCTTCGTTCTTGAGCTCCACGGTATATTCGCCGATCAGTTCGCCGCACTCGTAGTCGCCGGCGCTGGCCAGAGGCTTGAAGTGGAAACTCCGTCCGGCCAGGGGCAGCACATTGATGCGAGATGAATCCAGCAGCAGCGCAGCATCCTGCGGCATCCAGCGGGTCGTGACGATTCTGCAAATGCCGAAGTCGCTTTCGTAGATGCTGACCATATCGGTGAAAGTCGTGTCATTGGCTCCGTAGCTTCGGCTGTCCGCGCAGAACGCATTGATCTTTCGCTTCTGAAAACCGCCGACGACAATCAGATCCACGTTGCCGCTGCTGTTCTCCCAGATTTTCCGCAGCACGTAATTGATCTTGGCCTCGTCCAGATCGGTCCCGCTCGGGAAGCCCGCATCGCCCGTGTGGAAGACGTTCGTTGCCAGATGCTGGACGATTCCCCTCATCGACCTTCTGACCGCATCGCTGCCTTCGGGGTTGCTCGCCGGCCGGCCGCCGTTGAGCACGGTGTTCTCCAGGTCGCGAATCATCTCTCGCAGCCGTTCCTGCTTCTGATAGTCCATCTCGTCGGCCAGGCCCAACTGGCTCGCCGCCATATCCGTGCCGCTGACTTCAACGGTGGCGGTGAATATTTGCGTGTAGTTGCCGCACCGGGTGCGATTGGTGAACCTGGCGCCGGGCTTGTCGGCTCCCTCGAGAGCGGCATTGCCGAGAATGTTAATCACCTTGTTGTCGGCCAGGCTCTCCGGCGTGGTGCCGGCGTAGCCTCGCACGACCGTCAGCGTATTGGTTGCGACGCCGGTCACGAGCATCAACTCCTCACTGCCCTCGACCTGAATCTGGTCGCCCACGCGGAACCGGCTGCCGTT
>Ga0307380_10005547_pt1 | contig 16721 bp, 16 predicted proteins | sample UN3MG_FD_202239 | JGI IMG/M metagenome (GOLD analysis project Ga0307380, IMG submission 202239) | Soil microbial communities from Risofladan, Vaasa, Finland - UN-3 | ecosystem: Environmental > Terrestrial > Soil > Coastal area > Acid sulfate soil | place: Finland: Risofladan, Vaasa | collected...
AACCGCTCCGCACGGTTAATCTGCTCCAGGCGCACGTTGGCCGGCGAGAAGGCCAACTGTTTGGCCAGGTCCGCGATCTGGGCGTGATTGAACGTGGCCATCGTCCACCTCGGACCGCATCTCACCATCCCTATGTGGATAATACACTACTTGTTTCGGCGAGTCAAGCGAAATCTCGCCGCGCCTCACATCCCAGGTGTCCTCACCGATGCCCTCTTGCATACCGGTCATCTGGGGCGGGACAAAGCCTTTTCCCGCTAACTTTTGGTAAGTCGGCAAATCGTGGGCCGAAAATAAGCGGTTTGGACCCCTTGGGGCTATCTGAAGTAGCGGTCCCTTGCAGAACACGGCTGGAATCTTGACGCAACGTCCTGCGCCAAGGCCCTTTACAGCCAACTGCCACGGAGGACACTCAGGCGGGAAAAGGAGGGTTAAATGCCCACATCCAGGTGGCGGCTGAGAATGCTGACGGCCCGCTGCATGCTGCTCGGACGCGTGACGGGCTCTTTAGCCAGGCACTTCATCACCAGGTTGGCCACCTCTTCGGCCAGCCCCGGAACCAGGCGCCCCACCGGCACTGGAGTGATGTTGAGGATCTTGTTCAGGGTTTGGTGGTGCTCCGGGCTCTCGAAGGGCCACTGGCCCGTCAAAAGTTCATAGGCCACCACCCCCCAGGCGAAGATATCCGCCCGATGGTCGCAAGGCTCGCGTTTCAGCACTTCCGGCGCCAGGATTTCGGGGGTGCCCATGCGGCTGCGGTGCCTCGGCCGATTCAGCAAGGGCGTGGTCAGGCCGAAATCAATCACCTTCACCCGATTGTCGTTCGTGACAAAAATATTCTTCTGGCAGAAGTCATTGTGAACAAACCGCCTATCGTGGACATGCGCGAGACCTGCTGCCGTCTGGTGCAGAGTGGTCATGCGATGCCCCGCCAGACGCTTGCTTTCGCCGGCCATCAGGCTGGCCAGCGTCACTCCTTCCAGGTACTCCAGGACAATATACGGGATGCCGGCCAGGTCTCCGTGCCCGAGGCATTTTACGACGTTCGGATGGTCAAAGGCTGCCGTAATCTGACCTTCCGTGAAGTCGCGGTAAAGGGCTTCGAGTTTGGCGACCGCTTTGCGAGCCCCAGGCTTGAGAATTTTGATGGCAACGATCTGGCCGGTTTCCTGGCAGTGGGCCTTGAAGATGGTGGACATGCTCCCCTGGCGAATTACGCCAAGGGCCGAGTAGCCGGGCAACTCAGCCAGATGGCCGCCACCCACTCTGCGCAGCAGTTTCCTAAACACCCCGCGCTCCAGACCTGCCAGATTTTTGAATAAGGGCTATAATGAAATAACGCCATAAGGATTATAAGGCGCCGGGAGGAGCCGCGCCAAGAACAATCCGGCCAAAAACCGCCTGAAAATCTTCCGCCTCGCCGACGGAATCGCTCGGTAAGCCTTCGGGGCAGACACCGCAAACCAGCCGCCGGCGGGGTTTGGGAGAGATAAAATGACATGTAGGCCGGAACCGGAACCCGAGCGCCGCAGCCTCCGCCCTCTTCTTACTTCGAGCCGTAGTCGATCAGCGAGGCGATTTCGCTCCGCAGGTCACGCCGGTGCACAATCCGGTCCACGAAGCCGTGTTCCAGCATGAACTCGGCGGTCTGGAACCCCTCGGGAAGTTCCTGCCGGATGGTCTGGTAGATGACGCGCGGCCCGGTAAAGCCGATCATGGCGCCGGGCTCTGCGACGATAATGTCGCCGAGGGAGGCGAAACTGGCGGCCACTCCCGCCATCGTCGGGTTCGTCATGACGCTGATGTAAAGGCCGCCCGCCTCGTCGAACCGCGCCAGGGCCGCGCTCGTCTTGGCCATCTGGGCCAGGCTCAGCACGCTTTCCTGCATCCGCGCGCCGCCCGAGGCGCTGCAAATGACCAGAGGGACACCAAGTTCCGTCGCCTTTTCGATGGCGCCCGTGATTTTTTCGCCGACGACCGACCCCATCGACCCCATGATGAAGTTGGGGTCGAGCGCTCCCATCACGACGGGCCGCCCCCTGACATAGGCCCGGCCCACAATGGCCGCATCATACAGGTTCGTCCGCCGCTGGGCCTCCGTCAGGCGCTCCACGTAACTCTTGCGGTCAACAAACTCCAGCGGGTCCGGAGACATCAGATTGGAAAAATACTCCTCGAAACTATCTTCATCGGCAAGGAGCGCGATCCGCCGGCGGGCGCCGATTCTGAAATGATAGTCACACTCCGGACAGACATGGAGGTTCTCTTCAACCCGTTTCCGATAGACCATCTCCGCGCAGCCGGGGCACCGCAGCCACAGGCCTTCCGGGATGTCCTTCTTCTTGGATCGCCCGTTGATGGCCATTCGACGCCTCACCCGCCTGCCTGGCCCGGCGTGCGGTCGCTCAAGGCCGCCGCGGCTGCCTGCCGCAGGTCCGAAATCGCCCGCGCATAATCACCGTCCGGGGCACGAAAGACGGCCGTCCCCGACACAATCGTGTCCGCCCCCGCTTTCGCCGCCTCGGCAGCCGTCTCGGTGTTAATGCCGCCGTCCACTTCCAGCCGCTGCTCGGGGCGAAGCCATCCCTTCACAGACCGAATCTTCGGCAGCACGTCCGCGATGAATGTCTGGCCGCCGAACCCCGCGAAAACCGTCATCATCAGGACCATCCCGACGTGAGGAATCGCCGGGCGAAGCAGTTCCGCCGCCGCGTCCGGGTTGATTGTGACACTCGGCTCGCATCCCAGTTCGCGGATGCGGCCCGCCAGGGCCTCAGGGTCCCGCACCACCTCCGCGTGAAAGGTCAGGTTGTCGGCGCCCGCCTCCGCAAACGCCTGGATGTAGCGGGCAGGCTCGGCAATCATCAGATGAACGTCAAGAAAGAGGTCCGTCACCGCCCGAATCTTCTCCACGACCACCGGTCCGACGGTCAGGTTCGGTACGAAGTGGCCGTCCATGACGTCCACGTGCAGGAGGTCCGCCCCAGCCTCCTCGACCCGCGCAATCTCGTCGGCCAGGTGCGCGAAATCCGCCGCGAGGATGCTCGGCGCAATGGCCGGGCGCGGTAACTGGGCCAGCGAACGTTTCAATTCCACGTCCCCTTTTTCAGGCATCGTCAATCACTTCAATCGTCGCAAACGGCTTGCCTTCGAGGAACTCCAGGCTCGCCCCGCCGCCTGTCGAGATATGCGTCATCTCTTCGGGCAAGCCGAATCGTTCAACAGCCGCCGCCGTATCGCCGCCCCCCACGATGGCCGTGCCGACCTCGTCAACCTCCGCCATCGCCTGGCAAATCGCCTTGGTGCCCTCTGCAAACGGCGCCATTTCAAAAATGCCCATCGGCCCGTTCCAGACGACCGTCTTGGCGTCCGCGAGTTTTTCTCGGTACAGTTGAATCGTTTCGGGGCCGATGTCCACGCCCGTCCAGCCGTCCTCAATATCGGGGCTCTGGACGTCCGTGTCGGCGTCGGCCGCGACCTCGTTCGCCACCAGGTGATCCTCCGGGAACAGGACCTCGGCCTTGCCGGACGCAATCTTTTCCAGGAGGCCTTTGGCCAGCGCGATGACATCCGTCTCGGTCCCATCCTTTTCCTTTTTCGTGCGTTCGACCTTACTGTTGCCTACCTTCTGGCCCCGCGCCGCCATGAACACGTAGGCCATCGCCCCGCCAATCAGGAGCCGGTCCACCTTTCCCAGCAGGTTCTCGATGACGGTGATCTTGTCGGACACCTTGACCCCGCCCAAGATGGCCACGAACGGCCGCTCGGGGTTCTCGAGCGCCTCGCCCAGGAACTTCAGTTCCTTCGCCATCAGCAAGCCGATCGCCCTCGTTCCCGGCGGCATCAGGCTCGGCACGCCGTAGGTGCTGGCGTGCTTGCGGTGGGCCGTGCCGAAGGCGTCATTGACGTAAAGGTCCGCCAGGCTCCGAAGCGAGCCGGCGAACTTCGAATCGTTCTTTTCCTCACCCTTGTGGAACCGCAGGTTCTCCAGGACCAACACCTCGCCTTCGGCCAGACCGGCCACCGCTTTTTTGACCCCAGGGCCGATGCAATCGGGCGCGAAAGCAACCTCCCGCTTGAGCAGGTGCGCGAGGCGGTCCGCCGCCGGTTTCAGACTCAGTTCCTTTTTCCGCTCGCCCTTAGGGCGACCCAGATGGCTCATCAGAATGAGCCGCGCGCCGTCGTCCAGCGCACACTTAATCGTCGGCAGCGCCATGCGGATGCGCCGATCGTCCGCGATATTTCCGTCCTCGTCGAGCGGCACGTTGAAGTCCACGCGCACCAGGACGCGCTTGCCCTTCATCGGCAGCACGTCGAGCGTTTTCTTCGGCATGGGGAACTCTCCTTCGCCTTAAGAGCGTCGGGGGCGAGCCGTCCGACCCGCCCGCCTATTCTCTCTCGCAGCAAGAAACTTAAGAGGCCTGCTCAACAATGGCACGCAGTACATCACCGGCCTTTACAAGCCTCCCTCCCCAGTCTTTCAGCCACTCCGAAAAGGTCGCCTTGCCTGGCAGGCAGGCCATGCGGTTCAAAGTTAACACAATCAGGGTTACAGAAGTGCAACCGTCGGGCCATGACCTGCACGGCCTGGGGGTTGTTGTCGATGAGGATAAAGTCTCGGCCGTTGCGCGCGGCCGCTTCGCCCAGGGTGCCGCTGCCGGCAAAAAAGTCCAGAAGCAAGTCGCCCGGCTTCGAGTGGACCTTCACGATTCGCTCAATTACACCCAGCGGCTTCTGCGTGACGTATCCCGTCTTCTCTTTTCCATTAGTGGCAACAATTGTATGCCACCAGACGTCGGTAGGCGTTTTGCCCCGGGCCGCCTTCTCTTTCCCGACAAGGCCGGGCGCCATGTAGGGGATGCGGTCGATTTCATCGTAGTTGAACGTGTAGCGCTCGGGGTCCTTCGCATACCACAGGATGTTGTCATGCTTGGCCGACCACCTCTTTTTCGACCGGGCGCCGTAGTCGTAGGCCCAGATGATCTCATTCATGAACGATTCGCGGCCAAAAATGCCGTCCAGCAGAACCTTGCAATAATGAACCTCCCGGCAATCGATGTGAAAGAACAGCGACCCGTCGTCAGCCAACACCCGGCGCGCCTCAACAAGTCTTGGCTCGATAAACGCCGGAAAGTCATCAAAACGGTCGCTGTAAGCAGACGTTCCCACTTCGATGGTCTTATAGCGTCTATCCTGAAATCCGGTTCGGTCGCCCCTCTCGTCTTTGACGGCCTTGATGCGCGTGCGCGCCTGGACCTTGCCCGTGTTGAAAGGCGGATCAATGTAAATCAGGCTCACCGAGCCGTCGGGGATGGTGGGCAAGACATCCATATTGTCCGCGAAAATGATCTTGGGCATGGGATAACCCGGCTCCTCTCGCGGCCTCCACCCGACCAAAATGAAACAGGAAGCGCCGGGGAAAGGTTGCTGACCCGCCCCCGCTTTCCTCGCTCCCGCGGCCTCAAAGGGCCGCAATCTTGGCGGCCAGGTCGATCATCCGGTTCGAGAAACCCCACTCGTTATCATACCAACTCGTGACCTTCGCGAGGTTGCCTATCGTCATCGTCTGGTTCGAGTCGAACAGGCTCGACAGGTCCTGCCCGATGACGTCGCTCGAGACGATCGGGTCGTCCGTGTAGCCGAGGATGCCTTTCAGTTCGCCTTCGGCGGCCTTTTTCATCGCCGCGTTAATCTCCTTGACGGAGGCCTCTTTCTCGAGTTCCACCGTCAAATCCACGATTGAGCCGACCGGCGTCGGCACGCGCAGGGCAAAGCCGTCCAGTTTGCCGTCCAACTCCGGCAGCACCTTGCCGACCGCCTTGGCCGCGCCCGTCGTCGTCGGAATGATGTTCAGCGCCGCCGCGCGCGCCCGGTGCGGGTCCTCGTGGATCATGTCCAGGATCCGCTGGTCGTTTGTGTAGGCGTGAACGGTCGTCATCAGGCCGCGCTTAATCCCGAACGTCTCGTCGAGAACCTTGGCGACCGGCGCCAGGCAGTTCGTCGTGCACGAGGCGTTGGAGACGATCTTGTGCTCCGGCTTCAGGTCGTCGTCGTTGACGCCGATGACGACGAGGGCGTCGATCTCGCCCTTCGGCGGGGCGCTCAGGATGACCTTCTTGGCGCCGGCGTCGATGTGCTTCTGGCAGCCCGCCCGGTCGCGGAAGACACCCGTGCACTCGAAGACGACGTCGGTCCTCTTCTCGCCCCATTTCAGATTGGCCGGGTCCTTCTCGGCCGTCACGGGAATCTTCGCGCCGTCCACCACCAGGGCGCTCCCGTCGACCTTCACCTCGCCGTCGAACCGGCCATAGACGGTGTCATACTTCAAGAGGTAAGCCAGCGTCTCGGCGTCCGACAGGTCGTTGATGCCGACGACGTTGAACTTTTCTCTGGCGTTCTTCCACAGGGCGCGGAAGACGAGCCGCCCGATCCGTCCAAATCCGTTAATCCCGACGTTGACCGCCATTCAAGTCTCTCCTTCTCTTATCCGGGAACCTTGCCATTTTGAACACCCGCGCCGGCCTTGCGCCACACCGGCAACGGGTTACCAGCCGAGGGGCATCTCTTATAGATGCCGCCCAAAGGGGTGTCAAGGCCATTCTCCATGGTATGCGGCGGCAGGGCTCGCAGGCGGCCTCGGACCGGCGATCTCATACAGCGTCCCACAGGAGCCGCTCACGGGGAGGGCCCGATCGGCCCCGGCTGCCGAGGGTGTCGTGCGTCTGAGTCAGTTGGCACCGCTCATCCGCCAGGTCGGGGTTCTTACAGCCGCAGACCCTGAGGGTCATCCCGCACGCCTCGGCGAGGGCCCGCAGTCGATCATACGCCGCGCTGCGCACTGCAAGCGGAAGGGCCGCAACCCGACCGGCGCCCCCGCGCAGTCGAACACGCGCTGGATGGCGGTACGGCGCGAGAATCCGTTCCAGCAGCTCGCGGTCCACGACATGGCGCTTCAGGCCGGCGGTGATGGCAGGCCGGAGAAAGAGGTAACTGGCGGCCACGTCGGTCACGCCGCGCTCGCGGCACGCGGCCATGAGGGCCGCTAGACCTGAGTCGCCGTCCGTCACACCGTAAATCAGGGGATCGGCCCGAACCGCGACCGAGACGCCAGCATCTGTGAGGCGCGAGATGTTGAGGAGCCGCTCGCCGACGGGCGCCGCGCCGGGCTCAAGCGCTGCACGGAGCGAGTCATCGAGCGTCGTGACGCCGACCTGAGCCGAGACGCGGCCTGGGTGGCGGCTGAAGAGGCCAAGGAAGCGGCCGGGGACGGCCCCCTTGGTGACGAACTCGACGCCGACGCCGGCCTCGAACAATACGCGCATCGTGCGATAGGTTTCCTCGAGCACCGCCTCAACGGGTTGGAAGGCATCGCAAGAGGGGCAGAAATACGCGGCGGTTGGCTTCCGGCGCTTGCGTGCGAGCTCCCTTTCGACCCGCGCCGCCGGGTCGCGATAGACAAGAACCGTGCCTTCGCCCGGATACTGCGAGTAACCTCGCGTGTAGCAGTAAACGCACCCATGCACGCAGCCGCAGGAGACGTTGACCGTCGGAACGCTCGACAGGCACGCCAGCGCCGAGGGGGTCAGCACGCGCCCTCGTCGCTCGGTGAACCGGACCGTCACCATATCCGCCTCCCTGGCAGACACGAAGCCAGACACCGGTTGGCCACGCACAGCAGATAGGCCGAGTGCATGCGCCTGGGGTCGGTTGCGTCCGAGGCCGCCAAGCAGTCAAGGCCATGCGTGTCGAGGTGCGCTTTCAGGAGTTGCGGTGTAAGGTCCACGTCTTCGATGATGGCCAGTTCGGCGACCGTGCAAAGCTGCTCGAGCAGGCTCGACCCGTCGGCCAGCACGAGCGACCCAGGGTCAAAGCGGCGCAGCGGGAAGAACACCGCGTCCCCGGGGACAACGGCCGGGCCCTCTGGACTGGCCAGGGAGTGGAGTGCCTCGAAGTAGTCGGTGAGCGACAGCTGCCGCATGCTGCGGCCGCCGCGAACCTCTACCTGGCCGTTCGAAACACGGAGATGTGACGGCCGCACCGCCGATGGACACAAACACTCGGTGGGCCGCCATGGTGCATGAACCGCGTGAAACACGTCGGTTCTACTTCCTCCCAGCGCGCCCCTCTCACGCGCATCAGTCGACCACTCAACCGTGAAGGTACTCAGGTTATTCAGCAGCCGGCACAGGAGCGCGACATGCCACGTGGGGGACGCCGACCGCCGCGCCTCCTGCAAAACCCAAGGCTTGTAGTCGGCCTGTATGTACTCGGCGACCGACATGGCGTTCCGAAGCCACCGATTTCTCGCGTGGCGTGCGGGGTCTCGGAGACTCAGGTCGATAAACGACCAGGCGAAGGCGCGACCGCCCAGCACGTTCCGGTGCGCTCTCAACAAACGCTTGCATATCTGACTGACAAGGATGCCCGTACCACCTCCGATGTCCGCCAGTGCGATCTCGCCCTCCGCCGCCTGGGGCTGTCGCTCGGCCCGTCTCGCAAGAAAGGGCGCGATGGCCCGGTCCGCGATCAGCCTAGCCCGCCTGCCGCTCCAGGGGTCAGGCTTCGACCGCAGCGCCTCCGTCAAGCACTCAATGCGTTCGAAGGAAGCAGGTCTGGCCGCCAAGGCAACAACTGGGTAAACGAGGAGTGCCATGCCCACCCGCCCATCTAGGGCCACTTGTCGGTAGTGGTAGAACCGCCCCGGCGGTGCCGCAACGGCCGAAGCCGTTGGCGGTAAGCAGACCAACGGGAGGAACTTGGGGTCGCTCATGGCACGCGGCCACCGGAGTCGGGCAAGCAGGTAGACTGGGTGGCGTATGTTGAGTACGCCGGCCGCTTCAGGTATCTCACCCCCATATCGCCGGACACCGAAAGTCTCAAGACCAGCCAGCGCCTGGAGAAAGGGCGGACCGACCTCTCCGAGATCACGGCGCAGCGCCAAACGAAGCAACCTGAAGTAGCAGTAACAATACCGCGCTGCCTCCGGGAGTTTGAATCCCGAAGCAAGGTACGCTTCGCGCGCCTTTTGGAGCTCCGCAAGTTGCTGGCAGCCCACACGACCGATCTTGGCCACATGCGGATGCCAATAGGCATCCCAGTCGACAGGCTGCACATCCACGTAACCACCACGGTCAGCAACAATCTCGGCGATGATGGCGGGGGAACGCGCGACTTCGAGAAGGCGCGAGCGGTTGACGGCCTGCCGGAATCCCGAAGCACGGCTCAGCACGCCGTGAGAGCTCATACAGACTTCCCCATCAAGGCTGGGTCCCCTAATACCTAACACACACCTAACACGTGACCGCGAGGGTGTCAAGTCGAATTCAGGTCGGCGACGTGGCAGGCGGCCGCGGAAGAACGCAGCCCCGAGAGGGATGCCTCGGGGTCGTTAACCCAAGCAACCCGGTTCCAAAGAGGGTTGCATTCGGTCATGGCTCCCCGGAAAACAGGCCAACATCAACAGGTGAACATAACCCGCAGCCGACGTCCTGTCTAGCGTCTTCTCCGGCGCGCCAGTTCTCGGGCGGCGTCGCGCTCGTAGTCGCGCCGCTTAATGGCCTCGCGCTTGTCGAACTCGCGCTTGCCGCGCGCAAGCGCCAACTCGACCTTCGCCCACCCGCGTTTGAAATACACCGTCACAGGGACGAGGGTCATTCCCTTTGCGACCGCGCGGCCGAGGAACCGTGTGATCTCGCGCTTCTTGAGCAGAAGTTTCCTCGCCCGCCGCGGGTCGTGGCCGAACTGGCCCGCTTCCGTGTATGGCCCGATGTGCATATTATAGAGCCGCGCCTCGCCGTCCTCGATGCGGGCGAACGCTTCGTCAATGTTGCACTTGCCCTCGCGAAGGGCCTTCACTTCCGACCCCTCGAGCGCCAGGCCCGCCTCGATTGTCTCGCCGAGGTGATAATTGTATCGGGCCTTCTTGTTTCGGATGCGAGGGCTTTTCGCGGGCATGGCGGCATTATAGCACGAGCGCGGCGGCGTCGCCACCCACCCCGAAAAAGGGGCCGGACACCCTTTTTTTGCAGGAATCCGCCGGTCGTCCGTCCCGCCTCAAGCCGCAATTCGGGCCCTGCGGCTTGACAAGGGGCGGTTTTTGAGTTATATTTAGACGGTCGAAGGCCGGTAAGGGGGCCGGCGGGAGACCATCTGGAAAAACGGCTATCTCAGGCCGGGGGAGAAAATTTTGGTGAAACGCCAAACCTTCCACATCGGCTGTCTTCTCCTGATGGTCACCTTGGTATCCCTGGCGGCGTCCGGGTCGGCCTTCGGCCTCGTCGTCGGCCAGGAAACCGCCCCTTCCGGCGACTGGGACGTGGACTGGAGTTACGTGTACAATTGGAACTCCTCCTCGGCCGTCGCCGTGGACCCCTACTGGATGCTGACCGCCCGGCACGTCGGCGGCACGGTGGGCCAGACCATCACAATCGGCAGCGAAACCTACACCCTTCAGGAGATCGTTTACGCCCCGATCGACAGCGGCGAGACTTATCCGGTGGACCTCGCCCTTTTGCGGTTCGACAAGAGCCTGCCCGGCTACTACGACCTCTACGGCGGCACGTTCCCGACGCCCCCGCCGCCGACCGTAGACAAGAAAGAGGTTGTCCTCGTCGGCTACGGCGTCACGGGCACCGATTACGTGACCCACTACACCATGGGTAGCGGGAGCGGCACCGAGCGCTGGGGCACGAACGAGGTGGATGACGTCGTCCGCGCAATAGTAGCCACCTATTCCTCCATCTGCATCCAGACAAACTATAACAGTGCCGACATGACCTACGAGGTCGGGTACGGAAGCGGCGACTCGGGCGGCGGCACGTTCGTCGAGGACGGGGGGACCTGGAAACTCGCCGGAATCAATGCTTACGCAGGCACCGACGGCACCGCGGGGCACTATGACAAGAGTTTTGCCGTCTCGGTTCCCGAATACCGCGACTGGGTCCTGGAGACGGTCCCCGAGCCGGCGACGCTGGCGCTCGTGGCCGTCGGGGCCGGGGTGCTTTGGATGAGAAGGCGGCGGAGGGCGTAGGGAACGGCCAATCCGACCTCTTGGCTCCGTTTTATTTAAGCCCCGTTCGCACCCGGCGTCGCGCCAGGGTAAACAAACCCGCCAAAAAACACCGGCCCCGACAGGCAGCCGGCATCCCATCTCGCTGGTGCGCTCGAGAGGATTCGAACCTCCACCCGCGGTAAAGCGGACTAGGACCTGAACCTAGCGCGTCTGCCAGTTCCGCCACGAGCGCACTTGCAATCCGGGCCCTTTCGGACGTACCCTATGGTATCGCCGGAACGCGGAGTGTCAAGGCCCATCGGCTGAATGGGGGCGCTGTGCGGGCAATCGGATGGTTAATCGCGTGCACGCTGGGCGGAACCCTCCTGGCCGCCCAGCCTGAGGATGAACTTTACCGCCCCCAGGCGGACGTCGAAGCCGACCCGCCCGCTTTCTATTCGCCGAAGTTGTACGAGGAGATCGGCCTCGCCAAGGATTCCGGCGGCTACACGGAAGAGGAAGGCAAGCGCTTCGTCCAGCCGTTCCTCCAATACGTCGCCAGCGACCCCCCTCGCCAGACGCGCGCCCGACACACCCTTTACATCCTGCCGGTCGGGCGCACCACCGAGTTGTTCTGCCAACACTTGCGCGCGATCCGGGTCTTCCTGGAGACGTACCTGACGCTCCCGGTGGAACTCCTTCCGGCAGTCGAACTCGGCAACCCGCCGAGCCGGCTCAGACCCGACAGCAAGGAGGAAATCACGCAGTACGAAAGCCGTTTCCTCCTCAAGAACGTTGTGATGCCCTGTCGTCCGGACGATGCCTTTTCGGTCCTCGGGCTGACGCTGGAAAACCTCTACGCAGAAAACGACAAGGAATGGCCAGGAGTAGGAGGCACCTGGCAGAGCAACCCGCCCGCCGCAATCTATTCCCTGTGGCCGTTTCCCAAATCGGTGCGCCCATCGGACGCCGACTATCCGCAATATCTGGCGCGCAGTCTTCGCATTGCCGCCATGGAAGCGGTTCACACCTTCGACATTGACCCGTGCCGCCGCTACCGCTGCATCCTCAGCCAAAGCGCCCTTGACGCGCACGAGTGCATCCACCTCTGCCCGGAAGACCTGAAGAAGTTGCGGTGGAACGTCGGTTTTGATCTCGTGGATCGCTACGAGGCGCTGTGGCGACTCTACGCCCGGCTGGGCATGAAAGACGAGGCCGCCTGGGTCGTCAAACGCATCCAGGAGTGCCGACAGGCGCCCCCGGCCCCGGCGAAGGAAGCGTCGCCCGCTCCCGCGCCCGAAGAGAAGGAAAAGAACGAGACCCCCGACACGCCATGATTCTCCTGCACGTTCTCAACCTTTGTGTCGCCCTTGCCCTTCCGCGGCAGGTGGACGACCCGGCCGACCCGCTCCTGAACCCCCAGGTGAACGTCGCGCGCGACCCGGCCTCGTGGTACACCGCCACGCTCTTCGAAAAACTCTCCGAGCCGCAGCCGGGCGAGTGGCGCGAGGCCCATCCGGAGCCGGTCCAGTCCTTCGCCGAGTATGTTCGGTCCCGCCCCAACCGCCCGCGCCAGGTGCGCAAGTGGATCATTCTGCAGCCGCTCGGAACCGTCACCGGCGACGCGCGCGAACGCCTCGAAACGCTTCGCGCGTATCTCAGCATCTATTACACGCTCCCGGTCCGCGCCGAGCCGTGGATTTCCCTCGCGAACGTCCGCAGCCGCGAGCGCGAAATGGCCGGCCGAACCTTCCGCCAGTACCTCACGGGCGACATCCTCTACAACCTCCTCCTGCCGCGGGTGAAGATCGGCACGTTCGCCATGCTCGGCGTCACGATGGACGACCTGTACCCGGAAGAGTCCTGGAACTACGTTTTCGGCCAAGCGTCGCTCAAACACCGCGTAGGCGTCTACAGCCTGACACGGTTCTACCCCGAGTTCTGGGGCGACGAGGAAACCGGTGAATCCGACCGTCTCGGCCTCAAGCGGAGCCTGAAGACATTGGTTCACGAAACGGGGCACATGTTCGGCGTCCGTCACTGCCAGAAGTACGAGTGCGTCATGAACGGCTCAAACAGCCTGCGCGAATCCGACGGCAGGCCGATGCATCTGTGCCCGGGGTGCCTGAAAAAGTTTCGCTGGAACATCGGATTTGATATCATCGGGCGGTGCGAGGCGCTCAAGGCGTTCTACGAAGCGCACGAGATGGCCGACGAGGCCGAATGGGTCGGCAAGCGCCTGGCCGAGTGCCGCGACTCTCCGGCCGAAGGGACGGGCGGCGATGCCGCGCCCGACGCCGGCGAAGATAACGCCAAGGAAGAGTGAGCGAAATGCAAACGCCTAGGGAAGTCATCGATGCGCTGCTGCGTAAGCAGCCGGCCGAACGGGTCGGCCTGACGGACTCGCCCTGGGAAGACACGCTGAAAAAGTGGATCGACGAGGGCTACCACACCGACGGTGACGGCAAACCCGTCCCGCCGGCTCAGCATTTCGGATTCGACATGTGGTGCGTGGGGGGAGGGTTCGACTGGCATCCCAAGCGCGGCGTCGAGGAAATCGTCGAGGAGACCGACGAGTGGAAGGTCGTCCGCAACGGTAGCGGGGCGCTCCTGCGATGGTGGAAAAACCGGTCCGGCACGCCCGAACACATCGACTTTGCGATGACCAGCCGCCAAGTCTGGGAAAAGGAGTATCGCCCTCACCTGCTTGAGGTGGACCGCGAGCGCGTGGGCGTTAAGGCCACCGCCGACGAACTCGCCAAACGCAGGGAGCAGGGGTTCTGGACCCATTACGGCCATCAGTTCATCTGGGAGAACATGCGCCAGAGCATGGGCGACTACACGATGTACACCTCGCTCCTGACCGATCCGGACTGGGTCCACGATTACAACCGCGTTTACACCGACTTCTACAAGACCTACTTCCGCATCCTCATCGAAGAAGCGGGCAAACCCGACGGCGTCTGGCTCTACGAGGACCTCGGCTACAAGGGTAGCCTGTTTTGCGGCCCGAAGGTCCTCGAAGAATTAATCTTCCCTTACTACGAGGAGATGGTGGACTTCTTCCATGGATACGATTTGCCGGTAGTCCTGCACACGTGCGGTTTCACCGAACCGGCTCTGGACCTGATTGTCGGCGCCGGATTCGACGGCCTCAACCCCATGGAAGTCAAGGCCGGCAACGACCCGCTGAGGATTGCCGACAGGTATGCCGACCGGCTGGCGTTCATAGGCGGCCTGGATGCCCGGGTGCTCGAATCAGGCGACCGCGACCTCATCCGCCGCGAGGTCACCCGGCTCGTCGAAGGCATGAAACAGCGCGGCGCGCGCTACGTTTACGCCTCGGACCATTCCGTCTCGACCAACGTCCGACTGGCCGACTTTCAATTTGCCATTGACGTTTATCGCGAGTACATGATGTATTAGACGCACGGATGAGGCAGGAAACCTTTATCGAAGAGCCGACATGGGAAAAATGCAAACCGAAGGACGAGGCCGCGGCAGGCTGGGACCGGCTGTAGCCATCGTCTCGCTGGCAGCCGCGGTCGGGTTAGCGGCAGCGGGAGGCTGCGCCGCGCCCATTCGCTTCCCTGCCGCGCCAATCGTCCAGCGCGAAACCCGGGCCGGCCTCGTCCGGGCCTATGACACCGACGCGGACGGTCATGCCGATTATTTCACCACGCAGAACGGCGACGGCCGGACCGTTCAAATCGCCTACGACACCAACGGCGACGCCGCACCCGACACCTACCTCAACCTGGACCAGATCAGCGTCGCCGACTGCCGCCACATCGTCATCATCCTGGACGGCGTGCCGTTCGACCTCGCCAAACGGGCCTATGGTGAGGGCCGGCTCCGCCTGTTTCATCCGCCCGTGCGCCTCATCGCGCCGTTCCCTTCGATGACGGACGTGGCGTTGGCCGACGTCTTTGGAACCATGCGGTGCCTCGGATACGAGGCCCTCTTCTACGATCACAAGCAAAACCGCCTTACCGGCGGCGACTCGTACTACCTCGACATGAAGAACGAGCCCTGGACCCCCCACCTCGACTACCGCGCGGGCACCGTCCTCGACGCGCTCGGATACCTTTACCCGCGATGGACGTTCGACGAGGAACTCAAGGCCTTCAAGAACTTGTTCAACCGCCGCGACCGCAAGGACCTGGCCGTCTATTTCGTCTCGACGGCCGGCATCGGATCGCGTGAAGGTGAGGAGGGCCTGCGGCGGTGCGTCGATGAAATTGACCATGTCATCGAGGAACTCGTCTGGCAGGCGCGCGGCCTCGTGAAGTTTACGCTTCTGGCGGACCACGGGCACACCCTCAAACGGTGCGAGCGCGTCGATTTCCGAAAGTTTCTTCGCGAGCGCGGCTGGCATGTCACCGACCGCCTCGCCGGCCCGCGCGACGTCGCGCCCATTGAATACGGACTCGTGACCTACGCATCCTTCGCCACGCGCGACAAAGAGCGTCTCGGCGCCGACCTGCTTCAACACAGTGGCGTGGAATTCGTCGCCTATGCCGAAGGCGGAAAAATCGTCGTCGAAAACTCGGGCGGCGAAGCCTTCTTCGAGCGGCGCGGCGGACGATACCGCTACCGGACCGACACCGGCGACCCGCTCGGCCTTAAGCCTATCCTCGAGCAACTCAAAGCCGGCGGCAAGGTCGCCGAGGACGGCTTCGCGGACGACGCAACCCTGTTCAACGCGACCGCCCTCCATCGGTATCCCGACCCGCTCGACCGCCTCTGGCGAGCGTTTCACGGCCTCGCCGAGCACGTGCCCGACGTCGTCGCAAGCCTCAACAAGGGACACTGCGCGGGCGCGGCCGACAAAAGCGTGTGGCTCCCTTACATGGCCAGCACCCACGGCGACCTCGAGCAGAGCAGCAGCACCACTTTCATCATGTCAACCGCCGGGCCTCTGGACGGCTTCCTGCAAGAGGCCCCCGCCTTCCGAAGCCGCGACGTCTCCGAAATCATCGAGCACCTGACCGGTCGGCCGTGGCCGCCGCCTTGCGAACGGAGGCGACCGTGAGACGCTCGGGCGCATCTTTCCCGCCGGCCGCCATCCTCGCTGCCCTCTTGGCCGCCTGGCTCGGCGCTGGCTGCGCCGCCATGCCCGACCAGCGCCGCGCGACCTTTGGCTTCGACTTTCGCCTGCCCGAGCCGCCTCAACAGACATCCGCCGTGGTCTTCTTTGTCGATGGCGTCAATCCCCAGGTCTTCCAGGAACTTCTCGATGCCGACCGCCTGCCGAACCTGAAGAAGTATTTCGTGGATCGGGGTCTTTACATCGAGCGGTGCATCGCGAACGTGCCCGGTGTCACGCTCGCCAACGAGACGAGTTTCGTCACGGGTCTTTTCCCCGGCCACCACGGCGTCACGGGGAATAACTGGTTCGACCGCAACGGCCTGATATACCGCAATTACGAGGAGGTCAACCAGAAGAACACACTCGACGGCGACTATACGGCGCCGACCATTTTTGAGCGGCTGGCCGACAAGACAACCTTCAGCCTCTTCTTCCAGGCCCACCGCGGCGCGACCAAGTTCATCGAAAACTGGATGAGCGCCGGCCCGCCGTTCTTCTTCGGCTGGTATAACTTCGTGGACCGCATCGCGCTCTGGCGGTTCGACATCGTGGCCCACGTGGCCCGGACCCGAGGCGAGTTCCCCGCCCTCGTCATCGCTTATCTCCTGGCGCCCGACATGGTTGCCTACCGCTCCGGCA
>Ga0307380_10005548_pt1 | contig 16711 bp, 20 predicted proteins | sample UN3MG_FD_202239 | JGI IMG/M metagenome (GOLD analysis project Ga0307380, IMG submission 202239) | Soil microbial communities from Risofladan, Vaasa, Finland - UN-3 | ecosystem: Environmental > Terrestrial > Soil > Coastal area > Acid sulfate soil | place: Finland: Risofladan, Vaasa | collected...
GGGCAGGGCCTCCTTTCGAAGGCCCTGCCAAGGGCGGCACCGCCGAGGGTTAGGTGAAAGGCCGAGGGAACCTCGAAGAACCCCGGCTCCACCAGGCGGTGCCGCTTTTTCCCTATTTTGTGCCCGCCTATGTCCTAAAGGTCGTAGAGTCCTCCATCATGGGTCGTAGTTCCGCTTGAGTCCGAAGCGGCCCCCTCGGGGAAGGCGTCGGCCATTGCCTCCTCCACCTTCTCGGGGTTTTCGCCGGCCCCCAGGCGGCGGACCGCCTCCTCCATGGCGGGGTCGAGCGGTTCCCCGGTGGCCGCCGAGAGGCGCCGCATCGCGGCCGCCACCTGGCGGGGGTTGTTCTCGTCGATGGACGCCATGTCCCGTTCAAGTTCCGCCGTGGCTCCATCCATCCGCGGGTCTGCCTCAAGGTTAGATCCGATCCCGGTTCCGGACTTCGCGTCACCGGTCTGCTCGCATGAAAGTGTGCTTGTGCTCTTTCTGGCCACGGCAAAACGGGACAGGAGCCTGCTCATCTTCAGGCTGCCACACTTTGGGTACTTCGCCTTCCGCTTTGAAGCCGCTGCCGCGCGTGAAAGAAAACTGAAGACCCGATTGCAGTCCTCACAAAGGAACTCGTACATTGGCATCGATCAGCATTTTTTCCCGAGCACCAGCGGCAGCACGGGTCCTCTCAGAAGCCTCGTCATCCCACTACGCCTGGGTTGCAACGTGGCATAGAGTACCATCGGATCAGCGGCCCGTGGGGGCTTGCGGTTCCTCGGCTGCAGCCTGGGCCTCCCACCATTCGATGGTCCGCCTCAGGCCTTCGCCGAAGGAGATCCGCGCCTCGAAGCCGAAAAGATTCCTGGCCCGGCTGACGTCCAGGCACCGCCGCGGCTGGCCGTCGGGCTTCGAGGTATCCCACACCACGCGGCCTTCGTAGCCGACCATTTCGCGGATCTTCTCGACTAGGTCTTTTATCGTGATCTCGAAGCCCGCCCCCAGGTTCACCGGTTCGGGACCGTCGTACTTCTCCGCGGCGTCCACGAGGCCGCGGGCACAGTCCTCGACGTAGAAGAACTCCCGGCTGGCCTTGCCCGTTCCCCAGACCACTACCTCCGCCTCGCCGCCGCGCTTGGCAGTAACGAACTTGCGGATCAGGGCGGGGATCACATGGCTGGTGCGGAGGTCGAAATTATCGCCCGGACCGTACAGGTTCACCGGCAGAAGGTAGATGCCGTTGAGGCCGTACTGGGCCCGGTAGGCCTGGAGCATGACCAGCAGGGCCTTCTTGGCGACCCCGTAGGGAGCGTTGGTCTCTTCCGGGTAACCGTTCCAGAGATCTTCCTCCCTGAAAGGCACGGGCGTGAACTTCGGGTAGGCGCAGATCGTGCCGACTTGGACGAACTTCTTGAGGCGCCGAAGGCGGGCGTGCTCGATCAAGTGCAGCCCCATCGCCATGTTGGCGTAGAAGAATCGCCCCGGGTTCTCCCGGTTGGCGCCGATGCCGCCCACCTCCGCCGCCAGGTGGATGACAACCGTCGGGGCCATGTCCTCGTACATCCGGACCACATCGGCCTCCCGGGTCAGGTCGTACTGGTCGATGGTAGGCACGAGGATGTTGCGATCCTCGACGCCCCGAGACTTGAGTTCCGCCTGGACGTACCGGCCCAGAAAGCCCGCGCCGCCGGTCACGACGATCCGCTGTTGTGTTAGGTTCATTGGCCTGTCAGTTCCTTGTTACGGGGTGTGCACCCGGCTCCGTAGAACGTCCTTGATCTGGCGACGGCCTATCCCCGCCCGACGAGCCGACTCTGGGGTTTCGCGCCGTTGCGATGTTCGACCAGGATCCGCTCCTCCTTGGCGAGTTCCCAGTCGGCGTCAATCATCATGGCGACCAGTTGCTCAAAAGTGACCCGCGGCCGCCAGCCCAGGGTCGTGCGCGCTTTCGACGCGTCGCCCAACAGGATATCTACCTCCGCCGGGCGCAAATACCGCGGGTCGATTTCCACGTATCTCTGCCAATCCAGGTCGAGGCGCCCGAAGGCCAGATCCAGGAACTCGCGGATACTGTGCGTCTCGCCCGTGGCGATCACGTAGTCGTCCGGCTCGTCCTGCTGGAGCATCAGCCACATCGCCTCGACATGGTCACCGGCGTACCCCCAGTCGCGCTTGGCGTCTAGGTTGCCCAGGAACACCTTGTCCTGCAAGCCTTCCTTGATCCGCGTGGCTGCCCGCGTGATTTTCCGCGTGACAAACGTTTCACCCCGGCGGGGGGACTCGTGATTGAACAGGATGCCGTTGCAGGCAAACATGCCATAAGCCTCGCGGTAATTCACAGTCTGCCAGTAACTGAACACCTTCGCGCAGCCGTAGGGGCTGCGCGGGTGGAACGGCGTCTTCTCGGTCTGCGGCACCTCGGCCGCCTTGCCGAACATCTCGCTGCTCGAGGCCTGGTAGTATCGTACCGGCAGGCGCGTGTCGCGGACGGCCTCCAGCAGACGGATCGTGCCGACTCCGGTTACCTGGGCGGTGTACACCGGCTGATCGAAACTCACCCGCACGTGTGACTGGGCGCCGAGATTGTAGATCTCGTGCGGCTGAACGCGCGTCAGAACCTCCCGAAGGCCCGTGCCGTCCGTCAGGTCGCCATAATGCAGGAACAACCGGGCACCGGCGTCGTGTGGGTCGCGGTACAGGTGGTCGATACGCGACGTGTTAAAGGAACTGCTCCTGCGGATCAGGCCGTGCACGACATAGCCCTTTTTCAGCAGCAGTTCGGTCAGGTAGCTGCCGTCCTGACCGGTGATGCCGGTGATCAGCGCCTTTTTCATTAGGGAGCCTCTCCTGAAATGTCCTGGGTTTTCAGCCTCCGTCGCGCGGGCAGGGCCAGGTACGTCGGCAACCGGCGGTCGGAAAGCGTTGTGCCGAGGGCGCTATCGCACTCGCCCGGAAGCGGGACGAAGGCCTTGCCGCAAGGACCGTAGGCAGGCACCGGGAGTCCCCGCCCGCGTGGACAATCAGCACCCTCAGCCCGCCGAGCGCCTCCTGCCACGCCTCCGGGGTCTGCATGTCCTTTCCGCTCCCGTCGAGACGCTCTCGGATCACCCTCGCCAAGCAGCACAGCGTGCTCCCGACGCTCCCGACGCGCCGCCACCCCGGGTCGGCCACGACCAGGACTTCCCGCACCCCCGCCAGAAGCCCCAACTCTCGCCGCAGTCGCAGATGCTCTCCGTACGCGCGCGCCTGCCGCTCGCCCCCTGCGGTCACGACCAGATAGCCCCATACGCGGAGTAGTGAGCGCACTGTTCGACCCTCAGCCACAGAAGGCATGCTCAAGGCAGATGATGCCCGGAGGGCAGCGAGGCTGGCAGTGCTGGGCCAGTCACAGAGTCAGGTGCCCGGGTGCCCACGAGAGAGGCATCATCGCGGCGAGCGGATCGCGAGCAATCGCTGCATCAGCACCCTGAGGAGAAAATGGGGGCTGTCTAGGAGGTATCTACGCCACATCCGCCGAGGCTCACAAGCCAAGCGGAAGAGCCATTCCAGGCCAAGCCAGCGGACCCAAGGGGGGGCCCATCGGACGTTTCCCGAATGGAAATCGAAAGCCGCTCCCACACCAATCATGGCAGCGGCTTCCACCCGCCCCACATGAGCCGCCATCCATTTCTCCTGCTTCGGGGCCCCGAGACCCACCCACACGATATCAGGCCGTGCCAAGTTGATCTTCTCGATGAGTGCAGCATCCTCTTCTTCAGTAACCGTCCGGAAGGGCGGGCTGTGCGTTCCTGCCACGTGCAGACCAGGGAACTCATCGCGGAGCCGCGAGGCCAGCGACTCGGCCACCCCTTGCCAGCCTCCGTAGAAGTAATGCCTGTATCCGTGCTGCCGGCCCCAGTCACATAGTCTGAGCAACAGCGTCGGACCTGCGACCCGGCCGCGCTGCGGGTATCTCAGCAGTTTTGCCGCCAGGATGATCCCCACGCCATCGGGCAGCGTAAGGCCCGCACCTTCGGTAGCCATCCTCATCGCCGGGTCCCGCTGGCAGAGCATCACGCTGTGCGGGTTGGCGAGGACCACGTACCCCCGCTCGCCGCGCTCGCGCCAGCCGGTGATGCGCGCCAAGACGTCCTCGTACCCGACCAGGTCGAAGCCGACGCCCGCGATGGGCGGGCGCTCGGCGAACGGAAAGGCGGCGAGCGCCGCAGGCTTGGAAGGGTTCATCTTCATGGCGGACTCGGTTACTTGACCAGCGTGATCTCGATGGCCGCAGAGGGGATCACCTTCCACAACAGCCAGTCGTAGAGCTTATTGTTCAGGAGCGGGTTCAACAGGGAGTTCAGACAGGCGCTCTTGCCGATGCCGAAGACGTTGCGGCAGCGGACGGACGCGAAGGCGAAGTCGTAATAGTAGTTGCAGTCATGGTCCGCCTGGAAGTACAGAAAACTGCGGCGCGTGAAAAAGTGACGATGCGTCAGATCATTCCAGGCACCCCAGCCGGCGACGTGCGGCACGTGGATGTCGGCCACGCCGCCGGGGGCCAGAATGCGGTGCAGTTCGCGCATCGCGCCGACGATGTCGTCCAGGTGTTCCAGGACATGGTGGGCCACCACCTTGGTCCACATGCCCGTAGCGAAGGGCCACGGGAGCCGGTTCAGGTCGACCACGGCATCGACGCCCGGCAGCGGCACCACGTCTACGTTCAGGCAGCCTTCCCATATATGCTTGCCGCAGCCCAGGTGCAGGACGGGTTTGCCAGGCGTCGGCGAGTACAGTTGGGCAGCCGGCGTGGGGTCGGACGTTGGCTTCTCATGCAACATCGCTTATCTCCTCGAGGCCGGCGGGCATGACGCGAGCCAACAGTTCGTCCAGACCCAGGAGCCGCGACAAGACCCAATCCTCAACGTAAACATAGCGAAATGACGGCAATTTCATGGTCTTCAGCTCGTTCGCTGGTCCCTACGGCAGGCATCACGAATCGCGTCGCGATACGCCTGAACCATCCGGCGTGCCATTTGGTCCCAGGATAGTTCCCTTGCGCGACGGAGAGCGCCCTCGCTAAGCCTCGCCAACGTCTCAGGGTGCGTGGCGAGAAAGACGATGGCGGAGGCAAAGCCCTCAACGCTGTGGCGAGGGCTTATGACCGGGACCTTAATGCCACAGGTGTCGTTGACCACGGCGCCGAAGCCGCACATGTCATGACAGATGACGGGTACACCCAGACTGAGTGATTCCAGCACCACGGTTGAGGCTGCCTCCTTGAGACTGGATACCAGCATGCAATCGCTCCTGGAAATCATGGCGAGACACCGGGTGTGTTCAACACGACCATGCCAGTGGCAGAAACGCTCGATGGATAGTCTGGCGGCCTGGGCTCGCCATCGTGGCCCCTGGTGCCCTTCGCCAATGATATGCAGCTCCAGGTTCGTCTTCCGGCTGGCCTGAGCGAGAGCACCAAGGGCAATGGGTAACGCCTTGCTTGACATGAGCGTGCCGCACCAGACAAGACGTAGCGGGCGAGCGGACCCGTACAGCTCCCGGGAAACCCGTGACGCGGACACAGTGGCGCCCTGCTCGTTCAGCAGGATACAGGGGCGGCGATGAATACGTGTCAAAGCCGCCTGGTCCTCGGCCGTGGCGGCGATCAGCACGTCGGCCCGTCGGGCCGCCAGCCGGACCCGTCTGGACAGCCGCATCTGCAATGCGTTCACCACGTTTCGGGCCGTGTTGTACAGCATTCCGCTGGGCCCCAACATGGGCAGGAACCGCCACGGCATCTGCACGTGTCCCCCAATGGGGCCCCAAACGAACGGATTCCGCAACCGCCATAGAAATCCGGGCTCACGATAGCCAATCATGTTCAGTTGATGGACGACATCGAAGGACTCCGTTGAGGCCAAGTCCTTCGCCGCCCTGTAGGCCGCCAATTGCCAGCGACGGTAATCCACATAGAACCGCCAGTCGCCCGAGTTCCAGCATCGTCGGCGCGCCTTCTCGCCTATGTCGATAAAGTGAAACCTGGGCGCATATGCCAGATGCAGTGACCCGATCGCATCGAGGATGTAGTCGCGGAACTCGCACTCCGTGATGATCCTCAGCCGACAGTAGCGGGCTAGGTGGGTCACCCAGTTCCATCCCATGCCGATTTCGGATCCCCAGTGAGGGCCGCACGCGTAGGCAGACACCAGAACGCTCAACGGTTCGCTGCGCCCACCCACCACGTCTCCGCTGTCCTCTTCGGATGAACCTTCCATCCTCTCGGTTCGTCCGGCCATCCCTGCCGTCATCGCGCCGTGCTCCTCTTGGCCTTGCCCACTGACCGGCCAGATATCGCCGCGAAATCGACGTATTCCATCAGTTCCTCAGGCTGCCTGATCCACTCGTCGCTGGATCGCCAGTGGACGGCCTGACTGGACATAATTGCCTTCATACGCTCTTCCGTGCGATGGCTATCATAGACTTGGCTAGCGGCGGAACCCGCCCTACTCGACAAAACCTGATATCCCTGAGGCCGGCCTCGCCGAGAATCTGTCGAAACGTTCTCCTGGAGAAGAATTTGATATGGCCATAGTCCCAAAGTGGATTGTAGTGCCGGTCCATGCCGCCAACAAGCGAGATAGCCAAGTTTTTCCAGTACCCGTTGTAGGGAGTGGAGATGATGGCCGACCCCTCGTTCTGCAAGAGTGAGTAGACACACCGGCAGAACTCTCTGGGCAAGAAGACATGTTCGATGACCTCGAGGCTTATCACAACCGGGAACTGCCCAAATCTCGCGGCCAAGTCGTCGTAACAGGAAGCCTGGTGGATCTGAAGATGCGGAAACGCCTCCCGAGCCCGAGCGACGCCCTCAGCCGAAGGTTCGATGCCGATCACCTCGTATCCGAGTTCCGTAAGCCGGGCATCCACACTCCCGTTCCCGCATCCGATGTCGAACACCCGTTTCGGCTGACCCCGGAAGTCAATCCTCTCAATCATGCGCATTACTTCAGGAAATACATATCCCTGGTGCGATGCCGCTCTTGCATTATCCCACGAGTACTTGCTTATCAGATGGGTCATCATCGTCGTTCCTGACTTCTTGGTTCAGCAACTGATAGGAAATTTGATTGGGCGTAGGCAGACACCAGAACGCTCAACGGTTCGCTGCGCCCACCTACCACGTCTCCGCTGTCCTCTTCGGGTGAGCCTTCCATCCTCTCGGTTTCTCCGGCCATCTCTACCCTCATCGGAACTTCTGCCGAACGACATGCCACCTGTTCAGCATCGAGAGCGTCAGCACCCCATCCACCGGCCCTTCTCCACCGGATGCCCGTGCAGGCCTTGACGTGACCATTCAGGCGTCGAATGCACTAGATGGTGAACAGGCAGCCGTAGGCGCGCGGCCCACAGCTCTACGCCACGCGCCGTTCCTGTTGATGACCGGCGGTGATGCCGAGGTGGCGACCGTAGTGGGGCCGGTCGACCAAGGAAGCCATTCCGCGTTGCTGCGGCCGCCGGCTGATGTCGATGCACAATGCCCTGACCTGCCGCGTCGCAAGGTTCGATCCCCCGTCGAACGACACGAGCGAGTACACCGCCCGCTTGCCCAACCGAGGAGACGCATGATTCCGGATTCGCTGCAATCAGTGTCGCCGCCAAGCGATGAGAATAATCTTCAACCACTGGTTCATGCCTATCCCATCAGCCCTCGCCACGGCGGTGCCGCCACCTATTCGAGGCTCCTTAGTCCCGCAGTGCCGGCCACGCCTCCTGCACCTTATGCCACAAGGACTGCTCGGCGTAGTTCTGTTCGGCCAGTCGTCTTGAGATCTCTTCTGCGTTCACTAATTGCGCTGCATCCAGTACCCTTCTGGCAAACAGTCTCGAATCCCGCTCAGACACAACGAAGCCATTCTGTCCCTCCAAGATTACATCTCTGGCTCCGCTAACGTCAGTACTGACAATCGGCCGGCCACAAGCCAATTGCTCCACCATCGCAACTGAAAAGCCCTCTGTGTGGGAACCGCATACACACACATCGGCCGCGCCAACGGCCGTGGCAACTGTATTGGGGCCGCAGCGCCCAAGGAAACGCACGAGGCTACTAAGGGCCATTTGCTTAGTAAGGTCCCACAGTTCCTCTTGCTTTTCTCCATCACCGACTAACAGCAAGAGCGCACGCGGGCACCGGTGTTGCAGATGCTTCAAGACCTCTAGGATCAACGGAATGCCCTTAACCTGTGCCAGCCGCCCCACAAAAGTCATAATCAGTGCATCCTGAGGGAGGCCAAGCTGCTGCCGACAGACAGACTTGGACAGCGGCCTGAAGCACTCCAAGTCAACAGCGGTTGGCAGTGGCTCCACTTTCTTGCCAACCCCAAAACGGCGCAGCCTGGTGTTATAACGTTCGACAGTCTCGCCGTCAGCGGCGGCGAATGCCACCGTTGTCTTGCACAGCGCCAACGCTTGAATTCGCTCGTACACAGGCGCCAGATACCTCCCCAGTCGGGACCGTCTTCCGATGGTCATCGGATTTCCCAATCCTGGATAATAGAAACAAATATTCCAGCGCCAAGGTCCCCAGGCCAAGTACCACAGCACAGTGTAGGTTTGCGTAAGAGCCGACGCGATGCCGGTTGCACGCAACGCCGATGAATGCAAGGCTACCGCCAGCGCAAAGTCGAGGTTGGCCGACAGAAAACGCGGGCGCGTATCACTCTGCACTCTCGCAACTGGCAAGAAGTTGAACTCCTGCTTCTGAATGGTCAACCGTGTCCACCTGCCGATCCTATGGTTCTCAGAGGTCATGCCGACAAGATGCAGACGGTTACCCAGGACTCGCAAGGCCGACCCCGCTATGGCTAGGCCACCACTGCCATAGAGCGGTTTGGAGAAGTCGACGGGATCAATCATGAGGCATGGCATTGGGGATTGATCCTCTCCCGTTCGAAGTCAGCGACTGGAACAGTTCCATGTACTGCCGGGCAATGACTTCCTCGCCGTGGTTACGGCGCACGTACTCGACGCAGTTGGTCGCAAGTCTCTCGCGCAACGCCGGATCGGCCAGAAGCGAGCGTATATCCCGTATCATCCGTTCCATGTTTCCGGAAACCATCCCAAGATCATTCTGCGCAATAATGCTGTCCGGATCAATTAATCTCGTCTCCCGAGTGAACGCTCGACGCCAGCCTCTGGCGCCAGGCAAATCACAGTCAAGGGGCCTTAACCCAGATGCGAGATTCTCCTGTTCTGCCCCCAGGGCGCACCGGCCTTTGCCAAACTCGGCCAACCAGCCTGCGCTGCCAGGATGCCGACTAGAGCATAAAGTGGGCCCTTATCGGGCGCTAAAATTCCATCCGTAAGAAAACTGGCGGCAAACAGGGTTCCAACCGCCCCTATCGCCCCCAGCCGCGGGCTGGGAGAACGAAGCACAAGTTAGACGCTATTGCAAAACCATGGTTAGGATGAATCCAAGTCGACGAGTTTCTTGTGACAGATCAGAATCGCCGCCAACTGATTGAATGCCAGGAAACTGTGGTCGCTTCGCTCGTAGCAGAGGCGGATGCGCCGGTGATTGTTGAACCACGACAGGGTGGTCTCGATGAAATGCCGCGTCTTTCCGAGCCCCGACCCATGGGTGTCGTCCATCGGGCGGGCCAGGAGAGGCCGGATGCCCCGCTCGCGGGTCGCCCGGATGTTGTCCTCCCAGCCGTAGGCGCGATCGCCCTGGTAGATTTCGGGGCGGAAGCGCGGTCGGCCCCGTGGTCCCTGCACGGGGAGAATGGCATCGAGAAGATCGATCGCCACCTTCCCGTCCGGGACGTTCGCCGGGGTGGTGAGCACCGTCAGCGGGAGACCGCCCGCGTCGGTGACGAGATGCCGTTTGCAGCCGTTTTTCCGGCGGTCTGTGGGGTTTGGCCCCGTGTGCGCCCCCCAAAAACAGCCCGCATAGAGGAACTGTCCACGAGAGCACGGGAAAGATCGACGCGTCCCTTTCGACCGAGGGCGGCCAGGACTCGCTGCCAGACAGCCGGCCACAGGCCGGCTTCGGTCCACGCGTGGAAACGACGCCAACAGGTCGTGCCGTCGCCGCAGCCGAGCTCGGCGGGCAGGTCGTTCCAAATGCAGCCAGTCCGAAGGACAAAAAGGATACCCATGAGGCATCGCCGGTCGGGAATGCGGGGCCGGCCGCCTTTGGGTTTGGGCGGTTCGGGCGGAAGCAACGGTTCGATTTCGTCCCAAAGTTCATCGGTCACCCATTGGCGAGCCATAGGCTTCTCCTTCTGCACAGGGCCTATGACTCGTATCGGCTTTACCCGCTACGGGTCTTGAAGGTTTTGCAATAGCGTCTTAGCGCTTTAGCGTGGAACCAGAAAAGTAGACCTGCTCCAATCAGGCCAAAGGCAACGGTGGTATCCAGCCACCCGTTGTGGCTGCCGATAGGAGCGCCCCATCTGTGCAAGAGCACATCTCGTATCACTCCCGCGATCTCCGCCGGGCGGCAAGCGTCTTTTCGGGCCTGGGCCGACCATCAGCACACGCGGCGGGCATCTCCGTCTGACCTTCATAAACTACCCCGCTCTCCCAAGGTTGGTGCATGCGGGCAGCAACCTATCCGCGCGCCGATGCCACCTTCTGGGGAGCGGGGCTTCTCCTGGCCGCTTCCTCACGCGGGGTTAGATACATCCACATGGCTGCCAGCAGCGCAAACAGTTGGTATGAGACCGCCAGGTCGCTTCTTGTCATGGATAGCGCTGCTATAGCTACGAGCAAGGGCAGTAGGCGCGCGCCGTTGCGCGCGGTAAATGCCCACAACTGTTTCCGCCGGGGGATCAGGAAGAATACTGCAAGAGGGGCCACGATCAGCACTGTTCCCACGACGCCGGTCTCACTCAGGAGCTCGAGTAGTAAGTTGTGCGCATAAGCGCGGTCCCCCAGGCTATCAACACCATCGACATAGTACCCACCTAATCCTTGGCCCAACAGAGGTTGCTCCTCTAGCCGTCTTACGGCTGCACTCCAGTCGGTGTCCCTGTTGAGACGTGATAGGGCGGTCTGCTCTGTATCAAAGGGGTCAGTGATATACCGGTTCTCATCCAACAATCCCGCGACCGTGAAGGCTGCAAGCGCAACGCATGATAGGACCAGCACGGTCACGGGGACGGTGACGCTCCTGGGTTTGCCGAGCATGGCGCACACAGACATGACTGGTATGATTACCATCCACTTGCGCTCGCCGCCGGAGTTGATGACAAGCATCCCTGCCCCAAGAGCCACGAGCGTCAGAAATGTGAAGAGGCGCCTGCTCAAGTGGGTGTTTGCCGAACCGCAGAGCAACAGGGCAATGCCGACCCCGGCCAATGAAGACAGCATGAGTGCAGGCGGTTGAAACTCATCAACTCCGTAAACGTACGGAAGCCTAACGCCGCAGGGCGTCCATATGCTGGAAGGCAGGAACTGGGGCAGCCCGCGAGCCATCACGCTGTAAAAGAGTACAGATCCGACTATGCTCAAGACGCCCAGTGCCCGGAGGTCCACGGACTTGCTACCGACGAGGAAAGAGAATGCGAGCACGGCGAGCGGCAGGAACAAGGCAAAGTAGGCCAGTTTTGAGCGGGAGTACTCCGACTCTGGACCTCGGAAGTACGCGAGGACGAGAACGCCCAGGGTCCACGTTAGCCACAGGATGGGTGCTCGCCATCGCATGCGTACGATCGGCACAGGGGAGTCGGAGCACAGCACGAGCACGAGGCCGAGGGCTACGCTCAGACCGCCGCCCAGATGGCGAATGCCGAATGTGAGTGCGAATTGTCCCGCAATCGGCGGCGCCAGCCAGAGAAAGAACACGCCAAGGACTTCCCTGCTAACTCCGAAACACACGAGTACAGCGCTGACAAGCGCCCAGGCGAAACCGGGCCACCCCGGAGGCAAAACCAATAGATACGCAACAGCCAGGGACATGCCCAGAAGTTGAAGATGAAGCATCCCCGCAGGGCCCAGCGGAGCCATTCTTGGCCCACGTCTGAGCGGCGCAAGGCGAGTCAGGCTGTGCTCCAGTTGCCCAGGATCGCGCTCTGGCCGCCTACTCAAGGAAACCATTCCATTCAACCTTTACACTCTCTGCGCCAGGGTCGCCCGCCCGCGCATGCTGAGGTGGCAAGCCCTCGGCACGTTGAGCGTGCGATTCGCAGATACCATTCTCTGCCGCGTGTGCAATAGGGTTGAACAGGAGCATTAGTTTCTGCTCCGCCTAATACTGTCCATGAACGCGAGCCGTTGGCCTTCCTTGGTTACAACATCCAGGTGACGGATCTTCTCTCTGGGGACCCGTTTACCCATGGCGCTACAGACAAATCGTTCGATCCTGGTGAAACTTGAAGTCACGTTGTCCGGCGTGTTCGGGATCTGCAGTAACCAAGAAACGGGGTCGGGGAAATCCGTGTCTCTGTAGCCAATAATCGTTGGAATGCCGTACGCCAGGTACTCCCGGACTTTCAAAGGACAGGCTTCGTGCATTTCCTTCCTGTGGAGCGCTAGCGTGCCCAGCGCCACGTCGGCTTTGGCGATAATCTGTACGTACTCCGCACGGCCGAGTAACCCGTGAAGCGAAACATTCTCTGGGACAGTCGCTGATCCCAGGTCCTCGTGTGACGGCCCGATTAGGTCGAAGTGCCACTGTCTGAAGTGAGCAGCCAACGCCATGATCTTATCCACTCCGTGCCACGGCTGGCCCGGAGCCCCTATAAACACCACCCGCGGGTTGGCATCGCGCGGCGCCTGCAGTTCAGGGAACAGGGAAAGGTCAATGCCGTTTCCCAGCACGAGCGTTGGCTTGCCGAAATCGGCAAACTTGCTCGCGATCTCGTGGGTGACCGCCACCAGGCCGCGCGCCTTTCTCAGGATACGTGCTCGAGTCGCCAAGTAGTAGAGGCGCTGCGTGCGAAAAGGCCATGACTTCAGCTCGCCGACATCATATGTGTTGAGCTCAAGTATGGATGGGACACGCTCCATGAGCATACCAAGACCAGGGAAGTTCATGGACATGCGTGTGTAGACGAGATCCGGTTTCCACTCCATCACTTTCCTCACAAGGGCACGTGAGCGCCACAACCGGGCGAGTTTCGTGAACCCCCTCACCGTCTCGATGGGTAGGTCCGCCAGGCCAACCCACAGGGATTCACTTCGGGACATGGCGAAGAGCATTACCTCATGGCCCCGGGCCATCCAGGCTCTTACCTGACTCAGCATCTTCTTGCCGGGACCGTTCTCGGAGTTCACACCACCAAATGTAAGGTAGGCCAGCTTCATGCACGGAGTACGCATGACCATATGCTCCTAAATGCTACTTTGTCAACATGGGCTCGGTAGGCTTTAGCCATTTTACGCCGCCCGCATCGCGGCCTTCGTCTGGTCCCGCAGGTGCTTGGGCAGGTGCTCACGGACGTTGCGGGTCTTGTGCGCCCGGCACCGCTGGACGGGGTTGGACGCACCGTAAACCGCGTCGATGGCCGCCCGCAGGGCCTTCGAGCCGTCGATCGCGGACAGTCGCCGCCGGACGGCTCTTGCACCGTACGTGGCGGCTGCACGTGTGGCAGACTGGCATCATTGCCCCTACTCTGGACTGCGCGTATGCCCTCAGCGAGACGGTCTACTTCCGAAGCCCGAGCCTGTGAGCTACTCTTGCAGCCGCCGACCGGCGCGCGATCGATCCTGACTGGGGCATGCAGCAGCGTCAGGACGCCGCGTCAGTCGGGCGCCAGATTCGACCGGGGGTCACTGGCTCAGGCCTGCCTTCCTCGCCACCCGCGCGAGGACCTGCCTGGCATACGGGTCGTTCCACAGCAGGTAGATGTGCCCTGGCGTCGCCGTGACGACAGCCGTCACGAGCACCCATGCGGGGGAGAGTCCCATGCCCCAGCTCGCCCCTGCGGTGATCACAAGCGGCGGCACGGCGAGCAGGCCGTTCAGCCGCAGGGACGACGCCAGCCGCCCCAGCGTCATGCCGGCAAACGCCAAGAGGTAATGGGCGCGCAAGATGTATCCGAGGGCGCTCACGATGCTGAACAGAAGGAGTGTCAACCTGGCGTCCCGAAGCAACGCTCCCCCGGCCACCAACGCCCCCACCCGGGTGGTCAGAAAGAGAATGTTGAAAAGCAGGTCGGTGCCCTGTCGTTCGAGAATCACGAAGAGCTCCGTCACCGAGGCCGTAAGGAGCATCGCAAGGGTCCACGGCACGAGGATCGCGGCAAACGTGCCCGCCTCTTCCCACCGGGCGCCGAAGACTAACGCAAAAACATCGGGGCCGATGAGGGCCAACATGAGCATGGGAAGCAACACAAACCCCGTTAGACGCTGACAGATCCCCTCCACGAGTGCGGTCAGGCTTTCTCCGGCCGCCTGCCGGGCAGCCGCGCGTTGGAAGAACACCTGGGATATCGCCTGCGCGACAATCCCCATGGGCATCGCGACCAGAATAAAGGCGCGCGAGTAGAGCCCGGTCACCGTTGCCCCGAAGAACGCGGCCAACAGCAGGGTCGGCGCTTGGAAGGACGCTGTGTTAAGCAGGGCCGAGAAGGAGCTGAAGATCGGGAACTTGACGTACCGCCTGCCCGTGCGCCACATCCCAGCAACCGTACATTGGCGCAGGATGAACGGAAGGTCCGTGCGAAGCGCGTACCAGCCCAGCATGACGGCTGATACCGCGGGCGCCAGGAGTTTCGCGACGAGCAGGCTCCCGCCCGAGGTGAGCCCCGCCAGACCCGTGCCGATCTGGGCGGCGCCGTCGGACAGGCCGGAGGTGACCCGAACCGCCGCAAGGTTCGAGAAGCGCCTATGCCGCGAGTTCCAGTATTGAAGCGGCAGGGCGGCCCCGTAGATGAAGACGGCGACCGGAAACAGCCAGAGGTAAGGGCCGAGGGCCTCGGCGTTCAGGGCGCCCACGACCGCTTGGCCGAACAGCAGTATCACAAACAGCGAAACCAGGCTGCTTGCTGTGGTGATCACGCCGCACAGTCCTATCAGGTTGGCGGCGTCGCGGTCGTCTGCCGGCAGCTGGATTGTCACCTGGTACCCAAGGCACGAGGTGATTGCGTAGAGGGACACCAGAGAGCCGAAGATTGCCGCAAGCCCGAAGGCTTCGGGCGCAAAAAGACGGGCAGTAATCGGGGCGCACAGGGTTGCAATGACTTGGGCGAGCGCCGCCCCGCCGCCCAGGGCAAGTACACTGCTGGCGAAACTCAAAGCCCCTTTTGAGGGTGAGGAAGGACCGACGTCGACCAACGGCGCTCCCGCGCCAGGCGCTCTTCCGAAACCCATCGAGGCATTGCCTGACATTGGTGAGGACATGTTGCCGGGCTCATAAGGGAATCGGCTTGTGCCGCGCCCGAGGGCTTCTGTCTCCCCATCGGCGATACGACCGTTCGGCGAGGCAGTGTCAGTTTCTTCAGGCGTTTGCATTGTGGAGAAGAGTCCGTTCCACCGGCGTTCCGTGCGGTTGTGTCGGCATGGCGGCCGAAGCGTGCTCGTCAAGCAGACGGCTGAAAAGGGTCGCGCGGCGGGCGGTGTGGCCCAGGGCCATGCCAGCACCTATCACCTCGTCCTGAGCCTCGCGGCCGCGCGGCTCCAAGCCCGGTTCATCAGGGATGCGGCACATCTATCAGCGCGGCCACAACCTTCTCCGCGCCGTGCCCGTCGCCGTAGAGGCCTGCCGGGCGCTTGGCGGGAAGTGCGCCGCCAGCCGACTCGAAGCCGCGCACGGCTGAGAGGATGGCCTCCGGCTTCGCCCCGGCCAGGCGGTTGCATCCGGCCGCGACGAGTTCGACCCACTCGGTTTCGTCGCGCAAGGTGACGCACGGCACGCCGAACCAGTACGCCTCCTTCTGCACGCCGCCCGAATCGGTCAGGATGAATCGCGCGGCCTTCTCGAGCATCAGCATGTCGAGATACGGCACCGGCTCGATCACGCGGACGCGCTCGCCGAGGCCTTTGAGGCCCGGGCCGAGCATCTTGCGCGTCCGCGGATGCATCGGCAGGACGACCCCCGCATCGATCCGCCGGAACGCTTCCAGGATGCCTGCCAGGCGCACCGGGTCGTCGGTGTTTTCGGCCCGATGGACTGTGGCCAGGCAGAACGATTTCGGTTCGAGGCGGAGCCGCTCGAGGATGCGGCTCGACTCGGCCGCAAGGTCCGCGTTGAACAGGATGGAGTCGTACATCACGTCGCCGACCTGGTGGACGCCTCGCCTGATCCCCTCGGCCGCCAGGTTCCGCACGGCGGCATCCGTCGGACAGAAGAGCAGGGCCGACAAGTGGTCGGCCACGACGCGGTTGACCTCCTCCGGCATTTGCCGGTTGAAGGACCGCAGACCGGCCTCGACATGGGCGACCGAGATGTGGAGCTTGACGGCCGCCAGGGCGCCCGCCAGCGTCGAGTTCGTGTCGCCGTAGACGACCACCCAGTCCGGCTTGTCATCGAGCAACACTCGTTCTAGCCGCTCCAATATCGCGCCGGTCTGGGCGCCTTGCGGGCCCGAACCGACCCCGAGGTTGATGGCGGGCCGGGGGATTCTGAGTTCGTCGAAGAAGACTCTCGACATGTTGTCGTCGTAGTGCTGGCCGGTATGGACGATCCGCTCCTCGATGCGGATCTCCGCGCGCGACGCGTTGTGCGCGGCCACGGCGCGACTCACGGCGGCGGCCTTGATGAACTGGGGACGGGCCCCTACGACGGTGATGATCTTCCGTG
>Ga0307380_10005550_pt1 | contig 16706 bp, 31 predicted proteins | sample UN3MG_FD_202239 | JGI IMG/M metagenome (GOLD analysis project Ga0307380, IMG submission 202239) | Soil microbial communities from Risofladan, Vaasa, Finland - UN-3 | ecosystem: Environmental > Terrestrial > Soil > Coastal area > Acid sulfate soil | place: Finland: Risofladan, Vaasa | collected...
CCTGGAGGTGGCCTGATATGCGAACCACACTCATCCTCTCCCCCGCCTACGGGCGGGACTACAAGACCGCGAAGGCCGCGAAGGCGGACCTCTGGGCCGGGAAGGACTTCATCATCGAGAACTTCCAGGATCCCTACTGCGGCAAGCCGATCAACCTCGAACAGATCGAGGCCGGCACTCGCGTGCATCTCCGCTTCTCGCGCCTCACCAAGACCGCGGTCGTCACCGCCCCCGAGAAGATCGTCTACGACGTGCCCGGCTCGAACCGGGTGCCCATCGTCAAGCACCAGGTGAAGGGCCAGCCGGTCCTGGCACCGCCCACCGAGGAAGACAAGGCGCGGGTGCGCTCCTTCCTCGACAACCACTACGGCGACCGACCCGTTCCAAAGGGGGACAAGTAAATGTCAACAGCTACCCTGACCGCTCACACGCCCGGCTCGCGCCTCGTCACGCACGAGGAGCTTGCCGTCCTGCCGGCCCCCGTCGCCCTGGGCCCCCGGCACCGCCCCATCCCGCACTACGACGTTGTCCACGCGCTGCACACCGAGGCCGACCGTCGCAGCCTGAAGATCACCCGCGAAGAGTGGGCGCTCGCCAGCAACGACGCCCGCCTCTTCGGCATCGTCGAGTTCGACGAGCGCCGGGGAGATCACACCTCCTCGCCCGTACACGGCTGGAGCTTCGGCATCCGGAACTCGCACAACCAGTCGCTCGCTCTCAAGGGTGTCGCCGGCACGCGCACGTTCGTCTGCGACAACCTCTCGCTCTCCGGCGAGAGCTTCGTGCTCGCCTCGAAGAACACCACCAACGTCCGCCTCGACTCGCTCATCCACAAGGCCTACGACAAGTACCTCCTGGCCCAGGAGAGGGTGGACGACCGCTGGGAGACGCTGTCCGGCCTGATCATCAGCGACACCGAGGCGAAGGCTCTCATCCTCGACGCCTTCGTGAAGCACCAGGTGGCCGCCATCAAGTACCTGCCGGCGGTCGTCAACGAGTACCTCTTCCAGGGGACGGATCGCGGAGTGGCCGAGTACCACGCCGACACGTTCCCCCGCACCCAGGCAGCGGTGCTCGGCTCGTTCACCAGGACGTTCAAGGACATCAAGTCCGACATCGTCCGCTGGGACGCATCGCAGAAGGTCGGCAAGGTCTTCGGCGTCTAGTCAGTCCTCGGTAGGGAGCGGGACTCTACATCCCGCTCCCCTCCGAGGGAGGACAAGAACATGAACAGTTGGAAGCCTGAAGTACAGACCGCAGGAGACGGTGACGCCTGGAGCACCAACAGTCTCGCCTTCGCGAAGAAGGAAGACGCCGAGGCCTGGGTGCTCAACCTCTCGCTCCGCTGGACCGCCGTCTCGGACACTCGCGTCGTTGAGTCTGACGAAGAGCCCAACAGATAGGAACACATCCCATGCCCAAGATATTCTCTCGCGAGTGCATCCTATGCGGTCGCTCGTTCAATCACTGGCGCACGCACTGGACGCATACCAAAAAGTGCAGTGACGCTGCCGACGCGAAGGCGCTCGCGCTGACGTGGCGGCGCTCACGGTTTCCCTGTCGAGGAGATGTCCTGATGAAGGATCGAGGTCTGTCTTTCACGGAGTTGGAACGGGAGTTCGCGCAGAATCGACTGAACCTCGCCAAGGGTGAGCGTGAGCAGGCGAGTGCAAACATGGTGGAGGCTCGTGAGTGGTGCGACCAGGCGCAGCGAGAAGAGTACGCAGCCACGCAAGCGTTAATCGAGGCGCTGGCGAAAGAGACACTCAAGTAGGAGGTCAGTGATGCGCGAATGGACAAAGAAGGAGACGATCCGCTGGGCCAACCTCGCCGGCCTCAGCGTCGGCGAGTGGGCACCAGGCGATGGCGCGACACGCTACCGCTTTGAGCTTACCCGCACGCCTGGTGCCGGCAACTACAACGCCACCGATGGCATCTACACCGCGCTCGGCCTGGCCGAGGCACGCACGTTCGTGAAGGGCTGGCGTAGAGGCCGCGACGAGGGAGAAGACAGAGCCATCGAGGCGTACCACCAGGAGAACCTCAAGGCCCGAACCCTGAACGTGGAATCACTCCGCATCCTGAAGCACACGACCAACTGCCTGGAGTTTGTGCTCGACGGGAAGATGGGCGTCAACGACATCACCCGCGACGCAGTGACCGCCGCACAGGCCGAGATCGAGAGGCTGTCTCTTTCGACCCTGCCGCGTAGCTGGGAGGGGAGATGAGACGCCCAAGCTACTGTCTTTTGTGTGGTGAGCCTTTCAAGGGTAAGCCCGGAGCCGTAAGTTGCCCAACCTGTAAGGGGAAGAGGTGAGGTAGATGTTGACTCACAGTCAATAGTGTGATAGAATGACTGTGACGTTGAGAAAGGGGGTCGCATGAAAGCACCGTGGTTGAGGGTCGGAGAGCGCATCGAGTTCGAGGGCTCTCCCTGGGAGGTCGTAGACGTGAACGTCTGCGCCGCCACCATACAAGAACTGCACCCGGTCCCGCGCTCGGTGAGTATCCCCGAGAAGGTAGTAGTGAAGAACGGGACAGTCGTGGTCAAGCCAGGCCGCGAGTTCGAGGTCTGCCGCGGGAGGAAGACGCGCATCTCCCCGACCTCCATCGTGCCCCGACTGGAGGTGCGATGAAGATCATCAACGAGACGCGCTACTCCACGCGCACGCTCCGCTCCATCTTCACCGAGACCTACCGGAGACTCGCGAAGACCGAGGGCCCGCACCGCGCCTGGTCGCGCTACACCTTCAGGGTCACCTACACCCGCACGAAGGCCACGAGCGGCTGCGCGTGGATCAGTGGATCCTCAGCCATCATCCGTCTCGCCAGGAACAGAGTCCGCGTCCACTTGGTGGCCTCGCTCGTGGATCACGAACTGCTCCACAGCTACGGTCACAGGCACGGTGCCATCGGGGCCAGGTGGCACTTCGGCAAGGCGAACGAGGACAGCCACCTGTGGGCCACCGAGCGGTTCGGCCTAGCCATCGAGGAAAAGCAGAAGCCGAAGCCGGCGAAGACCGATCTCCAGGAGCACCGCTACAAGCTCACCATCTCCGGTGTCGCCCGGTGGGAGAAGAAGCTCAAGACCGCGCAGACCCGGCTGAAGAACCTACGCCAGAAGGCCCGCTACTACGAACGGGCCCTGGCCGCAAGGCGAGGTGTGGAATGAAAAACAACATCGAGAAGCCGCCGGCAGAGTGGCGCGAGCGACGGCTGGCTAAGATGGCCGCCGAGTTCGCGAAGCGTGCCGACAAACGAAAAATCGCCGCAAGGGCGTCTGCCTTCGCGGAGGCGAGTGATATGGACAAAGATCTGAAGGTCACCCTGCAGCACAAAGGTCTGCCGTACTTCGGCTACCGCTACCAAATGCCAGGCCACCAAAAGGATCCCCTCCCGTCGAGGATCATCATCTCCTTCCGAGCCGACAACCGCTCGTCGCACCAGAAGGGTCACGTCTGGGGCATTCGCTACCAGAAGGCCGGTCACCTGCTCGGGACCAAGGACTGGCAGTACTGCTACTCCGGGTCCGAGCGCAACGTCGGCAACGCGGACAGCATCGTGCTCGCGCTCTTCACCGTGGTCTCCGAACTCATCGGGAAGGGCTGGCGCATCACGAGCATTCCCACCGCCGACCAGGACGACTTCCTTAAGAGGCTGCACGCCGCCGGCAAGGCCGAGCAGAAGCAGGCCAACCAGGTCACGAAGGCCTACGAGGAGGAGCGGCGACAGGAGAAGCTGGACGGCATCGCCAGGCTCAGGGAGATCATCTCCGAGCACGGTCACGAGCACGTCGAAGAGATCTACAAGCTCTGGAACGAGTACGCCTGGGAAGTCAGGGAGGAGAACAATGACTACTGATCTGCCTGAAGCAAAGGTCTGCGCCTGCAACGTGGGGCCAGGGAAGTTTGAGGGTGAGCCACCCCTGACCTTCCTCGCCTACCACGCAATGCTCCACGGTGACGTGGACGCGACGACGCAGTCGCCGGGGATCTCGGACTGGTTCCGCCGACCCTTCAACTTCGACGCCGACCCGGACGCCATCGTTCGCGCCAGGGCTCACGGCTACTGCAAGTCGTGCATCCAGGACGCGCTCGACAACGAGAGCTTCGGCCTGGTGCTCACCGAGGACAGCAACGGCTTCGTCTACCTGGTCCGCTACACCACCGAACTGAAGTACGACGCCGCGCTCCAGGAGGCGATGGACAGCCTGGACGAGAGCGAGGAGGTAAGGAACCCATGAACTACCTGGCCGAGAAGCTAGGCTTGCGCCCCAGGGACATCGTCTTCTTCATCCTGATATTCCTGGTGTGGCTCGCCGGCTGTGCGTCGGCACCCAGGGTCACCAGGGTCGGGCCCTGCACTACCACCACCTGCGGCATCGTCTGCTGCAACAACGACGGGCTCGTCTGCCCGCCATGCAAGTGATCGCATTCGGAATCATCACGTTCGCGGTGATCGTCGCCGCGTTCTTTACCTGGGCCATCTACACGCTAGCGGAGGGAGACCGTGAATCAGAGAACTTGGAACGAAGAGCCACAGGAGTTCGTGGCGGAAGGACGGCTGGAACGACTGTGCTCCAGCTACGCCGACGGGATCGACAGAGTCGTTGAGCTTGAGCGCAAGGGCTGGGCGGAGGGGGTCACCGACGAAGAGTAGTGTCGGCGATGGTGGCGGTCCGCTGGGGCTCGGTGTCTCTAGCGCCGGGCTCCACGGGCCCCACCACGTCCTTCGTGTGGAACTTGGCGATCCCGTCCACCAGGCGACGGCCCTGGCCGAGGAGCGCATCGCACAAGAACACGTCGTGAGTGATGTTCCCCTCCAGGTGGACGATGATCCCGCTGTCAGTCAACTCCCCGATGATCTTCAACTCGTACCTGGTGTTCTGCGGCGTCCCATCGATCATGCTGCCCTCGGCGGTCGGATGAGCACGCGGAACTCTTCGAGCGAGACGCCTAGGGCCTTCGAGATCTCGAAGGCCCTCTTCAGTGTCGGGGCCCGGCGTCCCGCGGCCAGGTGGGAGAGGTAGCTGTAATGCACGCCGACCTTCTTGGCGATCTTCCGCAGGGTCGTCCCGTTCTCGTGGGCGACCGTGACCAGTGTCCGTTTCTTTCGTGGCATGAACCGATTATAGCAGGGGTGACAAGGGGTCAACCCGGCGTTGTCAGCGTTGACAACCGTGATAGAATGGTTCCAGCTAAAATCTCACTTTCACAATAGGAGTCAAGCATATGAGTAGAGGAACAAAAGTAAGTAGGCCAGAGGGCAAAGACTTCCCCGCGGCCCCCGAAGGGCTGCACCCCGCCGTCTGCGTAGACGTGTGGGAGATCTGGACAGAACCCCGAGACGAGCGATGGGGCGGCGGCCTCGTGGACCGCACCCGCATCATCTGGCAGATCGACCAGACCTTCAAGAACGAGAAGGGCGAAGAGGAACGCTACCAGGTCATGCAGACCTACACGGCATCCCTCGACGACCGCTCCAACCTCTACAAGCATCTGAAGTCCTGGCGCGGTCGCAGCTTCAGCGAGGACGAACTCAAAGAGTTCGAGCTTGAGAACCTGGTCGGCGTCAACTGCCAGCTTCAGATCGTCCGCAACGTCGCGGGCAACGGTAAGACCTACGCCAACATCGCCGCCATCGTGCGGGCGGACAAGAACGCCGAGAAGCTCATCGTCACGAGCGGCTTCGTCCGCCGGAAGGATCAGAAGCGAGAAGACCAGCACGAGCAGCACGACCAGGAGCCCATCGACGAGTCGCAGTTCGCCGCCACCGACGACGACGTGCCCTTCTGATGGTTGACTTCAAGGCGAAGCTCAAGAAGGAAGCCAAGAAGCGCAGCAGGAACGACGGCTACGGTCGTTCCTCGCGCTTCTACGAAACCCCCGAGGGGATGATCTACCCCTCGGTCACCACCATCCTGAGCGCGATCAACAAGCCCGCGCTCGTGCCCTGGGCCGCGAAGGAAGAGCGGAAGATGGTGCTGACCGCACTGCGCGGCCTCATGGACTCGAAGCCGGATGGCGTCAAGGTCAGCCGGCTACAGTTCATGGCTCAACTCGACGACGCCATCGGCAAAGAGAAGGCGCACTCGAAGCTCCTCAATAAGGCCAGCAACATCGGGACGCAGATCCATGAGATGGCCGAGTGGGTGCTGCGATCTGAGCTTCAGCAGGAGACGGGCCCCGAGCCCGTGCTGAGCGACGAGGCGCAGAGCGGGTTCGTGGCCTGGGACGACTGGCGCAAGAGCGTCAACCTGGTCCCGCTCCTGATCGAGCAGACGGTCTACTCGGACAAGCACAAGTACGCCGGCACGCTCGACCTCCTCTGCGAGATGGACCTCCCCCCAGTCGATGCCTTCGGTTACCCCACAAGCCTCACGGGGCGCGGCACGGTGATGACCGACTGGAAGTCCGGGAAGGGTATCTACAACGAGTACCACCTCCAGACCGCCGCCTACATCGAGGCCATCATCGAGATGGGTCACGCACCGAATGGCACGCACGGCCTGATCGTGCGCGTGCCGAAGGTCATCGGCGACCCCAACGTGGAGACCGGCTTCATGCCGAGCAAAAAGGTGAGGCCGATCTTCAAGGCATTCCTCGCCACGCTCGAACTCTGGTCGTGGCTCGATCAGATGCCGAAGAAGTGAGCCACACGCTCAAGTTCGACGGGGCTGTCAAGGGTGGACGCTTCATCCCCGAGGACAGCCAGCGTTTCAAGAAGGCGCTCATGTCCCGCGAGGGGAAGGCTTCGCAGCTAACCCTGGGACCGATCCCTCGCGGGAGATCCGATCCCCAGTTGAGGTTCTACTGGGGCGTGCTCATCGACGCGTGCCGCCTGGCGACCGGGGCAGAGCCTGACGACTTCCATGAGGAGTTCAAGGAAAAAGTCCTGCGACCGTTTCTTGAACGTCGCACCTGGAAGGCTCTGCCAAACGGGAAACATCTCCTGGGCCGACCATCGACCGGAGCACTCAGCCTGGACGAGATGACGACGTACATAGGCCTCTGCCGCGACTATGCCTACGGCGAGTGGGATGTCGAGGTCGAGGACATCGACCACGTCTCGATGCGATGATTCGCTGGTGCGCTCGTAACGCCGAGCCCCACAACAAAAGAGCCAGATCGGGGCCTTTTGTTGTGGGGCAGTTTCTGCTTGACTGGAGTAACGCAGTCACGTTACAAAGGGGGCCATGAGCTACGCCAAGCTGTTCTCATCCATCGTCCACTCCACGGTCTGGAGAGAGGCCATGCACGTCAAGATCGTGTGGATCACCATGATCGCCCTGGCGAACCGAAAGGGCGAGGTCGCCGCCTCGATCCCCGGCCTGGCCGATGCCGCCAAGGTCTCCCTTGAGCAGTGCGAGGAGGCCCTGCAGCGCCTCTCTGCGCCCGACCACTACAGCCGCACGAAGGACTATGAGGGCCGTCGAATCACGGACGTAGACGGGGGCTGGCTGCTCCTGAACTACGAGAAACACCGCGACCTCCGCGACGAAGAGGAGAACCGGATCAAGGTCCGGGAGCGCGTTCGTCGTCACCGAGCGAAGCGTAACGATCCGAGTTACAGTAACGCCTCGTCACGCCGGGTAACTACACCAGCACCAGCACCAGCACCAGCACCAACGCCAGATACAGACGGACGGACAGACGGTCCGTCCGTTCACCGTGGTGCCGACACCCCGACTTCCATCCAGATTCAGACGGAGGTACTGAACGAACGACGGTCCCTCGAAGCGGCGTTGTTCGTTCGTGTCCGTTCGCTCCAGGAGGCGGCCCCAGGGACACAGTGGGCCGATTGGTCCGCGGTCCAGTGGATGCGGGAGGTGACCTCGTACAAGCGCCGTGACGGGGCGGGGAAGACCCGAGGGGTCGAAGACCCCGCCCTCCTCCGGACCCTCGATGCCATCGAGAAGTCCATCGCCGATGCCGACTGGTGGCTGGAGAAGATCGCGAAGGAGAACGCCGATGGGTAGAGGCGACGACGGCGACAACGTCATCCCCTTCCGCGGGAAGGACGGTGGGCGCTACGACGGGCGGCAGGAGTACCCCGCCTACCACGAGGCCCACGAGGAATGGGACACCGCACGCCGCGTCGTCATCGGGAGGAACGACTACGGGACGTGCCGCATCCGGATCGTCAACCCGCTCTGGGCCGACCGGGCCGAGGAGTTCGCCTACCAGGTGGCCGTCGAGTCGAATCCCCAGGGAGACACCGAGGGATCCCTGGCCTACGCCCAGCGCGTCTCCGAGATCGCGACGGCGAAGATGGCTGGCCGCCTGGTCGAGCCGATGCCGCGCACCAGGATGACCCGGCGCGAGACGGACGCTCAACTCCAGAAGCTCCGCGAGCAGGCTGCGCGTCTGCCGGCAGGGGAGAGGGAGGATGACGATGACGCACCCTTCTGATGACGGCGGGCAGGGTACGTTCGACTGGGGCAAGATCGGCCAAGAGGCCCGCGGCGCAATCGAACAGGTTGAGAATGCGGCGAAGCCTGAATGGTTACGCCAGGCCTACGAGGCGCTCGTGCGATGCGCGGAAGAGAACGAGACTTTCATCTCGGACGACGTGTGGCGATACGACCTCAAGCGCACACGCGAAGACCGCGCCCTGGGCCCCGTGTTCCTTCGGGCGAAACGACAAGGGATCATCGAGAAAACGGGGACACTCCGTCCGTCGGTTCGGTCCCACCTCTCCGGCAAGCCGGTATGGCGGTCACTGATCCCGAGGAAGAGTTAGCATGGTGACTAGGAGGCAATATAGCCATGCGAACGAGAGACACGCTGTGGGTCGTCGCGCCCCTTGTCCTGGCGTCAGTGGGATGGGGCCTGATGATCGCCTGTACGAGCGACAAGCCGACCACGCCGAGCCCCGCATTCGTCCAGCCATCCGCTCCCGAGCTTCAGGACACAACCGCGCAGATCGTCACTGCTCCCCAGGTGGTAGCCGACCCGAACTTCGTCGGGGACTGGAACGGTTGCTCCCTGGAGATCGAGGCGAAGTTCGCCCGAGAGTTCACCGTGAAGATCCACAAGATTCTCGGTCCGAGTATCTGGAATCAGAAGCTCGTGAACACGCACCACATCAACGTCGTGAAGGGATCGAATGCCTTCGACTACTGCTGGACGAAAGACGAGTTCGGATGCAAGCTGCAGATCGATGTTGGTGGAGACGGCGGGGGACTGCTCACCTACCACTGGATCGAGGGACCGTTCTGTGGGCCGCAGCCAACGCCGAGCCCGTCACCCTCACCTTCTCCGAGTCCATCTCCGTCACCAAGCCCGAGTCCTTCTCCGAGTCCCTCACCTTCGCCGAGTCCGTCCCCATCGCCGAGCCCTTCACCTTCACCTTCTCCTTCGCCAAGCCCGTCACCTACTCCGTGCCCAACGCCGAAGCCGGGGATATGCCATGTGTCGAACAAGGGTGGACGCGACGGACAGGTCAATCTTGTTCTCTCGCCGAAGGGCCTGTCGCACGTCTCGCACTTGAACGAGGACAAGTTCTGCCCGCCGGATCACTTGGGCGCGTGCTCGTGCTCGAAGGCTCTCGCTGATGCGCGAGCGTGCGGCATCGAAGCGCAAGGCGGGTTCACCTGCAAAATCGAAGGCGGCCAGGAGGACTTCACAAGCTCAACCGGCTGCCACTAAGAAGGAGCCCATGAAGCTCGCCGAGGCCATACGCGCCGGCATCCCTCTCGTGCCGGCCTCGAAGGGCTCGGCGTTCAAGTTCGACGCGACGGGTCGAGAGTGGGCCCAGCGCGAAGCTCACAAGAAAGATCTCCTCGGGGCCGACGCACTCGGCACCGCCCTCATCGGCATGACGGGCGACGCGATGAAGACGGTCGAGCGCGTGTACGACGGTCCCGAGGGCTCTCCGCTCACCATCCTGCGCCGGCTCTACCCAGAGCTATGGGTGGACCTTGAGTCATGCCCGGCCTGCACGAAGATGAGAGCGAGCGGCTGGACTACCGCTCCCCCGAGAAGGCTCTTCTCGCTCATCTGTCATCTCCAGGACAGTCACGACTGGAGCCGTGAGTCTGTCGTTGCGTACCTTGAAGGGAGAAAAAAATGATCGGCTACTTGCGCTCACGCAAAGACCTTAAGGGCCGTCTGTACATTTGCGTGGCAATCCTACAGATCGCCATCGGTGCGCTCCTCGTCTGGCACGGATGGAGCGGGACGCCAGCCAACCTCTACCCGTTCCTCTTCGGGCTCTGGATGCTGCTCGACGTGCGGCTCTGGTTTCAGACCGAGGTGATCAAGGCGTCGTTCTTCTGGTTCGCCACGCATGACATCCCCGATTCCAAAGCCTGAGCCCCGCGGCCCAAGGCCGAAGAAGCGGATCGCCAGGACGAAGCGCCCGGCGCAGTTCCGCGTGCGCGGGAACGTCGGCAAGCTCCGCAAGCTCGCGGACGATCTCATGTCTCTCTTCGTCCGGCACAAGGGCGGATGGAAGTGCTGGGTCTGCACCTCGAAGCGCCACGAGGAGATGCAGATGGCGCACCTCATCGGGAAGGGGGCCCACGCGACCGGGCGCTACATGGAGTCGAACGTCCGCTGCTGTTGCTCCAGATGCCATGTCTACTTCACATATCACCCAGAGGAATGGACCGAGTACCTGATCAAGCGCCTGAGCCAGAACGGGTACGACCGACTCTTCGAGAACGTGCGCGTGCGCCAGGGCAAGCTCGACTACACGCTGGAGATCATCTACTGGGACCAGGCGCTGCGCGGTCGAGACGACCTCGACAAGATCCAGGAGCGATACGATGCGCTCCACGGAAAGGGGGTGAAGTTTGGCGTCCTCAACTAAGACCATCGGCGAGGAGATCGCGAACAAGTGGTTCGGCTTTCTTGATGACCCTCCAAAAGTGATAGCGCGGGGGCCCATGGGGGACCCAGGACTACCAGTCCCGGGGGGCGGTTCGATTCCGACCCCTCCGCTCCAACTCCTCCGGGTGGAGGAGTGCGACCTCAAGGCCATCCAGGCGTTCGTGGTGGCTCATCACTACTCCGGGAGTGTGTTCGGCATCACGGGCCGCCGGTTCTTCCGGGTGGACGTGGACGGGGCCCTGGTCGGGGCGGCTATATTCGGGACGCCCGCCGGTCGAGGCGTCGCGGAGAAGTACGACCCGAACGGCGAAGGGCTCCTCGAACTCCGACGCTTCGTGATGATCGACGACCTCCCGAAGAACGCGGAAAGCCGGACGCTCGGCGTGATGTTTCGCGCACTGAAGAAGGACGGCCTCCGCTTCATCTTGAGTTATGCGGACCCGTCCCACGGCCACGTCGGGGTCATCTACCGTGCCACGGGGTTCACCTACCTGGGGACCACCTCGGCCCGAAAGCACGTCCTGTGGAAGGGCAAGAAGTACCCCGACCGAAACATCCATCAGACAAATTTCCCCTACCACCACGAACTCCGCGCCGCTCTCGCCGATGGGTCCGCCGTCCGATTCAAAGTCCCCGGAAAACACATATACCTGAAGGAGTTAACCCGCTGGCGATAGAGAGGGGGGAGTGATGTGGACACCGTGGAGATCGATGTGGCGAACGTGGAAGTTCCACAAGGACAACGAAGCGGCCTGGAGGGAGCTACGCGAGAAGTCCCAACTCCTCGCCGAGAGCAACAAGGAGTTGGCTAAGGCGATCACGTCACTGCAGTCAACCGTGAGGAGAAGGCATGGAGGGCACAACAGATGGGAATCCTGAAGGGTGACGGGCAGCACGGATCGAACCCGCTCGCACGACGGTCCCACGAGTTCGACGAACTCCTGAAGGAGCGTGGTCAGTGCGAGACCACCTGGCGCGCACAGGACAAAGATCCCGAGCACTCGTTCCACCGCTGCAACCGCTACCAGCGTCACGGTGCGAACCACAAGTGCAACTGCGGGACGGTGAGGAAGCAGACCAACCGACTGCGGGGACTCGGGCAAGCGGGGACGAGGGCATAGGCATGAACCTATCGAAGGCCGGACACCCATCGGACCGCACCGCGCTCTCCCTGATCCGCCAGGACTACGAGCACTGTCTGAGGCGGGCCAGGGAGGAGAGGGGCGGTGGCCCATCCCACCACTTCTGGATCAACCGCCGCGACCACCTGGAGAAGATCCTCCTGATCCTGAAGCACCACAAGCTGGGGAGGCACTGATGGACAAACCACTACACGTTCAGGTGGCTGAGGCGCTGGGGTGCAAGCTCCGCTTGATAGAGCAGACTCCAGCAGTGCTTGGTAGCTACTGGACCTGCGGTTGTCCAGAGTTTCAGTCTCACGGGAATCTCCACGGCTGCCACCGCTACGACACCGACTGGTCGGCCACGGGACCGCTGATCGAGAAGCACAACCTTCATCTGCGTCCACAGCCCTGGTGGCCGAGAGCCGACCAGCCCGAGAAGGCGTGGGAGGCCCGCGCATATCTCACGAAGCCAGAGCATCGAGAGGAAGCAATCTACGGAGAACCAGGATCCACCCCCCTCATCGCCGTCTGCAATCTGATCCTCGCGCTCGCGAAGGAAGGGAAGCTCTAATGGGACGAAGCGCCGGGGCCGGGTTCCCCCTCACCCTCCGCTGTGCGATGTGTAAGAAACGTCGTGGCTACAGTCTCGCCAGGGACCAGAACTCCAACATCGGCACGAACCTGGTGGCAACCGGGAAGACGAAGCCGGTGAAGCGCGACGGCCACCACACCCACGGTATGCGCCAGGCCAACCAGAGGATCGAGTACCGCTGCACGGACTGCGGCCATATCGGGTGGTCCCGGCACACCGACGCCGAGCGGCTCCTGAAGAGACTTGAGGCAGCGATGAGAACGCGATCTGAGGCCCTTATAACGCCCCTGGACGACACGAATGGCTGAGGGACGACCACCTGGGTGCGCGGTCTGTGGGAGGGCCTGGGAGAGGCGGAATCAATATGGGCTCTGCTGCTCCCAGCCGTGCTCGAACGTCCTCTCCGCGATCAAGCGCCTGAAGCGCCTCAACGGGCCCTGGAAGATCCAGGACCGGGACCGCTGGACCCGCCTGGGACTCAGGGCATTCCGGTCAGCCTGGAAGGCTTGACAGGGGCCCTGAGTCCCCTACACTAAGGTTCGAGGGTGGCGTAGGGCGAGGGGTCGGCCTGGTTGCCCAACTTGGTGACGACCCCCACCCTCAACTCCTATTCGGACCCGTCAAGGGTAACCGAGGTCCGCTCTGAACCATCCAGGTCCGCATCGATGCGGTTCTTCGTGTCGGCCAGGTCACGGAACTTCACGTTCGCTGTCCCGTCCCCGTTGTCCGTGATGATGGTCTTCGAGCCCACATAGGCCAACAGGATCCTGTTGTACTCGCTCACCGAGATCGAGCCCTCGACGATGGTCGTGTCCGGGTCGAGCCCGACCGTGATCGCCTGGACCGGCTGCTGGTAGTTGATGCGAACGGTGAACGCCCCGACCGTGTCGAGGAAGGGATCACCACCACCGAGCACCAGGAGAACACCCGTCGTCACGGCCAGGGTGTAGTCGAGTTCGTCTGGGGAGATCCTCCAGAAGTTCGTCAGGAAGGCGTAGTGAGGAATGCTCGTGCCCGCGCCCGCGTCAATATCATCGCCGCCCGTGGATTCAAACGCCTGAGGATGACCGGCGTTCGCGGACGAGATCTTCACCCAGTCCTTCCACCGCGAGTAGAGGTCCGTCACGTTCAACTCCGTGCCTGGATCGAGCGCGATGTTGAGAGTCGGACCGTCAAAGGTATAGACAGCCATCAAGGATTACTGTAGTTGCGGTCGAAGCGTTGCTGGATCGGGATGCTGGTGGGTGTGGCTGTGACCGTGTAGCCCTCGACCCGGATGTACTCGTAAGTCACATTGTGGATGACGTAGTCCACAACGGTCGCCGCATCCAAGGACCAGGCGAAGCTCCGATTATCAGTGGTCCCGGCTGTGGCGTTCTCGATCCCGGCCAACTCCGTAGTGGTTCCCGTTGCATAGATCCTCACCTCGGTGTTGTCCCTCATCCCAGTGAAGGTGGTCGTGACGCTCGCACTGATGTTGACCGTGGCTCCGTCGGTCTTGAAGGTGGGAATGCTGCCGTCGGTGACGCTGACCGTAACTGTCCCGGTGGTCCGCTTGAAGTGAAGGGCCGCGCTGGTCGAGGCGTCAGCACCGTAGCCGGTGAAGACGTTGCCATCGATGGTCATGGTGAGGGGACTGGTGGTCCCGAACTCGATGGCGTGGGTGAGCGCGGTGCCCATCGTGTACTCGCAGTCGGCGAGCAGGGTCACCGGGTCTGTCGCCACATTCCAGATGACGGCGCTGGTGTCGGCTGTTCCCTCGTAGCCCGATACCTTGTTCCTGGCGAAGCTCGCACCAGCAACAGTGATCTGGTCGCAGCCAGTGAAGACGCTATCGTCCCAGGTCACCGCCGTGTCGAGAGTGATGGTGTCACCCCGGTCCACGTTGACAGCATTCAGAGTGGCGCTGGTGACCCCAGCGAAGCTCAGAACCACCGTGTGAGGGGCAACCGCCTTCAGTGTGCCCTGGGACAGATCGACAGTGGTTGTGCCGGATCCCTCCTGAAACAATAGCTCGTAGAAGCCAGCCGCCACCGCTGAGGAGGCACCGTCCGAGAGAGTCTGCTGCTCCCACACCACCGTGAAGCCGCTGTCGATGAACTCTGTGTTCCCTGCCCCGGACGCAATGCCGATGCTCAGCTTGCTCTTCACAAACAGGATGCCCGACACCTCGCGCAGCCCACCGAACCGGCCTGTCGTGACGGTGTCCTCGAAGGTAACGAAGTCTGCGAAAGTACATTCAGCCGAGCCCGCATCGCCCAGCGTGATGTTGTAGCCCTGCCCCACAGAGTAGGCGTCGATGAAAGCGTTGTCGGTGTTACCCGTAATGGTGACGGTCGTCTTCCAACGGGCAGCAAACCCGTCCACGCCGGACAACTGTGCCGGATTCCCTGCGAGTGTCCAGACCGCAGTGCCTGCTACTACCTCATCGAAGTCAGCCGCAGGGTTGATAACGTAGGATGCCCACCCACCGAGGTAGCCCGCCTGCGGCCCGACGTACCACCTCCCGATTGAATCGGTGGCGAGGTCGTCCACCATGCCGATGCCGAACCCACCAGCGGCGAGAGTGTCCCAAGCAGCAAAGATGTTCATCCAGGCAAAGAGGTGGTCACCGTCATTTCCTCCAGCCGCCGAGAAATCGAACGGCTCACCGATGACATCTGTCGTGTTGACGGTTTCGACTTGGACGGTTGCGGCAGAGACCTTCTCGCCGAGGGAAGCAGTACCCTCGACGAAGTTCACTGTGTCAACGGAGAGCGAGCCACCCCACCCAGCATCCGCATCGCCAGTGATTACTTTCCCGACGTTGGACCCAATGCCGTACCACACCACAACCGCAACAGACATCCAGCTACTCCCTTACGGATTGAGGTAGTTGCGCTCCAGGGCAGCGACCACGGAGAAGCTCAGCCCGGTGGCCCTCGTGATTGTCAGAGGAGCCGTCTGCACGAACTGGGCCTTAGTGGTTCCGATTGCCCTGATGATCACCGAGGCATCGGTCGCTGCCGTCCTGCCTCCCTGTACGTTGTTGTCGTAGTCGAAGTCAAAAGAGGTCGAGGTCGCGACGATGGCTCCCTCGATGGGAGTCCCCGAGTTGTCGTTCACGATGATCGCGTCCGCGGTATCGATGGGGTTCTCGTCTACGTCGATGGTGACGCCGGACTCCGCGATGCCGACAGCCTCCCCGTCCACCCTGACGACTGTGTAGTCCTGGGTCGAGACGTTGACCACGGTCACACGGAAGAGACCGTTGTTGGCCGGATCGACGAAGCTGTCAACCTTGATGTAGTCGTTCACCAGGAGCGCCGGCAGGAACGAGCCCGGCGACTCCAGGTCGTAGGTGCTGCCCGCAGGCCCGACCACCGCACCGTCCGTGAGGTTCGTCCTGGTGGTGTACTCGAAGAACATCCAGAACTCAGGTGCCGGGTCATCCGGGAAGAGGTTGGCGTTCCAGGTGATGCTGCCTGCAGCGACGAACGGGAAGTTCCGCTGAACCCCCGTGTTGTCGAAGAAGAACATGTTGTTGGTGTCGTTGGCGTCGAAGCCCTCTACGATGACTCCCGTGCCACCACCGTTCGGGTTGGCCGGGATGCCCTCGCCCCAGAACTGATCGGCACCGACATAGAGGGCAAGCTCGTCTGCCGTCTTACCCGTGATGACCTGGTCGGTGTTGTCGATGTCCGAGGCCTGGCGAAGCTGGTACTGAACCTTCTCGTAGATCTGCTGCTTCGTCGCGGTAACCGGCGTCCCCTGAGTGGCCGTGAACGAAACATCCGTGGCCGAGGCGATGGTTCCAGTGACCGTGATGGTCGTGTCGGTGTGAGACACGATGGGGAAGGTGGTGTTCTCGTCCGTGCCTTCGTGGATGCGGAGCGTGCCGCCGTTGAAGGCGGTTGCGCCGAACTGGTTGATCCCGCCCTCGGCGCTCGTCAGGACCGAAGCAGCGCCTGGAGCCGAACCGTCCACGCCCGACTGCGTCCCCACGTCCACCACGATTCCGAAGTCCCGGTTCGTAGCCGAGTCCACCTCGCGGTTGAAGGCCTGATCGAAGTACTTGATGACGATCTGGGTCCAGGGGAGACCGCCAGTGATCGTGGCGTCCGTCGAGTCGATGTTCTGATCGGCGGCGTTGGCGAGCGGGAACTTGATGACCTT
>Ga0307380_10005552_pt1 | contig 16704 bp, 11 predicted proteins | sample UN3MG_FD_202239 | JGI IMG/M metagenome (GOLD analysis project Ga0307380, IMG submission 202239) | Soil microbial communities from Risofladan, Vaasa, Finland - UN-3 | ecosystem: Environmental > Terrestrial > Soil > Coastal area > Acid sulfate soil | place: Finland: Risofladan, Vaasa | collected...
CCGGCGGACGTACGGGTGTCGTAGGGGGTTCCGGCGGCCGTACGGGCGTGGCGGGCGATCCTGGTGGTGGCTCCGGCACGGACGGCGGTGGGGAGACGGGCGGCGGCTCCGGCTTGGGCACTGCGACCACGCTCTTCGGCCCCAGCGCCTTCGCATAGGCCACTGCCTTCATGGCCTCCACGCGGATCTCCAGATACGGGTCGCTCTCGGCCAGTTTCTCCAACGCCGCGAGGATCCGCGGGTCGTAGCGTGCCAATTCGCCGCTGGCGCGCACCACGGGTTTGAAGTCCCATGGCGAGAAGGAGTATTCGGGCGTTGGCCCCGTTTCGAGGACCTCGAGGACGGCGTCGAATCCGCCCCCGGCCCATGGGGCCATCTCGCTGAGTACCTTCGTGGAAATGGACGTGAACTGCCGGGCCTTGATTCCCCGGGCCAACACCGGCACGAGCTGGGCGGCAACCTGCGGATGGTGGTAAGCGATCATCTCGGTACACCAGGAAATGAAGGCGAGATTGACCCCCTGGGCCCCCAGCCGCACGTGCTGGGGATGGTTCTCGTCAAGACAAATGGGCGCGATCTCTTTCAACTCGGGCACGATCGACGCCGGACGCCCCTCCACGCAAGCGACCATCAACCGGCACCTCAGCACTTCGTCCGCTTGCGGATTCTTGGCCATAACCGCCTTCTGAACCTCGGCGAGATACGGCTTCGCTTCAGGCCCCAGCGAAGCGAAGAAACGTATGGGGAACTCCAGCGAAGGACTGCGGTCGACCTTCTCGAGCCAGGCTAGCACCTCGGGGGCCAGCGGCGCCGCGGCCGGCCCGACTCGGCACAGAGCGGCAATGTCCCAGTCGCTCCACTGCTGATCCGGGTGTGCCTTGAGGTATTGCTTCAACGGGACGATCGCCGGCGCCGCATCCGGACCCAACACCCTGAACGGTTCGGAGAGATTTGCCAGCGACGGCACCTCGACTCCCCGCTCGAATACCTCGCACAACAACTTCGCGGCCTCGGGACGGTCGCTGCCGACGTGGACCAGTGTTTCTACGGCCGTGAAGGCGACGAAGTCGTTCTCGCGTCGGGCAATCTCGCGCAGCTCGCCGGCCATCGGCGAACCCAGGTAGCCCATCTGCTCCAACGTCGAGATCATGTCCATTCGTTGGAAGCGCCGCTGCCTGTCCTCGCTGGAAACGCCGTCGTCATAGGCGAGGAGCCTCTTGATGGTGGGGTGGGCCGATTCGCCCATCAACGTCAAGACGTCCATGCACGCATACCGGAAGTCGTGCAAGTGGGTTGTTCCTTCAATGGCCTCCGGCAGGGCCGCCGCTCCCTTGGCGAGCAGCTTTCGGGCGTAGTCGTCCTTGTACTTTGCTTCGGCCACCGCCTTTTCGTAGTCGATCGCCCTCGCCGGGGCGCCGCACGAAGCGATCGCCGCCGTCAGCAACAAGACGGTTGGTAGGGTGCGTGCAACGCACCATGGCATATTGCGGTTGGTGCGTTGCACGCACCCTACTGCGGTCGTACCAAGCACGTTGAAAGAGTTCATCGTTTACCCCTTTCCAATCGTGGCTCGATCCAGGAACCACTCATAACTTTATCTCCGCCAGCATGTCGCCGAGTTGGGCCTGGCTACCGGCGGCGTGGCGGAAGATGGGCAGGAGCCTTTCGTACACGCGGGCCTGCTCGGATGGCTGGGCGATGCTTTCGACCTGGTGGACTTCGTCGATTTTGCCGAAGTCGCTCCACAGCCCGGCCCCCACGGCGGCCACCGCCGCCGCGCCCAGCGAACCGGCCTCCTGGCCGACGTTGGTCTTGACGACCTTGATGTTCATCGCGTCGGCGTAGATCTGCTGCCAGAGCGGGCTTTGGCTGCCGCCGCCGACGGCCACCATCTCGTCGGCCACCCGGCAGAGCCCCCGCAGCTCGTCGATCGCCATCCGCAGGTTCAGCGCGATGCCCTCCATGGCGGCGCGGACCAGGTCGGCCTGCGTGTGGCCGAGATCCAAGCCCAGGAACGCGCCGCGGATGTGCGGACTGGCCTCCATGGAAGACCCGCCCGCCAGGCTGGGGTTGAACAGCAGCCTGTTCGCACCCGGCGGCGACTTCTCGGCCAGTGCGGTCATCAGCTCGTAGGCGCTCTTCCCGTCGCGCTCGGCCTCGGCGGCCAGGTTCGCACAGACGTGGTCGCGGACCCACTGGAACGACGTGCCCGTGGAAAAAACGCCGATCGCCGAGGTGAACATGCCGGGCATCACGTGCGTGAAGACGTACGGCTTGGCCTCGTCGTCCAAGAGCGGCTTGTCGGAGCTGACGGCCACCCAGGACGAGGAGCCGAGCGACGCGTAGACGCGGCCTTCGGCGATGTTTCTCGCCCCCAGGGCCATGCACGAATTGTCCACGCCGCCGGCCGCCACCTTGGCCTTCCGCGGCAGGCCCAACTGCTCGGCTGCCTCGGCGGTCAATTCGCCCAGAATGTGCGTCGAGGGGAGAATCTCGGGAAACAACTCCCGGGGCAGGCCGCTGGCGGCGATCAGCTCCTCGGAGTATCGCCAGCCGGTCAGGTCATACACGCCGCTGCCCGAGGCGTACGAATAGTCGGTCTTGACCTGTCCGGTCAGCTTGAAGTTGACGTAGTCCTTGGTCCCGATGATCTTGTCGATCCGGCCGAACAACTCCGGCTCGTGCCGGCGGTACCACATGATCTTGAAGACCGTGTAGTGCGGCGCCGGAAAGCCGTTGCCGGTGAGCCGATACCAGTGGACCGGGTCGACCTTCTCGAAGAACTCGGCCACTTCGGCCGCGGGCCGCTTGTCGGACCAGATGGGCGTCGACTCGCGGAGCAGGTTGCCGCCGGCGTCCAGCGGCACGCAGCCGAGGCTGTGGCCCGAGATGGCCAGGCACTCGATGGCGTCGGGCTGCACATTCCCCTCGGCCAGCAGCCGGTTCGTGCTTTCGACCACCGCCTTCCACCAATCTTCCGGCCGCTGCTCGTGCCAGCCGGCCCGGGGATATCGGGTCTCGTAAGGGACGAACGCGGCAGCCAGCAGTCGACCGTCGGTGTCGTACAGCGACGCCTTGTTTCCGCCGGTTCCCAGGTCGTAAGCGATGATGGTCATGGGGGGTAGGGGATAGGGGGTAGGGGATAGGGATTGGGGGATAGGGATTGGGGGATAGGGATTGGGGATTGGGGATTCGGGACGTTTAGCGGGCGGGCTTGCCCGCCGTTTGGTTGCGGCTCTGCCGCGTCGGAGGTTGTGGGGCACGTTTTCAACGTGCCTGGCACGATGAAATCGTGCCCCACGTTTGGTTGTCATATCTCGACCACGCCGCCGGGCAATGCCGCGCACTGTTCGAGGATTCTCACGCCCGCGGCCACGCCGATGCCGAATCGGGTGGCGCCGCGGCGGTGCATTTCCACCAGGGTCTCCAGGTCGCGGACGCCGCCGGAGGCCTTCACCTGCGTGTCATCGCCGACGACGGATTTGATCAGTGCGACGTTGTGCAGCGTGGCGCCCGATTCGGCCCAGCCGCTCCCGGTCTTGACGAACGCGGCCCCGGCGCGGACGCAGATCTCGCTTCCCCGCCGGATTTCGTCGTCGCTGAGGTAGTGGCATTCGAGGATCACCTTCACGACGGTGCCCTCGGCCGCCTCGACCACGCGGCGGATGTCCTCCTCCACGTAGTCGTATCGGCCGCTTCGGAGCATGCCGACGTTGGCCACCATGTCCAATTCGGCGGACCCGGCGGCGACCAGCGCCCGGGCTTCGGCCACCTTGATTTCGGTGGTGTGGCCGCCGCTGGGAAAGCCCACGGCTGCGGCGGGCCCCACTTCCGGGGCGTCGGCCAGCAGGACCTTCAGCTCCTCCAGGTAGCACGGCAGCACGTACGCGATCACGCAGTGGTATTTCTTCGCCTGCCCGGCAAGCTCGCGGACCTCGGCCAGCGTGTGATGGGCGCGGACCGTGCTCAGTTCGGTCATTCGGGCGATATCGTGCGTGGATAATTGCATGGGAAACTCGAAGCCAAAGTAGCCGTCTTGCTCCGCAAGACGAAGCCAAAGTAGCCGTCTTGCTCCGCAAGACGAAGCCACATCTTGCGGAGCAAGATGGCTACTATCGATCCGCAAGCGGCTAGCCTACCATATCGTCGGCTGGGTGATCAACCCTCGGCGACGCTGAGCAGGGCCAGCGTGCCCAGGCCGTAAAACGTGTACTCGGCGTCGACCGTTTCGTCCCAAGTGCCGGCCCGAAAGCCGCCGTCGGGCCGCTGGAGCGACTCGACGAACCGCCGCACGGCGCCCGCGTCGAGCTGCGAGGCGGCATCGAGGTCGTTCATTGCCACCAGGCCGGTGAACGTGCTCAACAGGTCGGCCACGGGGATACGGGTGTTTGCCTGCAGGCCGCCTTCTTCGTTCTGCATGTCGCGCAGGAATCGCGCCGCCGCAGTCCGGGTAGGCTCGTCGAGTGCCCCGAGCATGTGCAACAGCCCGACGGCCGCGGCGGTGGGATTGGTGCCGCTGTGCCGCATCGGGGCGATTTCGACGAACCCGCCGTCGGCACGTTGGCGGCTGCGGACGAGCCCGACCATCGCCTCGGCTTCCTCCTCCAGCGGGGCGTCGACCATTTGCTTGCCGATGGCGACCAGGAACGTGTGATAGGTGCTGCCGGCTCCGCCTCGCTGGGTCTTGGCATAGCCGCCGTCGTCGCGGCGGAAGGGCTCGAAGAAATCGATCACGGTCTGTTTCCGGTCGATTCCGGCGTCGGCGAACACGTCGATCCCGGCCGCGGCCTCCAGCAACACCGCACTGATGACCAGCGAGAGGAAATCCATGCTCGGCAGCGGTTGGCCGAGCCGACTTGCGAGAAAACCGGCCGACCTGGCGGCGACGTCGTCGTCCAACGCGCCCACCACGGCCAGCGCCCGCAGGGCGAAGCTGGTGTAATACAGATCGGCGGCCCCTTGGCGCCCGGCGAACCCCCCGTCGCCGTGCTGCGCGCCGATCAGGTAAGCCGCATGCCGGGCACGCGTCTCCTGGGGCAGTTGGGCGCCGCCGGCTGCCAGTCGCAACGACAAGTTCTCCAGGTAGGACATGGTGCTCACGATGCGGGATGTTACTTGGCCGCGCCACTGCGGGCAAGCCCGCTCGCTCAACCCGGATTACTCATGCACCGTTTGTAGTGACCGCATTCATGCGGTCTTGGTAATCTGGACCCGATGAATCGGGTCACTACGAACTTCTGTGAATAATCCCGGCTGAACGGCAATTACTAACGGCTGCTAACGGCCATCGCCCAAACGTCTGCTCCATTCCCGTTCATCATTCATAATTCATCATTCATCGTTGATCGCCAGCGGCCGTCGGTCGAGGATGGCGTCGGCGAGGAAGTGGAGCAGGCGGCGGAGCGGCTCGTTGTCGATCTGCTCGGCGGTCGCCACGGCCCGCTGGTGGTGCTTGGAAACCAGCGCGGCGGCCTGGCGGTAGACTTCGGCCCGGGCGTAGAGTTCGCCGATCCGGGCGAGCGCCGCTTCGTCGCGCGAGGAATGGTTGACCAGCGACTGCAATTCCTGCCGCTCCTGCTGGCCGAGACGCTCGAGGGCCAGCGCCCACAGCACGGTCGGCCGTCCGCCCAGGACATCGGTGCCGCTTTCGCGTTTGTTCGTCTTGGTGCCCTGCCAATCGTCCAAATCGTTGAGGATCTGATAGGCCACACCCAGGTGCCGGGAAAACCGCGCGGCCGGCTCGCGGTACGACTCGGCCGAGCCGGCCAGGCGGATGCCCGCCATCAAGGCCGCCTCGAACGCCGGTGCCGTCTTCAGCGCGTAGATCTTCAGGGCGTCCAGCGGTTCGAGCCGCTTGTCTCGCGCGTCGCGCCACATCAGTTCGGCGCCCTGCCCTTCGCACAGTCGGGTGTGGGCGTTGGCGAACTGCCCCAGCAGATCGACCACCACGTCCGGGGCCAGGTCTCCACGTCCGGCGGCCACCAGCCGGTATCCCAAGCCGATCAAGTAGTCGCCCACGTTGATCGCGGTGGCCGTGCCGAATTTGCGGTGGAGCGTCGCCCGGCCGTAGCGGAACGCGTCGTCGTCCTCGATGTCGTCGTGTACCAGCGAGGCCTTGTGGAAGGTCTCGATCGCCAGGGCCATGCGCTTGACGGCGTCGGGGATTCGGGCGACCTGCTCGGCCCCGGCGGCCGACGTGCCTTCGCCGCCCTCGAGGGCGTCGTAAACGGCCAGCGTAATGAAGGGCCGAAAATGCTTTCCCCCGGCGGCGAGGAAGTCGTAGGCGATCGTCTCCGTGCAGGCAATCGGGTCGAGGTTTTCGACGTCCTTCTCGTCGTGCTTCAGCGGCAGCGGTCCGCCGCGGACCCGCGGGATCAGACGGTCCAGCTCCGCCGGGTCGAACATTTGGGCGGCGCACCGCATCAGGTGCATGTACGTGCGAGTCTGTACGGCGGCCGGCCGGTGCGGCGTGTCGAGCATCCGCCCGATCCAGTCCTGTTCGGCCGACGTGTTGCGGCAGCCGTTGCTCAACAGCGGCACGGCCATGCAGGGAATCCCGGCCAGCAGGATCTTGTCGAGCGTCCTTTCCAGCACGTCGAGGCAGGAGACTCCCAGCAGCGCGTCGGCGTGGCCGCCGAGGATGATCTGCATCACGGCCGGCGAACCTTCGGCGATCAAGACGCGATACCCCTTGCGCCGGGCCTGGGAACGAAGATCCGTCAGATCGCATCGCCCGCAATCCTGGCACAAGAGGCCCGTCTCGTCGTACTCGGCCGGACAGACTTCCTCATCTCGCAGGCAGCGGGGCAACAACAGCAGGCGCCGATGGTACGGCACCGCGGCTACCTGCTCGCACCAAAAGGCCGAAGCCAAAGCGACCATCGTCCAGCCGAGAAACGCCTCGGGCAAGTTCAACCGGCCCAGCAGCGACAGCGAGTGCGTCTCCATTTCGTGCCGCGAAAGGGGCCGCGTTTTGTCCAACTCGGCGGCCAACTCGGCGGCAAGCCGCCGGATCTGCTCGCGATGATCTTTCGAGCCGGGCACCTGCTTCAGACGCTGTGTATCGCGGCCGTTGCCGGTGACCGGCAGTGTGGGCGCGGCGGCCTGGTCGGATGGTCGTCGGTGCGGCAGCGCGGTGGACAAGGTTGCGTCTTTCAGCCGGCGGGTTCAGGGGGGCAGGGGGCGGCGTTAGCGCGACACCAATCGGCGGACCGCTTCTCCGAGGGCCGCGACCGTGAAGCAAAGCGGATACAACCTTTCATAATACCATAGTTTGGCGAAGTAAAAACCGATCGGCGAGGTTTCGCGATGCCGACCTTCGGCGACCGCCGCCGTCAACCACCGTAATCCTTTCTCGATCGCGGGACGCAGCGATGGGTCGGGATGGCCCGTCAGAAGGGCTCGCACTGCCACGGCCGTCTCTTCCACGCTGGAAAGGTCCGCGTTCTCGTCCCCACTCCCTCGGCTACCCCAACCTCCGTCACTGCAATGGTTTGCGGCCAGCCACGCCCGTCCGCGCCGGGCCGATTCGCCGTCGGTCAGATCCAGGTTTCCCAGCGCCAGCAACACCCGGGCCGTGCCGTAGACGGGGTTTTGCTCATCGCGGTGGTGCTGATTGCCAAACCACAGGGGGATCCAACTTCCGTCGGGCCGCTGCTGCTTGGTCACGTAGTCGAGACCCCTTCGGATGGCCCGGTCGACTCGGCCGTCGCCGACAAGGTCCCGCCATGCGTGAAGCGCCCGCAAGGCGTGGGCCGTCAGATCGGCACCGCTGCGGTCGAACGGCAACTTGCCCCATCCGCGACAGAACGTGGGCCAACCGCCGTCGCCGTTCTGCAAATCCAACAACCACCTCACTCCGGCCGCAGCGGCCGAATCGATTTCAGCATGCTGCGAGACGGGACCCGACTTCCGCAGCGCCGCCAAGGCCAACAGGGCGCCCGAGGTGTCGTCGGCGTCCGGGACCGCGCCGCTGAGGTCGCTCCATCCCCAGCCGCCCGGGGCGGCGTGCGTGAACGGGTGAAGCTCGCGGTGTTGGCACGAGAGCAGCCAGTCGAGGCAATCCAGCGCGCCGACGTCGCCCGTGGCCGCAGCCAGGGCATCGATGGCCAGCGTGGTGTTCCACGTGGCCAGGTTCGTGTCGATCGGCCAGGAGCCGTCTTCGCGGACCGAATCGACCAGGAACCTCATCCCCCGGCGCACCACCGGATGGTCGACGCGGCCGGTCCCGGCCAGGCTCATCACGACGAAGCTCGTCAGCGGCACGGCCTCCAGAAAACCACCGCTGGCCGGCTGCATCCGCGCGAGCGTTTCCAGGCTCTTGCTCACCGCCAGGCGACGCACCGCCCGAACGACCGGATTGCGCGGTTTGCGGTGGAAGTACCGGGCCTGGCCGACCGCCACCAGCGCGGGCACGGCGTAGCTGACGACCGGCAGCCGCAGGAAACGCAGCGCCGGATAAGGCATGCACGCCAACTCGAACGGCAGCGGGGCCACTTCGCGCCAAGGCACCAATCCGGCCAAGGCGGCGTTGGTCAGGATCGGCACGGCAAAGGTCTTGTCCTTGCCGTAACGGCGCCGCAGCCCCGGCACACCGCCCTGGCGTTCCACGTACGCTTCGGCCCGGGCACACCTTTCCGCCTGCCCCTCCACCACGCCGGCCAGTTGGAAGGCCGCCCGAACGAGCATCGTGGTCGAGATGTTCGAGAAGCTCTTGTCGGTATCGCCGAATCCGCCGTCTTCGTTTTGATGCCGGGCAAGCCAGTCAACCGCCCGGTCGGTCAATTGCCGACAGGTATTGCGGCGAGATTCGTCCTTGGTGTGCCGCTCGACGATCGCCAACGCGCTGACGGCGGTGGCCGTCGAAAGCGCCGAGCTGGACAACTCGCCGACCCAATGTCCCTCCGGCACCCGCTGGGCCAGCAGGTCCCGCCGGGCCGTTTCATAAGCGCGGTGCAATTCGTGGAGGTCGAGCATCGGGGTGGGTAGTGCCGCTGGCGGCTTCGCAATGGAGAGTGGGCCTCGCAATGGAGAATGGAGAGTGCAGAGTGCAGAGTGTAAAGTTGCGAGTCCCTCGTTCGGTATTTTGGCGTTGATGATCCCCCAGTCTACGCTTCCGGTCATCCGGCGTCGAGTCACACGACAGGGCCCCCTATCCGGGCGGCATTGCGGTCCACCTAGCCAGCTCTGTCCGCCGCCTGCTATAATTCCCGTTTCGCAAACCGCAAAACAGCACTCCTCCACCACTCGTATACTCTTCCCAGACAGAAAGACCTGCCCGTGCGCCTGCTATTGATCGGAGACGTCGTAGGAAAACCGGGGCGCCAGATCATCCTCCAGGCCTTGCGTGGACTTCGGATCGAAGAAGAACTCGACCTGGTCGTGGCCAACGCGGAAAACGCGGCGGGCGGATCGGGAATCACCTCGGCCATCTACAAGGAACTGATCGCGGCCGGGCTGGACGGCATCACGATGGGCGATCACGTCTTCCGGCGGCGGGAGATCTTCCCCATCCTGGAGACCGAGCGACGGATCGTCCGGCCGGCGAACTTCCCCCTGGATGCCCCGGGACACGGTTACGCCGTGCTTCGGGCCCGAAACGGCGTCGGCGTGGCCATCTTCATTTGCCTGGGACGCGTCTTCATGCCGCCGGTCGATTGTCCGTTCCAGGCGGCCGATCGGGTGTTGGCCTCGCTGCCGCCGGACGTCCACGTCATCCTGATGGATTTCCACGCCGAAGCGACCAGCGACATGCAGATCATGGGCCGATACCTCGACGGCCGGGCCAGCGCCGTGTTGGGTACGCACACCCACGTCCCCACCGCCGACGAGCGCATCCTGCCCGGCGGCACCGCCTTCCAGTGCGACGTCGGCATGACCGGGCCGCACGAGAGCATCCTCGGCCGGCGGATCGACCGGGTGCTGGAGACCGTGTTGACTTTCCGCCCCACCCATTTCGAGGTCGCCAGCAAGGACGTTCGCCTCTGCGGCACCATCGTCGAGGTCGATCCCGACACCGGCCGGGCCACGGGCATCCGGCGGATCTCGATCGACCAGTCGCACGCCGACCGACTGGCCGGAAAATATCCGCCGCCGGAAAAGCCGGGGGGACAATCAGCCGAATCCCCAAAAAGCCAGGGATGACCCGCGGACCGGCAAGCGATCCGCGGATGCGATTCTGCGTGAGTATGTCGAATCAGCGCGAGGCTGCAAGTAGGCTGCAAGTTGTGAAGTGACGATCGGCTTGGGGCTGGGGACTCGGATTGTCTTCCCGAACCCCAAGCCCCCAGTCCCGAGCCCCGACGTTCCCGTTGGTTGCCGCTCCGCCGCGCTAGGACGCAAGATTCTAACCACCCAACTTCCCGCAAATCGCCTCGGCCATCTCGCGGGTGCCGACGGCCGTGGGGTCGTCGCGGTCGGGTTTCATGTCGTAGGTGACGTCTTTGCCCTCGGCAATCACGGCCGCTACGGCAGCCTCCAGGCGATCGGCCGCCTCCCGCTCCTTCAGGTAACGAAGCATCAGGATGCCCGAGAGGATCAGGGCGGTCGGATTGACCTTGTTCTGTCCCTTGTATTTCGGCGCGCTGCCGTGCGTGGCCTCGAAGACCGCGCCGTTGGGCCCCGTGTTCATGCCCGGAGCCACCCCCAAGCCGCCGACCAGACCGGCCGCCAGGTCGCTGATGATGTCGCCGTAGAGGTTCGGCAGCACCAGCACGTCGTACAGTTCCGGCTTCTGCACCAACTGCATGCACATGTTGTCGACGATGCGGTCCTCGAACTCGATTCCGCTGTCGGCAAACTCCTCGGCCACCTTGCGGGCCGTAGACAGAAACAGCCCGTCGCTGTATTTCATGATGTTGGCTTTGTGGACGGCGGTGACCTTCCGCCGGCCGTTGTCCCGGGCGTACTCGAAGGCACAGCGGACGATCCGCTCGGTGCCGGTGACGCTGATCGGCTTGATCGACACGCCCGTCTCGTCGCGGCCGGAGCGGATCTGCCGTTCGGTAGCCACGCGGTTGATGTAATCGATCAACTCGCCCGTCTCGGGTTTGCCGGCCTCGAACTCGATGCCGGCGTAGAGGTCCTCGGTATTCTCGCGGACGATCACCAGGTCGACGTTCCGGTCGCCGAAGAAGGTTCGCACGCCGGGATAGTACTTGCACGGCCGGATGCAGGCGAACAGACCCAACTCCTGCCGCAGGTGGACGTTGATGCTGCGGAAACCCTTGCCGACCGGGGTGGTGATGGGGGCTTTCAACGCACAGCGGGTGCGGCCGATGCTTTCCATCACCGCATCGGGCAGCGGCGTGCCGCATCGCTCCATCACGTCCACGCCGGCCTCCTGCACGTCCCAATCGATCTCCACGCCCGTCGCATCCACGCACCGCCGCGCGGCGGCGGCCAATTCCGGCCCCACCCCGTCGCCGGTGATCAACGTCACTTCATGAGCCATATTTTCGTTTCCCCCAGTTTGCTGGTTGCCGCTGAACGCAAACGGCCCAACATAGCAGACGACCGACCAGTGGTCAACGAGGAGTCAGAATCTGCACCGTCCGAACCGGGCAATAGATCGCTCTTTTGCGGAACTCGAACTACTTGCAAGAGGTATTGCCTCGCGCCGGCCGGCCGTTGATCGGTAACCTTCTTTTCAGCAACTATCCTCTGCCGCGGCTAGTTCGAGTTGAGTCATGACGAGCGCAAGCACCGCTGCAAACGTGTGCGGCGGCTCAAACAATGCCGCATCCAAACGTTGCAGCAACCCGGCACGCCGATGAATTGGCTGCCCGTTACCGCTTTTATAGCCGAAGGCAACAGCCGCACCGGAATCGGGGCCTTGTTGGAACTTTCGGACTCTATCGCACACACCGGCCAACAACTCAATCACAGAAGATATTGTTTCCTCGAAGGGGATTGACTCCTTGCAGGGTCCCAGATCCAGTTTGTCATGCAGCGAGCGCAGAGAACTGATGGCTTCGTCGAGTTCCAGCAACAAATCCACAGATAACTGCTCTTCCTGCTGTTTCTGCTGCTGTTGTTGCCGCTGGGATTCCTCACCCTGCTGAGATTGCTCGCGTTGTACATTCTTCGCATGCATTCATTCGACCTATTTCACCGGACTCCCGAGGAAAGGGAGTTTCCGAGAACCACTGCAAGGAAAGTGTCTTTGAGGAGAGTGGAGAGTTTCTTCGGATCATCGACTCGGTCCAGCAGGATTCCCAACATGCGGATCGCGATATTGTGCCGGCGAGAGTTGATGGCAAACCGAAGAGGCAGCAACAGCAGCAACTCCACCACCGAACCGCCGATGATGCTGGCCACACGATACGTCGCGCTATCATCAGCGAAGATTCCTATGCAGAGCAGCGCCAACCCGAATACGAACATCGCTGCCGCCATGAGGTAGGACACCGACTCGATAACGCGATTCTCGCGCAGAGTTCGTGAAATAATCGCCTGGGCATCGCCCAACGTTGGTCGCAGCAGCTTGCGATAGGCTTCCTCCAAATGGCGGGGGTGGAGATCCTCACCCATTGCCAGTTCAACGGTCTCCCTGATAAGCAGTCCGCGAAACCGTCCAACCATTTCGTGGACGGCTGCGTCGGCTTCACGCTCAAGCCGATATTCGCCGCTTCTCTCCCGATTCTCCATGAGAGTCGACCTCCATCCGGATGCGAATCTTGGCGAGTAACGAGGCGTCGAGGGAAGCCCTGATGTGCTCGGTAGTCACAAGCACGTCGCGTCGAGAATGCGCCTGGTTTTCGGCCAAGGCAACGGCCCGATTCGTCAGTTCTCTCTGTAAGATCTGGCCCGCTTCGAATGCCAACTCGCTGGCACCTCCGTCAATCAGAACGCCTCTGGATTCACTCAGCGTAGTCATGTCTCCCTCCTTGAAGGACCACAAACGATCGCGACGAACATGCAATCTATCGCAGAATGTAACTGCCATCGCCGTTTGGCTCAACGGCAATCGCTGGTGAAAGGGGGCAGCATTACCCCAGTTGGCGGTGACCTGCTGGAAAATAGGGAATTCCGCAAAGCCCGATTTCGTCTATAATACAAGGTAGAAGGGTATTCAACCGGGAGCCCCCCATGTCACGCGGAACAGTCCCCCCATCATCGCAGCCGGGCGAAATGCCGCCTCGGCCGCCGGCGAGTCGATTCGAGACCCTGATCGAGGAACGCCTCGGCGAGACCCGGCGTCAGGTCAAGGGCGTCGATGTCGTTGCCGGGATATTGACGCTCGGGATCGGCACCTTGGCCTATCTGCTGCTGGCCGTGGTGCTCGACCATTGGGTGGTGCCCGAAGGGCTGGGATTCTGGGGGCGGTTCCTCTTGTTGGCCGGATTGCTCGGCGGGGCCGGCTGCTACTTCGTCCGCGTCGTCCTTCCGCCGCTGATGCATCGGGTCAATCCGATCTTCGCCGCCCATACCATCGAGCGGAGCCGGCCGTCGCTGAAAAACAGCCTGATCAACTTCCTGCTGCTGCGGGGACACCGTCAGGAAGTGGCTCCGGTCGTCTACCAGGCCATGGAGCATCGCGCGGCCGTCGATCTCTCGCAAGTCGAGATCGAAGTGGCCGTCGAGCGCAAGCACGTCTTCCGCCTGGCCTACGTGCTGGCCGCCGTCGTGGCCGTCTCCGGCCTCTACCTGGCCCTTTGGCCGCAAAAGACGGCCGCCTCCGCCGCTCGTGTGATCCTCCCCTGGGCCGGAATCGACGCGCCCACCCGGGTCACGATCAAGGACGTCGACCCCGGTAATATGCTGGCCGACCAGGCCGCCTATCGCGGCGACTTCGTAACCGTCTCGGCCCGAGTCGAAGGGCTCCACGACGACGAGGAAGTGGTGCTCTACTACTCCACCGCCGACGAGCAGACCGACAACGAGGCCATCACGATGAAGTTGATCGACGGATATCGCCACCAGTGCCAGTTTCCGCCGGGCGAACTCCGCCTGCAACAGGACGTCCGATACCGTCTCGAGGCCGGCGATTGCACCACGCCGTGGTACAAGATCGAAGTCCAAACCGCCCCGGCGATCCTCGTCGATGCGATCCAGTATGAATATCCCCCATACACGGGCATCTCCGATTGGACCGACGAAGAAAGCCGCGACATTCGGGCGATCGAAGGAACCGTGGTGACGATCCGGGCGACCGCCAACCGGGCGATCCAGCGGGCCGCGGTCGACATGAACTGCGACGGACAACTCGGCCTGGAGATGACCGTCGACGGCGATCGGGCAACGCGACGGCTGCCGTTGCGGTTGGACCCCGCCGATCCGTCCCGGCCGGAATACGAGTCCTACCGATTGCGGTTCACCGATCGCAACGGGCGATGGAATCCCCGGCCGATCCGCCACTGGATCGAAGTCATTCCCGACCTGCCGCCGGAAATCGAGCTGCTTTATCCGGAGGAAACGGACGTCGAACTGGCCGAAGACCAGCGGCTGGAGATCCGCGTGCGGGCGGAGGACCCCGATTTTGCGCTAAGCCGCGTGGTGTTGCACGCGGAACGGGACGGGGAAGCTCTGCCCATCGCACCGCTCTTGGACGGGCAGTTCGAGGGAGAATTCCAGAAAGAATACGTATTTCAGCCGTCCAATTTCGGACTGACCGGCGGCGACGTGGTCAACTACTGGGCCGAGGCCGAAGACAACAAGACCCCGCAGCCGGGCGTCGCCAGGACGGCCCAGTATCGCATCCGGATCGTCAGCCCGCAGCGGGCCGAATCGCCGCGATCTGCGTCGGACGCCGCCCAACAGAGCCCGTCATCGCTCCCTGACGAGAACCCGCAAGATACGCCGCCCCAAGAGCCCACCGACGACGGCCAGCCGCCCCCGGACGCCCCACCGCAAGAGCCTGACGACAACCAGTCGCCAGGCGAAAAGGACGACCCGGGGACGAAAGGGGAAGATCCCGGAGAAGACTCCCCGAACCAGGAACAAGCCGACCAACCAGGCGAGTCCGAGGCCTCACCCGACGGCGAGGGCAAGTCCGAATCGGCCAGTGACCTCAAGGGGGAAGGAGAACCGTCCGAGGAATCCAGCGAACCGATCGACCCGGAAGCCGAGCCCGGCGACGCGGTGCGCAAAATCATCGAGCAGATGGAGAAGCAAGAGAAGAACGGGGCGCAATCCGACCAACCAGAGCCGAGCGAACAGAAACCCGGCGAGCAGCAGCCCGGCGAGCAACAGCCTGGTGAGCAGAAGCCCGGTGAACAGCAGCCCGGCGAGCAAAAGCCGGGTGAACAGCAGCCCGGCGAGCAGAAACCTGGCGAACAGCAGCCCGGTGAACAACAACCCGGCGAACAGCAACCCGGCGAACAGCAACCCGGCGAACAGCAACCCGGCGAACAGCAACCCGGTGAGCAAAAACCTGGTGAGCAACAGCCTGGTGAGCAACAGCCTGGTGAGCAACAGCCTAGTGAGCAGCAACCTGGCGCGCAGCAACCCGGCGAGCAGCAACCCGGCGAGCAAAAACCCGGCGAGCAAAAACCGGGTGAGCAAAAACCGGGTGAGCAACAGCCTGGCGAACAGAAACCCGGCGAGAAGCAGCCGCAATCTCAGTCGGGCAAGGGCGAGTCGTCGGAAGACCAGAGCGGCTCGACCACGCCCCAGGCTGGGAATCAGCCGAAGGAAAAGAAACCGGGGGAGGGCGGCCAGGACCAGCCGAAACCGGGCCAGGATTCGCCCGACTCTCCCGGCACCAGTCCCAAACAGTCCGATTCGGAGAGCCGCACCGAGGGCGACCGTGCAGGCGGTGGCGGCAAGGGCGGTGCCCAGCCGGCCAATCAGGACGGCACCGGAAGTCCCGGCTCCAATACCGATGCCGATGAAGGGGCATCGAAATCCGACCAGCCCGGCGAAGGCGAAACGGGCAGTCGGGGCGGCGACAAGGTCGAAACCGATCAGGAAACCGGCAGCTCATCCACGAAGCCCGAACGGGACGGGTCCGGCCGGCAACCTGCCCAGCCCGGTTCCGAGGGTGCCGCGGACAATCCCAACCGTCCGGACGATTCCTCGCCGGGCGAACCGATGCAGAACCCGCCGGACGGCGGCCGCCCCGGCGATCGAACGTCGGAAGGCCCCGGTGCGATGGGCGACGGCGCTCCGGTGACCGGCGGCGGACTGAATCAGCGGCTGCCCGGCCAGTCCTCGCCCGACAACGCCGAACCGGGCGGCGACGACCCCAATCTCGAATATGCCCGCAAGCAGTCCGAACTCGTGCTGGAGTATCTCAAGAACCTCTCGGACCAGCAGCGGTCGGAGCTGTTGGACCGGCTGCGGTGGACCGAGGATCAGGAGCGGGCGTTCCGGGACAAGTTGGCCCAGTGGAATGGCGACGCCGAGGAGCGGGGGCCCCGTGGCGATGCTGCCCGGGATGCGTTGCTCAGCTTCGGATTACGGCCCGGCGGCACGGAACTCCGTAGCGACCAGATGGCCCCCGACCGGCTCGAAAAGCTCCGCGAAGGGCTTCGGTCCCCTGCACCGGGCAAATGGTCCGAGTGGCTTCGGGCCTACAATCGCGGCGTCGCCGGCGGCGGGCGGTAGGATCTTGTCTGTAGCCATCTTGCTCCGCAAGATGAAGCTTCGTCTCGCGGATAGCCTGTGAATTTATTAAACGGGCTTGTGCATTTTTGGTGATCGCGCTAAAACGTGGTCATGAATACAAAAAATACCTCAGCAACCGCTCGTGTGGATCGACCT
>Ga0307380_10005554_pt1 | contig 16703 bp, 20 predicted proteins | sample UN3MG_FD_202239 | JGI IMG/M metagenome (GOLD analysis project Ga0307380, IMG submission 202239) | Soil microbial communities from Risofladan, Vaasa, Finland - UN-3 | ecosystem: Environmental > Terrestrial > Soil > Coastal area > Acid sulfate soil | place: Finland: Risofladan, Vaasa | collected...
AGAACGAGATCCTCCGCGTGCCGGTGAGCCTCACGGCCGAGGCGAACTCGGGCATGGACCCGGCCGGACCGTTCGGCGACTGGAACGTCGACGTGGCAGCGGCCGGCGGTATCACGAACGTCGGCGGCTACTTCTACGACGACGGCCCGCCGACGGCCGAGTGCGGCTACATCGCCGTGCCCGCCGGGTCGTGATCTGACGCTCGGGTCGGCCTTCGCCGGCCGGCCCGAGCACAGGCACCCGCATGCCGCGCTCTGAAGTCGTCTACCAGTTCGTCGACGTGGCGACAGGCCGCGCCGTCGTCAACGCTGGGGCGTACCTGTACGAGCCGGGCACCCTCACGCCGCTCGAGGCGTGGGCGGTACCAGCTGGCGGTGAGCCGATCAACCCGCCGGCCCTCACGCTCGCCGACGGCTTCCTGCGCGCCTGGGTCGCCGACCAGTGGGCGACGGTCGACGTCGCCCTCGACGACAACGACGGGACGGCCTACCTCGGCCCCGACCCCGACGACCGTCACACCTTCTCGCCTTTCACCGAGACCGTGACGACGCTCGGCGGCTCGAGCGGTCAGGCGACCGTGTGCCGCACCGTGATCGTGAGCGGCGTCGGCGCCTCGTACACGACGGCCGACAAGGCCCGGCGAGTGTCGGTGACGTGGGACAACGCGTCGAGCAACGACGCCCAGCGCCCCACGATCGACGGCGTGCCGCTCGCCGCTACGACCGGCCCGGCGACCATCACGTTCGGCACCCTCGCGTCGGGCGCCCCGCTGCCGCCTGTCACAGTCGCCACGCACCAGAACAACGACGCCGTGACCATCCTCGAGGAGTGCTGAGCCGTGGGCTTCGCCGACCACCCGCTGCCAGTCACGAACCCGGCGCAGTCGTCGTACGAGATCGCCGACCGTGGCGACGGCTCGGCGTTCGTGTCGTTCTTGTACGTCGTGAACGACGTCAACGGCACCGGCGTGCAGTGGGCGATCGACGCCTACGGCGGGCAGGTCGCCGGGTCGTACGCAGCCATCAACGACGAGCCGTCGGTGCTGTGGTGGGAGCCGCCCGACACGGCGCCCGCTCAGGCGATGGCGAACGGCCTGCTGCTATCGGGCGAGGCCGCCGGCCGGTGGACCATCTCGGCGAAGGTGCGCGAGCTGCTCGGCCTGCCGCCTGTCGTGCCCCCTGGCGGCGCGTCGTGACCGGCGACCGGCCCGACGGCCGAGACCGGCCTCGTGGACGCTGGCCGCGCTTGTGGGCCGCCTGGGGCGCCCTCGTCGTCGCGTCGTTCTTCGCGATCGAGGTGCCGGCCCTCGTGAACGACTCGGGAGGCGACACCCTCACCGAGAACCTACAGAACGTGTTCGACGTCGCCGGGCCGGGCTGGGGCGTCGCCGCGCTCGCGCTCGCCTCGGCGTGGCTCGGGCATCACTTCTTCGGCCCCGAGTCGCGTATCTGGCGCTGGCGCCACGAGAGGGCCGTCGCGCGCGAGACTGACGACCGATGATCCGCAACGAGCCGTGCTCCCCCTGGACCGACGTCGCCGCCGTGCGCGCCTGCGGGCCGTTCCCGACCGACCCGCCCACCGACGCCGAGATCCTCTTCGCGATCGCCGCCGCATCCGAGATCCTCTACCTACGGTCGGGGCACCGCTTCTCGGGCGTCTGCGAGGACACGGTGCGCCCCTGCGCCCAGACACCCGACGGACGCGGCTACGCGTACCACGGTGTCGCCCAGGCGCCTCTCCCGGCATCGTGGAGCGGCTCGAGCTGGGCGGCGTGGCTGCCGTCGTGGGGCGTGTGCCTCTGCAACCGCGACACGAGCTGCGGGTGCTGCTCGATCCCGTCGGTGCGCCTGGGCGGCTACCCGCTCGTCGAGGTCACCGAAGTGCTGATCGACGGCGCCGCCCTCGCCCCGGCCGCCTACCGCATCGACAACGACAGGACGCTCGTCCGTATCGACGGCGACGGCTGGCCGTGCTGCCAGGACTTCACGGCCGACCCGGCGACCGACCCCGACACGTTCGAGGTGACGTTCCGCTACGGCCGAGAGGTGCCGCCGGGAGGGCAGCGCGCCGCCGCCCTCTACGCCGCCGAGATCGTGCGGGCCTGCTCGGGCGCCGAGTGCGCCCTGCCCGATCAGATCGCTTCGCTCACGCGGCAAGGCGTCGCTGCGAACTTCGTGGACGTCACCGGCGTCGATTACAACGGCCGCACAGGCATCCCGCTCGTCGAGGAATGGCTCGACGCCGTCAACCCGAGCGGCCGCCGGCGCCCCATGATGATTGCGTCGCCCGACGTGGGCCGAGACGTGCGGCGCACGAAGCCGCCGACGCTGGCGCCGTAGTGGCGAACGCCGCCGAGACTCGAGCGAAGGTGCTCCGCTGGGCCGAGATCGTCGAGGACAAGGCCGCCCGCTCAATGGTCAACGAGCTGTCGCGAAACACGCCGAAGATCACCGGCCGCCTCGAGCGCGCCCGCCGGCGCCGAGACACGGTTCGAGGTGACGTGTTCGTGTCGACCGTGACGCAGCCGGGCGGCCCCGGCGAACCCGACAACTTGCCGAATTGGCTCGACGAAGGGCTGCAGTTCGTCATCAAGCCGAAGCGGCCCGGCGGCTTGCTGCGGTTCAAGGTCGGCGCCCGAGTCGTCTACGCCCGGTCGGTGCTGTGGAACAGGACCCGCCGCTCGCGCCGCTTCTGGTCCGACGTGATGACCGAGTCGACCTGGGCGAGCAAGCTCCGTGACGCTGCCCGCTCGACTACGGTCTGAGCCGTGGGATCAGCGACCTACCTGCACGACCTCGTCGTCGATCTGCTGACGGCCGCCGAGTCCGCCATCGACCCGGCCCGCACTGGCAACGCCTCCCTACCGCCTCGGCGGTACGTGTCGTGGGGCGAACCGGCGTGGGACGTGTGCGTCGGCGACGTCGACACCGGCAGCAGCGGGCAGCTCGTCGCGTGGTGGGACGAGGTCACGACCGACGTCTCGGCGACTGGCCGCATGTGCGCCATCCGGCATGTAGCGCGCCTGTGCGTCGAGGTGGTGCGGTGCGTGCCGTCGCTCGAGGCCGACGGCTCGCCGCACCCGCCGGCGGTCTACGAGGCCGCCGCCGAGGTGCTGTCGCGCGACCTATGGAGCCTCGTCACTGGCCTCGACGAGTTCTGGACGTCGCTCGGTTGCGAGTCGATCACCGTCGACGAGATCACGCCGCGCGGCCCCGACGGAGGCGCTGCTGGCGCTCGTGTCTGTGCTAGGGTCGCCCTCAACGACCGAGGCCCAGACCCGAGCATCTTCGGGTCGTGACACGCAGGAGCGCCCCATGACCGACGCCGCCGACGACGTCGAGCCGACCGCCGACGAGACCGCCGAACGTGACGACGAAGTCGCCATCACCGACGACGGGCAGATACATCTCGTCGTCGCCGGCGCCGAGTATTGGCTCAAGCGTCCCACGATCGGCGTCATGCGCGACCTCGAGGAACGCGTCGTGTCGCTCGCCCAGGCCGACGTAGAGGTCGCTCAGCGGCTTGCTAAGGCCGTGAAGGCCGCCGCCGCCCAGGTTGCCGCCGACAACGACGCCGAGATCAACCTCGACGACGACAAGGGTGCCTCCGACCGTCTCGACGCTCTGCTCGCGTGGTGGCAGGACGTCGTCGCCGCCCTCGACCGTCGAGGCCGCCACCTACCCGACGAGGTCGACGACCTGCCGGCGTGGCTCGCCTCGTGGGACCTCGTCCGAGACGTTCGTCAGGCGTGGCGCGCGGTCCCCTACCGGCCCGGCGGTCGGCCGAAGCGGTAGCCGACACGCCGGGTGCCGATGCGGACCCGAGACGACGCCGGCCGCTCGACGGCTCGGCCCTCGACTTCTACGCCGACCTGTACCTCGCCGCTGCGCGCGCCTTCCAGTGGCCGCCGGCCGAGGTCGACCGGCTCGAGGTCTGGCAGTTCTACTCGGCGCTCGGCTGGGCACTGTCGCCCGCCGAGCTGGACGACCTCGACGCCGAGCGCGACGAGAAGAAGGCCGGGCGTCGCCGCTCGAACGGCCGAGGGCGAGTACGCTCGGGTCGTGGCCGCGACCTCATCGCCGAACGGATCGCCCACGCGCGAGGCGAAGGCCCGAAGCCCGAAGCCGACCCGCCCGGCGACGAAGTGCTCGCACTGGCGATGACGATGGGAGCGCGCGGTGGCGCTACGCGAGGATCTCGAGCTTGACGTAGGACCGGCCCTCAGTCGGGTCGGCGAGGTCGAGGCCGCGCTCACGAACGCCGCCCAGGCGTTCAAGGTCGCCCTTGCCGACGCGCTCGGCGCCCTCGAGATCGACACCGGCTCGATCACCGGCGAGATCGACGCAGCGGTCGCCGCTGCGGACACCGACGTCATCATCGAGGGCGACGCCGCCGAGATCACCGGGCAGATCGACGACGCCGTCGCCGACGCCGACGTCACCGTCGACGTGGACGCCGACACGGCGCCCGCCGAGGCCGAGATTGACGGACTGGAAGGGCAGACGGTCACCGTCGAGGTCGACGCCGACACCGCCGACGCCGAGGCGGCCCTCGACGGCTTGACGGGCGCCGTCGGCGGCTTCGGCGAGCAGGCCCAGGAGACCGGCGACGCGACCGGCGCCCTCAACGTCGGCATCGCCGGCATGAGCGGCAGCGCCCTCGCCGCCGTGGGAGGCGTGGCGGCCCTCACCGGCGGCATCAAGACACTGTTCGACGGCGCCCTCGCGTTCGAGGGCAGCGCCCAGGCGTTCAACCTGCGGCTCGGCGAGTCGGCCGACGTCATCGAGACCCTGGACGTGACCGGCCTCAACGAGACCCTCGGCGACCTCGTGCAACGGCTCGGCTCGAGCGACGAGGCCGTGCGCGACGCCGCCGCGTCGCTGTTCGAACTCGGCGTGTCGTCGGGCACCGCTCGAGGTGAGGTCGAGCAGACCACGCAACAGGTGCTCGCGCTCGCCCTGCGCGCCACGGCCCTCAACCCGGCGCTCGGCGACGCCGGTCAGGCGACCACGACCCTCAGCAGCGCCCTGGCGCGCGGTGGCCGGTCGCTCGGCCGCTTCGGCATCGACCTGTCGGCCGCCGACATTCAGACCCGCGCCCTTGCCGATACGCAGAAGTCGTCCACGATCGAGCTGACGCAATACGAGCTGGCGGCCGCCGGCGCCGCCCTCGCAACCGAGAAGCTCGGCGACACGCTGGGCGACGATATCAACGCCGGCGCCGAGAACTCGATCATCCAATTCCGCCGGCTCGAGCAGGTGTTCGGCGACACCCTCGAGCTGATCGGTCAGCCGCTCATCGTGCCGGTGCTCGAGCTGTTCGAGGCGTCGATCCCGGCGGTGACCGGCCTGTTCCAGATACTCGGCGACGCCGCCGGCGCCATCCTGCCGGTGTTCTCGACGCTGCTCGAGGCGCTCTCACCGATCATCACCGCCGTCGGCAATGAGCTTGGCCCGGCGTTCGCCGAGCTTGGCCCGATCGTCGGCGACCTCGCCGTGCTCGTCGCCCCGCTGCTCGCCTCGTTCGCCGACTTCATCCCGATCCTGCGGCCGTTCCTGACCGGGTTCGTTGGCATCGCCGGCGCCGCCGTCGAGCTGCTCGACGTCCTGTCGCCTTTCATCTCGGTTCTGCTGGCCGTCAAGATCGCCGTCCTGGCGATGAACGTCGCCCTTGCGGCGAACCCGGTGCTGCTGCTCACGACGGCCGTCGCCGGCGCCGTCGGTGTGCTCAGCGGACTCGTCGGCGGCAGCAAGGACGCCACCGATCAGCAAGAGGATCTCGCCCAGGCGACCGACCGAACCGCCCAGGCGTTCGGCGCCGAGGCGACCACGGCCGACGAGCTGGCCGACTCGTACTCGAAGCTCAACGACAACTTCGCCGACTTCTTGCTGACGCAGTCGACGTTCGCCGACAACGACGACGCCCTCAACGCCCTCAGCGAGATCGGCCTCGGCGTCGACGAGCTGCGCGACCTGCTGGACAACGGCGAAGAAGGCTTCAAGGACTTCACGGCCGCAGCGATCGAGGCCGGCGAACTCACGCTCGAGATCGACGGCGTAGAGGCGACCGCCGACGAGGTAGCGAACCTCGACGGCAGCCTCAGCGACCTCGTCAATTCGGGCGGCGCCGCCGTCACGTCGGGCCGAGACGTCGCCCAGGCGTTCAACGACCAGCAGGTAGCGTCCGAGAGGGCCGCCGACGCGACGCTCCGCAACGCCCGCATCACCGGGTCGTTCACGGCCGAGCAGATCGACACCGCTACCGCCATCGCTTCGGCGAACGACGGCTACGTCACGCAGGCCGAGGTGGTGCGAATCCTGGCGACCGACCTCGACGCCGTCAATGCCGAGATCGACGCTAACTCGGCTTCGCTCGAGGTGCAGGTCGCCACCCTCGGACAGAACGCTCAGTCGTGGGTCACCCTGTCGGCTGCGATCCTCGACGGCTCGGTGACGGCCGCCGACTTCGAGTCGGTCGCCGACACGCTCGGCGTGTCGGTCGAGCAGGTCACCGGGTTCGCGGACAACCTCACCGGCGCCCTCGACTCGTTCGTCACCGCCGGCCTCGCCGGGCTGCCCCAGGTCGGCGACGCCTTCCTCGACCTCAACGAGGACGGTAAGACGACCCTTGCCGAGTTCCGAAAGACGCTCGACGAGCAGACGGCTGCGATCGCCGAGTTCCCGGCGACGGTCTCGGCGCTGCTCGCCTTCGGGTTCGACGACCTGGCCGCCCTCGCAATCGAGCGTGGCCCCGAGTTCGCCGCTCAGATCGCTTCGGAGATCGCCGCCGGCGGCCCCGAGATCGCGATTGCGACCGAGACGGCCCTCGAGGGCAACCGGGAGGCAATCACCGCCCAGGAGGTCTACTTGCGCGAGGTGGCCGGCCCGGCGCTGCTCGGCGCGACGACCGCCGCCGCCACCGACGCCGCCGCAGGCTTCGACGAGCCGCTCGACTTCGGCGGCACGATCACCGCCGAGGCCCAGGCCGCACAATCGGCGATGCTGGCAGCGAACCCCGAACTCGTCGCCGCCGCAGCGTTCGCTGGCGTCAGCGTCGAGGAAGCCTACGGCCTGCTGAACCTGGCCGAGCCGACGACGGCCGCCGTTGACGCCGCCGGCGTCGCACTGGACAACGGCGTGCCGGCCCTCACCGCCGACGCCGCCACCGCTGGCGCCGACGTGTCGGCCGGGTTCGAGGGCGCCGCCGACTTCGAGGCCGGCGTGCGCCGCAACATCGCGCTAGGGCGCGTCGGGTTCGACGCTACGTCGACGATCCTCACGCCGTTCGCGATCATCGCCGGGCAGAACGTCGGCGAGGCGTTCGACGACGGCATCGCCCTCGGCATCATCACGAACGCGAGCGTGGTGCGCGAGGCCGCCCGCAACATCGTGCGGCAGGCCGAGGCCGCCGCCACGAACGAGGCCGGCATCGCGTCGCCGTCTCGCCTGTTCGCCGACCTCGTCGGCGCACCCATCGCCGAGGGCATCGCCGTCGGCATCGACGCCGAGGCCGCTTCGGTGATCGACGCCGCCGAGGCGATCGTGCGAGGCGCCGCTCGAGCCGCTGGCGCTACGAGCCTCGACGGTGTCGGTGCCGCTACGGTGCGGGGCGTCGCCGGCGCCACCGCTGGCGGCGCTGGCAGCGTGTCGATCGGCTCGGTGCAGGTCGACGTGCAGGTCGTCGGGTCGATCAGCGACGGGCAGGCCCGAGCCGTCGGTGCCAGCATCGTTGCCGGCCTCGAGGGCGAGCTGACCTCCAGGCAGATCGCATTCGACACGAGGACAGGCTGATGGGCGAGTGGAACCCGAACGAGCCGGCCGTCGAAGGCATCGAGTGGCTGCCACCCGTGGCGACGTCGACGCTGCTGCCGTCGGCGACGACGGCCCGGCTGCAGCTGTTCCGTTCCACGATCGCCGAGACGATCATCAAGGCGCACGTCCCGTTCGCTTCGCTCACCGCCCCGAACGGCGTCGGGCAGCGCTACCTCGTCGAGCTGTTCGGCGCGCCGGTGTGCTCGGCGAACAACGACGAGACGTACCGACCGAACGAGGACACCGCCGCCGTCAACGTGCAGAATCAGGCCGGCGCCGTCGTCAACCTCTGGCAGTCGATCGACGAGGCCGCCCTCAACACCGCCGACTACGTCAAGACTGTCGGCGCGCCGGCCGAGGCGTCGTACACGTTCAAGGTCGACTCGGCCGCCTACCCGATCGTCAACCGGGTGCGGAACGTGCGAGTCACGTTCGTGCTCGAGCAGACGTCGGGGCAGGCGTTCCACGAGGTGCAGCTACGCAAGCAAGGCGTCGGTTTCATCCGCATCTTCGGGCGCAACATCGCGAGCGTGTCGCCCCGGCAGACGTTCTCGGTCGACCTCGGCGACGTCAACCCGTTCACCGGCCTGCCGTGGACCTACGACGAGATCCGCCGACTTGACGACACCGTCGACCCCGCCCGCCTGTCGCTCGTGTTCCGCTGGACGAACATCCTCGGTGGCGCTGGCGCCGAGGCCCGCGTCTACCAGGCGTTCGTGACGGTCGAGTCGGCGCAGGAGGCTCGCGTCGCCTGGGGATCGACCATCGTGACGGCGCCGGGCTGGGTCGGGTTCTCTCTCGTCAAGCCGAACGAGGTGCCGGGCTGGCCGACGAAGGCCGCAGCGATCGACTACTACATCGGCGTGAGGCGCATCCTCAACGGCTCGTTCCCTGTAGCGTCGGGCACCGGCGGCGTGATCGTGCCCGCCGACGGACAGGCGGCGTGGACGGTGCTCCCGTGGACCCGCCCGGCGAACCCGGCGCCGCAGTCGTACGCGCCGACCCTCGACGACACCGGGTGCATCCTGGCGCTCAACGCTCCGAGCTTCGACGCCTACGCGTTCGCCCTCGAGCGGAACACGACGACCGCGTCACAGGACGGGCAGCCGTACGACTCGGTCAACGAGGCGACCGTCGACCTGGCGACGGTCGCCCGGCAGCAGATCACGCCGAGCGTGGCCGCCGTCGCGCAGCAGGTGAGGTTCTACGCTAAGGCCGCCGACTCGACGGCGCTGCCGACGGCGCCGCTCGTGGCGCAGGTCCGCATCGACGGCTCGGGCGTCGCCGTGGGAGGCCCGGCGTCGCTCGACGTCGCCGACCTCGGCTCGTACCCGCAGGTCGGCGCCGGCTGGCACGACGTCGTGCTCGACCTCGACGCCGCCGCGCTGCTGGCGGCCGCCACGCAGTACCGGGTCGAGTTCACGTCGGCGACGAACACGCTCACCTCGTGGCAGGTCGCCTACGGCGACACGATCGACGACTACGGCCGCGCCGGGTACAACGGTGGCACCGACCAGGCCGACGTCAACGGCGACGGCTACGACCAGAACCGCGACCTTTGGGCGCAGCTGCTCGACCCACCCGACCCGCCCGCCGGGTTCGCCGTGGCCGGCGTGTCGGTGCCGATCACGTCGGCCGAAGGCGGCTGCACCGTCGACGAGGTCGAGGCCGTCGACCTGTCGTGGACGGCGACGGCGCTCACCTTCACGTTCGCCGCGTACGTGCTCGAGCGGTCGTGCGACGGGCAGCAGACGTGGCAGATCATCGCCGAGCTGGACGACGAGGCGACGACGAGCTTCCGCACGTTCACGGCACCTCGAGGCGTCGAGTGCTGCTACCGGCTGGCGGTCCGCACGACGTTCGGGTCGACGTCGCCGTGGACGGTCACGACCTCGAGCGTGCTCGACTCGTTCGACCGGGCCGACGACCCGATCACCCTCGGCGTGACCGACACCGGGCAGCCGTGGCTCGCCCTCAGCGGGCAGACCTGGGGCACCCTCGGCAACGAGGCATACCTGCCGTCGGGCGCCGGCGGCTCGAACGCTGTAGCGGTCGTCGAGACCGGCCTCAGCGACGGCTACGTCGAGGCCGTCGTCGGCTCGGCCCGGGAGTCAGGCTGGGGCGTCGTGTGCCGCTACGCCGACGTGAGCAACTACCTGTACGCGACGTTGACGACGGCGTCGGCGTCGTGGCGCGTCATCGAGGTCGTGGGAGGCGTCACGTCGGTGCTGCTCGCTGCGACGCTCGGCCCGACGCCGCCGGGCACCGTGGCGCGCCTCGAGTTCGTCGGAACGGCAATCACGCTTCGCCTCAACGGCGCGCCGCTCGGCGCCCCGGCCGCGTCGAACCCGGCCCTCAGCGGCAACACGAAGCACGGCCTCCGAGCTGGGACGGCCGTGACGTCGGCGAGCCGGTGGGACGACCTCGACGTCGTCGGCAACGACGTCTGCGTCACGAACGTCGCCGAGGACTGCGAGCTGCTGTTCGTGTCGGACCACGACCCGTCGCTCAACGTCGGCTACGACTTCGGTTTCGTCGACACGATCGCCGAACGCGAGTGGACCCGGCTCGACGCTGCCCGCAAGGTGTTCTACCCGATCTACGGCCGCGACCGGCAGGTAGCGTTCTCGCCGTCTGAGCGGCTCGGCGACCAGTGGTCAGCGCCGATCGTCGTCAACGCCGTCGACCTGCCGACACCCGAGGGCCGAGACGTGTTCGACGCCCTCGAGGCCGTCGCCGAGGCGATCGGCCGCACGATCCCGGTCGTGACCGTCCTCGACTCGGACGGAGGTGTCTGGATCGGCTGCCTGCAGGTGCCGACGCTGCGGCGCCGTGAGCCGGGCCGCCTCTACATCGCCGAGATCACCGTCACCGAGACGTCGCCGGTGCCGGTCCCTGTCCAGTGACGTACACCGACGCCCAGCTGCTCGACCTGGCGCCGGTGCCTGGCCGCATCGACCGGGTGCGGTTCGACCTCGTCGACCAGGCGCTGAACCTGCTCGGCTCGTTCGACGTGCGCGACGACTCACCGCCGACGGTGACGAACTCGAGCACGGCGCGCATCTTCCGCACCCTGTCTGGCCTTCGGGTCGACCCGGCGACCGAGCAGCAGATCGACCCGTCGTCTGACCGGGTGCGGCCGACCATCGTGCTCAACAACGGCGCTGAGTACCCGTGGGGCGTGTTCCTGTACGCGTCGGCGACCCGCAACCTCCGCTCCTACGGTGCCGACCTCACCGGCGACCTCGTGGACCAGCTGGCCGTGCTCGACCTGTCGGGCGGCACCGGCGTGTCGTTCCCGGCCGGCGAGGTCATCACCGACGCCGTCGACACGCTCGCCCAGGCAGCCGGCATCGTGGAGAGGCAGATCGAGGCGTCGGCAGCGACGCTCGCCGAGCCGATCGCATGGCCGATCCAGACGACACGGCTGACGGCGATGCGCGAGCTGACCGACCAGGCCGGGATGCTGCCGCCGTACTTCGACAACGTCGGCCGGCTCATCGTGCGTTCGGCGCCCGACCCGGTGCTCGTGTCGCCGTCGCTCGTGTACGACGTGGGAGGCGTCGGGTTCGGCCGCATCATCGACGGCACCGTCAACGAGTCGACCGACTTCTTCGCCCCGAACCGCTTCGTCACGATCAACAATTCACCGACCGGCGTCGAGGTGATCGGCACCTACGAGATCGACCCGACCGCCCCGAACTCGGTGCCGAACCGTGGCTTCGCGATCCCCGAGGTCGTCGACCTGCAGGGCATGGCTACCGCCGCCGACGCCGAGTCGGCCGCCCGCTCGAGGGCCGCCGAGACCGCGTCGAGCGCGGTGCGCCTGTCGTTCGGCTCGACCCTCGACCCGAGGCACGACACGTTCGACGCACTGCTCGTGTTCGGCGACGTCTACCTCGAGGTCGGCTGGCGCTGCACGCTCGGGCCGGGCGGCCCGATGGACCACGACGTGCGTCGGGTGCAGTTCGATGCTTGACAATCGCGAGACCCTCAAGCGTGTCGCCGTCGCCGCCGCCGACCGGGCCGTCGCCACGACACCGCGCCCGCTGATACGGCCGGCGACAGTCGTCACCGCACCCGACTCGACCGGCGCCCTCATGATTGCCGTCGACGGCGACGGCGTCACGGTCGAGGCGCTCACGATCAGCGAGCCGAGCCTCCCGCCTGGGACCCGAGTCATGGCGCTCCACAATCCGCCGCACCAGTGGCTCGTGATCGGCGTCGTCGGCGGTTCTAGCGTCGAGGACGAGGTCCTGTCGATCGCCTACCGGGAGACCATCGGCGGCGCTACATCTAACCTGTCCTCTGCCGTGTACGTCGTCTGGCCGTCGGCGTCCACGTACACGTTCAGCGCCCCCGTCGGCGCCTCGGAAGTGTTCTTCGAGGCGCAGTTGACGGGCATCACGAAGCGGCTGGGTGGCTCTGCCACCTCACAGGTTCGGTTTCGGGTCGGGCCGACGGCCGGCTATCCGGCCGGGTCGCTCGTCGGCGACGCCCACTCCTACGAGAACGACGCCGGCAACCTTCAGCCGCGCATTCCGATCATATGGAGGGACAGGTTCGCGGGCGGCTTCACGCCCGGCGCGTCGGTCACCGTCGAGTTCGAAGGGCGCCGGACCTCTGGGTCGGCTGAACTTCGCCGTGACTCGGTCTCCGTGGCGACGCTCACTGCCATGTGGATCATCTAGCGCCGGGACCCCCACCTCGGCCTATGCGACGGCTACGCTGCCACCATGACCGCGAAGCGCATCCCGCTGGCCGACTCGGTCGGCGACGACTCGGCGCCTGACCTCGAGGCCGACCTGCCCGCCGAGGCCGACGGCGACCACGCCCTGCCCGCCGATCGGCTGGCGCTCGCCGTCGCCGGCCGGGCCGACGACGAGCCGCTGCTCGGTGTCGTTGACCCGCCCGACGACGACGACGACGACGTGGAGGTCGGGTCGTGAAGATCGTCACCCGCAAGCAGTGGGGCGCCCGCCCGGCCCGGTCGCGCTCGACCCTGTCGAACCCGACCGGCATGACGACCCATTGGGAAGGCGTCAAGGTCGGCAAGCTCGACCACGGCCGGTGCGCCGGTGTCGTCCGTGAGATCCAACGCTTCCATATGGACGGCCGAGGCTGGGTCGACGTCGCCTACTCGGCGCTCGTGTGCCAGCACGGCTACGTGTTCGAGGGCCGGTGGCTGGGCGTCCGCACTGCGGCGAACGGAACGAACGCCGGCAACCGGGCGCACTACGCCGTGTGCGTCATGGCCGGGCCGGGCGACACGATCACGCCCGCAGCGAAGGCCGGCGTCGCCGACACGTACGCGTACTTTCGGGCGCACAGCGCCGGCCCCGAGGCGAAGTGCCATCGCGATTGGAAGCCGACCATGTGCCCCGGCGACGAGCTGTGCGGCTTCGTGAGGGCCGGGCTGCCTGGCGCCTCGACGAAGCCGACGCCGGCCGACCCGCCCTCGGCGCCGCAACCGACGCCGGCGCCCGCCGGCCGGTGGCTGCGCCTCGGCGACCGTGGCGGACACGTCCCGAAGCTGCAGGCGATGCTCAACGCCCTGTCGCCCGACTCGGCCGACGTGCGAGTCGACGGCGTGTTCGGCCGCCGCACCGACGCCCAGGTCCGCACGCTGCAAGCCTTCTTCGGCCTCGGCGTCGACGGTGTCGTCGGCCCGCAGACCTCGGCGCTCATCTTCGCTCTGCTCTCGAGCGGCAGCGACGCCCGGCGCGTGCCGGCGACGACCATCGGGCGAGGCGACTCGGGCGACGACGTCGAGAAGTGGCAGCGCCTGCTCAACGCCGTGTCGGACGTCGACGTCGCCACCGATGGCGACTTCGGGCCGGCGACCGAGGCCGCTACGAAGGCGTTCCAGCGGTGGTTCGGCTTAGCCGCCGACGGTGTCGTCGGGCCGCGCACCCGAGCGGTCGCCGTGAACGTGGCGGTCCGAGGCTGATCGGTGGACGCCGCCCAGCAACTAGCCGCTCTGCTGGCAGCGGTCGTGGCGACCGTCGTCGCCGTGGCTGGCATCGTGCACCGGCAGTTCGCCGCCCAGGCTGCCCACGCCGTCGACGACTTCGTCGACCGCTCGACCCTCGAGCGTGTCGCCGCATGGTTCCCAGCTGAGACGCCCGACGCGCCCGAGTCGTTGCCGGCGAAGGTGGATCGTGGCATCGTCGTCGCCGACCGGGCGCTCGTCGTCGCCGAGCAGACGAAGGCCGACCTGCTGGCGCACATGACCGAGGAGAACGAGCTGCGCCGGGTCGACTTCGCCGTTCGGGAGCAGCGGCAGATCGCACAGGACGTTCGCGACGAGCGGCTCGACCGGCTCGTCGAGTGGATCGCACGAGGTAATCCCGAGGTTCGGAGGACTGTCGGATGAACCCGACCGCACTGCTCAAGGCGAAGCCGGTCACGCTGCTCGCCGTCGCCCACGCCGTGATGCTGGTAGCGGTGACGTTCGGCGTCGTGGAGTGGGACGGCCGCGAACTCGCCGCCGTCGAGGGAGTGTTCGCCGCCCTCGGCTTCAAGGCCGCCGGCATGGTCACGGCGAACGTGCGGCTTGACGCCGACACGCTGGCCGCCGCTCGCGAGCGGCCGTCGAGCTGGGCCGGGTCGCTCACCGACGACGACGCCGCAGCGATCGGCGACGCGCTGGGCGAGGCGCTCGACGCCGAGGGCGACCTGCCCGACGCCGAGTAGGCGCCCCAGGTCGCCGTAGCGGCCCTCGAGGGCGACTGGCGCCCGATCGGCCGGCTATCGGGCCGGCGTGCCGCCTGGGGCAACGTGGCGCCCTTTCGTGTTGCCGTGGCGCCGGCCCGGCTATCCCCAGGCTTGTCCACCGCCTGTGAGGATCGGTCGGCGTGTCGCTCGAGGCGCTCGAGGCGCTCGAGGCCGTGCGGCTAGGGACCTCGCAACGAATCTCGAGAAACAACTAGACACGGCTAGGCGCCTAGCGTAGACTTCTAGTATGACCGAGACGCAGAAGCCCCGCAGGACCCTCGCCCAGCGCAACGCCCGCCGGCGCCCAGCACAGAAGCGCACCGTCGCCGCCCGCCCCCAGCAGCGCCCCACCGAGGCCGAGGTCGACGCAGCGGTCGCCGTGCAGCGACAGGCCGCAACCGGGACGATGATCGCCGCCGACGGCCGCCGGATCACCGAGGCCGACGTTCGCAAGGCGCAGCGGATCATGGCTCGGTACACGGCATGACCGCCACCGCCCGAACCGAGACGCCGACCCAGCGCACCGCCGGCAAGCTCGTCGCCGCCGCCCACGAGCACGGCCTCGCCGTCGCCGCCCTCGGCCCCGAGGCGCTCGTCGAGGTCGCCGACGGTTGGCTGATCCTCGACCCGACCTCCCGGCGCCCGCTCCGTCACACGAGCAGCGCCCCCGCCTACGCCGCCTACATGGCCGGCGACAGTGACCACCGCCCAGCGATCCGCAGCCTCACCCGCCGCGACGCCGCCTACCGGCTCGCGACAGCGATCCGCGGCGCAGCATGAGCGCCGCCGGCGCTGGCCGCACCTCGGACCCGACGAGCTGGCCGCCGGCCGAGCTGGCCGCCGCCACGGCCGCCGAGAAACAACTAGACACGGCTAGGCGCCTAGCCTATAATGAGGGCATGACCGAGACACCGACCACCGCCCGCAACACCTACTACCTGAGCAGCACCGGCATGCTCCACGAGGGCACATGCATGGCGCCATTCTTCAACCGCTGCGCGATCGTCGCCGGCGCCGCCGAGAAGATCACGAGGCGCTGCCTCAAGTGCCGGCCGACGCCGAACGGCACCGAGGTCGATCAGGCCGCCCGCACCCGCCTGGCACACGAGCAGCAGGAGGTCGACAACGCCGCCCGAGCCGCCGAGATCGCCGCAGCGGCCGCCGCCTGGGCGGCGCAGCACACCGACGAGCTGGACGCCGCCATCCTCGCCTTCTACGCCGACGAGAACGCCGACACCTACCGGGCGATGATCGACCTGGCGCTCGACGACTACAGCTACCCCCGCCGAGCACGCGAGCTGGGCGTGACGCTGTGAGGTGCCTCGGCTGCGGGCAGTCGATCCCGCCCGACTACACCGAGACGCACCCCGGCCCGCACCACGACTCGTGCTGCCCCGACTGCGTCGACCCGCTCGACCGAGGCGCCGCCCTCGACCGATCGCTGAGGGCGCTCGGCCTCAACGTCGCCGACTTCGGCCCGACACCCGACACCCGACACCCGACCATCAACACGGAGGAAACATGACCACCATCACCGACGGCGCCCCGGCGCCGATCAGCACCTACGACTACACCGACGGCTCAGGAGGCGACGGCTACGACTGGATGGACGCCGCCCGCGCCGACGGCTGGGTCGCCCTCAGCTGCTGGGGACTCGACGGCTGGGACCTCGGTCAGTGGCCGTACGTCATCGTTGCCCTGCGTCACCGGCCGGCGAGCACCGGGCCGTGGCAGGTCGCCGTCAACGTCGAACACGACGTGAACGTCCGCACCTACTCGACCCGAGCCGACGCCGTCGCCGCCATTGACGACACCGCCGCCTTCTACTGGCGGGTGCTCAAGACAGGCCCGGCGAGCTTCACGCCCGACGGCCCGATCGCCGACCGGCACCGCGGGCAGTTCTCGTGGGCGCGGCTCACCGCCGACGACGCCTGCCGAGGGATCGCCGCCGCATGGTGGCGCATGCCATTCCCGAAGGAGATCGACCGATGAGCGCCGACTCGACCGACGCCGGCCTCGAGGGCGACGAGCTGGCAGCGTCGCTCGTAATCAACGGCCCCGACCTCGCCGAGTGGCTCGACGACTCGACCCGACCCGCCGACCTCGACCGGCCCGGCTGGCGCGTCGACGACGACAACGCTGCGGCGTGGGCATTCCGCAAGCTGGCGACCCTCG
>Ga0307380_10005555_pt1 | contig 16703 bp, 15 predicted proteins | sample UN3MG_FD_202239 | JGI IMG/M metagenome (GOLD analysis project Ga0307380, IMG submission 202239) | Soil microbial communities from Risofladan, Vaasa, Finland - UN-3 | ecosystem: Environmental > Terrestrial > Soil > Coastal area > Acid sulfate soil | place: Finland: Risofladan, Vaasa | collected...
TAAATGGCAAAATGGTCCGCAGTTGGCGGTTCAGATAGGCATCTGCTCCCAGGCTTATCGCCGACCACACCTCCTGCATCTCCGGTGTGCCTTTGTCCTCTTTTAGAATTTGCCTGCGCAAGATCAGAGCATAGATTAAACCGAGGACGGCCACCCCCAGCACAGCCCAAACCGCGACAATCTCTGCTGAGGACAGTCCCATGTTGTACATATTCTATTCCTCCAATGTTGGCTACTATGTTCGGAAAGGCACGTTCACGAAATCAGTTTACGCGACTATTCTAGCAAAGGATATTGTTATTGCAACAGAGCTTTCGCTCTATTTGGGATAGATCGCCTTGTTTCGATACGAACCGGGGCAACCCGCGACGATGTGAGTAGCTTTGCATCTCTTACAGATAAAATAAACCCCGCATGGCGAATCTGGTGGCCATCGAGTTAACCGGGAAACAGATCGGCAACTAGATAAATCATATTCCTTTGGTTTAGGCGACCATGCTCTTGACGTACATCTTAAAGTGGGCCATGGGAATATTCCAGAATAGCCCGGATGAATCCGGCCGGGAACCTTCGTCGTTGCCCATCTCTTGCTCCTTGCTTTGGTTTAACCAGGTTTTTACCTTGTCATCAGTGAAAATCTTCCAGGCCCGCCGGTCAGAAGAGATCAAATATCGCGCCCATTCTGCTGGCGCATTTACCAGCGCCCCCTGACGCCGGCCGATATTTCCAGCCCCATGACCCCGCTATAAGCAGTGACTTCCGGCATAGAGGGTGCAATAAAATCTGGATAGACGGGGAATTTGAGACCGGTTTTGATGTCAACGCCAACGCCACCTTTGCCCTCGATGAAACCTTCGGCGAAGCCACTGCAGCTGGACGGCGGGCATGGTTTGACCTGGTCAAACATGGAAGCGCCGCTGCTGCTGCCCCGGCCGCGGCCAAATACAACTGTGGCTGTAGTTAGGAGTTGGGTCCACTCCCTTTTCGGTAGATGGTCATCCCCTCTTCGGCCGGGATCAACGGATCCTCTTCGACCGCTTCAAAACCACACTTGACATAAAAATGATGATTCTTTGTTGCCCACTCCGGCGTGCCCAGTCGCCAGCTTTTGGTTTCTGGGTAGCTGGCTTCAATGAACCGCCAGCTTTCTTGCCCCACACCCATATCCTGGCTGACCGGATCGACGAAGATCGTGCCCAAGATATTGTGACCGTCAGGCAGGATCCAGACGATAATGCCCCCGATAATCGATTTCCTGAAGAGGATCTTGTAGCCAACACTCTCCTCATAAGGGAAAAGCCAGGTACGAAAGAATTCACCGTCATCATATCCCGGCGGACCGCCGCTCTCCTGGCCTAGATGTTTTTGAGCATCGTCATCAAATGCCCGTTTCATTACTTCTGTGAGCCGGGGTAGGTCAGCTTTCGTTATCTTTCCGAACTCAAGCCGAATAGTTTTACTAGTCATATCAATCCCCACTTCTTTCTCTCAGAAATTCACTCGGGACGAACGCCCTCATGTCAACCCACCGGCCCCATGCTCCTCGGCCGCTTCTCCAGCGCCACAAAAACCCCCATTCTTATCCGCTCTCGTTCGTGCTAGTCCGTGTCCAATCCATCTAAAACGAACGACCTCAACCCACCAGCACACTCGCCTGAAACCAGAAATAAAGCTGCTCCACTTGGCCTACGCATTTATTTCATAAAAACCTGGCCTTGGCCCCCGCCATTAAATTGAACCGACCGCGCCACCGATCCTCGTTTGCCGCCAATCAATCAGCCGCCACTTTCTCCATGACAATTCCGGACGATAAATAATCATACCCAATCCTGAAACTAGTACTTCATAATACAAATCGACCAGCCAACGATATTCAAATCGTTAGCTGGTCGAACGAGCCGGGCTTTCCATAGACCTACTGCGCCCGCAAGCGAGAATCGTGTCTGTCGGTTTAAATGCACTTGGACAAGCCTACCTGCCACATCAATAGCCAGCCAAAATATACCTTTCCCGCCGCTCATCATCTGTGCCTCTAGACGGCGTCGGCCAGGTTACCAGATTCTCCGCCCCAATAGCTGCCGACCACGATATCCAAACCGGGTGAGCCTTCGGGTTTAGGCGCGTCGGGCGTCATCGGATTATCGGCTGCGGGCGTAACCACCGCCACCCGTTTCTTTCCGTCCTTCTTCATCATATCGGCCACAAATTCTGGATCGAGGTACCGGCTATTTACCAGGAGCAGTTCATCTAATAGATCTTCCACGATGGTGAGGTCATTGACTGTCGGTTCAAAGGCCAGGGAGCGCAGAGCGGCCTCCCGATTCCTATAAACACATGCTTCTACAGCCGATTCATGGGCTACCAGCATCGTCTGACACAGGCTGGCGATAGCTGTCGGTAACGCGCCGATCGCCTCCCCGCGGGCCCCGCTGGGATCGATCGCCCCCGGAACCTCGACGATGGAACCCTGGGGCAGGTTGGTGATATGGCCATCATTCGGGATGTTAATCGCCTCCACATGGTGCGCCTGGATGCGACCATGCAAAGCCTCCATCCAATCACCCGATTCTTCATAGCGGGCCGGGTTGAGGAATTGTTTTAAAACTTCTGGGTTCTTGATCCTCTCGCCCGCCAGGAGCGCCGCATGAACATTGCCGACCTTTCCTACACGGATATCTTCCCTGGGCGGGAAAATCTCATCCAGGCTGGGAATCGGAATGGACTGTTGCATTGCCCGGCTGACAAAAGGCAATTGATCTGCTATGTGGTTGTCTCCGGGCGATGGGTAATAGCCCAATAATTTATAGACTATATTCGAGAAGCGGAATCCGAAGGGGCTGTTCTGCCGGATGTTTGGCAACGCGTCATCGATGTACGGCAGCAGACTCTCTCCGGTATTCTTATCCCACATCTTCAGAATGAACGTCAGATGGTTGACGCCACCGGCGATCACTTCAACATCATTCGGATTGCGCCCCATGGCGTTTACCAGATCCACGCGCGTATGCACTATCCCATCGCAATGGCCGATGAACTCAATCGACGAGTGTCTGCTAAGCGCGTCACATAAGCGGGCCAGTGGGTTAACGACTGGGATAATCACTGCCTTGGGAGAAACTTCCTCTAATTCCTTGGCCACACCTAACAGGATCGGTACATGGCGGAAAGTGTTCATCAGGCCGCCCGGGGTCATTGTTTCCCCTTCAAGGGCATTCACCCCGAATTTCTCGCAGACCTCCATATCTTGCATCCGGGTGCGTGGGTAGTCAACACAGGATGTGAACAGCACGTAATCAGTGCCCCTCAGCGCTTCCTTACGCTCTTCATACAAATTGAAATCAACCGGAATACCACTTTGGCTGCGAACATAGTCGAGCATATCGGCGATGGATTCCCCGGTTTCTGGGTTTCGGTTCCATATCCGCAATTCGACCGGCCGCATTTTCTCATCGCTGAACACGCGCCGGTAGATATCAAAAGCATAAAAACCGCTCGCCCCAATTAAGGTTATTTTCATTGGCGTGGACATGCATTACTCCTTTAGGTACTGGGCCTCTGACCGTGTTAATGTAAGCGTGACTCCTCAAAGGGTTGATTGGACTTTGACTGAACTATAATTTACCAACCATCTGCCTAAAAATCTCGTACAAATGGATTCATTAATCGCACAATTGGTACTTCTCGATATGAAGTGGTTGCTAGCGTTTCAACCGTGGTGGGGCTAAGAGACATACCTGCAATGTCACTTTTATCCGTGTATAATTATGGAGCTCGCGGATTTTCGAATGGTTGAGGAGTTCATGTCAATTCCAACAGAATATCATACCAACCAGAGCTCCGGCGGCTTTCGACCTACCATTGGTTTCTTGTTGTCTTGGTTTGGGGAGAGTTATACCCAGGCAATTTTCTCCGCCGCTGTGGGTACGGCCCGTGAAAGGGAGATCAATCTGATCTGTTTTGAAGTAGGGCGTCTTCACTCGTCCTTTCAAGATGGCAAGAATCAGATATTATATGACCTGGTGGGAGCGGAGCGTCTTGATGGATTGGTCATATTCTCCGAGGGCATGGACCAGTTTGTAACCCCTCAGGAGATGGAAGAATTTATCAAGTTCCATTACGCCGCCCGGTTGCCGGTTATTAGTATTGGTAAGCTCGAGGGTGTTCCCAGCATTGAAACAGACTTAAAAAGCGGCATGCGGGAGCAGGTTTCTCACCTCATCGAAGCCCATGGTTGCCGGCGTATCGCCTTCATCCATGGTCCCGAATCACAAGATGCAGCCATCGCCCTCTTTACCGGTTACTGTGAAGCTTTAAGGGCGCATGGTCTTTCCATCGATCCTGATTTGATCACTCCTCCAGGGGTCTGGGGGCCTGAATTGGGCGAAATGGCCGTCCGCATCTTAATGGATGAGCGGGGCGTCTCCTTTGAGGCCATCGTCGGTGGGGATCCTGAAGCCATAGGCGCCCTCCATGAATTACGGCAGCGGGGGATCAAGGTTCCGAATGAAGTTGCCGTTGCCGGTTACAATGATCTGGATATCGCCCGGTTCGCCTCACCGCCTCTTACTACCGTTTTCCGGCCCGTTGAAAGGTCAGCTCGCCTGGCTATTGATATGCTGCTCGGCCGGCTGAACGGGGACGATATAAAGACACTCAGATTGTTGCCTACCAGGATGGTAGTCCGCCGGTCCTGCGGCTGCATGCCGCTATCCGTCCTTGAAGCAGCAGTTGAACCGGCCGGGCTCCAGGCTGGCCCTCAATCTGTTACCCAAAATGAAAACGGAACTCCAGGCTACGTGGAAGAGATCCTCCACTCCCTGGGCGCGCCAGCCGACCGGCAGACGATCGAAGCTGTTAAAAATCTCCCGGAACTATTCACGGGCGAAGTCCTAGGAACTTTGTCTAACGTGTTCATATCTGCCTTGGAAGAACTGTTGCGCTGGTCAATTAATCTAAACGCCAATACCGGCGACTGGCATAAATTCATCTCCAGCCTGCGTGGCCATCATTTACCAGCTTTTCAGGATGATTCCATCGCCCTTTTGCGCGCCGAAAACCTCTGCCACCAGGCCAGGGTGATGACCTGGGACGTGAGCGAACAAGCGCGGGCCAGTCAGCAAGCGCGAACCAGACAGTACGAAGAACTGTTGCGAAATATCAACCTGGCTTTAATCGCGACTTTTGATGTGGATGGCCTGATAAAGATATTAATCCAGCAATTGCCCTTATTGGGCATCACCAGCTGTTATCTGGCGCTCTACGAGAATCCTTCGAAACCTGCCGGATTTTCCAAGTTGATCCTGGCCTATGATGAGCGCGGTACTCGGCCGATCGAGCTGGCGAAACAAAAATTCCCCTCTAAGATGCTCTTCCCCGACCATGTCAGAACCTCTGATCGGCCGTATGTTATGCTGGTTGAACCGCTGTACTTTGCTGAGGAGCAGCTAGGTTTTGTCGTATTCGAGGTTGGCCCACTGGAGGGCACGATTTACAGTACCCTCCGGGGGCAAATCAGCAGCGCCCTCAAAGGGGCGCTCCTGGCAACTTACAATATTGAGCTATATGATGCTGCTTTAAAGGCTCGGCAGGGCGCAGAAGAGGCGAATCGTCTCAAGAGCCGTTTCCTTTCGATGGTTAGTCATGAGCTGCGCACCCCAATTAGCCTGATCGTTGGAACCATTGAAATGATGGATTATCAACAATGGCGAGAGGTCCCAGACGAATTCAGCCAGGATGTTGAGTCCATTCGGGCCGGTGCGCAGCATCTCTCTTTCCTGATCGGCGATGTACTCGATCTGACCAAGAGTCAAGCCGGAGAACTGCGTTTAAATCGTGAAAATTTAAACCTGGAGAGGATATTTGAGGAAATTAACTTTTTGGCGGGTCCTATGGCCCGCGAAAAAGGTCTGACCTGGCAAATTGAAACACCCCGGCGCTTTCCCACGGTATGGGGCGACCGTGTGCGGCTGCAACAAGTTATCCTGAATCTTGTCAGTAACGCCATCAAGTTCACAGAGCAGGGGGCGGTTACGTTGAAAGTCGAGACCAGGCCGGATGAAATTACTGTATTGGTCTGTGATACAGGCCTGGGTATCCCACCTGAAGAGCACGACAAGATATTTGACGAGTTCTGGCAATCAGAACGAACTGTGCAGATTGGTTGGGGTGGCATGGGCCTGGGATTGGCCATATCAAAGCAGTTGGTTGAGCTACACGGCGGCACAATAGGCGTTCACTCCTCTGGCATTGACCGCTCTGGGTCGACATTTTATTTCACGCTTTCCACTATCGAGGAAACGATCCGAATAGAAGATATGGTTGGCCAACGCAGTTCCAGCGTTCTGTTATTAACAGAGAAACCCAAAAAAGTAGCCCAGGTCTCCAATCACCTGGTGCAACGTGGCTTTGATGTTGAAATTCTATCCGTGCATAATGAGGCTGAGTGGCTCGCTGATGTCGTTAGCATGTCGCCAGGGGCTGTTGTCCTGGATTTTGAGCCTGCCATGGAGAGGGGCTGGGAATTGATGCGCCTGATAAAGGGGAATCCGGCTACCCAGAATGTGCCGGTTGTCTTCTTCTCCCTTTTAGATAAGAAAAACCACGGTTCGATATTGAATCTGGATTATCTGACCAAACCTATTGGCACAGCCGAGCTGGCCCGGGCCATTGAGCGCCAGGGATTTCCGAGAGATTGTGAGTTTGGCCGGATCATCTTGATTGTCGACGATGACCCACGACTTCTCGATTTACACACCCGGATTGTACAGGCCAACGTTAAGGACTGCCGTGTTCTTCAGGCTCACAACGGCCGTGAGGCGCTGGATATCATGGAGAGCGAGCGACCAGATCTTGTTCTCCTTGACCTGATGATGCCGGAAATCGATGGCTTTGGCGTTATCGAAGAAATGCAAAATCGTGTGAGTACACGTAACGTTCCGATCATAGTCATCACCGGACAGATCCTCACCTATCAGGAAATGGAACGTCTGCAGCAGGGGATTGCCGCAGTGTTAGGCATCGGTCTTTTTACGGTAGAAGAGGTCTTGTCCCAAATCGAATCAGCTTTGTGTACCAATAAACAACTGGGCTGCCAGGCTAAACAGGTCGTGCGCCAGTCGATGGCCTATATCCACGAACGCTATAGCGAACCCATAACCCGCAAGGACATGGCCGATTTTGTATCTGTTAGCCCCAGGTACCTAACGCGCTGTTTCCATGAAGAAACCGGTTTGACGCCTATTACCTACCTTAATCGATACCGGATCAGGCAGGCCAAGGAACTGTTGGAGCGCGGTGACAACTCCGTTACAGAGGTGGCCTTCAGTGTTGGTTTTTCAGATAGCAACTATTTTGGGCGTGTATTCCGGCGGGAAGTGGGAGCTTCTCCCAGCACCTATCAGCACAGATCTAGAATAGTGTAATCACCCATTCCTGCGGACAACAAATTCCCTCTCGTTAGTCAAAAACGAGCATTGTTATCAATCTCCTCCCACGCCCCGTAATTTTAGGGGGATCACCGGGCGCCCCATCAATCACTCCTTTGGATAGTTCCTTATGTACGAGTTCATGCGTCATTTGTGCGAGACAAGCCCCATCCGAGTAGATAAACTGGGGAAAATCAGAATTGTGTGTCAACGCCTTTTATCCATGTCATGATCCGAGAATGAAGATGCGAAAGATGTGCGTAATCGGTGAAGCCGATCCCTTCATCGCCCGTTTGCTGCAGAGGTTTGCCGAAGAAAGTGGTCTAAAAACATCTTGCGCGAAGAATGGTCGAGAATTATATGATTTGGTCGAGCAGGAAAAACCAAGAGTGATTATTGTCGATGTTGAACTACCGGGAACAATCAGGGGTTGGCAGGCGATAAATACGCTGCGGGAGGATCCCGAATTCAGTCAACTTCCGGTGATTACATGTTCCTGGCTTCAGCAGGAGGAAGCGGCGGGTCTTATCCATCATGCTTCTAGTCACCTGCAAAAACCGGAACTGCATTTCAAAGATTTTGTTGTCGCGTTGGACCAGGCAGATATTGAAGTGGCCAAAAGGTCGGGCTAATCACATAGTATTCGCATGTAAACAAATGGCAGACCAGACGAGTAGGTAATGTCCAATAGGCATGACATTTTGCTCCAGGTAAATAACCTCACCAAGACCTTTCCCGGTGTGAAAGCGCTTGATAACGTCCATTTCGAGCTAGTACCAGGGGAGGTGCATGCCCTGGTTGGGGAAAACGGCGCCGGAAAATCAACGCTGATTAAGATCCTGTCTGGCGCATATGTTCCTGATGGGGGAGAGATCATCATCAATAACAAGAGCTTCAAGACTCTGACCCCCTCCCTGGCCCAGGCTTTAGGCATTCGCACCATCTACCAGGAGCGGGGTTTGCTGCCCTGGTTGAGTGTTGCCGAGAATATTTTGCTGGGCAATCTGCCCGGCCAACGCTTTATAATTAGCTGGAAGTGCTTGAGGGAACAGGCTGGCAAGATGCTCAGTGATCTTGAACTCGATCTGGATCCGGATGCCCTCGTAATTTCCCTGGGGATAGGTAAGCAGCAATCCGTCGAGATTGCCAAAGCGCTCTACCAGCAGGCCAAGATCTTGATCATGGATGAGCCGACCTCGGCTCTCGGCCAGTCGGAAGTAGAGAAATTATTCCAAACAGTGAAAACGCTGCGTTCCCAGGGTATCGCCATCATCTACATCTCGCATCATCTGGATGAGATCTTTGAGATTGCCGACCGGGTGACTGTTCTACGGGATGGCCAGGTTGTCGATACCCAGGAGATCTCTAGCACAAACAGCGAAGCTTTGATTGGTTTGATGGTCGGCCGCGATCTGTCCGGCATCATGGTTAAGGAGGATGTCCCCCTTGGAGATGTCTTATTGCGCGTTGAATCCCTCGGCAGCGGTTCGGATGTGAGCGATGTCAGTCTGGAAGTCAGGCGCGGGGAAATCGTGGGTATCGCCGGCATGGTCGGCAGCGGCCGCACGCAATTAGCCCGCCTTATTTTCCATGCCGATAAGGCCGATCAAGGGCTGATCTACTTTGAAGGAAAGGAGCTTCAGGCCGATAGCCCGCGCGAATCGACGGCCCAGGGCATCGTCCTCATACCAGAGGATCGAAAAAACCAGGGTCTCGTGCTGTGCCTGGATCTCGTTGACAATGTCAATATCGCCAGCACAAGCCGAGGAAGATCAATTCTCAACCTGGGCAAACTTGAAGATGTTACCCGCCAACAGATGGCCTCATTGGATATCCGGGCGCCCTCTTCGAGAACAGAGGTGCAATATCTTAGCGGTGGCAACCAGCAGAAGGTGGTACTGGCGAAATGGCTGGAATTTGGCGCAGAACTGTTCATTTTTGATGAACCGACTCAGGGCGTCGATGTTGGCGCCAAGCTCGAGATCCATCGCTTGATGATTGACCTGGTCAGAAATGGCAAAGCCATCCTGATGGTCTCCTCAGATATGGCCGAACTCCTGGCCCTAAGCGATCGAATCCTGGTCATGCGCCAGGGTCAAATCGTTGGCGAGTTTGCTTCAGAGGAAGCAAGTGAGCGGAAGATTATCGAATGTGCTTTAGGAACCTCAAATGGAAGAAACGCAACCTAACAATACCATCTCCAGGGCAAAAGTTAAAGTTAGGACGCTGATTCCCCGTCAGAATCTGGCGGTATTACTTACGCTTATTGTTCTCTGTATTGTCACCGCCATATTGAATCCCGTCTTTATTACGCCAACTAATCTGATCAATGTCGTCCGGCAGATTTCGATCTTAGGCATCGTCTCCTGTGGCATGGCCATGTTGATGATTTCTGGCGGCATCGACCTCTCTGTAGGTGCAACTATCTCGCTGGCCGGTGTGGTCGCTGGTAAAATCCTGATTAGCGGCTATGGCGAGTTCGCGGCCATCGCTGCCGGGATTCTAGTTGGTGCATTGATAGGTCTGGTTATTGGGGTCATTGTTGCGAAAACGAAAGTCCAGCCCTTTATCCTGACCCTGGGGATGCTGAGCTTGATTGGTGGTTTTGCCCTCATCGTGACTAGCGGCCGGCAGATACCCAACCTTGGCGGTGACTATTTTGAACCCATCGGCGGGGGCATGGTCGGGTTCATCCCAGTGCCGGTCATCATCTTATTTGTGGTAGTAATATCGAGCCATTTCTTGTTACGCCACACGAAATGGGGTCGGAACTGGTATGCCATTGGCGGTAATGAAGAAACGGCTTATCTATCCGGCATCAATGTGAACTCGCACAAGATCGCCGTGTATGTTCTTAACGGTCTACTTGCCGGCGTCGCCGCGGTGACCCTGGCCTCTCGTATTGGCGCTGCCCTACCCGTTATGGGCAACGGCTACGAACTCCGCTCCATCGCAGCCGTGGTAATCGGCGGCGTTGCCCTGTCTGGTGGTCGTGGCAATATATTTGGTGTTTTTCTCGGTGTATTATTGCTTGGAGTAATCTCAAATAGCCTGAATATGCTGAATGTTAGCTCCTTTTACCAGAACGTTACCCTGGGCTCGGTCATCCTGATCGCAGTTATAGCCAATCAATATGGCCAGGTCCATGGCCGGAACTGAAAGATGTCCGCAGGAGGAGAGAGGAGGTGAATAGTAGCTTATATTGAGAACATGCCTATGAACAACTCTTTTTACTTTGCTATATCCAACATTACGAAAACAACGGAGTAAAGAAATGTTACAAAAACCGTCTAACAAACACATACTTATTTTGATTCTGGCCCTGGTCTTGGCCCTGACCTTGGTAAGCGCCTGTAGCCAGAAAGAGACCGCAGAAGGTAAAACTATCGGCTATATCGCTGCCGGCACGGAGTATTACTATCTTTGCCAGGAGTCGGGGATCCGCAAAGCGGCCGAAGAAGCTGGTATCGACCTGGTCGTGCTCAATTCCGAAGGCCAGGCCGATAAAGAGATCGCCAATATGGAGGACATGATCTCCAAGAAGGTTGACATCATTCTGTTGATGACCACCAATGCGGCCGCCGGGCAGAAGGCTCTACAACTGGCCAACGAAGCCGATATCCCAGTGATCCTGGTTGGCATTAACGTCGAGGAAGGCGAGGGCGAGGCTTTGAGCCTGATCGACTTCGATTTTAAGGATATGGGCCGGGCGGCCGGCGCCTGGGTAGCCGAGAACGTAGATTCCGGTGAAGTCGCCATCATCGAAGGGCTGGCTGGGATGAATGTTGCCGAACCGATCACCGAAGGATTTGAAGAAGAGTTGGCCGCCAATCCAAATCTGACCATCGTAGCCAAGCAGCCGGCCGATTGGAGCCGCCAGGTGGCCCAGGATACAGCCACCAACCTGTTGCAATCTTACCCCAACTTGAAAGTGATCTACGGTCACAATGATGATATGTCCATGGGCATTGTCAACGCGGTCGAGGAAGCTGGATTGCAAGACCAGATCATGATCGTATCGGATAACGCGAATGCAGAAGGCGTAGCCGCCATTGAAGCCGGACAGTTGGTCGGCTCCGTGGCCCAATCCCCGGCTATTGACGAAGGCGAACTTGCGGTGAAGATGGCCATCGATTACCTGAACGGAGAAGAAATAGATGCTCACATCCGCGAGGATCTCTTCTTGCTGACCCTGGATAATATCGACAAAGCAAAACTCTGGTGCTACGAATAGGCGCCTGGTTGTAAATAGATAACCGTTCGTTACCGGTAAATGTTGGGCGCCAAGTCCAACATTTACCGGCGTACACTTAACCTGAATAACTGTCCAGCCCAGACCGAATCATCGACCGTAACCTGCTGTCAGGTTGGCCAGTGGTGCATAGGATCACGCTCTAATGATATCTGGTCGAGGAACCCTAGGCATGAAATCTAGAGAAAGAATACAAATAGCTCTGAATCACGAAGAGCCCGACCGCTGTCCGATGTTTGTCGGCTTCACCCCCGAAATGGCGACCCGGGTCAACCAGGATTTGGGGCTTCGAGACGATGAATTCTACAATCCCCACGGTGGCGGCAACACTTACCTGCTAGAACGCTCCTTGGGGGTGGATATGTTTTTAACCTCCGTGGGCTGGGCTAACTCGTACTATGCCTCCCACGAATACGCCAATGAGGGACACGTATACCAGGATGAATGGGGTGTAACCTGGAAAAGCATCCCCTATGAAACAAAGTTCGGCCGGGGCCATTACACCGAAATGGTCGGGCATCCGCTGGCGGAGGATGAAGCCCTGGACGATTACAAACCACCTGATCCCACCCGTCCCGAATTGTATAAAGATGCTCAATGGACCATCGAAGAGTTCCACGATGATTATTGGATATCCGGAGCCACCGTCACCACCTTTTTCGAAACAGCCTGGGCTCTCCGGGGTTTTCAAAGGATGTTAGTCGATTTTGCCCTAAACCCAGAATTGGTGGACAAGCTCTTAGATATTCCATATCGTTACCACCTCGCCGCGGCGATAAAATTGGTCGAGCTAGGGGTAGACATGCTCTGGATAGGCGATGATGTTGGCACGCAAGATAAAATGCTCATCTCGCCGAAAACCTGGCGTCGTTTCTTAAAACCGCTCATGGCCGATTTCATTTCCACCGTAAAGGGCATCGATCCCAATTTACAGATTGCCTATCATTCAGATGGCTACATCCTGCCCATCATTCCCGATCTAATCGACGTGGGCGTAGATATCCTAAATCCTATCCAGCCGCTATCGATGGACCCGGCCGAGATCAAACAGCAGTTTGGCGATAAACTCAGTTTTTGGGGCTCCATCGATGAACAATATACACTACCCTTCGGCACCCCGCACGATGTGGAGCTCGAAGTTATCGAACGACTCAAGACAATCGGCAAAAATGGCGGCCTGATCATCGGCCCCACCCACAACGTCCAGCTCGACACCCCTCTGGAGAACTTCTGGGCCCTGATCAATACAGTAACCAAGACCAGTTACCGATCACTAAGGAGATGACAGGTTCAGTGAGACCACATTCTCCGTTGCCTTGCCGTAAGATTCACTTTATCGCCACAATTTTCCACCTTATGTCAACTGTATAACGACCTGATCAACGACTAGCCCATCACTCCCCAGCTCCTGGGCGCTGAGACAAGTAGTTCTCGTCCGTTCTAGTCCGCGACCCATCCATCTAAAACGAACGACCTCAACCCACCGGCACAATGATCAACGGCCGCTCCCCTGCTCTAAACTCTAAATCCGGCTGACCATGACCATCCACAAGGACCTACACCACCGCGGTCTCCCAGTCCGCTGCCGCCGAAGAGAGCAACTGACCTGGTCTTGGAGCACTCCCTTATTGGTCTGTCGGGGTCGCCGGGACTTTTATGATTCTCAGGTTGGCCTCCCGTTCCAGGTTGGCCATAAAATCGTCAAACTCGTTGATTTTGAACACGTTCCTCCCCGGACTCCGAGTCGGCCGGCCGATGACCATCATCTCCACCCCGGTTCGCTGGGCATAGTTGCTTAACTCGGTTTGGATGTTTCCCTCAGGCATCACGTAGTCGACATCGGTGACTCCTCGACGGGTGGCGCGATCAGCCAAAATTAACATGGCGAACTCGCCCATATCATGCAACTCTGAATACACCACGCTCATGGGACCGATCGTTGCGTATTCCAGGAATTCAGCATCCAGGATGTGCAAGAATGTCAGCCGGGCCCCATGTTCGAGAGCCAGGTCGATAGCCTTCGTCACCGTCTCCCGGCTTTCTCGCCCACCTCTGACGGCACAGACGATATGCAGGGGTGATTGTTTATCCATTTTTATTCCATCCCTGTTATATGAAAACGGGAAATAGAATGAACCAACTGGAGCAAATTTCTCCCGCTTTCATCGAGCAAACCGCAGCTTGCTGATCTTCTTCTTTTTTGAAAACTAACTGCGGTTTGATAGCTGTTTCAATTTGTGATGGACTTATATAGCAACCAGCTCAAATCGCTTCTCCAGAGCCAACCGGAATCCGCTCATCCATCATTTATAACCCAACCATTTTAGTTGGGCATTACCAGGAAACGAATCAACAACCAGATAGTCGCCAGGGTAACGGTGAGCAGCATAGCAGGTAACCCTTTGCGCAGGAAATAGCCGTAAGAAATCGTATAACCGGCTCTCTCGGCGATGCCGGCCGTCACCATGTTTGCCGAAGCGCCAATGAGCGAGCCGTTACCGCCCATGGCCGATCCGACGGACAGGCAAAAGAACAGCGCTTTTGATTCAGCGCCGGGGATCGTCGCGGTCAGGAAAGCAACGACCGGCAGCATCGCCGCCGTAAAGGGTATGTTGGCCACAACCGTTGACAAGAAAGCGCTCAGCCAGATGATGGCCAGCATCGCCAGGAGCAGGTTATTGCCCACCAGAAAACCGATGAACTCGGCAATCAAAGCGATTAGGCCTACCTCCTGGATTGCGCCGACCACGATAAAGAGGGCGATGAAAAAAACCAGGGTTGTCCAATCTACCGCTTCAATCATCTCCTGGATATCCGGCCGGATCCAGATGAGCAATGCGGTCGCGCCGATTATGACCGTCACCGCCGGTATCAGGTGGATCCGCTCACCAAATATGAACATGATTAACATACCGCTCCCGACCACTATCGCCTTGCGCAGGTGGACAGGTTCGGTGATCTTCCCCCGTTCGGCCAGCCGGGCTTCCAGCAGATTGGCCGCCTTCTTGTCCCCACTCTTCTTCAAATCTTTCCGGTAAGAGTAAACTGAATAAAAAACCAGGCCCACCAGGGCCAAAATGACCCCAGGGCTCAGATTGATAAGGAAGTCGGTAAAGGTTATCCGGGCGTAGGAGCCAATCAAGATATTGGTCGGCGTGCCGATCAGAGTGCTGATCCCGACCACGTTAGAGGCAAATACTTCCGGGATAAGCAAGGCCAAGGGATTCATGCCCAGAGTCAAAGCGATCTGGACGCTGATAGGCGTCATGAGCAACATGGTGGTGACATTGTCTAAAAATGCGAGGCGATGCCCGTTATTAGCATTAGGATCACTACCAACAACCAGGTGCGGCCGCCTGACAGGCGATAAGCCATGTAGGCCATCCACTGGAAGATGCCGGTGCGTTCCACGACGGCGATGACCATCATCATGCCCATGATCAGAAAGATCACGTTCCAGTCTACATAGTGGAGAGCCCGTGGGAAATAGAAGATGAATAACCCTTCGTTTATCGGCTCGCCCAGGTAGCTGACACCCAGTACGATGGCCGTCCCCAGCAGCGCAGCCAGGGTATTATGGATCACGCCTGTGGCGATGAGAACCAGAACCCCGGCAAAGACAATGCCCGCTATCCAGAACGCCGGCGTTATCTTGCGGATCAGGGTGATCTCTGGCACGGAAACGATCTGCCCGGCGATCAATGTCTGGCTGGCGGAAAAGCCTAGATCGACCTCCTGTTCTTGAAAATGAGCGCGCTTTATCGATATGAACAGATCCTGGGGAACCAGTTCGGACGGGGTTAACGCGTAGCGGCCGTCCGGCTGGGTGATATCTTCGGCCAAAACCGTGTCATCCGGCCTGTTTTTTAGTAATACAACAGCCCCTTCCACAGGGACATTTTGTTTATCAAAAACCGTGCCGGTTACCAGTTGGATCGGATCTGATGGGTTACTACCTGTCCCGCTCTCTTGCCCCCAGGCTGGCAAGACGACAAAATGAGCCAGAAGGAGCAAGCCGGCCAGGCTGAGCAGGGACAAAGTGGCCCGCCTCCGCATATTCGTCATGGGCTGATCTCGTCGGGCATAATGATTGTGGCGCCGGTCTGAGCGGCCACCCGCTCGGTGAATTGTTCCAGCAAGGCATGGGTGAATACATTCTGTTCATCATCCAGCAGTTGAGGTCGGCCAACGACCAGGAAATCAGCTTCCACTTCATGGCATAAGGTGGCGATTTCTTCGCTCACCGTACCGTCCCGCACCAGGCCTTCGGCCGCGACATCCTGGTTCGCTGCCTGGCTTTGCGCAGCCAGCAAGATAAACTCGCCCATCTGTTCCATCTCTTGATGGATCGTATGTGTACGGGTAATGGTTGCGTGGGCCAGGAAATCGAGGTTTACGACATAAAGGAAATAAAAGGGCAAGGAATTTTCTCTGGCGACGGCGATAGCCTTGGCGATAGTCGCCTGACTGTGAGGTCCCCCCCCGGATAGCGCAAACAACTCCACTCATAGGAACCTTTACCTCCTAACTGTGAATGAATAACGCGATCTCATTCTAATCTAAAGGGGCCAGGGACTGCAATAGCCTCAGGGCGGGTCGACCCTCGCGAAATACTCTACCCAAGGAGAAGGTACCATCAATCTCCCCCTTTATTGGCTGGTCACCTTCTTCCTCCGCTGTTAGCGTGCGACCGGAACTCATATCGTGAGCCGTGCTGTCGAAGATCGGCTCTCCTCACGAAGGAGGTTACCGTCGACAAAATTATTATTGAACAGTGATCCTATCAACCCACCGGCACATTGATCAACGGCCGCTCCTCCTACTACACAAATGCCCCCATTCTTATCCGCGCTCGTAGGTTTTAATCCGCGTCCAATCCAGAACAACGGCCTCAACCCACCGGCATAATAATCAACGGCCGCTCCTCCTCCGCCAGTTCCAACACCCCGTGCACCTGCTCATCCACAAAAGCCCCCATCACCACCGTGCCCAGCCCCAAAGCTACCGCTTGCAGGTGCAAATTTTCC
>Ga0307380_10005558_pt1 | contig 16698 bp, 5 predicted proteins | sample UN3MG_FD_202239 | JGI IMG/M metagenome (GOLD analysis project Ga0307380, IMG submission 202239) | Soil microbial communities from Risofladan, Vaasa, Finland - UN-3 | ecosystem: Environmental > Terrestrial > Soil > Coastal area > Acid sulfate soil | place: Finland: Risofladan, Vaasa | collected...
TTGGCAGCATGATCTTTATCGTGGCGACCACACCCCTTATGACGAGGGTGAACTCGCTCTGTTCAGGAAACACATTCTCTTAAGCAAAACAACAAAAAAATTAAGATGAAACGGTCACATCACAAGGCAACCGTTTCAGTGTGAGTATAGACATTATATATGGAAAGGAATTAGATACATGAAAACCATAATTCACAATGTGCGCGGTAAGGGATTGATTACAGATCGGAATGTAAACAGGGTTAGTGCGACTGCTTGCTTGCTGCTGCTTACTGTGCTTGCCGGTTGCTTTTTCATTTGCGGTTGTTCCAGTCCGGGCGATAAGGTTTCGCCGGCCGCGTTTGTGAATCCACCTCTGGAGGCGCGGCCCGGGGCCTACTGGTGCTGGCTGAACGGTTATGTGGATCATGATCAGATGACCCGTGAAATGGAAGAGGCCAAGGCGATGGGTATGCGCGGGTTCGAGATCTGGGATGTCGGTGTTATCAGGCCCGTGGGGATGGTGCCTGTTGGACCGGCCTTTTTGGGCGAAGACTCCCTGAGGTCTATCAAGCATGCCATGAACGAAGCAGAGCGCCTCGGCCTGGAACTCAATATGATCGCAGCCAGCAGTTGGAACGCAGGCGGGGCATGGGTGAAAAAGTCCGACGGCAGCAAGCGCATCGACAGCAGTTTGGTTGACGTGGCCGGACCGAAAAGGTTTGATGAAGTTCTGCCGCTGCCTTGCGATAGTGACACCTATTATTATGACATTTCTGTTTTGGCAGTTCCTCAGTCCAAGGACAAAAAACTCGCCTCACTCGATCATGGGATAGACCTGACAGACAAGATGGATGATAAGGGCCGGATTCGATGGGACGTGCCTGACGGGGATTGGACGATACTCCGGTTTGTGTGCCGCGGCACGAACCAGGGGCTGGTGGTTCCCAGTCCCAACTCCGACGGTCTGATTATTGATCACCTCAGCGCAGACGCCACAGAAAGGCACATGCTGCACATGATCAACAAGCTCGGCGAGATCGATCCAGGGCACAAGATTTTGAAGATTATGTCCCACGACAGTTATGAGGTCCACCCGGCAAACGACTGGACAGAGGATTTCGTCGACGAATTCAAGAAACGCCGTGATTACGATCCCGGTAAGTACCTGCCGCTTCTGGAAGGCTGGCAGCTCGGCGATACGGACGTGCAAACGCGCTTCATGGCCGACTACCGCAAGACCGTCGGAGAACTCATTACCGAACGGCATTTCCGCTTAAGCCGCGAGATACTGAACCGTCACGGCATGCAGCTCTGCGCAGAAGCCGGTCATGGCGGGTATCCTCGTGTGGATCCGATCTGGGCCTTGGGCGAGGCAGACATCCCGCGTGGTGAGTTCTGGAACGGCAAGCAGTTCTGGGTGACAAAGGAGGCCGCAAGTGCCGCCAATCTTTATGGGCGTCGCTACGTGGACTCGGAATCCTTCACCGGCTGGCGCTACTGGCTCGACGGTCCTGCGCACTACAAGCAGTTGTTCGATGTCGCGATCTGTGACGGCCTGAACCGGGTGACCTTCCATACCTTCGCACACAATCCACCGGAAGCTGGCCTACCCGGGTATGTGTACCATGCAGGCGAACACTTCAACGCCAACAATACCTGGTGGAAGCAATCGGGCCCCATGCTAACCTACATGGCACGCTGCTCGTATCTGATGCAGCAGGGCACATATGTGGCTGATGTGTGTTTTTATTACGGGGACAAGGCGCCCAACCTGGTACCGTCCCGGCGCATTGATCCGAACATCAAGCCCATTTATGCGCTGGACAGATGCCTGCACTGCGGAAAGCCTGTGGCTGTGAATTTCCGGACACTGGGCAGCGGGTACGGGTACGATTACATTGACGCCAGATCGATCCTTGATCGCATGACCGTGGATTCCGAGACCGGCCAGTTGGTGGTGGGTGACATGCGGTACAGGGTAATGGTTTTGCCCGACCACGATCACATCTGTTTGGAAGTACTTCAAAAGATTCAGACGCTTGTCAAGCAGGGTGCGACCATCCTGGGTTCGACCCGGCCCATACGCACCAATTCGCTGACAGGGTTCCCCACCGCAGACGGGCAGGTGGCGAAAATCACAGAAAACTTCTGGCCAAAGCTGGATTCGAACACTGACAAGAACGCAGTCAGCAGGTCCTTTGGCAAGGGCCGAGTTTTTACGAATATGACATCTCGCCAGGTGCTGGCTGAAATCGGCGTCAAGCCGGACTTTACCGTGTTAAAGGGCGGCACCCAGGAAGGTCCCCTGCGAATCGATTCTATTCATCGGCGTACCGACAATGCTGATGTCTACTTTGTGTGCAACAGCGACACAGCAATGAAAACAGTGCTCTGCCGATTCCGTGATGCCCATGACAGGGCAGAGGTCTGGTATCCGGTCACAGGTGAGATCTGTTCGGCCAATGTGATCGAACGCCATGAAGACGGCAGTTGCGATATTGAACTGGAGCTTACGCCGATTGGGTCTGTGTTTGTGGTATTCAGGCGTGACGGTTCGGCACCGAAAAGGATCACGCATCTGTTGGTGCATGACTCGGCTGAAAAGATGCCTGTAAAAGGAACCTGGACAGTCACGTTCCAGCCAGGCCGGCTCGCCCCGGCATCCGTGCAGTGGGATGAGTTGATCGACTGGACCACATCGCCTGTGGATGGCATCAAATACTTCTCCGGTACAGCGATCTATGCCATTGAATTTGCAATGCCCAGTGATGCGCGTCAGGATTTCTGGCTTGACCTGGGTAAAGTCTGCGAAGTAGCTGAAGTGAGTGTGGACGGCCAGAACCTTGGAACCGCCTGGACGTATCCGTTCCGTGTGAAGGTGCCTGCAAGACTGCTCACCCAGGGATCGCATACGCTGGAGATTGCAGTGACCAATGTTTGGAACAACCGCCTGGTCGGCGACCTGTTCCTTGACGAAAAAGACCGAATCACGCGTACGAACGAGGCTGGGAAAGGCAAAGATACTCCGCTGGTACCATCGGGTTTGGTGGGGCCGGTGACTCTTTCGCCAGTCAAATAATGTTTAGAACGAGTTTGACGGGCAGTTCGCAAGAGTGTGCACCCTGAAAGGGTGTTGATTCATACGACCAAACAACAAAAACTTGATAGTTTAGGGCATTAGGAAACGGTTGTTAGTATTGAAATATTTGAATTATGTTTTGTAAAAGTTCAAATGGGAAATCCCAGATCAAGAGACTGTTCCTGGTCGGGTTGGTTGCTGCCTGCGCATTCAGCTTGGGCATTACTGGTTTGGCAGAAGCAGCGCCATCAACCAGTAGAACGCTTGAAGCCTCGTTCAAGAATCCGCCGGATTCGGCGCGGATCTGGGTTTACTGGTTTTGGCTCAATGGCAACATCACCCGTGGTGGAATTACCGCCGACCTTGAGGCGATGAAGAGGGCCGGAGTGGGCGGTGTGTTGATTATGGAAGTTGACCAAGGCACGCCTGTTGGGCCTGTGGCTTTCATGAGCGACAGGTGGCGCGAGCTTTTCAAGCACATGGTGGCCGAGGCGCACAGGCTGGGAATCGAGGTCAACATGAACAACGATGCCGGTTGGAACGGGAGCGGCGGTCCATGGGTGCCGCCGGATCAGGCGATGCAGGTTATCGTTACCAGCGAAAAGCAGGTCCAGGGCGGAAAGAAATTTGAAGGCGAATTGCCGATGCCCCGCCAAAATGGAGGATTTTATCGCGACATCGCCGTGCTTGCGTTTCCAACACCGGCTGATCCGACGAATCCCGCATATCGAATTACCAACCTGGAAGGCAAGAGCATGTCCTACGGTTGGCTGTCCGGACGTATTAACGTGGGGCCAGATATTCCGGCAGAGTCCGTGATTTCCAAGTCGAAGATTGTAGACCTGACCGAGAAGATGGATGTGAGCGGGAATCTACTGTGGGATGCTCCGTCATTGCAGGATTCAGCATCGGGGTAATGGACTGTGGTTCGGTTTGGCCATACCTTTACCGGCAAGATGGTTCATCCTGCGCCGAAAACCGGGATAGGTCCTGAGTGCGACAAGTTGAGCAAGGAAGCCATTGAGACCCACTATAATGGAATGATAGGGAAGCTTGTAAAGGATATCGGGCCGCTGGCTGGAAAGACATTGGTGTCCACGCATGTCGATAGTTGTGAGCATGGCGCACAGAATTGGACCCCGAAGATGCGCGAGGAATTCAAGCGGCTGCGCGGCTATGACATGATGCCCTTCAGGGTCATTTTGTCGTTGGGGTTTTTCTGGACCAGACCTTGTGCTCCCTGCAGATAAGTTGCCTGAGCCAAATATTTTTCGAGTGAATTTTTTCAAAGATAATCCCGATTTAGTTGTATTAAAAGTTGTAGTTTTCCAAAACTACAACTGCCTTATATATGCATAACTACCTGTATAGCAATATCTTCTGATTATTATAGAGAGTAAAATCACACTGTACATCGAAGACGTTGTCAAAAAATCAGAGTTTTCTGGCTAATATTGAGGGTGGGCAAGTCGAGATAATCACTATTATTCGGGCCTGGACATCTTGTGTTTTTGAAAATCTTTCTGTTGTTTCACTCTCATATGCTTCAGCAATTCTTTCAGTTGACCGAAGCAGGCGGACAGAAGTGGTATTGAGGTGTCGGTGAAGGTCCTTATTGTCGCCAGCGTCGTGGTAGGGAATAATCTCACTAAGCCCGCTCTACCCACGGGCTCACTTCGGGTCTTGCGAATTGCCCTTGGCAGCTCCGGATCGTGGCTCTACGAGCAACTAAGCTACTCTGCTAAGGCTTCAGTTAGTGGAATTTCAGTTCGGTACTTGGGGCATTTGATTGTTTGATCTGGCAGCCTCTGCTCTCAAACATTCCCTCCGCGAGCAGGGGCTTGTTCATCTTCCACTTACAGTCCCTAACCTCAGGTTTTGGTTGCTTTTGTAGCTCTGGTTCCAGAAAATGGCATTGGCAGGGTATCTTGAACCTTGGCATTTGGGGCGAGATATGAGGCTTTCGCAGGCTTAGAGGAAGGCCGATTTTTCCACAAAGAATAAGGGTCGTGCGACTATTTATCTATTTGGTAGCATGTCTTCTCTTGGACAACCACGGTTTTGACACAACAAGCAGGGATGGGAGGTACTAAAGGTGATTGGGAAGAAAGCAAATATGCAAAGCACAACTTCCATCTCTGTTTCCACAGTGATTAGTATCAGATTTCCGCTGCAGGTTGAGTACCGAGTAGGATTTGGTTATATTCCTATCATTTCGAATTAATAAACCTCCAAACTGTGTTGAACAAAAGGCTATGAAAATTTTTTTATTTAAGTTTGCAAATTAGCTCCGATTCATCGTCTATATCTATAGTGAACAGAAAAACTGCCAAGATGAACGAATACACCGGCACAAAGAGACCTAAGGCAATAACCGGTACAGGCGTAGTACCACTGGATGCCGGCGATTTGATGGCGGTCGTCGCCCATTATCAGAGCCCGCTGTTGCGTTATGTAGGCCAGATGTTGGGCAGGATCGACCACGAAGCAGAGGACATCGTCCAGGAAGCCTTCGTCCGGCTGCATCGCCAGGTCGCCGGACATGGGTCGGGTAGTGTGAAGCAGCTTACGACCTGGCTGTTCCGTGTAACCCACAACCTGACAATTGATGTGCTGCGCCAGCGATCAAGACAGAAACGCGTGCTGGAGACCACCATCGACCCTGTTGTATTATCGGAAGAACAAGCGGCAGATGAGCTGGACGCCCTGAGTGAAGTGCTCCGCCAAGAAGCACGGCAGGTAGCCATACGTGAACTGGCCCAACTCGATGACCAGCAGCGTCAGGTCGTGCTGCTAAAGGTCATCCAGGAAATGACGCTGCGTCAGGTGGCCGAAGTTGTCGGCATCTCGGTTTCCATGGTCAACTATCGACTCAATCAGGGCCTGACAGAGTTGGCGCAGCGATTACGAAGAGCAGGAATTGTGTAGAAGGCGTTTTTCGGCCACAGAAAAGTAAACACGACCTTTCCGGCCAAAGGCCGGGTTAGGAATTAGCTATGAAACGAAAAGAAGCAGAAAAATTGTTGGCTGCACTTATCTTTGACGACCTTGACGAGGCCTCAAAGACCAAGTTATTGACCTATTTACAGAGCGATGATGAACTTCGCGAGCGTCTGGCCGATATGCGTATGGCAGTCAAAATGACCTCCGATACCGTGCGGCACGGGCCGGAACCGGTCCTGGACAAGCGGCGTTTGAAGCGCCTGACCAAACTCGCCAGGCACCACCGCAGCCAGACAACGATTTTCACAGTGCCGCGTCTGACCGCTGCCGCAGCAATTTTCATCATAGCTTCAGTGGGGCTGGCTCTGCTCCTAAACACGATGCCGGCTATGAATTCATCAAAAGAAGTTGCTTTTGCCCATGTATCTAATGAACGCGATTTTGCTAGCGAACAGGTTATTCATGCAGGAACGCCTTCGGATTCGGAGGGCAAGAAATTTGCCGAAACTTCTTTGGGGAGAAGGAAGGGTAAATACGTCTATGACCCAGTGGCTCAAAGTCCGGTGGATACGGGCGGTGGGACAATCGTTACTGGACCGATTTCGAATGACGGCCGCCTCTTCGTAAAAGACGATATCGGAGGGATTACTGGTGCACAAACACGCTTTTTTAGTGTTAATGCACCTCAATCCGATAAGCCCAGTCCGACTGAGAAACGGACTTCCGCAGGCCCTTTTGATGAGACACTACGTTTCGGAACGCGCAATAGCGGCACCTATGGGGACATGATAGGCGGCATGGGCGGCATGGGCGGCGGCTATGGCGGCGGCATGATGGGCGGCATGGGCGGCATGAGTGGCGGCTATGGTGAGATGGGCGGCAGTGATAAGACAGGCGGCCATGGCGGCGATGGAGGTATGGGCTTGGACGGCGATGGTATAACCGCATGGGGCAGATCTAATTTCTTGCACAATGGCGATGCGGCTGGCATTCAAATAGATGGTACTACTATCGATAATTTCATCGCAGCAGATGACGACGGTGGCCGGCGTTCGGTTGCCGTAGTCACAGAAGAGCCGGTCGCATCCACGAAACCTGAATTGGCCTTGCCCTCACAGCCGATGAGAGGTGCTTCCAGCCCATTGGACCTGCCTGCTCTTAAGTTGCCGGATGAGGGCACAGAGTCTCATGTCATGTGGGACACAAAAAGCGGCGAGTGGTCTGACAGTTCGTGGAGAGTGAAAGCACACAATAAGAATGAAGCAGACTTTAATAAGTTAGATGAACTGGGTACGAAGGACTATCAAGACGCCAGCGAAAAGGCCAAGCCGGTTGTCCCTCCCTACGATAAGGTCGTGGATTACAACTGGAAAGGTGACGTTTCGAAAAAAGAGGAAGAAGCGTCGATCGACGATGGTGAGGTGACACCCGCCACAGGCACAGAAAAATATGTTAAAGAACTTTCGGAATTAACAGGTGAGATTGAATCACTATTAGAGAAAGCTCAGACTCAGAGCACAGGTTCTGTTTCCCTGTCCTCTATGGGCGGGGTGGTTGACAAGGAGGAAAATGGGCGTAAAACAATACCAATACTGGGAGATATACCGATAGCCGGCGGTCTGTTCGGTCGCGATGGGAAGAAGCGGCCGCTGTCCGTGGAAGAAAAAGAACGGATTGTCAATTACCTTAAGGAAAAGCAGATTACCGAGGGCCTTGAACCTGAAGGAGTATCAGTGACCGCTGCTATGCCAACAAAGCCTTACCCTAATCTTGAGTATGATGAGTCATCAGCAGTTAACCGCACCGGCATACTCCCCGGAGAAGATGAACCCGATTTGCCTCCCGCTTTGCGTTTTAAGCTTGTGCCGGTAAATCCGTGGGTGATGGCTGAGCGAGATTCTCTGTCCACGTTCGCTCTCGATGTGGATACGGCCTCTTACACGCTTTGCCGGCGGTATATCCGCGGCGGTTTTCTGCCGCCGGCCGGTGCGGTGCGCATGGAGGAGTTTGTCAATTACTTCAACTACAACTACCCACAGCGAACCAATCCCACATTCATGGTTCACACCGAAGCTGCCGCCTCGCCGTTTGCCGGCAAAGACAAGAACCTGACACTGCTCAAAATCGGCGTGAAGGCCCGCACAATCGGCCGCGACCAGCGCAAGGCCGCGCACCTGATATTTGTCGTGGATGCCTCGGCATCGATGGGGCAGCCCGACAGACTGCCATTTGTTCAGCAGGCCCTGGATTTATTGGTGAACAAGCTCTCGGGGATTGACCGTGTTTCTCTGATAACTTGTGCGAATGAGGCACGTTTGCACTTAGAGTCAATCCCGGCTCGCGAGCGTGAAAGAATCCGCCAGGCAATCTATGCCATCCAATCGGCTGGATCCACGAATCTATTGGCCGGGCTGAAGCTGGGCTACGCAACGGCACGACGGTCATTTGCCCCGAAACAAATTAATCACGTGGTGCTTTGCTCCGACGGTGTGGCCAACGTGGGTCAGACCGAAGCCGAGGCGGTCCTTGAGGAGGTAGCTGCAGACCGAAAACAGGGCATCACTATCACTTGTGTGGGAGTAGGATACGGCTCCTACAATGACGCCTTTCTGGAGGCCCTGGCTAATCGGGGTGACGGCAGTTACATGTTTCTTGATTCGGCCCGACAGGCTCAGCAGGTTTTCGTTAAGCAACTGGCAGCCACACTACAGACAGTGGCCAAGGATGCCCGCATTCAGGTCGACTTCAACCCGCATCGGGTACGACGTTATCGCCTGATTGGATACGAGAACCGCGACATAGAAGACAAGCGTTTCCGTGACGATACAATTGACGCAGGCGAGGTCGGTTCGGGCCAGTGTTCCACGGCCTTGTACGAACTTGAGCTGATAGGCCAACCGTCGGCGGACCGGCAAGGGGACCTGGGTATTGTATTCGTACGATATCGTGACGTCGAAACAGGCCAAATAGAGGAAATCTCCAGCCGCCTGAGCAGTGCGGTTGTGCAAAGACATACGGTCGCCAGTGCCCCCCGCTTTTTCCTCGCCGCGGGTGCAGCACGGTTTGCTGAGATACTGCGTCAATCAGAACATGCGCAACATGGGAACCTGACGGATGTATTGCGTGTCGCCGAGCAAGTTAGTCTGGCCCTTCCGCTGGACCGTGACGTGGGTGAGCTGGTGGAACTGATTCGCAAAGCCGAGCACCTTCCCAGAGCACCTTAGCGGCGGTGTCGGTATTTTACATGAATTTTACATCCTTTCGGCCGGATTAAGACGTATTATCTATGTGGAGTAGTTGTCCCGACCACACGTTTGAATAGTTGAGTATTGAAGCCGAACAAACGAAAGCCGTTTCCAGTAAGCCGGAAGCATTTTGTACAGGAGTCTCTTGCGAGAAACGGCAATTACTTTTTTTGAGAGGATACGACTATGGAATCCAAGATGGCATTGTTGCTACTGTCCTGGATATTGTTGACACCCACAGCTACGGCCGATGAGGCAATATTACTTCCAGCGGAGCAGTCAGCTGGAATTGAGATTGACGAGGTACAAATCACCTGTCGAATTGACAGCTATCAGCTTGGCCTGAGTATCAATTTCGAAGCCGTTACGAAACAGGCGCACCGCCGGATGTCACTAATTCAGGGTGACGCGGTTCTGGCGAAGCTCGACCAAACGCAGGGCGACTACAAGCTCGATTACGACCAGGAGCACAAGGCCTACTATGTAGCCTGGCCCCGTGCGGGCCGCTATCGAATCGATGCTGCGTTTATGGCAAAATCTCAGGCGGATCCCAACAGCTTCTGGCGTCAGACGAGTCTAGAGGTGCCGTTTGGCCGCGTGCGTCGAATCCAGCTTGTGAGCGACCGGCCCGACCTAGAGGTGCAATTGCCGGGCGCCATGCGAATCCAGCGTAAGATTGAACAGGGCCAACTGGTTATCAGCGCCATTCTTGGACCACGCCAGCCGCTTGTGGTACGGTGGAAGCCCCAGGTGAAACTGGCCGACGCCAAGCTGGTGCTATCCAGTCAATCCAATACAATCGTGGACGTACGAGCCGGCCTGCTGGGCGTCGATGTGTTGTTCGATTTCCAGGTTGCCCAGGGCAAGATAGAGACTCTGATTTTCGCCGTTCCGGCCGGGGTGAGCATCACAGCACTCGAGGGGGTTCACATCCGCAACTGGGCGCTTAAGGACGGCGCCGAGGGCGTACGCAACCTCGTGGTCGAACTGAGCCAGCCACAAGAAAAGGAGTACCGTCTGCGCATCCGTGCCGAAGCCGGCATAGATAAGTTTCCTGTTGAGGTTGAGGTTCCGGCCATCGAGCCGGCCGGTGGAATCCGTGCCAGTGGCCATTTGGCGGTGGGCACCGACAGTGCTCTGCAATTGGTGGTTGTCGAATCATCAGGCCTGACTCAAATCGATGCTGCAGTCTTTCCTCATGTTCAGGCCAGCGGGCCAAAGGACCGGCTTATTCCTCAGAGCAAAGCGTTTTTCTACACATATGCAGGAAGGCACTACCGGCTGCGGCTCTCCATGGACGATATCGTGCCCAGTTACGACGTGGCTGGGCGTTTTGTGGTAAAGATTAAAGAAGACGACCTCGTGGTTGATGCCGAGTTAGAGTTAGATGTGCGTGACGCACCAATCCGTCAGCTTGAGGTCGTAGTTCCCGCGGGCATGGTAGTGGTCTCTGTCGATGGGAATCAGGTTGAGGACTATTACCTCTCCGAAGCGCAGAAAGCCAACGAGACCACAACTGTGCGCACAGTATTCGCCAAGTCCATGATAGGGCGCACGCTCATTCATCTGCGCCTGGAGCTGGGTCGCGGACCGCTGGGGCAGACCCAGACGATCCCTGCTCTGCAGGTGACAGGCGCCAAGACCCACCGAGGTTATGTGGTCGTTGCCGCCGAAGCCGGAATCGAGATCGATGATCCCAATGTTGAGAACTTGCGCGAAGTCCATACTGCCTCAGTCCCACTGCGTGTGACCCAGGCGCAGTTCGCCTATCGATTTCGACAGGCCGACTGGAGTTTGAGTTTAACAGCTCAGCGCAAGCCGACCGGAATACGGGCAGAAGTGTTCCATCTGCAATCGATTGGCGATGCTCTGGTCTACGGCTCAGCAACTATCAACTATATCATCACCGGTTCGCCGGTGGACGAGCTTCGCTTTAGTCTGCCGGAAAGCATGGAGAATGTCGAATTTGTAGGGAGCGATGTTCGCCGTTGGATACGGCAAAACGATATCTGGGTAGTCAAGCTCAAGCGCAAGGTGATTGGCGATTACAATTTAGCTGCGACCTACACACAGCAATACGGTCCCGGCAAGCCAATTCAATTGGGTGCACTGCATTGCCAGGACGTACAGGCACAAACCGGCTATGTGGTTGTGACCAGCCATCTGGATTTGAAGCTGCAGATAACACCGAGCCAAAACACCGATAGTGAGGGAGTGCTGTCCATTACCATGGACGAACTGCCCGGCGACTATCGCCTGATGACCACCAGCCCGATTCTATCCGCATACAAGTACGTCACCGATCCGCATACGGCAATGCTCAGCATCGACTCATACCGTCGGAGCGGGCTGCTGCCGGTGATGCTCGATATAGCGGCCCACCATACCAGGCTGGGAGTACATCCCGACGGACAAATCGAATCGGTTACTACCGTTCGTTATAAGGTCAAGAACACCACAGGCCAGTTCCTTTCATTGGCAATGCCGGTGGGAACGCGGGTTTGGTCTGTGTCTTTGATAGAAAGCAAAGGCGGCGGTGAAAAAGCAACGCGACTGGCAGCATCGCACGATACCGACAGTGGTAGACTGCTTGTTCCGCTTAGTCGCAAGGCCAATCCAAATGACCCAACGACAATCGAGCTGGAGTATGGCCATGTGCATAAATCGGGCGGCTGGTGGCGGCGCCGGTTGGAGTTGGTTGCTCCGCGTTGCGCCGTCCCTATCAACTACGCCGATTGGCAGGTCACCGTGCCTGATGAGTGGGCAATCACCGCCGCCGATGGCAACATGCAGGCGAGGCCTCGACAGGACGCTCGCGTTGGTTTGGCGTGGATTCTTAACCAAGTAAGTCGGTGGTGGATCAGGTCGGTCGAACGATTGACAGGCCAGCCGGCGGTACTGGTGATGGGCATAGCGGCGCTGGTATTGATTGTTCTGAGCATGATATTCTTCCGTCGGTGGCTGCCGGAGCTGATCTCGGCGGTACTGCTGGCTGTGCTTGTCTGGGTTGGAGTCGGAGCAGCAATGTACGGCCGCATAGACGCACCTGCACCCGCTACATCGTTGAGCTACGCTCAGGCAGTCAACACCGACCCCAATCAGGCACTTCAGGTCAGTGCCGAACTCATCCCCGCCTGGCGGCAGAATATCACGGTAGTAGATATAGTTGTGCTGTCCTTTGTCATAGCTGTGGCCTTAGTCATTACTGTGTTCTGGCGGCGATTATGGCCGGTTGCAGCGGCGGCAACCCTGGCCACTACAATATATCTTATGGCCAAAATACCGGACACCTGGCCTGTACTGAAGATACTGATGACATGGGGTGGGCCAGCGGCGTTGACTGCGTGGTGTGCCTTTCGTGCATTGGCCAGGCGACGCCGGGGGATACCGGTTTATGCGCAGGCCAGTTCCGCACTAATAGTATTACTGGTCGTGGTCCTAAGCATATCTGGGGGCTGTGCGAACGCAAGGCTCAACATCAAGCCGGTAGCCGACCGTCCAATGGTCGAGAGCGTCGAATGTAGCTTGTCGGCCGGCACGGACAGTGTGGAGCTGCAGTACAAACTGCGGATTTTAGCCAGCGAACCATCGAGTTTTGCGTTGCTGGATGAGTCAGCTGTGCTGGTCTCGCCGGTCAAACTCGCTCCACATATTGCAGTGCGCACAGAAAACGGCTGGCACGCAATAGCGGTTGACAGGGCAAATGTCTACGAAATGGAGGCAACATTCCTGGTCCCATTGCCGCCGGCGGGCCAAGACCAGCAGCGTCGATTCGAACTGCCCCTGCCGATGGCGCTGACCAACAGCGTCAGCTTGGTCGTACCTGACGCCAATGTGTTGATAGACGCCCCGCAGGCGGTTCACCTAGCACGCAGCGAGCAGGGCAATCTGACTATGGTCGAGGCAATGTTCGCGCCCGGCGAGCCGGCTGTGTTCACGTGGCGACCCAAAGAGCGCCAGGCCTCGCAGGAAGAAGTGCGCTTCTATGCCCAAGATGCGGCTCTGGCAAATGTAAGCCCCGGGCTGCTGCAGGTGTACCATTTGGTGTGCCTGCAGATTGCACAAGGCCAGGTTGAAACGCTCAAACTGGGCATCGCCAGTGGTGAGACGGTCACTTCCGTCAGTGCGCCGCACGTAGGCAGCTGGCGTTTTGACCCGGCGACTCATCAACTTGAAGTACGCTTCACCCAGCCGGTGACCGGGATTTACGAGCTAATGCTTGTTACCCAATCGGCCAGTGCCTCAGTACCATACGATGTGCGTTTGGAACCGTTGGAGGTTCATGATGCTTTAAACCAGCACAGTGTGATGGGCCTGGCGACTGACTCATCTGTATATGTTCGAGTTGAACAGCATCCGGCCTCTATGAATGCTCGCGACTATATTCGTGATAGCGCCGGCCTCATAAAAGTGGTGCCGGGACTTGCTGTCGAGCAAATAACACAGGCATTTCGCTTCGACTCGGCGGGGGGTGTTGTTACTGGGCGCGTGCTCGCAGTACAGAGCGAGCTGCGTAGTCAGGAAACGGCAAGGTTTAACGCAGAGGACGACAGGCTGGTCTATAACAGCCAATGGGTCATTGAGATTGCCAAGGCCGGTCGGTTCGATGTCGTTTTGCACATACCGGAAGGTTTCGATATTGATACGCTCGTCGCTGAGCAAGTCAGCCACTGGGATGAATCGGTCGAAGGCGGCCGGCGCAATGTTCGTGTGCATTTCAAACGCAAGCTGACCGGCTCGGTTCAGTTGAAATTAGCCCTGAGTCAGCCGGTGGCGCAGATGCCGGAGCGTTTGACTGTGCCACATGTAATGTTGGCAGAGGTGCTAAAGCACACAGGGTATCTGGTAGTAGGTTCAGAGCAGGGAGTACGTCTGTCGGTGTCGTCGCGACAGGGAGTCAGCGAAGTCAATCCCGCCGAACTGGGCTACACGAGCCAGGGGCTGCTGGCGTTTCGGTTGTTGCGACCCGATTGGCAGTTGCACCTCCAGACTGAGTTGGTGCAGCCACGGGTGACGGTTCAGTCTCTTCATCTGGCCAAAGTAACCGAGGGATTGGTGCGTCACCACCACTACTTACGGTATCGCCTGTTCCAAGCCGGGACCAAGACCTTTGAGTTCAGCCTGCCGTCTGAAGCAGCGGGTGTGACCATCACCGGACCTGGAATTGCCAGACGTGAGCAACTGGGGCAGGGCAACTGGCGCGTAGAGCTGGCGGACAAGGTATACGACCGGCCTTACCTTCTGTGCGTGACCTATGAAACACAATACAACCAGGCCAACGGCACGGTACAATTGTCTCCGGTCCGCTGCCGGGACGTATATCTGCAGCAAGGCCACACAGTGGTGTTTGCGACCGACCGAGTGGAACTCTCGGCCGATTTGGCAGACCCGGCGCTGCGTCCGGCAGAAGCACGCAGCATTCCCAAGTATTTCGGCGCCGGCGACCTTTCCGGCGCGGCAATGTGCTATCGCAGCACGTCACCGGAGCTTGTGCTGACTGTTCAGACCAGACGTCACGCTTCGGCCAAACAGATTGGCGCCGATGTACTCCGAACCGACATCGCATCCGTAGTCACGCAAAGCGGACAGGCGATTCACCGAGTGACACTTACCCTTCGCGTAGGGACCCAGCGGCATCTTCAAACCATATTGCCGGGGGAAGCGGCGATTTGGTCATTGTCCGTTGACGGACAGGCAGCTCAGCCGTCCATCCGTCCGAACGCCCAGGGAGATGACGTATTACTCGTGCCGTTGCCGCAACAGGCATCGGACCAGGTAGTAGTGGAGATGGTGTATATAGCAGGATTACCTCCTGTTGGGACTGGTAAGGAGCGTAACGATTGGTCCGGAGTTCACCGTTTGTCCGGGCCACGTTTTGACCTGCCGCTAAAGCAGATAACCTGGCATGTTTATGTGCCTGAAGGCTTCAACTATGACGACTTTGCCGGGACGCTAACGATTGACAAGGATGCGGCGGTCGACCAGAAAGTTCATCGTTACAATCTGCAGTACTACGAAAGGCAAATCCTGGAAGTCAGTAGTGCAAATGACCGGCTCGCTCAGCAACAACAGAAGCTGGCACGCGAGTTGGCCCAAAAGGGCCGCCAGGCTGCTGCTCGTCAAGCACTGGCCAAAGGCTATAACTTCTCGCGCGGCAATAGGGCTCTTAACGAAGACATCCGAGTAGACCTCGATAATCTGCTGAGGCAACAAGCCAAGGTGGGCCTGGTCAATGCCCGAGGTCGCTTGCGTCAGCAGGCAGCCGGTGCTGCCGGTGACCAGAGCAGCGGTTTGTTCGCGGTGGATGGCCAGAGCGTTAGCTTCAGTCAGCAGCAAGCGGAGCGCATCGAAAGCTCCCTCGGACAGGCAGACAGTGAGAACCTAGAGCTTATCACGCAGCGGATCATCCAAACACAGGAGGCGGCCGAAGGTTCAGTAGCACAACTGCAGATAACCATGCCCTTCAGCGGAAAGATACTGCGTTTCGACAGCCCGCTCCAGGTTGAACCAAAGGCCGAAATGACCGTGATGTTTCGGGCCAAGCCGCAACGAATACGGCACCTTGACACCAGCATCTGGTATGGCCTGAGTCTTTTCGCCGGTCTGCTGGTTGGCGGTAGTGGAATTGGCTTTGTACGCCGTCGGTGGGACCGTCTGTACGAGATCCTCACGCCGGCCCCCCGTCCTAAGGGAGCCACCGAGCCTGCTGGGCCCAACGATTTAGATGAGACCAACGGCCAGGTCTCGGCTGAGGAGCTAATCTGAATTCTGAGAACTCCGGTGAGAGAGAACGGCGGCTTTGGCGCCGTCCACACGTGCGTCAAGAAACGTACCTTAAGGCAGATGCAAGCAGTTCGTCTGATGATAGTGGCAGGGGCATGCAGTCAAACGGTTACGGGTGCACTTGCCAAGGGCTAATAGTACCACGTGACATTTAGTCTAACCTTTTACAAAATAGATATTTACATCCTTGGGCTCTTCGCTCTAGCACAATAGGCAACCTCAGAAAGAAAACACCTAAAATATCCAAAGAGCTGGCAGCTTGAAAGAGTTATCAGCTCTTTTTTGATTCTGTCCACCTATGAAGAGCCCAAAGTCAAATACTAGTCGGGATAGAAATGCGGCGCGCGCAACCTTAGGCAAAGGCTTGGCTGTTTCAGCGTTTCCGCTTTACGTGCCCGTTTAGCCTTCACCATAGTCCACGTTTCCGCAGGCCTCCCTGCGATCCCGGACAGTCGGGTTTCCCAAATCCGGTTCTGGTCTCGGCCCTATTTGACATTTTCTGGATAAAGGCCTTCCTGTACAATTTGAGGCTTAAGTGCTAGCTCACATACACCCCATTATCATACAGTTTGCCAGTAACCTCGTTCTGAGAGTCCATGGCAGTCTTTCCAGTTCAGTGTCTGGATGCACATGGCTTATTCAGAACCACCGAGTACCCAGAGTCCC
>Ga0307380_10005560_pt1 | contig 16690 bp, 18 predicted proteins | sample UN3MG_FD_202239 | JGI IMG/M metagenome (GOLD analysis project Ga0307380, IMG submission 202239) | Soil microbial communities from Risofladan, Vaasa, Finland - UN-3 | ecosystem: Environmental > Terrestrial > Soil > Coastal area > Acid sulfate soil | place: Finland: Risofladan, Vaasa | collected...
CAGCTCCGCCACACCCGAATTTAAGTTTTCTATCATGCCTACGACATACTCCTCACCATCTACAGTGACCATATCGTTGATCGCTGGTGAGCTTATATCCGCAAGGGCCACAGTGACGGTCCGCCGCTTTATCTCATTTCTCCCGGTTTCATCCTCCTCTTTTTCTATCTCAACAGGGCTTACGCTCGCTTTTATCTGCACGGCCTGTCCTCCACTCGGCGTGTATGTTATCTGCTCACCGAATTCGTCGAGCAGCTCATCGTTTGCATCGCTCATGTGTTTCTCGAAGGTACTGTCCATACCAGATTCCTATTCGTTTCAAAACAGGGCGGCAGCACGGCCGTTGCTTCACTGCCGCCCGTCAACCGAATAACATAGTCGGTGAAAGACGCTGTTTGCTTATTAAGCCAGTTCCACCCTGTGAATCAGATAGGTGCAGATCACGATAAGGACCGTATCGCCCGTTGCATTACCGGTATAATCCGTGCCATTGTTGTCAAGCACTACGGCCTTGTTCACCATCGTTGTCACCGCCGCCCCTGCGATGTCTTTTATCTGCGGCTGGGCGATGGCATCGGCACTGCCTATGATGAAGTCACCTATCACATCAGCAATCGAGGTCCCGCCGGCTGCATCGTAGACGACCTCAAGATCGTCCGGCGCAGACGGTTCAACCAATACTTCCGAGCCGTAATCCAGTATCATTTGGATGCCCAGCACCTGATTGACCCTGTCCGCTCCCGGCGCGGGTATCAACGCAATCTGTGTCGTCGCCAGCAGCTTGATTTGGGCTGCGGTAAGTTTTACCAGCGCCTTGAGTACGTGCCCGAGCCCGTAGTTATTCAGCTCTACGATGGCCTCACCGTCCGTTGCCGTCAGGTCGGCTCTTAACGAACCGATCAGGAAATCGGCATCCGACAGCTTTGTTGTCACAGCGCCCGTCCCTGCGGTCCCACCGTACGGGTTGCCATCCTCGTCCCAGCCGACAATGTCCCCATCGCTGCCGGTAACCGCTGCAGCCCTGGCCCTAACAACTCCCTTGACCTGAGCGGCGCCGAGCGCATTGGCGGCTATATCGGCTATGGCTTGCCCCACCTGATCGCCTACCTGAACTATCTCACCCGCGGTTCTGGCGACAGCCGGCGTGTAGTCGAGGCCCGCTCCGTTCTGATAAAATTCTGATTCATGGTTCATAATTCGCCCTTTCGTCAAATTTTAAGTTCTAAAATTTTCGCTTCTTTACTCTTTACAAACACTACTACTAATTCAGTTGACCCTGCTGCTGCCGGAGCTGCTCGATCAGTTCGACGATTTTGGCCCTATTGCATTTGGCTGGCACATCGATGCCCAAGTCATGGGCGTATTCGACGAGGTCGTTCTTCTTTAGCTCTGCCAGGTCAATCTGCTCTGCCGTCGGTGATGTCTGCTCTTTTGCCGGAGCCTCAGGCTCAACCGGTTCCATGCCTTTCAGGGGCGCAAAACAGTTGAAGCATTTGCCGTTGGCCGGCTCACCGTTGCCGTGCCGGGCGGCATCATACCGCCAGATGCCCCCGACACAAACGAGCTGGTTCTCCTGACCGCAGCCGCATTTGATTATTTTCGTTTCCATATTGTTATTTCCTCAGTTTAAGTGTCTTCAATAATTTCTACAAACAACACTACAAGCAACACGTTACAAGGCTGCCCTACTATGCCGTGTTCTTCTGCATGCTGCGATAGTCCATACTCTTGCACCCGACATCGTGGAACACGCGGAACGTGATACCCATCCGGTCGGCCCCCATCGGGAACTGCTCGATCGTCGGCTCGCGTCTGCCGTTGAGGAACGCCACTTCGATCGTATCGCACAGGTTTTTCTGGCCGGTCAGGTACCAACTCGTTGCCGAGTGTCCTGTGAATGCGGCGTTCGATAGCCTCGCATCACTGACCACCTCAATGTTAAGGTCGCTGATCGCGTTGTATGCCGGCTTGAGTATGTCCGTAGTGCCGGCGACGACTATTGTCGCAGCCTTTACTATCTCCGAAGCCGTGAACGTCAGGTCCGGCGGCACCAACAGAACGGCGACCGGCACGTTGATGTTCTTGCCATCCTTGTCGGTCTGCTTCATAAACACAACGAGTGCCGCAGCCAGTTTGTCCTTTGTCAGTGTTGCCGTCGTATGGAGGTTGCCATGGTCGGAGTGGAACAGTGCCGTCCCGTCCGCCATGGCCCCGTTTGCCATTAGATGTGCATACACCAGATCTCCCACCAGCCGCTTTGCCCTTGCTCCCATGTTTCTCGGCTGTTTGGCAAGGGCGTTCAGATCATCGTTGATAATCTGGACACGGGTAATTGCGAAATTCTTCGCAAAGGTAGAGACCGAGTACTGCTCCCCTTCCTCAGTCGCTCCACCGTACTTGACCTCGCCTCCGGCCCCTACTTCCAAAAGGTCGCCGGTATCGGTCAGTCTCGCCCGTGTCATCATCTTAAAGTCCGATGCGGACCCGATTGTGCACCATTTCGGCCAGGTCTCGGGCTGCATGTTATAACCCTTCAGCAGCGCCTTGTTCGCGACGTTGCTGAGCAGCAGCGGCAATGATGCCGTCGAGAACGCCGTCCGTATCATCTCCTCACGTCCGGCAGGAATGTCCCGGCCATCTACCAGTATCGCATTACGACAGATGTCTGTTAGTGACATGTCGCGGAATCGGTGGGCCTGCTCGGCCTTCCTGGCGCCGTCAGCTCCCTCAGTCACCACATCATCAAGCCCGGCCCGAAGCAGTATCGCATCTTCGAGCAGCTCTCTGGTCATCGCGCTGTCCCTGACATGGATCGCGGGCGTGCTCACCTTCGGGCGGTTCCTGCGGACCGCTTCCAGAATCTCGGCCCGTGCCTGGTCTATTGTTTTGCCCTCGCGGATACACCTTTCGACCACCTCATTATCGAGGTCGTCACCGGCCAGTGCCCGGATGGCATTGACCCGCTCCCGCTCGATGCGGACCGCATCATCGGCAATCGCTTTCGGATTAACTGCCGGCGGATCGGGTTCGGTCCGCTGTGCGGGCGGTTCGAGAGTCGACTCGGTCCCGGCGGCCAGTGGAGCAGCCGACTCGAGCCTTTTCTGCTCGTCCTCGATCCTTTTCTGCTCGGCCTTAAAGTCGGCCTCGAGTGCCGTTCTCTGCTCTTCGCTCAGGTCTTCTGCCTTCAGCCCTCTCTTACTTAACCATTTCTCGAATTCCATCGTTTTGCCCTTTCGATTATTGACAATAAATTCTTCTCTATTCTTAGCAGCGCCATCGGCCCCGATGGCGCAGACACTGTTCTCCTTGATCTCCCATTCCGTTGTGATGCGAAGGTCCCTTTGAGCGGAGGCCTTGAATGGCCGGCCCTCCACTTCGGCCTTTTCCCCTTTTGCTATGGTCACGGAATTGATTACCCTGTAGCCGATTGAGTTGTCCTGTAAGTGTCCCTCTTTAGTGAGAATCCATGGATGCTCAGCGGGTTCTGATACGCTGTATGAATTTCGGCCTATCAGCTTATCGCCTTCGACCCGCAACTCACGTGTCGAGCCCAATACTTTCTGCACCGTGGAACGATCGTGTGTGTCGAGCATGGGTATTTGGCGGTTCTTCGGCAGCATGCAGCCCTTCATAAGCAGTATCTCTTCAATGACCTCAAACCGGCACCAGTCCAGGACCAGTATTTTCGTCTCGGTCGCTATAACGGCCTCTATGCTCCGGGTCTTTTCGTCGAGCGTATCGGCCCTGACCTGGTATGTCCGCGTCGTCAGGTCCCGGCATTGCATTCCCTGAAACTTGTCGTTGTGAGGAGTATTTCCCGTACTTGCCCGTAGCATGATTATTTTTTCCCCTTTCCAACAGCAGCTACATTCTTGCGTGCAGTTTTTGCATCTTCTTTAGAAATAAGTTTTAATTCTTCAAGCAAACTGATTTCCTTGGCCCGCTGTCTGATTTCCCTTTCCCAGTCCCTCCCCCCGTTTGCATATTCGATGGACAGATTCGTTGTCATACTCTTGAGACGCTTATCCTGTGCCTCCGCTTCCTTCTTTGGGTCCACATGCTCGGCCCCCGGCCAGAACCATGCGGGGGCGATTACAATGTCCATCCGTCTTAGGTACCTTAGATAGCCGCGGATCAGAACCGCCTCGCGCAGCCAGGCATAGAATATGCGGTTCGTAACGTGTACCTCCAGCCAGGCCCGTACGGTCTTTATGAAGCGGTAATATACCTGCCAGTCGAGCCTGCCCGATGCGTAGTTATATTTCGAGCTGTTGGCCGCCGCCACGTTGAACGGCATATTCAGACACCGTGCGATTTCGTTGAGAATCTCATGCTTGAACGCCGCGTAGGTGCTTGTCGGCTGTTCAGGCTTGAATTGCTGCATCTCCCCGCCGGCCGGCAGGGTCAGCATCGCATTGCGGGCGATCTCAATCTCGTCCATCGACTCGATTTCATCTACCTCACCGCCCCCAAATTCCTGCTTCATCACCGCGGAAATATTGGCTGCGGTCTCCGCCCCCTGCACGGTGGCCAGTGTGTACCGTCGAAGCTGCGAGAATAGCGGCAGTGAAGGGGTCAGCCATGGTACTCCGCGGCTCTGCCCGGGACGGTCCTCGCGGTAGAGATGAATCACCTGGCTTGCATGCACCCGGTCGTATTCCCCCAGTCCGCCCATCGCGACAAATGAGTTCATCGCACCCGGATGTTTTTTAAGTATGTAATATGCGATCGGCCGGCCATCCTCATCGTATTCAATGCCATCGCGTATCTTGTCGTCACCGAGTGACAGCCCTCCTGTACCAAAAAGGCCACTCGGAGTTGTCACACAGTCCGGTTCCACCACGGTCAGCCTCAGCCTCGGTGATGGTGTCGCATCAAGCCAGCTTTTTGGGCTGCCGATGTCTGTCATAACGATAAAAGCTTCGCCTGATTCATCCTGTTGGAGCGAGCCGCACAGTTTGAGTATATCAGCGAAGCTGAGAATCCCCCGAAAATCACATCGTGCGCACCATTGATTGAACTTGTCCTCGACTTCCTTGTCGAGCTCGGGATTGTCCGTCTGTATCTGAAGTCGGGGTCCTGTGCCGACAAGGTCGTTTGCCTTGGTATCGACAATTCCCTTGGCATATGAATTATTGCGGACCTCATAGCGGGCCCGGTTGCGCAGAACCGCCAGGTCCTGCCTTATAATCGAGTCGGCATCCCGCCCATCAGCGTAAAGCCAGTGGTTCTCGTTGTGCCTGTTGGTCACCGCCGCATCGTACGATCGCACATTGTCCCGCGATGGTATCCGCACCCGCCCGCGGTCCGAGATGCGGGCCGGTGTTTTCGGTTTTGATTTTTTTAGAAATGAAGGAAGTCTCATTTACCTTGCCCCCCCTGCCTTTAGATGGTGGATTGTAAAGCCCTTGCTGTTCCTGTCGCTCACACTAAGCGATGCATAGTACCTTCTGGCGTCCAGCAGTTCTCTCAAGCTGCGATAGGTGACCGATCTTCCGGACTCGGCTAATGTCATCGGCGTACCTGCCCAGTTCTCGATTGCGGTATCTATTGCGGCTATTATCGTTGTGTAGTCTGCCATTTCCCTGTTAACACCAAACAAAAAAAACGCCGGCGGGGGTGCGGCCCCGCACGGCGCTTTTCGTTTTGGCCTCTTGGCCGAATACCTGTTTAGTAAAGAGCTTTTACATTGTAGATTTTCGGTTAGAAACTATTGGTTTGTAAATACCAAAACAGTGCATATAAAGAGAATGGTCTATATTTAGGAACAAATTTCCATTTTCAGCAATTTTTTTAAATGCGACGGGGGATCCCATTCCGAAAAAGGCATTTTTTTGCCTTTCAAGAGATTGCAGCTTATACATGCCGGAACGACATTTACTTTTGTATGCCATCCACCTCGTTCTAATGGAACTACATGTTCATGCAAAAGTTTTTTACTTTTTCTCCCACAATAAGCACATCTGTTTTTAAAATATTCCAAAGTCTCCAGCCATTCATCCAAAGTTAGTGTGAAGGCTTCTTTTGCTTTTTTAAATATGCTGCGTCTTTTGCATGTAGCACGAAGATTTGCTTCTTTCCCTTTTGCTGTTCGCTGATACTTCTGAAATGCTTTTCTTGTCATAGCCCTGCCTGTTTTAGTTTTTCGATATTTATGAGTGCTGTTTTTTTTGATTGTTTTTGCTTTTTCGGTTTTTCGATATATTCGAGCCCACTCTCTTGAGTGAGCTTTATTTTTTTGTTGCCACAGACGTTGATATTTACAGAGACATTCTTTACATTTATCATTAAGTCCATCTCGATTAGTCAGGTGTTTGTAAAATCCTTTCGAGTTTTTGTATTTATGACACTTCGAACACTTTTTTCCCATTATTCTATCATCTCCTTGGTCCTGACCCTTCTGCCGCAATACCGGCATATCTTATACCGCCGGACCGCCCCCGGTATGTTAACGGTCTTTACCGTGGCCCACGGCCGGCCATCTTCGGTCCTGAAATCGGCACAGCCGCACGTGGGGCATTTCAGACCGGAAATTTTTTTCTTCTTTTTGAACACTCTTTATCTCATCCTCTTTTTTCTCTGCAGTTCCGATAGTTTTACCCTTCTCCTTGCCGCCGCTGCGGGAGCTCTTGTTTCACCGGGGGCGCGCAGATACTGCACTCCCTTGTAGAACGCGGCCGCCGCCGCCAATACCGCCGTATCAAGCGAATGTGTTGCCGCTCCGGTACCGAGCGGCTGCCAGGCCCACTTGATATTGCCCCGCGTATCACGCAGCTTTACTTTCTGTTCGTTGCCGAATTCCGTGAAATAGTAGAAGGGTATCTCATCGTAGAACATAGTCAGGGGCGGCGATGTTATCATGCCGGACTCATCGACTTTCGGCTCGACCCAGCCGGTCACCTGGTTCTTGAAGTAATAGGTGTCGACCACGAGCAGCTGCATACCCTTATACCTGAGCCTTTTTCTCGCTGTCAGCCTCCTCGCTGTGGCCGATTCGAGGTCGCTGGGTTTAAGAGGTTTTAGCAACGGACCCTGTTCTCCTTTGACCGGTATGGTAAGTCCCGGCCGGGCCCGACAGTAGTCGTATACATCATCCGGCTCGTACCCTGAATCTACAAACATGACCACAACCGCCGGCCACGGTTTTTTCTCGTTGGGTGTACCATCGGCCCAGGGGAACGGACTCAACAGCACCTCCCTGTCGAGCTCATCGAAGCTTGGTACCGAGCCGCTTGAGATTACCCAGTTTTTGAGTCCATACCCGAACCCGCGGACCTCATAATCGAGCCTCACAATCCCGCGTGTTTTGCTTTTATGATAATCCGCTGCGGCCACAAGTATAAGACACTCGTTCGGCACCGTCCCCCGGCTGAAACCACCGCGTAGTTTTTGCAGTTCACTCGGCTTTACTTTTTTTCCGGTTTCGGTAAATGGCAGACCCTCAATCGAGTTTTTAAAATCCAGGAGTTTGCCCATCACGATTCCCTGTTCGGTATTCGCCTCAAACCATTGGGCCATTATTTCGGTCCAGCGTACCCAGGGGCTGATAAGTGCGCCGTAATGAAATCCCGAATGTCTCTTGTCGCGATTGGGCTCACCGTGAATGTTGCCATCGGCATCTATGGTCTGGCCGGCCGGTATCCATTTTCCCGCGGTGACCAGCTCCTCTTTGCGGCCCTCATCAATCCTGGCCTTACATACTTCGCACTCGTACCAAACCACACCTTCTTTTTTGCGGATCTCAGCCGGGTCCCTCAGTTCTTTGGGAATCTTTAACTGTGCAAACTTCCACACCTGGTATTCACCGCAATGCGGGCACGGTATGTAGTACTCCTGCATGTTGGACTGCTTATACCCCACACTGATATAATCATCCTCGCGGGTCGGCGTTGAGGCATCGACTATCTTGCGATCCCAGAACGTAAGTGTTCTTTTTTCCGACAGGTCCAACGGGTTCGCCTCCCGCCCGACAAAAGGCGGGTATTTATTGACCTCATCCCGGAACAGATAGCGTATCGGTTTGGCGGCCAGGGCTGCTGGTGAATTACTGCCGGCGAAATAAAGTGTCATCGTATCAAAGTAGAATTCCTTCTTGCTCATGTCCCATACCCGGCCAGTGGTGTGAGTTGAAAGTTCCCTGCTGGCCTGCACCATCGGCTTGAGGCGGTTCTCCGCCGCGTAGTCACAGTCATCATCGCGGGGCATCACAAGCAGAGCCGGACCCGGGTCTTCACAAATACAATCGCCAATCATGTTATATATGGCCTCGGTGCCCCCCGACTGCGGCACCTTTTGAACTGTTATTCGCTCCACTTCCGGGTCGCTGAAGGCGTCCATGATGCCGCGAAGGTACGGCGCCCGGTCGGTCCGCCAGGGCCCGGGCTCGGCGCTGCTTCGGGCATCGAGTACCCTGTGCCGGTCCGCCCACCGACTTACGGTAAGCTTTGCCGGCAGACGCCAGGCCTGCCGTTCCACCGGGGTCCACAATTCTTTTGACTTCCCTGTCATATTTCTCCGTTGGATTAATCGCTCTGCCGGGCAAAGCCGGCAATCAGGTGACGGACTTCGGTATTTACCGCCTGCTCGATCGCTCGGCGGTACTTCGGCGGCACCTTAACCGCCACTTTACGGCCCAGGGCCAGAAGTCCCCTCTTGACCGCCAGGATTCGCCCGACATCCCTCCTCTCGTACTCCTCTTTTTTTATGTACTCCCCCTTTTTAACGGCCAGTTCCATCCCGACCAGTTCAGCCTTGGTCGTCTTGAGGTTGGCCTCGGCCTTCTGTTGTTTGATTTTGTGCTCGCTCGCATCCTGCCCTTCGTTCTTCTTATAAAATTCCAGGATGCTCTTTATATAATAGCCCTCTGATGTCCGCGGCATGTGGACCGATACCCAGCGGCGTATTGTCCGGGAATCCCGGCCTATGTAAGCCGCAGCCTCTTTTTGTGTCTTTAGAATCTGCGATTCGGCAATGGCCGACCTGGTGTTTTTGCCTTTTCCCTTCTGTGTTTTATTCTCTCGGGCCATTGCCTCAAGCTCTCTGAGCTCCTCTAATTCCTTAGCTGTCAGATGTTGATTGTTTTTTACCATGGACAGCAGAAACAAATGCCTCTGTTTTTGCGCAATCTCCACGGCATCAACATCTTTTTCCCTCAATCACCCCTTGCCTTTCTCCGATACTCTTTTTTAATGACTAAACCCGATGCGCAAAAATGTCGCGGCCGCTTATATCGGCTACGGCAGGCGGTTAGTCCGATACTCACCGCCCGCATCGGCTTTTTTTCTGTCTTATATCCGCTCGAAGGAACTCTTCCCGCACTTATCGCACTTCTCCGGCTTAACCTCGTAACCGGCTGCACACGAAGTACACTGCCACTTGCCCTGGCTTTTATCTTTGGCACTGCCAACTGCCTGTTTAATCGCTGCCTTGTTCCTTAATTCCATCGCCTGTTTGTGATCGCCGAGGTGTTCTGCAACCGCTGCGGCTGCCTCTTCCTCGGTAGCGAATCCATCCTTATGCCAGTAGTTTCCCTTGCGACTTATCTGCGCCCGCCACTTTCCCGAGGCCTTATGAAGTGACACGCCCTTATACCTTGATGTCCCTTCCTTACGGGTACTCAGGGCCGGGGCTGCGGTATCACCGGCACCGGCGCTGTTTGTGCGGCTTGTCTTTTTTGGCCTGCCCCCTTTTCTCCCGGCGGCATTCTTAACCGCCGGCATCCCGATTGCGTGAAATCGCCTGGCGAGCTCTGTTCCATCGAGCGGAACTCTGACCTGCTCTCCTCTTTCCATGTCCTCCAGGACCGCCGTCGGCGTGGTCTCCACCTCTTTGACCCTGAATACATCGTCACCGGTAACTGTGAAAAACTTTCTACCAACATTCTTTTGAGTTATCATTTGCTAAGACTCCTTTCAAAAAAATTAAGCCTCAAACCATTTAATAAGCACTTCAAGTGCTTCCTGTCTGCAGGTTGATTTAAAAATCTCCTCCCAGTCCGAACCATCCCTGATATAAACCCGGTGATACCCATTGTGATAATACAGCCTTATGCGCACCGTTACGGGCGTCTGCTCCAGACTGAACTTACGAATTCTTACCCTGACATAGACCAACTGACAATGGACCTATTTCCTTATACTCAACAATAACCATAACACTATCACAGCCAGCAGACCCACGGCCCACCAGTCAATATCAAATGGGTTTTTCATGTAATACATACCCTTGCTTCCGCCCGCTCTCCTGCCGCCTCTCCGCCATCAGCTGGCCTATAAAATCAGCAATATCGTTGAGGCAGCCCGCCGAAAAAACTGCCGTAGTAACCGGGGTGAAAACATACTGCCGCCAGTATGGGTACCACCTCACCTCGCCCAAAAGATCGCCGCCGCTCTTGTTATAACACCACCAAATCTGCGTCTTGGACTTTTCCTCCATTAACTCAAACTTTATGTACTTGTATTCGGTTTTCATTTATGCCTCGCTTTCCGTTGCTGGCCATTCGGCCCTACTCAAAAGTCCTTCATCAATATTCTAAATGTCAATTCTGCGAACAGCGTTCAATGCTGCCATAGGGTGTATAGCGTTCATAATTGTTAAATTTCTCCAGTTCTATGAGTCTATCCACCCTATGACATATATATTCCGGATCGATATAGAAAGTCGGCCGGAAAAATCTCTCAATACACTCACAGCAATACCAGTACGTTACACTGAAGCCTGAATCGATAGATATTGAAGAAATAATCTCACCCCATACAAAAACCTCGCCACATTCAATACACGGCTTCCATTCCTTGCCGGTTGCAATAATTTGAGAAAATATCTTCATTCCTGATTTTCCAACTTTCGTAGTAAAGGTAAAAATTCATCTTTGATTATTCTGTCCCGTTCAGCTTGTTGCTTCTCAAACAAACTCCCAAACCCTTCGTCTCTCGCCGCCATCTCTTCTCTAAAGTTATTTTCCTGGCGGGCCTGCATCTCCGGTTCCATATCTAAAACATCCTGCGAAGCTGGATTCATCACAGTAGCTTTAATCTTGCTCTTAAAAGGCAGGTCCCAGTTGGCTATTATGGCCTCCCAGTCTATCTCATCCGGCTCGGCGTCCGCACCGGCCGCTCGCATAATATCTGTGAACTGCTGCTGAATATGCTCGAATCGAAGCACTTCTGGTTTTGAGCCTGCAAGTATCAGGTTGACCGGATAAGTATTCCTTAGAAAATCATGGACAGCACAGTTGATACACAGACCTTTAGGCTCTTTAGACCGACGCAACATCTTCGCCTTTGAGTTTCGCGGCCCAACTACTTTGCAATGGGCTCCGCACCGCTGACATCGGATAGCTACGGTACTCATTACTTCACCTCGCTTTCCTTTTCTCCCTTTCCCGCCGGACAGAGTACGAAGTGCATTAAGCCAACGGCTACGGCGGGCTTGCACCGTTTGCCAAGTTCTTGCAGGTGTTCACTGCATACATCGAGAACATGATGCGGGCGACCCTTTTCGTATTCCGAGTACAGGCCATAGATGACATTTGCCGTCGCCGTTTTCCCACAGACATTACAATAAACAGGCTCTTTTTCTTCCCCGTGAAAAAGGCAGCAAAGCCACCTGATTAAACGTAGGCCGAGATAAGAAGCAGCAGGGATTAATCTCATTATTATTCCGCCTCGCTTTCTGTAATTAATGGGGCCGAAAAAGCTATCAGGGCTTGGTCTTTCGCACAGGCTTTTGTTTCAAGTGAATAAACTCCATATCGGGCGGAAGTCCACCTTCGTTTCCGGCAATGCTTACACTCAATTAACAGTCGGTGTCCCCTTGCCTCTATAAGCCAATAGTCTCTTGTGCTGCGTCCCTCTGAATGTTCACAAATTGGAACACCTTTTCTCGGCATATCATTCCTCTTTATACGCTCTTTTGTTTTATTAATTTCTGCAATTTTTCCGCCGCCGACTTTGCTGCATCGGCGATTCTGCGATGCGTTCGTTCCGTATTTTTAAGGTCCCCGATATGAGTTCCGATTCGCGTCGCGTCTCGAACAATCTGGACCGCTTCTCCGAGTCCTTGACCACCGGTATATTGTCCTATAGTGATACCGGAGGCTTTTTCAAACTGCTTAACTTCCTCCTGAATTTTTTTGGCACTATCTATTAGGTCTTGCTGTGGTATTTGGCTTTGAGCCTCACCATCCTCATGACCACGTTTATATTCCGCTTTCTTCTCTTGTTCATCCTCTAAAATACACTGTGACGCTTGGCATTCTTGGTCCCAGCACATACATTGTTGTTTTTCGTAGGGGCAAAAATCCGGAGAGGGTGAGCCGTTCACTTCCGGCATTTCAACCAGTTCCTCAAAATTATTTATTTCATTCGCCAATTCTTCTGCCTGTTGTTCGGACATTACTTTTCTCTTTTTATGGTCCGCGTGTCGGTGTTCTTAAAAGAAACACCCTCCAGATATTTTGCCAATTCAGCCTTGATGTAATAGGTCTTTTTGAGCCGTTCAAAGGTGCTGATTACCGCAATGCCAAATTCCCGCCAGTTGACGTGTCGATCGTAATAGTTCAGGGGACCGACCTTATAATGGTCAACGATATTGTGTGTCCCCTGAATAATCTTTAAGGTCTGCCGGCCGTCGATTACAGGTTCCAGACTTACCCAGGTTTTTATCCCTTTACTTCTGGCTGTTGTTATTGCCAAAATACGGTCATCCGGTGTCGCTGCGTTCGGTTCATTTTGCTTTGATTTTTTTAGGTCCAGAAAAGTCAGCGTTGTTGCGAAAAAATCATCCGGACCATACAGGTCAAAGTCCCTGATCGCCCTGGTCCCGCCTTTGGTCAGGATCTGAAAAGGTATATCGTATTCCTTTAGGATTTCGATAACCTTCCTGGTGATTTCAAGGTCAACATCGATCGGCTGGTATGGGTCGCAGCTGAAACATAGCAAAACCCTTTTGTCGGTGCCGGCGTGTTTCGGCGCCTCCTTTCGTATGCGGTCCAGGATATTGTCTTTCGGATGCTGTTCGGTTGCAAAGCTGCTGTTGCGCGTGACGATAGGGACATAGCAATACATACATCCGTGACCGCAACCGACGTAATGGTTTATGGCAAGCAGGGAAAATTCCTGTGCCCTGCCCTGTGGTTCATAAATTACCGGCATTCCTTCACCTCGACTTTCCATGTTCTTTTTTCCTCGCCTGCCCCCGTTTATTTGCCCTTTGGGCCGCCCGTGTGCCCCGGGGGCCCGTTTTCCCCCGGCTGCCCTTACCTTGTACCCCTGATTTGCCCCTTGCCCCGGCTGTGCCCCCGATCAACTTTGCCTTCTTACCGGTCCACTGCTCCCAGCGTTTTATGGTCACATCACAAAATACCGGCTCCAGTTCGATCGCAAAGCACCTCCTGCTGAGTTTTTCCGCTGCGATAATCTGCGAACCCGAGCCACAAAACGGCTCGTAGCATATATCACCGGGCTTGGTATGAACGCGCATAGGGATTGCGAACACTTCAACCGGCTTAACCGTTGGATGCTCGAGTCCCGGGTTCCGCTTTTTACCTTCCCAGTCGAGTTCCCATACGTCCGTGTAATACTCCGGAGTGGTGGGATCGCCTGACTTGATATAGCCGACCGGCCAGACGGTCCCTATTTTTTTGTTGCATGGTTTAAAAGGCGGCTTTTCCCCCTTCACCCACATCAAAAGACATGGCTCATGCCGCCACGGATAAACTGAAAAGGTCAAAACTGCACACGGCTTGACCCATATAATCTGCTGGTGGATCAGAATATTAAGCTCGCCGCAAATTTCGTCCAACATACCCCTGCGGCTGGCAGCATGCCATATATACAGGGCGGTTCTTGGTTTTATGAATTTGAGGCCGACAACATAAAAGGCCTTGGTAAAATCTTTGGGATTCTTGATTTCTATTTCGCGAAAAACATCAGACCAGTCCTTGCCGCCCCCGGGTCTGTCGGCGCCGGTATAATCAACGCAGTAGGGTGGATCTGTAGCAAACAAACTCGCCTTCTGTCCGTGAAACAGGCGGGTCACATCCTCTTCGTTCGTACTGTCACCACACAGCAGCCGATGTTTCCCCAGCTGCCACAGATCCCCGGGTTTAGTTATGGTCTTTTTAGGCGGCTTCGGAATGTCATCCTCGGGTGTTCGTCCGGCTTTTAACCAATATTCATATTCATTCCTAAGTTCTTTTATCCGCAGGTCCAGGTAATCTTTCCCTCCTATCTGCCTGCGCATCTTATCTATATACTCCGCCAGATGTTTGACAAACCGGCCCTGAGTATGCGGGTTATTAAGCGTAAGGTTGAGCAGTTTTTCATCGGCATCAGACAGCGAAATTGTCACGCAGAGGCATTTATGCCCGGGGCCGTGGATTTTCTTCAGCGCCTTATATCGCTGATGGCCCCCGATGATCCTGTTTTTATCCCCCCGCACATTGACTACAATAGGCTCGACGCATCCGAACTTCTTTATCGATGCAGTCAGCCCCCTCATTGCCTCATCGTCAATCGTCCGTGGGTTATAAGCCGCAGGCCTGAGCTGCGAAAGTTTAAACTCCCTTGTCTCAGGCCTCGGCTGCTTGTTTTTTTTTCTTTTCACCATACCTGTCCCTTTAACCAGTTCTAAAATACACTGCATCCCGCAACTTTACGTTTGCCCGCACCAAAGCCTTGGCAACCGGCGGCGGTACGCTGTTTCCGATTTTTGCGACCTGGCTCTTTTTTGTTCCTATAAGGGAATAGCCGGTGGGAAAGCCCTGGGCCGCGGCGAGTTCTTTTGGTGCAAGCATCCGCAGCCCGATGTCTGCAATCTGATACTGCTGACCAGCCACGGTCACCAATGCCAGGCGGTGTTTTCCCGTAACCGTGTGCATGGGCTTTCTTAGGGACTGGCCAATATTGGTGTTATAATACTTAACCAAAAACGCCCGGACCTCTCCGATATGCTGGCCGCCGGCGGTTGTTGTCGGCAAGGGCCGCCTTACATCGCTGCCGGTATTGGTGCCGTAAAATTTCGTGAGATGTGTGGCAATGAGGGCGTTGTGATCAACGGCTGTAACCGTAGGCATGGGGTCCTTCACCCCTGAGCCCACAACGCCGGTATAGTATTTTGATAAAAACGCCGTCACCAGGGCAAATCGGTTTTGGGTGTCGATTGTTTTTACAGGCGAGCCGCACTCCTGGCCCCGGACTTCTGTTTCTGATTTTGGGCCGTGATATTTACTCAAAAAAGTTGATACCAGGGCAAACCGATTTTTCTGTGTGATGGCTCTTATCGGCTCATCCAGTGGCCAGACATAATCGCCGTTGCCGCCCTGGTGGTCTATCGCCAGTACAAACGGCTCCTTTGTCTCAATTACATACCGCTGGATCCCCTTGGCGATCCGCCGCAGCGTGTTCTCGGCCAGTGGTTTTTTCCTCTCAAAGATGGATGGACAGGGTAGTGAAAAATCTATGCACTCGGCCGCCGGCCGATAGGCAGGCAACCCCCGCGAATTGCCGGCCGGTCCGTGTGTCGGCTCCGGCCATACGATCGGCAGTCCGTCACACCGGGCGATCATAAAAAGCCTGGTCCTGATTGTCGGAGCCCCAAAATCAGCTGCACATAAATTCCGGTACTGGACCTCGTAGCCCAGCCCCCGCAGGACATTGGCCCACAAGGTAAACGTCATGCCCTTTTTGCTCTTGATTGGTAGATTGTTTTTATCAAGTGGCCCCCACTCCTTAAACTCCGGCACGTTCTCAAGTATGATAACCCTCGGCCGCACCGCCCGAGCCCACCTGTTCACTACCCACGCCAGGCCGCGGATCTTCTTTTCGACGGGCTTGCCAGCCTTTGCCCGGCTGAAATGCGTACAGTCCGGGCTGGCCCAAAGCAAACCTACTTGCCGTCCAGCCGCTATCTTCACAGGACTTGCCCGAAAAACATCCTCGGTATAATGCCTGGTAAATGGATGATTGGCCTTGTGCATCTCGATTGCTTCGGGGGCATGGTTGACGGCCTCGTCAACATAAACCCCCAGGGCCTGCTCAATCCCTTCACTGGCACCGCCTCCGCCGGCAAATAGATCAACTGTTATTTCCCTTGTCACTTCGCTTACCTTTTAACTTCGCAGGTTAATTTATATTGCTGCCAACTCCGTTGTTTTTTCTTTCTACCTCAAAGGATGTTCTTGCCGACAGGTTGACCGTTGCTTTCGGTCCTGGCGGCTTTGGGTTTCCGGCCGATGTCTCCACTTCCGGCAGCCGGTCAAGTATGGCCTGATAAGTCTTAAGTTTGGTACTGGCTGCCGTGCAAAACACCCGGTCGTTGTAGTGTTTCAATATGCCCCTTTTTAATGTATTGGCGTTCCCCTCTATTACCCGCCGGCAGAGATCAACAACATCTTTGGGAACGACCGTAAAAGCATCGGTGTTATGGTGGGTTTCTATAATTCTTATCGCTTCATCGTTACATTTCTGCATTGCCAAAAAAGCTGTTATCGGGACGTTTTCGCCGGCCTGGCTGATTAGCGTCTTTAAGACTTGGGCATTACGCTGCAGCAGGCAAACAGGGTTATTTGGTATTGGTTGTTTTGACATTTCAAACTCCTTTTAAATGCGCACAATTAACTAACCGCGTTACCACCGGGCGGACACGCCTTTTTCGCTGAAAAATTCACTTTTTGCGCGCCCTCGTCTAC
>Ga0307380_10005563_pt1 | contig 16686 bp, 11 predicted proteins | sample UN3MG_FD_202239 | JGI IMG/M metagenome (GOLD analysis project Ga0307380, IMG submission 202239) | Soil microbial communities from Risofladan, Vaasa, Finland - UN-3 | ecosystem: Environmental > Terrestrial > Soil > Coastal area > Acid sulfate soil | place: Finland: Risofladan, Vaasa | collected...
TTCCAAGAAGACGGAATTCGCGCTGAAGGTGCAGTTTATTACCGAGGCATCGCCGCCGCGCGCGTAAAGGCCGCCGCCCTGCCCGTTTGCCGAATTGCCGGCGATCACGCAGTTGCTGATCGACGGCCCGCCGGACGTTACGCATATGCCGCCGCCCGAGCCGCGAGCACGGTTGCCCGCGATCATGCAGCGGGTGATCGTGGGGCTGCCGCCTTCGCACAATATCGCGCCGCCGTTTTGCGCAGACATGCCGTTTACGATGGTGAAGCCATCAAGCACCGAGTGCGCGTCTTCGCCGCTGCCGAAATGAAAGCCGCGGCCGGCGCCTTCGCAATCTATGACGCAGCCGCCGCTGCCGTTTCGCGACGTTACGCTGATCCGTTTGCCGTTGAAGCTGATGTCGCGGTTGCCGTCGCCTGCGTAAAGGCCGTCATCAACCAGCACAATATCGCCATCGGTCGCCGCATCGATCGCCGATTGGATAGTCTTGTGGTCGCCGGGCACTAGCAACGTCTTGGCGGAAGCAGGGAAAACGGCCGAGCAAACGGCAATCAAGGCGGCCAGGGCAGTCTTGCTCATCGCAATTGCCTCCGGAGTATGCAGGCAGAGGGCGTCTCGCCCGCACAGACGTTTCATCCGCACGGGCGCGTCGTTCGCAGGGAAGCAGACATGCTGAATTATACTGCATTGGGCGCGGGCGTGTCAAGCACCAAGCACAATATGTGGGGGAATTCCGTGCGAAGCCGGATTTTCCCGGAGGTGTACGGGCGCCGCCGCATGCTATATGATAGTTATAGGAGCAGCCAGAGCGCTCGCCCCGGACGCAAACGTTGTCAGTTAAAGGATTCGCATGAGATTGCTTCCGTTATTCGTGTTTCTCGCCCTGATGGCTGGTGGCGTGGTGTATGCAATAGCACGGGCAAATCGCGCAGCGCCCGCCGACGCTGCCCGATTTGTACGCACTCGCACGGTGCAGGCGCCCGCCGGGCGCTGCCCCGCCATCATCATCCCAAACCGCCTCAAGCCGCTCACCCCGTACAAGCCCTCGCCTTTCGACGAACGCGACCATCCCTGGCAATAGCCGCCTGCCATGCCGCGTTACGAAACGTCGCTTGGCAGGTCCTTCGTGCCCGATATCACGTAAACGTGCTGCGGCTGCAAAACGAAGGACCTCTGTGTCTCCTGCGTGTCCTCCGTGGTTATCCTCTACGATTTCTGCTTCGGCTCCGACATCATCGCGCGGAGCGCCGCCAGATCGGGCGTGCGAAGGTGCAGATCGCGCTGCGGGAAGGGGATTTCCACGCCTTCGGCCTCAAACCGATCCTTTATCGCCAGGTTCACCTCGTCGCGTATCCTGAACTGCTCGCGGTAATCCGCCACGAAAAACGCATACACGATATTCAACGACGAATCGCCAAACTCCGTGAAAAACGCCGCCGGCGGGTTGTCCCTTGCGATATCCGGATGCGACGTAAGCACGCCCAATATGATGCTCTTCACCTTCCGGATGTCGCTGCCGTAAGCCACGCCGATCGTGCAGCGTATCTTGATGCTCGCCGTCGGCGCGTTATAGTTGATGATCTGGCTCTTCGCCACCTCCGAGTTCGGTATGTTTATCACCGTGTTGTCAAACGACATAATCCTCGTGCTCCGCAGGCCCACGTCGATCACGTCGCCCATCTGCCCGTTGGCAAACTGCACTCGGTCGCCCGCGCCAAACGGCCGGTCGATCATCAGGATCAGCCCCGAGATCATATTGGCCAGCGTATCCTGCGCCGCAAAAGCAACCGCCAGCGAAGCCACGCCTGCCGTAGCCAGCAGGCCGGTTACCTGTATGTCGAAATGCCCGAAAATAATCGTGAGCGCGATAAAGAAGAAAACGAACTTCGCCATCTTGCGAAACAGCGCCACAAACTGATCGTCCAGCTTCGTAGCCGTTTTGCCGGCCACCTCGCGGCTGTACCACTCGGTAGACGCGTTTGCCGCCGCATAAAGCAGCCGCGTAATGCTCAGCACCAGCAAAACGTAAACCGCCCCCTGGTAAATCCCCCACATGATGTGCGACGCCACCTGCGGCAAGTCGGCAAAGCACATCTTCGCGCCGGCGTTCAGTGCGGCGAAAAACACCACCCAGCAAGCCGGCTTGTACGTATTCTCCAGGATCACCACGTCCAGGCTCGTGCGCGTGCGCCTCGCCAGCGGCAGCAGCACCCACGTCCACAGCAAATGCACCGCGCGGGCCGCCAGGATGCTCACAAGCAGCCACACCGTAAACCACATCACGTCCTGCTGGATCAGCGGAAAATTCTGGACCTTCGGCCACGCCTTCACGCCTTGCAGCCATACCTGCAGCTTGTCGGTATTGCGCCACGCATACACCTGCAAGCCCACGGCCACCGCCAAAAGCACCCACAACGCATCTACCATCCACGAACGAGCCAACGTCTTACGCGCCTCTGTAGTCATCTGTTCAATTCTCCTCTATCCTGCCAAAAGCAGTCTTCATTGGAAAAACGGACAGCGATTAAGGATAGCGTTCGGCCGCTCAATTTTCAAGGATAAGCCGCCCGCTCTGGCGGGCCCTCTCGCAAGCCGATTTTCCCGAGATGAACACTCTTCGCCCTTGACATGCATCAAAGCCGCGATATAATGATGATAGAGGAATCGCGTGCCGGCCGGCGCTTCGTCCGCATAAATGGGCGTTGTTTTGGGGAGAGGAGCCAACCACGAGACACGCAATCCAACACGATTCGGATCAATATCCTCCCCGCCGGCAGCAATTTGCCGTGAGTTTGCACAGGGATATGGAAGGAAAGGAGCTTCGCCATGTTCACCCGCACACGATTGCTCGCGATAGCCGTGATCCTCATTCCTGCGTGCAGCGGTGTGCGCCCGCAGAGCGATGAGGCCTCACCCATCATCGCCACGCTCGAACAGCCTGATCGCTCTTTTGTTGAGGGCGAGCCAATCAACCTGACGCTGCGGCTGCGCAACAAGACGGGGTCTGATTGTGGCACCATAGTCTTTCCTCCAGTAGGCCCGGTTGGCACGGGGTGGGAAGTAGAGGTCGAGCCTTGCCCGCGGGGCACTGGTGGTCTTTCCGGTCTCATGGGCCACGTATGGCTGTCTCCGTGGTCTACTCACGTCACTGTTTTTGATCTCGAAAGAGTGTTCTTTGGTTCGCCGATTCCCGCCGGGGAGTACCGCCTCTCTCTCAAGGGTTTTGCCGGCGAGGATAGTGAGAGGGGCGGCTTTGCTTTTGACACAAACGAGATAAGATTGGATGTGGTCCCGCCCAAGTGGCAGTTGGTGAGCATGCGGCTGATCGAGCCTGACGGCGAATTCGTTCAGGGGGAATCGATTCCGCTGAACGTTAAGCTGGTCAACATTTCGCAGCGGGATCTCGGTACGTTTCGCTTTGCCTTCTCGCGGATGATTCTGCGAGAGGACTCGAACACGATGATCAACGTGACGCCGGACACTTATTACGACGTCTCGCGGCGCGATCCCATCGCACTGCAACTTCCCGCGGGATCGACGGCCGAATTCCAGTTCAACCTCTGCGGCCTGCCTCCCGGCGAATACAGGGTGTCGCTGGAGCACAACCGCAGCGGCATCAACAGCCCCGAATGCTTCGTGCAGGAAGTGTTCATGAAGTCGAACGAGATAACCGTGCGCGTGGTGCCGGGCAAGAAGGCTGATGGCGATGCCAAAGAGGGGCACCAAGAGGAGGAGTAAGACAAATGCTGATATTCCACAGGGCCCGCCGGCCTGCTTCAATCGCTTGCATCGCTGCGCTGGCCTTTGCACTCGGCTGTTCCGGCCCCGCCGCGCGAAACGAAACACCAGTTGCAGCGCCCCCGCCATCGCCGATTACACTGGAACTCATCCAGCCGGAGCGTTCCTTCCGCGAGGGCGAGCCCATCGTGGTCACGGCTCGCATAGCCAATACTTCAGGCACCAACTTCGGTACCGTCTTTTTCGGTCTTGATGAAGGCTGCTTTGTACGCGTGCAGCCGGCACCAATGGCGATTGACGATGGATACGAGACCTTCTCCCACGATCCAGTTCAACTCCACCTGGGAGCATACGCATGCCATCTGATGCAGATCGACTTGCTCCAGACGGGGCTTTTCCATGTCAGGCTTCCTCACGGCGACTATGAAGTACGCCTCGAAAGTGAGCTTCGCTGGTTCGGAAGGGGCAGCCTGCGTGATGTCTCCTTTGAGTCCAATGCCATCAAACTCAAAATCACCGAATCGGCCTCCAGTCATCCACCGGACGTCCAGTTGCGGCTCGTGCAGCCCGAGTACGCGTTCTACCAGGGCGAGCCGATCATGCTGAAGGCAAGGCTCACCAACACATCCAAGCAGGATATGGGCACACTGCGTTTCGCCTTCATGGGAGAGGAAGTGCGAACACAGATCACACGAGGCAAGGGCGCTCTGTCAGTCAGTTCAAGAACCCACATTCGTGTTGTGCCACAGCCGTTTGAGGTCAATCCCCGCTACAGACATATCTACAAACCTGCCACACTGCAACTGCCACCCGAATCGGCGGCCGAATTCGAGTTCGGGATGCTGGAGGAGCTTTGTGTGCGCGCATGGAAGCTTCCGCCCGGCGAATACAAGGTATCGCTGGAGCACAACCGCTCCGGCGTGCGCAGCCCTGAATGCGTTCTGCCGGAGGTGCTTCTGAAGTCCAACGAACTGACCATCATCGTGGTTGAGCCCGACGCGAAGCTGGAACGCCCGCCCATGCAACTGCAGATGCGCCTGGCGCAGCCAAAGGACCCGTTCGTCGAGGGCGAGCCGATCGTCCTGAACGTGAGCGTCACGAACACCTCGGAGAAGGATGCGGGCCTGATCGGCTTCAACTTCAGAGATTACGAAGAGCCAAGGTTCAAATCATATGGCGACGAGGTGGGCCTGCAGGTGAGTGTGTGGACCGATGTCGAGCCCTGGCCGAAAGGAGCGAAGACACGGTATGCGGAACTCGAGTATCACGGGGTGGCGTTGCCCGCAAAGGGGAAGGTTGAGTTCGAGGTGGACCTGCTGAAGACGAGCTTCGGCCCCGACAGATACCCGCCCGGCGAATACAAGCTGTCGTTTCGCTTTCACTGGCCTCGAATCAATGGCGCTGACAATCGCAGCACCGCCGAGACCGGTCTATGGATTCATTCGAATGAGATAAAGCTGCGCGTGGTCGCGCGCACGAATGAACCGTGACGGAGGAGCAGCGCGGTAGAAAGGAGCTTCGCCATGTTCGCCCCCACACGTTTTCTGATCATCGCCATGATTCTCATGCCTGCGTGCGCCGGCCGCGCCGCCAGGGAAGGCAGCTCCGATACAGCCACGCGGCCTTGCCCTCTGGTCATAGGCTTGCTGCAGCCGGAGCGAAGCTTCATCGAGGGGCAGCCCATTCCGATCACGGTGCGCTTTATCAACACGAGCAGCGAAAGCATCGGGTGGGTCCTGGTTGCACCGGGTAGCGAGGGGGCGGTAACGACAGGCTCACGACACGCGCTCCATTCCCTTACCATGGAGGTGGAGCCCTATCCGCATGCAGATGAGAGTTACAAACTGCCTGAGTGCTCGCTCAGGCAGACGTTCATAGACTTCGGCCCATACGCCTGCGAGGAAATGAAGATGAACTTGTTGGAGTTCCTTAAGCTGCCGTCTGGCGCTTACCAGGTATACTTCGACTATTCAAGGTATGGCGTCGGTCCCCGCAAAGAGGGGAACTTGGACACGCAATCCAACACGATTCGGCTGAAAATCCTGCCCGCCGGTAGCAATGAACCCGGCAAGACCACGCCGTGAGCTTGCACAGGGATATGGAAGGAAAGGAGCTTCGCCATGTTCGCCCCCACACGTTTTCTGATCATCGCCATGATTCTCATGCCTGCGTGCGCCCCGTGCAGCGGCGTGCGCGGCGAAGAGGCGCCGCGTCCTCTTTCGCAGACCATCGTCGAAATGCAGCTAATGGAGACATGCCAGGTCTTCTTTGAGGGCGACCCAATCTCCCTCACGGTGGTTCTCAAGAATACATCGGAACGGAATCTTGGGAGCCTTTACTTCGCGTTCGGCGCATCCCGTGTTTCCTGCTCAATACATAGATGCGACGGGGTCGCTTCATATTCACTGTCTGCGAGCGTCTACATCACACCGGAGCCGCCGGGGCCTCCTTCCTCAGATGGCGAGAGATACGACGTGGCGCTGCTCCCCAGAGGAACGTCCGTCTTCCTGCTCGACCTGCTCAAAACGGGGGAGCTCCCCCAGACGCTACCCCCGGGGGAGTACGAGGTATCTCTCCGGTACAGGCAGAGCGGCACCGCAACCGAGAAGGGCTGGGTGCAGGAATTGCATTTGAAGTCGAACGAGATCACCATCCGCGTCTTTCCCAGACAAAACAACCAGCCCAAGCCCCAGATTGAATTCAGCCACCCCTCGGACGTCCAGTTGCGGCTCGTGCAGCCCGAGCATGCATTTTACCAGGGCGAGCCGATCATGCTCAAGGCAAGGCTTGCCAACACCTCGAAGCAGGACATGGGCACCCTCTATTTCGACATGGCGGGCAAGCAAGTGCAAACCCGCATCGTCAGCGGACAGGCGGCAGCCTCTTCCCCACGGCAAACGGAACTGCTGGACGGAAACATGTTCTTCACTATCCCATCGCTCGTTTCAAACACACACATGCGTCTTGTGCCTCAAACGTTCAAAGTCAACACACATCTCAGGAACTGCTACAAACCTGTGAAAGTGCGGTTGCCACCCGAATCGACAGTCGAATTCATGATCCCCCTGCTCGAGGAGTTGTATGTGTTCTTCTGGAAAATCCCGCCCGGCGAGTACAAGGTGTCGCTGGAGCACAACCGCTCCGGAATTCAGAGCCCCGAGTGTACTCTGCCGGAACTGCTGCTCAAATCCAATGAAGTAACCATCAAGGTCGTTCAGCCCGACGCGGAACTCGACCGCCCGCCCATGCAACTGCAGATGCGCCTGGCGCCGCCCAAGGAGCCATTCGTCGAGGGCGAGCCCATAATCCTGAAGGTGAGCGTCACCAACACCTCCGAGAAGGATGGGGGCCTGATCGGATTCGATATGCTGGGTAGGAACTCGGGTGCTGGTGTAGACCGCGTCGGCCGCCAGACGGGTCTGCGTGTTGATGTCGAACCCGCCCCGGCTGGGGTGAAAACGCGCGAGCAGGGTACCGAATACCGCGCGCTGCAACTGCCCCCGAAATCGACCGGACACTTTGATCTGGATCTTCTTAAAGTGGCGTATGCCCCGGAGAAATACCCGCCCGGCGAATATAAGCTGTCGCTCTACTTCAGTTGGACCCGAACGGACGGCACCGGCAAGCCGGGTTCCGTCGAGAACGATCTATGGATTCATTCGAACGAGATAACCGTGCGCGTGGTGCCGGGCAAGAAGGCCGATGGCGAGGCCGAAGAGTGACAGCAAGAAGAGGAGGAGGAGGAGGAGGAGGAGTGATGCGGACATTGCACGGGGCCCGCGTGCGTCTCATTTGCGGCATCTGAGTTCATCGCACCTTGCCGGCGAGCCTCAGCAGGCGCTTGATGATCCTGGTGTGCCGCCATAGCGGGGGCCGCACGCCCATCAGCCACGCCAGCCGGTGCAGCGCGGGCAGCATCGGCAGGCTCAGCCCCTCGGGGCCGAAGTAGTTCAGGTGCTCGGCGGCCGTCTTGTTCAGTTGCTCCTTCGCCCACGCCATGTCGAGGTCGGGCGATAAATAAAACACCGGCATCAGCATCTCGGCGGCCGGCACGGTGAGCACGCCCTGCTTGCGCGCGGTGCGCTCCAGCGGCGTGCCGGGGTAGATGCGGATGCCCAGGTTGAAGAACGCCACGTCGCTCTTGCGCACGTTGCGCTCGGCAAATTTCAGCGTTTCGGCCAGCGTGTGCGGCGTTTCGCCCGGCCCGCCGCACATGAAAATCCACACGCACGGCACCTGATGCCGCCGCACCGTTGCGGCCGCGCGGTGCACGTCTTGCGCCGTATAGCCTTTGCCCAGGCCGTGCAAAACGGGATCGCTCGCACTCTCGGCGTTAACGGCCATCCCCACGAATCCCGCGCGGTCCATTGCATCGAGCAGCGGGTCGGTGATGAACTTCGGATTCATCTCGAGCGTCTGGAATCGCACGCCCAGGCGCTCGGCCGCCAGCCGCCGGCAGATTTCCATCGCGTGGTCGAGCGGCGAGTTGAACACGTTGTCCACGAATTCCACGTCGCCTATGCCGAACGATGCCAGCCGCTTCACCGCGTTCACCACGCTGGCCGGCGGGGCGAGCCGGCAGCGCCGCCCTTCGGAAACCGCATACGAGCAGTAGACGCATTTGTGCGGGCAGCCGCGCTTGGTTTGCAGCGGCGCCGCGCATAGGCTGGAGATGTAGTGCCGCACGTTCAGCCAGCGCGGGAAATCCGGCACGAAGCAGTCGCCCAGCGGCTGCCCGGTCAGCGGCTCGTTCTTCCTGAATTTTCCCTTCTCCAGCCAGGCCACGCCCGGCACGCGCCGCGGGTCGGCGCCGTTCGATAGCGCAGCGAGCAGCGCGGGCAGCGTGTGCTCGCCATCGCCCAGCGCCGCCCAGCGCGCGCCCGTGGCGCGCAGCAGCGCCTCCGGCATCACGCCCACCGCGGCGCCGCCGATCACCAGCTCCGCATCGCACTCCTTCGCCGCCGCGGCCACAAGCTCCGGCGCACCGGCGCACAGCTCCACGGGATTCTGAATGTCGTTGTTGTCGATATTGCGGATGGAAAAGCCGATCACATCCGGCCGGGCCTTGCTCACCGCTCGGCGCAGCACCGACAGCGGCCGCCGCTGGAACATCATGTCCAGCAATTGCACGCTGTGGCCTGCCCGCTCGGCCGCCTCGGCCGCTATGCACGCGCCCAGCGGCATCACGGGCGTGGGCATCCTGTAGCAGTTTGTGCTGACAATGAGGACGTTCATAGCGCGGCTCCCTCCGGTGCGCGTGAAGCGGCGGCAGAAGCTTGCGCGGCGCTTGCACTCCCTTGCGCTGTCTGATTTTGTTTCGGAACGCTATCCGGGCGGAATACGGAAAGTTGCAGCCGGCGGGCTACACCTTGCAGCGTCTTCAGCCGGAAATACTCGCCTCCGAGCTTCATCAGCTCGCTGTCGGTGCCGACCTCCACAGGATGGTGCGGCCGCTGGATCAGGGGCTGCCCTCTTATTCTTCGCAGTAATAAACCGGCATCTCGAGATCCTGCGGCAGCTTGTCTACCGTCAGTTCGCTCTCGAGTTCGGGATGATTCTTCAACGGCTCGATCGTCAGCCAGCAGTTTGCGCCCACTTTCTGCTCAGCCACCGCCGTGGGCTTTGCGTCGAGCAGGCCCCACTGCACCACGCGAAACCTCGGGTCCGGGCACGAGCCGCGTATCACGTTTTGCAGTTGGTATTCGTTCACTACGAGCGCTTCGCGGTAGGGCGCCGCTTCCGCCGCCGTCGGCGCGGGCGTGGCGGCCATCAGCACCACCTCCACCTCGGCGCGCTGCACCGCCGGCCGCGCCGCCAGCAGCTTCGCGTATGCCGCGCTGCTCTTCTGCGCCTCGTCTTTCTCGATAGAGCGGCTGAAAATGCCCAAGCCCTCCAGCCGCCCACGCCACGGAAGCTGTATGCCCTGCGTGCCGATGTAGCCGCCGAAGTTCAGCCCGCTGTCGCAGTTCGTGTCGTCCCACACAAGCTCGCCCTTCAGCTCGTTCGTTTCCTTCACCGGCTTACCGTCGGCATAGCAAACGAGGCGGCCGTCGGCATAGCTTACGATCACGTGCACCGGCTTGGCCACTATCAGCGTGAAAAGCTCCACGCGCCTCACCTCGCCAAAGGCATCTTTGTCGTCCTGCACCTTTGTGCGGATGCGAAGGACCAGCTTGTCGGCCTCCTGGCAGAGCATGAAATTGAGCTGCTCCCAGCCGCCCCAGTACCTGTTGCAGCCGATGATCCTCGCGGGGTTGGCGTTGGTGCCTTGCGCGGGCGAGCCCGTTTCTATCATCGCCTGCAGCGTAAACTGATTGGTGCGGCGGCACTCGCGCACGATATCGGCGCCGGCCCCGATGGCATTGAGCACTCCGCCGCGCAGCAGCATGCCGCCGTGCCCGTCGAACCGCGCCGAGCCGCGCCTCACGAGGCTTGCATCCACGTAGGTGTTGTTGCGCACGTCGGCGGCGATGTTTTCGGCCTTGTACGACTGCCACAGAAACAGCACCGACGAGCGGTCTACCGGCCACGCCGGCCGCGTCAGCTTCATTCTGGCCGTGGGCAACCTGTTCGGCACCTGTGCGCTGTCCCACACGCCGTCGACCACCAACGTGCCGCTCTTGTCGAGCCGGCGCGCAAACTCCGCAACCAGCACACGGCCGTCGGCGTCAAGCGCCAGGCTCTTGGCCGCACCTGCCGTGTCGAACTTCACCGACGCCGGCTCCTTCAGTTGCACGCGCTCGTCAAATGCGATCCGCACGCGCGTCTCGTCCAGAAGCTGCGCGCCTGCGATGCGCGGAGGCGACGGCCGGTGCACGATCAAGCTGCCTTTGGCCTCGTTGTTGCCTTGGCGGGCGATAACGGCAAACTCGCCGGGCTTCGTGTAGGTGTGCTCGGGCGTGTCGCCCGTGGAGCCGTCGCCGTAGGTCCATTGCCATTTGCCGGCGAGATGCGCAGAGGGAAACTTCACGGTGAGCGGGGTCTTGCCCTCGTGCCGGCCAAGGCCGGGATCGATCCACACGTGGGCGTAGGTGTCCATCGCGGGGCTGTTTGTCACCTGCACCCATTTCGCGATGGCCGTGTGGCCCGGGGCAAACTGAGCCAGCCAGATGTCGGCTTGATCGGCGTTAAGGTTACCGAATGGGCCCGCGATGCTCAGGTGGCGTGCGTCTGATGCCCACTTGGGGTTCCACATCACGCCGCGGCCGCCGTCGGCTTTCGCTTTCAGACCGGGCGGCATCACGTTTATCGCGTTGCTCGTGTAAAGGTCGTGGTACATTATGATCGTGTCGTGCGAGCCGAGCATGACGTACATGCGGTATGAGTTGTCGGGCGCGAGATAGGTGTTGCAGCCGTGGCGAAACGATTTCGTATTCAGCACCTTTGTGCGCAGGTCCAGCATGCCGGCGTTGGGATGCGGAAACTCGCCGCCCGCGCGGGTGCCGTCGGCGCTCACCGAGAAGCGGTTCGTCACCCGGCCATCGTACAGCTTCTCCTTCACGTCGGGATTGTCCAGTTGCACGCGCCAGATATTCTCGAAATCGCGGCGGTCTTCGGCGTAGCAGACCCATATCGTGCCGGTTTGCTGGTCGCACCACACCCACTCGCCGTAGCCGTCGCACACTTCGCGGTCGCCGGTGCCGTCCCAGTTTACCACGCGGATTTTAGTCGATGGCCCCTGCCAGCCGGGGATACCGGTGGTGTAGACAATGCGGCCGCCGTCGGGTGTGATGAGGGGATTGTAGTTGCGGCCCTGCGGCACTATCTGGCGTTCCTTGCCCGCGCGGGTATCAAAAGCCCAGATGGCAAAGGCGCCCTGCTGGTCGAGCCAATGGCCTGTATTCGGGATGTAGGTGTCTTTGCCGCCGCCGTCAACACTGGCGGCCGGCTCGAGCAGCGTGTTGGCTTCCTTTGCTTTGTCTACCAGGTCGGCCTTGAAACGCTTCTCATTGATGGACGTGCGGCCGGGCCTCTTGCGCACCTCGCGCCAATCGTCCGCGCGCAACCACACGATCTTCGTATGCGCGCCGGTCATCGCTTCGATATCCGCCGCAAGATCGGCCGCTGCGCGTGCGCTGCAAAAAACCGTGCAGGCCAGCAATACCGCCGCCGCAATTCTCACGTGCAACTTCTTCATGCGCTTACCACCTCGTCTCGCTGTATTCCATTCGCCTCAAGGCTGCCGCCCGCACGCTGCATATTGTAATGGCAAGAGCCATCGCCTGCAAGGGGTTTTGTATGAATGCCGCCGGCTCAAGCAAAAAGGGCGCCCGCGTGGGCGCCCTGTGTTGTATTTCATAACCGTGCAAACGCGGTCTATCGGGAGGGCTACGATTTCTTCAGAATCGTCTCCGCGAACTCCACGATCTTCTCCGGCGTGTGCTCGTATTTCTTCATCAGCTCGGCGGGCGCGCCCGACTCGCCGAACTTGTCGGCCATACCCACGCGGCGGATCGGGCACGGATGCGTTTCGGCCACCACCTCGGCCACCGCGCCGCCCAGCCCGCCTATCACCGAATGCTCTTCGGCGGTCACGATGCCGGCCGTTTCCGACGCGGCCGCAACGATGGCGTCGCGGTCGATCGGCTTTATGCTTGCCATGTTTATCACGCGGGCGTCCACGCCTTTCGCCGCCAGCATCTCGGCGGCTTGCAGCGCAATGCTCACCATTACGCCGCACGCGATGATGGAGATGTCCTTTCCGCCGCGAACGGTCAGCGCCTTGCCGAGCTCAAACTTGTAGCCGTCGGGGCAGACTACGGGCACCTTCTCACGGCCCAGCCGCACAAACGCGGGTCCGTCGACGTGCGTGACGAGGTATTCCAAGCAGCTCTTGGTCTCCGGCCCATCGGCGGGCACGATCACGCGCATGTATGGCAGCACGCGGAAGATCGCAATATCTTCGTTGGCCTGCGCCGACGCGCCGTCTTCGCCCACCGATACGCCGGCGTGCGTAAGCGCGAAAACCACCGGCAGCTTCGCGCGAGCCACGATGTTGCGGATTTGCTCCCAGCCGCGCGATGCGAAGACCGCGAAGCTCGACGCGAACGGCAGCTTGCCGCACGTCGCCAGCCCCGCTGCGGTGTCCACCATGTCCGCTTCCGCGATGCCCATCTGGAAGAACCGGTCGGGAAATTTCTTTGCGAATGTTACGGTCATCGTCGACTTCGACAGGTCGGCGTCGAGCGCTACGATCTGCGGGTATCTCTCGCCCAGTGCGGCAAGGGCCTCGCCATACGCGACGCGAGTGGCAACTTTATCCGCCATACTGTCTCCTTATGTCTTCGGTTCGCCTTGCGAACGCAGTTTCAAACCAGTTCGGCCATCGCCTTCCTGTAACCGGCCTCGTCGGGTGCCTTGCCGTGATACTCGGCCACGTTTTCCATATACGACACGCCCTTGCCTTTGATGGTGCGGGCGATGATGATCGAGGGCTTGCCCTTGATGGTGCGGGCCTCGTCGTATGCGGCCAGAATCTGCGTGAAGTTGTGCCCGTCGATCTCTATGGTGTGCCAGCCAAACGACTGCCATTTCTGCTTCAGCGGCGCAATCTCTTTCACGCTGCTCACGTGGCCGTCGATCTGGAGGTTGTTGTAATCGAGGATCGCGCAGACGCTATCGAGCTTGTAATGTGCCGACGTCATCGCCGCCTCCCACACCTGCCCTTCCTGCACTTCGCCGTCGCCCATCAGCACGTACACGCGATAGCTCTTGCCGTCAAGCCTGCCCGCCAGGGCCATGCCGTTGCCCACCGAAAGGCCCTGCCCCAGCGAACCGCTGGACATGTCCACCCCGCACGTCTTGAGCATGCACGGGTGCCCCTGCATCGGCGAGCCGAGCTTGCGGAAGGTCTTCAGCACGTCGACCGGAAAATACCCCGCCTGCGCGAGCACGGCATAATAGCCGGCTGCGATGTGGCCTTTCGACAGCACGAATCGGTCGCGGTCGATCCACTTCGGATCGTCGGGGCGGATGCTCATCTCGCCGAAGTACAGGCCCACCATCAGATCGGCGGCGCTCAGCGAGCCGCCCGGATGGCCGGAGCCGCCGATGTAGATCATCTCAATGATATGCCGCCGCACTTGCAGCGCGATTTTCTTCAGTTCGTTCTCGTCTCGCGTTCTTGTCATTCCCATTCCTCTATGCTGGATGGTGGTGGAAAATCAAGCCTGGCCCGCCGGATCAAACCGGTGATGGTTATCCATTCCAGTTGAATTTCCTGCTGATTTTCTTGCCGAACTCGTAGGCGTCGCCCATAGCCGTGGGATGCTTGATGATGGCGGCCTTGTCGTCGATCTGCCTGTAAAGCAGATCGCCGTCATACATCACCTCGATAGTCTCGAAGAGGTTCCGCAGCGTGCGCTGCGTGCACTCGAAGAGGCGCTTGCCGCGGGTGCCGCCGGTGGAAACCAGATAGCCCAGCCGGCGATCGGGAAACGTTCGGCCGAGCAGCCGCTCGCCCTTGCGATACTTTCGCGCCCACAGCGCCTGGCAGCGGTCGATGAAAACCTTTGCCTGCGCGCACGGGCCGAGGAAAAACACCGGCGTGGCGAAAACGATCCGGTCGGCATCGAGCAGCTTGGCGTACATCGACACCATATCGTCGTTTATGGCACAGTCGCCGGTGTGATAGCAGAGATCGCACTCGACGCAAGCATGAATGTTGAAATCTTTCAGCGCTACCTTTTCAACCTCGGTGTCCGGTTCTTCCCTGGCGCTGCGAACGATCTCGTCGACGAGCAGATCGGTGTTGCCTCCGGTGCGCGGGCTCGTCGAAATGGCAAGGATTTTCATCGTGGTGGCCGGTACTCCAGAATGCATCTCATGCAAGTTAACTCATGAAATTATAGGTTTTCAGGCGTGAATGTCAATGGTGAACCGGGCGGATCAACCATACATCCACAGCCGAGGGCATCGCCTGGCACCGGCCGTGCTACAGTCACATGCTCTCGTCACCTGTTTCACAAGCGCCAAAACAAACACGCCGGAGATTTGCGGGAACTTTACGCTCGCGAGCCACACTAATATTGCGAGCAAGGACCGCTCCTGAAGGTCTCGGGAGACGATTGTGATGAAGGTTTTTGTATTTGCGATCACGATTGCAGCCGCTGTTGCGGCACAGGCTGGAATGCTGATTCCCGACGTTAACGGCGACGGCCGGGTGAACATCCTGGACCTGATCCAGATACGTTCGGCGCTGGGCAGCGACCCTTCGAAAATGGATGCAACAGTGGACGTGAATGGCGACGGAAGGATCGACGTGCGCGACCTGATCCTGGTGCGCAATAGTCTCGGAGCGGAGGGGAATACCGACGCGTTTGCGCGTCCGACGGAAACGACGGCGCTGGATGATTCCGACGGCTTCTCGGCAAGTCCGCTGCCGGTGAGCCTCGCGGCCGATTATTTTCCGCTGCAGGTAGGGAATTACTGGGAATACGAAGTACGCCGGCAGGGCTTTCCGGTCAGCCATTACAAAGTGGAGGTGGTGGGGCGGGCCTACAGCTACCACTACTATACCTTCTACTGGCTGGCTATGTATTTTCCAAACACGCCGCCGCAGAAGAGGCTGGTGTGCCGAACGTATTCAAACAATGTGCTCGAGTGGCCGCAGACCGCTCGAACAGCGAACGTGTGGTATAAGCTGGGCGCACCAATCGGGTCGAGCTGGTGCTTTTCTCTCGAAGGTGGCGAACCGTGTTACAGCCCCCTCTCTGCTACTCTCGAGAGCCGAGCCGAGAAAGTGGATGTGCCCGCGGGAGTTTTTGCCGACTGCATAAAAGTCGCGTACGGGCACGCATGCAGCGACGCGGGGCTTGAGGCGGAATGGTTTGCCCCGGGGGCGGGGTTGGTCAAACGGGTGGAGACAACCTTTGCCGGCCCGGTGGAGACTGTTCTGACGAAGGCGTGCGTCGACGGCGAGATCATCCCAGGGCTTCACCTGCTCAACGGCTACGGAGTGCTGGTGAAATCCGACGCGCCCAGCTATACCAATAACCTCATGCCGCCGGGCGTGATGCTGCCCACGCTGCATGCTACGCTGGCGGTCTTCAACTATGGCCAAACGCCCGTAACCTTCAATTTCAACACGTCGCAGCGCTTCGATTTCGTGATAAGAGACAGCGCGGGCGCCGAAGTGTATCGGTGGTCGGACGGCCGCGCGTTCATGGAGGTGCTGGGCAGCGAAACGCTGCACAACGACAGATTGGTGTACCGGGTGTCGATCCTGCTGGAAAACAGGCTGTGGGTGGGCCCGGGCCTGGCGCCGCTGCCCGACGGATTGTATACGCTGGAGGCGATACTCACATCGAGAGACCGGCCGCTCAGCGGAACCACGACCTTCAGGATTCAGTCGGTACACTGAGCAACGCGCCCAACGTGCGAGATTGATTGGCGAGGGTGCAGCAGACATTCAAACTTCAGGGGGCAGGCACCGTGCCTGCCCCTTGTTCTTTGGCGCAATCGCATGACCTGCCGCTCATAGCTTGCCGTATTTCCACGCCCCGTCGTACATCGCGATGATGTTTTCCACGTGTTTTGCAGATTGGATATCGTGGCACGGGGCCAGGATGCAGCCGGCGCCCTCGGAGGCGAGGACGTCGATATTGTGCCGCACTTCGCGGCGGACGGCGTTGGGCGCCGGGCATTGGTTTTCCTTTCGTTATGATCGTAAATGAAACGGGTGGAGCGGACTATAGCGGGGTTGCGGCGCAAGTGCAACGGGAGAAGAGGGCATGCCGAGGCGCGCGGTTTTTCCACACGCCGGTGCGATTTCGCGCGTGTGATGAAGTGCCTGGCCCGAGCGGCATTTTACATACGAACGCCGCTGGTTGTTAAGACAATGGAGAGTCCACCTCGAAGTCGAGCGGTTCTTGCTGAGGGAGGGATTGAAATGAAACATACCATCATAGTTTGTGGAATCGTTTGCATGGTGTTTGCGGGCATCTTGCA
>Ga0307380_10005564_pt1 | contig 16685 bp, 16 predicted proteins | sample UN3MG_FD_202239 | JGI IMG/M metagenome (GOLD analysis project Ga0307380, IMG submission 202239) | Soil microbial communities from Risofladan, Vaasa, Finland - UN-3 | ecosystem: Environmental > Terrestrial > Soil > Coastal area > Acid sulfate soil | place: Finland: Risofladan, Vaasa | collected...
CTTCAGCGTTTTGCCACGAGAGTTTTTGTTCAGCCAGTCAGGGCTTTTTTACTTGAAAATTACCGAGCTTTTTGCTATTTAGGTGGCCAAGGTATAAATAGCTTAAGGCCGATTGTTTGTCAATTATGATAGCTGCTGATTATAAATCCGGACTGGACTGTAATGTGCTTGTGCTGAATAAGCATTATATGGCCCTGCGCATAGTCGGGGCAAAACGAGCTTTCTCCCTGCTGTTTCGCCAGCTTGCTGAAGTAATCTCCTTTGAGCAGGGTGCGTATTCCAATTATGACTTCCGGAGCTGGTGTCAGGTAAGCCAATTCAAGCGCAATTTCGAGCCGGATGGTAACGACTGGGTATCGACTGTAAATTTCTACATTGCCGTACCGCGGATAATCCGGCTGCTATTTTACGACCGTCTGCCCAGAAACGAGGTTAAGTTTAACCGCCGCAATATCTTCGCCCGGGATAAAAACAGCTGTCAGTATTGCGGCAGGCGACGCCCGACCAGCGAGTTGTCACTCGACCACGTCATCCCTAAAAGTATGGGCGGCGAATCAGCCTGGGAAAATATGGTCTGCGCCTGCACAGAGTGCAACGTCAAAAAAGGAGGCCGAACCCCACACCAGGCTGGAATGAAACTTGTCTGCAAACCTATCAAGCCAAGACGCAATCCGCTTGTCCACGTTCATCTGGGCCAGTCCCGCTACCGTAGCTGGCAGCAATTCCTCGACCACGCCTATTGGTCAGTCGAGTTAAAGTAGTAATTAGCACCCGGCGTATAGCATACAGCTGCAGAAGAAGAAAACCAAAAGCCGAAACAACTATAAAAGCTGCTACGGTTGTCGTGAAAATCCGATTAAGGATTTGAAGTAATTTTTTATCCACGCCCAGTGCAGAATGATGTGCACGAGCATCAAAGCGATAAAAAGCACAGCTAAGTAAAAATGGATACTGCCCCATTCGTGCCGTGTCATTGACCATAAATCTTTTATGTGCTCTCTGCCCTGCCCACCACCGTGCAGAATGCGTCCCCGGCCGCCGGTGCCGGGTGGCAGGATATACTTCATTGTAAGGCCTGTAAAGATTAGGCCCAGCAGATTCAAAATTGCGGCCAGGTCAACTACAAAATTCAGCGAAGAACGTTTCATAATCTCGCTCCTTTGCCGGCCGGTTCGGAATCGGCTTATGATGGTTTACCATCGCTGCGTAGCAGTATATTGAATCAAGGCCGTCGAATCAGCCTCCAGTTTCACTTCAAATCTGGCGGTATGGGCATCACGCTTAATGTATTTATGTGTCGCTTGGTCAATCGTCCAATTAACATTAGGTGGAAATTTTTCATCTACGAAAACTTCAACAGCCTGGCTCTTTCTATTTCGAAGCTCAATTTTATGCTTTTCTCGCCTCATTCGCCTATTTACTTCTTGCTCGAGCATAGTATATTCGGCTGCAATATCAAATGCGTTGCCGATATAGAGCGACAACTTTTCGCCTTTTGCTGTATGGTCAATCCTGTCTTCTCCTATAAACTCCAGGCTCTCATCGGCCGGGTCTTTCTTGAATAGGCGCAGCTTGCCCTTGGCAAGTGCAACGCCCAGATTATTTTCCTCTGTGTTTTCAAATTCGATTTTTATCTGAACCTTATCTCTTTGCCGGCTTCGGTCATAAATATACAGCTTCTTTACAGCCACGCCCGAAGCAGGGTCGATAAACTCAATTCGCTTGGCTTGATTATTATTTATAGTGGTTGTCCGGCCGAGTGTATAAAGATGATATTCAGCAAAGGCTTTTTCCTCAAAGCCGGCCATTGGAGCTTCCATAGCAACTGCGCGCAGCTTCTCACGATACACTGGAACACCCTTTCGTGCTCGTCTGACGTCACCTGCGATAAGCTTTATAGCCGCATCTTTGTATGTTGTACCGCTTTTATTATCAATCGTCACCCAGCCGGTAACATCAACCTGCGTTCCATCAGAATTTAATACAACCAAATAATCAACGTCCCAGCCTACCCTCTCTGTGATATATGAAGCCTGGCAAAGATGGCTGCAATCTTGCTTTGCCTCGGCTAGCCAGAGAAGAGTAGGTTTGACAGCCAAATCATCAGGCACTTCTTTCAGTAAGATGTTTTCTATGCTTTCCTGCTTTAATATCTCGATGTTATTTGTTCCACTTTTCAATATTAAGTCTCTGCCGTCTGCAGCTAAAAGTTGACCGGTAATCTCTCTGCTTATATCGGCTCCGCTGCCTTTGATGGTGACCGTAATATCCTTGTCTATGTAGCGGGAAAGAAGACTCGCCAGGCCGGCAAGGTCATATTCATAGCCTTGCTCAAGGATAGATACCGCCTCCGGCGCCCCAATAGGACGGAAATTTACGCTCGTCAGGTCAATGGCATCAGCAACATCAGCGAATTTTATCGTATTGCAGCCCTTTTTAAACTGAACCTGGCGGGCATCTCTTACCACTGCAAAGTTGTCATCATAAATTGTAAGCCCAACACCCGGCTGAGATATTTCCGCCGGGCCCGCAAAACCAGCAGAAAAGGCTACTGACAAGACTATCACCGAAATAATTATTTGTCTGTTCATTCTATTTGTCCTTAAATCCTGATATTTGTTATTTTAACAGAATATTGTCGCCCGGCTTTCGACATACGTAAAGCCAAATTTGCCAAAAATGCTTGTTTTAGTGGAAAAGTAGCCGGTGATAGATTATAAAAAGCAAAAATTCATTGTTCGTAGCCCATTAAACGAAATATACAACTATTGGTTATTTCTAAGGTCTTTTTCAATAATCAATTATCAATAATCAATTAGTAGGGAGTTCGAATATGAGGGTCTTGGCATTATCAAAATTGTTAGCGGCAGGTGATTGGTGGGCAAACACCATCAATTACGAAATTGTTAAAGGCAATCCTATATGGCGTTTTGTCCTTGTGCTGCTGGTAATTATTGTGGTCTTGGCAGCAGGACGAGTTATCCAGTTTGCAATAAACAGTTATGCTTCGAAGAGGGAAAGAAAAGGCGGCGTTACCATTTTAACACTGTTTCTCAAGTGTTCAAGTAAACCTGTGTATGTAGGTTTTTTCGCTCTCGGATTGTACCTGTGCAAGCTTTGTCTCGTATTCGAAGATACTACAATCACCCCGGTTCTAGAAGGCATCAGCAGTACTATCGGTCAAGGCTGGACGCAGGTATCAAAAGCTGTAGCGGCTGTAGCCGTTGCGTATGCCATTTTTAAGTTAGTCGATATTGTGGAATACTACCTTTTACGCTGGACCGGCAAAACCGAAACAAAACTGGATGATATGCTCGTACCCGTAGTTCGTAAGTCACTTCGTGTGACCATAGCAATTATTACTGCAATTTATGTGGTGGATAATGTACTTAACCAGGACATTAAATCAATCTTACTTGGTGCCGGAGTGGGCGGTATCGCAGTTGCGCTGGCGGCAAAAGATACGATAGCCAATTTCTTCGGCTCGATTACAATTTTTGCCGACAGGCCTTTTCAAATTGATGAGCTTGTAAAAGTAGGTGACCATTTTGGCCCTGTTGAACAGGTCGGTTTCAGAAGTACACAAATCCGTACCCTGCAGGGTCATCTTGTCACCGTGCCAAACAGTATGATTGTAAATTCAATTGTGGAAAATATAGGCAGACGTCGCTTTATCCGCAGAACATCCAACATTACCATAACCTATGATTCAGGATATGCAAAAGCAAGCAAAGCGGTCGAGGTTATAAAAAAGATTTTGGCGAATGTGCCGCAGGTAAATACCGACCCAGAGCACCCGCCGAGGGTGTATTTCAGTGATTTCAATGACTGGTCTCTGAATATTTATATGAGCTACTGGGTAAAACCGCCGGACTATTGGCTGTATTATGAAGTCAATGAGCGGGTCAATTTTGAAATTATGAAGCGATTCGAAGCGGAAAAGATAGAATTTGCCTTCCCGAGCCAGACGCTTTATCTAAAGAAAGACTGATTCGTCGTGCGTATTGCGCTAAATATACGCAGTACACGATACGCAATACCATATATGCAATTTTAGCCGTTTATTTTTTGGAAGCCTCTGCTTCTGCCTTGGTAATAACCGGCTTGGGCCTGTTAAACTCGGTTACTTCATATGCCTGCATCTCGCTTTCCAACATAACCGACCGTTCAATAATCCTCGGAGTTATGAAAACAATAATCTCGCTATTGGTAGTATCTTCACCTTCGAATCGGAAGAGTGCACCCAGAATAGGCAGGTCACCGAGCAATGGTATCTTGTTAGTCTGCTGGGTAACGTCCTTTTTTCGCAAGCCGCCCAGGACTACCGTCTGGCCGTCTTTCACCAATGCTATTGTGTTAATTTTGCGAGTATCAACGGTGGGGGGCGAGCCTGTGCCCACAACAACGCCAAATTCCGGCTTGATGTGCAATCTTAGCATACCATCCCTTGTAACATGCGGTGTGACCTCAAGTTTAACGCCGACTTCTTTAAATAGAACTGTTTCTGTGGCGGTGTTGCCTGTCGTGCTCGTCTCGGTGTAGGGGATTTCACGTATGATATCAAAAAGGGCCATTTCGTTGTCAAGTACCAATATCCTCGGATTCGCAAGAAGCTTGGCATTGACGGTTTCCTGCTGAGCTTTCAATGCCATGTCTATATCGATAGAGGAATTGAGAAAGCCAAAACGCAGAAGCCCCGAACTACTACTGCCAGTTTCACTTGTCGAATTGCTAAAGTGGCCCGTGACGTGGGCGTCCCTTGTTCCGGTTATAGCGTTGGTTGTAGCACCGCTAATAGTTCCTACCCCTGTTCCTGCTGTACCATAAGTGGTATTTCGACCTGCCTGCCATTCGACGCCGAGGTCGAGCGTGTCCTGGGTGGTTATGTCATAGATTCTTACCTCGACCAGGACCTGCAGCGTGGGGCGGTCAACTTCATCGATGAAAGTATCTATGGCTTTGATATTATCTTCGGTGTCGGAAATAATTATATGGCTGGTACCCGGGCTGCAGGAAATGGAACCTCGTTGAGAGATAAAGTTTTTCAGGGCCTTTTCGACTTCTTTAACATCTGCGTAAGTGATATGATAAACTTTGCTCTCAAGCCTTTCAGCCTTTTCAGTGATTTCCCCTATAGAGGCAATCCTTATCATGTTCTTGGTCGCAACATAGCTGTACCCGTGAGAGGCAAGGATGTTGTTCAAAGCCTCTTCCAATGGCACATTCGTCAGCGTGGCGGTTACGTTTCCCGTTACGGTCGGGCTTTTAACGATATCAACGTCAGCCTGTTCAGCCATAATCCTCAGTACGTCGTCGATAGGAGTGTTTCTAAAGTCGATGCTTATTTTCTTGAGCATTCGCTGTTCGAGTGTTGTAAGGACTTCCTTTGGCCCTTCTTGCTCGTAGGCAATCTGCTGCTGTTGTTCATCGACAATCTGTTCCTCTTGCTCGTAGGTAATCTGTTGCTCGTCGACAATCTGCTGCTGTTGTTCGTCGGCAATCTGGGCACCGGCAGTGGCCCAACCGAATACGACAATTGCAAAAACCACCAAGAATTTTAGTCTCGTGTACTTATTAACGCTTTTCATAATATTCCCTTTCCTAAATCTATTTCAAACCAAAAAGGTCTTTGTTTATACGTGGTAGTTTTACCTCTCAACTTTTTGTGTCCACGTTTTGCCATTCATCTCGAATTCCACACTGTTTTTATTTATCTTTACGACAGTAGCACCCGCTATTTCGTCCCCTTCGTGTACTATTTCATTGCTGACTACGGCTGAAGGATTATCCTCGCTATATACGATACCCCTTACCACAACCAGCCCCCTTGTTATTGATGCAGCATCTACGGCATTAAACTGCATGGGGTCTCTTAGTGATTCCGGATAAAGCTCCGGGATTTGCCACTGTTGTCTTTTATCAACTGCGGCGGTTGCGTTTGACAACCCGTTCAACTCAGGCTTGGCAACTCCTCGTGAGGGCGAGCGCAAAATCTTGCTGAAAACAAAAATCATGACAATAAACAGAACCGGAATCACCACCGCCATCATCTTCTGCTTTTTAACATCAACACCCGGTTTCGGAGTAAAGAGCTTATTGCTGATTTTCTCCCACATCTCCATCAGCTGATTGAGGCCGGCATCTTTGACAGCCATCTCAATTTTGGGCTGCTTTGGCGCAGCGGGCTTTGGCTTTGGCTGGGGCTGCGAAGGCTTTTCGGGCTGTTTCGGCTCACTTGGTTTGGAAGTCAAGTGACTCGGCGCAACCGGCTTCGGAGGTGCAGGAACAGGATTTTCCGATGTAGGCTCGTTGACCGGAGGCTGCTGCCCGCCGCCCGTCGGAATCGGTACGCCGTCAAAAATTGACGAGACCTGCTTGTGCAATCCACCCCTGCGTTTAGCCATTGTTCGTCTCCTCAGTTGAAGGCATATCATTGTTCATTTCCACTGCCGGAGGATTATCATCGTTTGTCTGCTCAGCCATGGGCTCATCGCCGCTTGCTTGGTCAGCCAATGGTTCATCATTATTTTCGTGCTCTCCCGAAGACTGCTCAGGGCTCACTTCAACAGCCATAGGGCTGTCATCTCCCCCAGGCTCAGCCATGGGCTCATCACCGCTTGCTTGGTCAGCCAATGGTTCATCAATGTTTTCGTGCTCTCCCGAAGGCTGTTCGGGGCTCACTTCAACAGCTATAGGTCTGTCATCGTCCCCAGGCTCACCCATAGGCTCATCACCGCTTGTTTGGGCAGTCAAAGACTCGTTATTGTTTTCGTGCTCGCCCGAAGACTGCTCGGGGCTCACCTCAACAGCCATAGGTCTGTTATCGCCATCAGGTTCACCCATAGAATTGTCGCTGTTTGTTTCCACAGCCAATAATTCCTCGTTGATTGTTTCTTCGTCTGGTGGCTTTTCGTTGCTTATTTCATCAACCAAAGCTTTTGCACTATTTATTTTCTCCTCCGAAACTTCATCGTTGTTCATCTCCAAAGCCATAGGCCTGTCATGCATTATTTCCTCAGCCAGGGCCAGATGCTCGGCAGCACCTTTGCTTTCTGGAGCATAAGTTAAAACAGACTCGCCCGCACTTGGAGCCTCAAGTAATCTGACCGTTCTGTGGATAACCGTTTTAAATACCAGGTCGCCGAAGTATTCTCGCATCTGCCGCTGAATCTGTTTGCCGAAAACCGTTCTGTTCTCGACGAAGGTCAGCAGCAGGCCCAGGATTTTCACATAACACGGATGAAAGTGTACTCTGATAATATTTGCAGTGCACCTGCACAGGTACGATAACATCAGTACTGGCAACGAGTGCGTTTAAGGTAAGCAGGCCGACCGATGGCGGGCAGTCAATAACTACCATGTCGTAATCATTGTTCACCATCCGGAGCTGCTCACCCAGCACCAGCTCTTTTCCAAGAACTTCGGCAAGTTCAATTTCAGCGCCGGAAAGCAAAATGTTGCTCGGTGCAAGGTCAAGCTTTTCGATATTTGTTCCCAATACGACCCTTGAGATCGAAATCTGAGGATTAGTCAGGGCGTGGTATATGGTTTTATCGAGCGTTTCGGGGTCATAGCCGAATCCGAGCGTAGAGTGGCCCTGTGGGTCAAGGTCTATCAGCAGTGTCCTCAGTCCTTTCTGAGCAAAGGCAGCAGCAAGGTTGACTGTGGTCGTCGTCTTGCCACATCCACCTTTTTGATTTGTTATCGCTATTGTTCGCATTTTCAAACCACTAACCGAAGACCTGAAAGTTATCGGACTGTTAAATTCCTTTGCGACATTTGGCTGGCACCTATTTCGGCTGCCAGAGTCTCATATTCATTAACACTTTCAGTTTGCAGCTCGTAAGTCGAGGCAAACTGCTTCTTTCCATTGATTATCTCTTCAGCTAGGCTCATGTATTCAAAAGCACCTTTGCACTCGGGAGCGTAACTGAAGATAGATTTACTTGCGCTCGGTGCCTCGGCAAGTCTTACAGTCCTGCTGATTACCGTATCAAATACGAGCTCGCTGAAAAATTCTCTCATTTGCCTTTGTATTTGTCTGCTGAGGATTGTTCTGCTTTCCACAAAAGCAAGCAGAATACCAAGAATATTAAGATTGTAATTAAATCGCTGCCTGACCACATCGATTGTCTCCATCAGTTGTCGCAGCCCTTCGATAGCGTAATATTGAACCTCTACAGGTATTATCACCTCGTCGCTTGCCACCAGTGCATTCAGCGTTAACAAACTAAGTGAAGGGGAGCAGTCGATAACACATATGTCATAACAGTCGTTCAGGCTGCTTAGTTGCTGGCTGAGTATGTACTCTCTGCTGTACATCGTTGCCAATTCAAGTTCGACTCCGGAAAGCAGGATGTTGCTCGGCGCCAGTTCCAGGTTTTTCTCGTTACTGCTTATAATCACCCTCGGCATCGGTACTCTGGCATTGGTAAGCGCATGATAAACGGTTTTATCAAGCATTCCAGGGTCACAGCCAAGAGCCAGCGTCGCGTGTCCCTGCGGGTCAAGGTCTATTATCAGGACCTCCCTGCCCAGCATGGCAAAAGCGGTGGCAAGATTGACTGCCGTGGTCGTCTTGCCGCAGCCGCCTTTTTGATTTGCTATCGCTATTGTTCTCATCTTTTAGATATCAAACCTTTCTGCTGGTTTAACTGTCCTGACGCTTCTTAACAAAAACCGATAGACTCATGTTTACCTTGTGCCCTTCCTCGTTCTGGGTGGATTGGCTGATCGTGAATTTGTCCACGAAAACAACCGGCTGGTGCCTTTCCAAAGCATTAAGAAAAGTGGCAAACTGGTTAAAATTACCGGTGGTGAACCTGATTTCGATGTCGTCTTCGCTGAGGTGCTCACAGTCAGGCAACTTTGAATCGCTGCGGTCTTCCTTTGTTTTTATGCTGAAGGACCCCACTTTCTTCTCATTTGCAATCTGGCTTATGTCAAACGTCAGGTTGGCCGAATCCTCAAAGTCAATAACGAAATTCCGCAGCTGGTCCTGCAATTCTTCGATTTCCTTACTTAACTCGATTTTCGCCTCCTTTTGAGACAGTCTGAAGGCAGAGTTGTATAATTGCTCTTTTTCTGCCAGTTGCTTTTCAAGACCCCTTTTGAGACTTTTCTGCGGCGACAACATTACCATGTGCAGAATAAAAAGCGGCACGAAGCAACCTGCCCATATTAAAGCCACCTTTATAAGATACTTTTGATAAATCGACTTCATAAACACACCTTATAATTCCGGTTTAAAAACACAATCCATGTCGTAGGAAACGACTGCTTGCCCGTTGAGCAAGTTGGCTTTCTGTGAGACCCTGATGTCTTCAATTCTCTGCCCAAGGGCCTCTGACTGTAGTAGACGGTCTCGAAAAGCCTTTACCGCCATGTCACAGTTCACCGTCGGTTTGCCGCTTAAACTCATCTGTAACGTCCTTACGGGAACACTGGCATCTATCATCTTCGTCGGGTCGTCTTTCTTGGGAACCTTTTTCTTTACAGATATCTGCTTTACATCAATTTTGGTCAGAATCATCGAATCGGGCATATTCTTTACCACCGTTACCAAAACAGGTGACCATTGCGCATGTCTGTCGATGGAGGATGAAACTTCCGACAAACAGCTGTTGATGGCCTTCTTTTCTTTTTCGAATGACGCCTTGAGTTCCAAAGCAGGTGACAGAGTTGAAATTTTTTGCTCGTAATTGGCTATTTCCTGCTTCTGTACGGATATGATGATTTTGTTGCTCAGATAGAAGCCGAACATTGTCACTGCGACAATAATAGGCATCGTAAAGGTCACCACAGCAATAATTATTGCTTCGGGCCCTTTCTTAATCGGAACACACTGTCCTTTTAACAAGTCTATTGTGAACATATCAGACTGACCTCATAGCAAAACCGGCTGCAACCGCCAGTGCATGACCATTTTTCTGTATAATATCCCGGCATTCCTGACCCGCATCACAGCGCATTTTGTCAAGCGGATTCCATAGAACAACTTTGGGGCTGAGTTGTTCATCCAACAGTTCAACGAAACCCTTAACAGGTGCAAAGCCGCCACACAAAAAGATTTCTTTAACAATGTCCGACTTTTCCTGTGTGCTGTAATATCTCAACGTCTCGTTGACATCAACCACCAACTGATGACAGGCCTGTGCCAGACTTGCACTAATATTCAAGTCAGTATCCGCTGAACCTTCACCGGGCAGAGCTGCTCTGACGGCTTCTACGGAAACGTTATTTTTGTCGGCGAGTTTCTTGACTATGTCGTTGCCTGCATAAGCGATGTCGCGAATAAACGGCAGTGAACTGTCACCAATGATTGCCAGGGTCGTAAAAGAATTTCCGACGTTCAGAACGGCTTTGGTTCGGCGTGTCTCGGATTTTTCACATCCTTCAAGGCAGTTTAAAAGGGCCAAACCTTCAACATCCATCAAGACATTGTTAAGAGAAGCGCTGCCAATAAAGCGTTTTTTTCTTTCAACAAGTGAATTCGTAGCTGCTACCAGAATGCCGCAAGTACTGTCTTTGCCGTTGGGGGTCAGTTGATAATCGACAATGCTGTCGTCTACGTTGAATGGGCAAACCTGGGCGGCCTCGAGCATGATGGCACTTTCAATTTCTTCAGGCATCAGTGAAGGGAACTTAAAGTCACGTACCACGACTTCGGGACCGTAGACGCCGGAGACAGCAAGTTTTGTCTTGATACCGGCGGATTTAAGACAACGGTTAATTGCTCTGATGGTGTTGGCTTCTTCGTTGTATTCACCGTCTTCGGTGCCGGCGTTGATTGGAGCTATGCCGGCGGCGATAACTTTGTATCCCTGGTCGTCCTTCTTGAGCTGGACTGCCTTGACTATGGATGAACCAACATCAAGGCCCAGGATTTCGTACTGGTTAAAATTAGCCAGCTTTTTCCAGTTGAGGTCTATGAACTCTTTAACCAGCGCCTTGAGTTTTTTAACCAGCGTCTTGATTTGCTCAGTACTTTTTTTCAGTTTTTCAGTCATTTTCTCACAATACCGCTGTAATCTAACTTTATACTTACCCTTACCATCGGAATAAAAAAGGGGGTATTTTACATATAAAGTTCAAGTCTTTTGCTGATAGTCGGCGGTTTCCGGACATAGGCGGACAGATGGCTTCATTTGTAACCCGCCGGTCCTATAAATACGAGGGTGTGTATGCACGGATTGGGATTTCTAAGGTTCAATGAGACCCGAATTTAGCAAAAAAAAGTTGAAATTTCAAAAAATTAACAGTGCAATTCGGGTGTAAAGAGACCGCGGGAAAAGTTATCGGTCTTAGGGTTGGGCAATGCTTCAAAACAGGCAGGGGGATGTTTTTTGAGTGTTATTTTGTGCTCGGAAACTGATATTTTTGCCACAGGCGTGGGGAGTTTACCTTATTCCTCACTCCAATCTTCAATTGTAAAATATACACCCCAGTCAGTTATGTTTACATCTCGTAATGATGCGTCATAGTTGAATGTCGCGGAATTGTGCTGCACAAAACTGTCAGCGACAACAGCACCATATAAATTGGCCGAATTATCCATTTCGACATTCGCATTTGGGGCATAAATAGTCCCATAAAGATCAGAAGCGTTTTTTAGCGAGATGCTTTCGCAAGTATCAAGTCCATATAGCTGAAAGCTTGAGGCATCTGCCGACAGATTGTTAATAGTACCGCTGTTTTTGACTTCGACTTCTCCCCCAAGATATAGAATCAAATATGCATCAGGATTCGTAGTTGCGTCAACTACCTGTATCTCGGCGGAGTTTTTAAGAGTTATATCTCCAATAATATAAAGCGATACCGGCCCATCTATCGTAATTGTCTTGTTGTTGCCGAGATTGATACTGTCATATTTGGCGGAGTCTGTTATGGTGGTTATGGGGGTATCGTTGGTTATAGTCCCTTCGGATGGCAGCATCAGCAATTCCTCCGGCACCGCTACCGATGGCAACTCATAGAACTCAGTCATAGAATATGTATCTCCTATAATGGTGGCCCATGTGGCGTCGATAACAACGTCCGGGTCCCCGCCAAAGCCTACAATAACGTCTCCATTTACGGTCACACCATTAGCCAGTTGAATGGCACCGGCATCCGTGCTGTTGGTTCCAATCTGTAAGCTCCTTTCGCCAACTTCGTAATTGTACCAGTTAACCAGTGCTGAACTATTCATGATTATGCCTTCATCGGCGAAAATCGCCGAATCAAACGGCCCTTTCAATCTCAATCTCGCTGTTATCCTTCGTATAGAATTGCCGGACATACCAACCGCATCTACAAAATAGCCGTTGTCAATATCACCTGTTACCGTATAACTGTAGATAGCTTCACTGTTGGGTAAACTTTCGTTTGTCGCCCATGGCAGGAGAGTGTCATCCCAGGGCGCAGTTTTGAGCTTTTCGTTCATTTCAAAGGCCGCTTTTGCCAGGGCGGCATCCACGGCGCAGCGGGCCTGGATTCCCGAAGTCATGCGTACAGATGTTAGGCGACTCTGTAAGCCGAGACTCAGCAGACCCCCGCCAATCGCAAGCATTAACACCATCGCAATCATTACCAGAACTATCGCAGAACCGCTTCTTTCCGAACTCAATAGCTTAATAAGATTAACCCTATGCACCATTTTAAAGGTGTCCCTTACAAAATCACACGGCATAGAATAAAAACAGTAACTAAAACTAAAAAACTACAGTTGTTTAGTTCTCGGACCACTGTTTGACCACAAACCGCACAAGCTCGTCATTTGGATGGGGGTTTCTCAGCATCTCATCGTAATAAACGTCAGCCTCCACCTGCTGGATAAAACTCTTGGCTACAATGGCTCCGTACACATCAACGCTGTTGAATATCTTTACATCTGCGTTTGGCGCATAAATCCCCCCATAGAAGTTCGAGGCTTTGTTAAACTCTATTTCGGTGCACTGGTCAAGACCGTATATTATAAGCCTTTCCGGTTTTGCATTTATATTGTTGATATAAGAGTCGACGTTACAGGAAATGTCCCCTTTTACGTACAGAACCAAAAAGGTCCCGGGTTTGCTCGACACGCTAATTTGAGAAGAACCTGTAAGGGTAATCGGACCCTGAACATAAAGTGTAACATCATTCTCAATTGTAACTTCTTCCCCCGTGCTAAGAACAATTCCCTCACATCTTGCATCACTGGATATTGTTTTGTCGGTTTTTATTTCCCCCATAGAGGGCAGCTCTATAAGGTATTTCGGTATCGTTACAGAGGGCAGTTGGTGTGCCTCTGTCAAGGCAGACGTTTGGCCTGTGATGGTCGCCTCCCACTTTGAATTGATAACATGCTCAGGGTCTCCGCCGACGCCGACAACTACATCACCGTCTATTGTCACCCCGGTTCTTGCCTCAATAGTAGCCTCACCGGTGCTGTTGGTGCCGACCATAAGAATCACATCGATGGGAAGATTAAAGGCCCCTTCTACTGAGGTCCCTGGTTTTAATATTATGCCGTTTTGTGCGAAAAGTGCATACTTATCAAATGGGCCTTCGAGGTCCAATACACATCTAACTTCTTTCATGGCCTCGCCGGATTTTCCAACGGATTCAATAAAATAATCGGAGCCGTCGTTTCCGACTTCATAGCTGTAAGTCGCGTCACAGTTAGTCAATGTCTGGTCCGTGGCGGATGGCAGACTACTATCATTCCAGGGCTTGACTTCCAATTGCTGGTTTAATTCAAATAAAGCTTGTACAAGGCCTGCATCGGCGGCGCAGCGGGCCGCAATTTCTGATGAACTTTTTACAGCAAAAACACGGCTTCGAAGACCAAGAGCGAACAATCCTATCCCAATTAAAAACAATAATACAACCGCGAGCAACACCAAAGGCATCGCTGAACCGCTTCTTTTCGAACTCAATAGCTTCATAAAATTAACTCTATGCACCATTTTCAAAGCATCCTTTACAAATCCACTCAACAAAAAGCAAAAACAATGACTGAAACTATAAAGACTACAATTGTTTAGTTCTCGGACCACTGGTCGAGCACAAATCTAACTCCAGCATCATTTACGCTGATGTCCTTGAGCGCCTCGTCATAATAGAAATTACCTCCCTGCTTTATCTCGAAATCATTGCCTGTAAATGAGCCGTAAACATCTCCCATCGCCATAACCACTATATCGGCATTTGGAGCATAAACTGCACCTGAAAAATCGCTTTGGGACTACTATTTTCTGGCTTGGGCTTACTTTCCTTGTTATTCCTCTTCCCAGTTCTCCACTACAAAGCGGACCCCCCAGTCGGTTATATCCACGTCTCTGAGCGATGCGTCATAATTAAGGTTGGCTGAATTGTTCTGAACAAAACTTCCCGCAATTATAGCGCCATACACATTGGTGGAATTATCTATAACCACATCTGCCGTCGGAGCGTAAATTGTCCCGTAAAAATCAACACTGTTGCTCAGAGTGACATTCTCACAACTGTCAAGGCAGTATATCTTAAGTTTCTTGGCATCGGCGGTTAGATTGTTTACCAACCCGCTGTTCACCACTTGAATATCTCCGCCTAAATACACGGTAAGGTAGGCATCGGGATTCGAGCCTACATCGACTATCTGCAGCTCACCTGAATTATCGACCGTCATGTTTCCGATAACATAAAGTGAGACCGGCCCGTCTATCGTAACTACTCTGTTGTTGGTAAGACTGATTTCATCGTACTTCGCCGAGCCGACTATGGTCGTATGGTCGTTTAGAATACCGCCGGAGGGCAGAAGCTCCAGGGACTCCGGCACTTCAACCATGGGTATCTCATACATCTCGGTTAAAGAATAAGTATCACCTGTGATGGTACCCAATAGGTCGTCGATAACAACATCCGGGTCTCCACCGGCTCCGACCACCACATCGCCGTTGATTATTGCCGAAACATTAAGCACAACATTCCCTGCATCGGTGCTGTTGGTCCCAACCTGCAGGAGCTTTTCATCCAGTGAATAATTAAACCAGTCTATAGATGCCGAGTTTTCCAATATTATACCGTCATCCGAGAAAATCGCCATCCCAAACGGCCCTTCTAATCTCAATTTTGCTTTTATTCTTCGTGTAGAATTGCCGGACATACCAACCGCATCTACAAAATAACCGCTGGCAGTATCACCTGTTACCGTATAACTGTAAGTAGCTTCACTGTTGGGTAAACTTTCATTTATTGCCTCTGGCAGGAGAGTGTCATCCCATGGTTTAATCTTCAGTTTCTCGTTCATCTCAAACAGGGCCTTTTGAAGCCCCGAATCGGCTGCCGTCCGCGCGGCAATACCTAACGTTGTATTTACCGAGAGTATACGGCTGCGCAGACCCAGACTCAATAATCCGACGCCGGCCAGGGACAATATTATTATCGTAAGCAGTATCAGCGGCGTTGCGTACCCGGGTCTTTTGGTTGTTAACGCTTTCATTTAACCCGCTCCTTTCTCTGCTATGATAAACTCACGCCTATATTCTGCACGATAGATGCCATAAAACCCCGCATCCACCATGTAAACAGGCTAATTGCCTGTTCAGACTGCCTGTTAATCTCGTGTCTGTTTTATTCGCTCCACTTGTCAACTACAAAATTGACAAATTCGTCATGTACACTTCCATATTTCAAACGGCCGTCATAATAAAAATCAGCAGCTACGTTCTGATTAAAGTCCTTGACTATGACCGAGCCGTATATCTTGACAGAATTCGATATCTGTAAATTTACACTGGGAGCTAATGGCGGTCTCCGGGTCCCCGCCTGCGCCCACGGCCACATCACCGTTTATCGTTACACCCACTCTTGAGATAATCGACTCTGCTGTCGTGCTGTTGGTGCCCATTTTGAGACTTTCATCACCCACACTGTTATTGTACTGGTCCACGGTAGTTCCCATTTTCAACTCTATATCGCCATTAGTAAAAATGGCATAATCAAACAGCCCCTTCAAACGCAAAGTGACGTTTATCTCTTTTTGCATCTGACCTGATGTCCCTACAGACCTGATAACATAACTTCCATTACCCGGGTCATTCTCCAACGCATAGCTGTACGTCGCCGATGAACCGGGAAGCGATTGATTCTCCACCCCGGGCAGTGAGTTTGTGTCCCAGCCTGCAATTTTTAGCTCTCTTGCCATCTTCAAGGCCTCATTAAACTCATAAATACCCTTTGCCAGTCCTGCATCAGCGGCACTCCGGGCCGCAATCTCCGAAGTTTTTCGTACTGAGGTAATACGACTTTGCGTTCCAATGCTCAGCAGCCCCAGTCCCATCAAAAATAAAAACAAAACAGCAATTAACACCAGGGCCATCACAGACCCCGTCCTCTTTTTCCGCGCCTTATTCATTTTATTTCCCTCCGCTTTTTTAAAAAGCTTCTTTATTGTTCCTAACAGGATTAAATTTGGTCAACTATAAATCGTCCCTTTCAGTTTAGTTTCTTAGTTGGATGTTTTACTCACTCCACTTATCCACCGTAAACCTCACAAGCTCATCATTTATACTTCCGTTTTTTAATGATGCGTCATAATGAAAGTCCGAGTCGACCTGTTGGGTGAGACGCTCGACTATGACCGAGCCGTATATTACGACCTTATTGAGCATGTTAAAATTCACAGAGGGTGCATAAACCGCTCCATAAAGAACACTGTCCGTCTGAAAGGTGAAACCGGGGCA
>Ga0307380_10005567_pt1 | contig 16681 bp, 16 predicted proteins | sample UN3MG_FD_202239 | JGI IMG/M metagenome (GOLD analysis project Ga0307380, IMG submission 202239) | Soil microbial communities from Risofladan, Vaasa, Finland - UN-3 | ecosystem: Environmental > Terrestrial > Soil > Coastal area > Acid sulfate soil | place: Finland: Risofladan, Vaasa | collected...
GCGACCGTGGTCGCCGCGGGCATGGCCGAGCCGTCGAAGCGGGTCGCGAACGCGCACGCGGTGTTCTGCCGAATCGCGTCGGTCGACGTTCCGCTCGACTTCGTGGCGCGCAGGGTTCACTCGGGCCGAACCTTCGCCACGCTCTCGATCGAGGCACGCCAGGGCGACCGGGTGTGCGCCGCGGCCCTGGTGCTCCTCGACAACGCCGCCGATGACATGATCACGTCGTCTCTCAGGCCCCCGGAGATCGGGGGGCCTGACGACGCCACGCCGATCGACATGGGGATCACGGGTCGCGATCTGCGGATCGTCGACGACACCTACTCGCCGGATCCCGAGCTGATCGGATCACCCGAGATCCACGCCTGGATGCGCTACGACCGCGTCGGCGACCGGGCGGACCTCCATCGAGGCCTCATCGCTCAGCTGAGTGGCCACTTCCACGTGGCGGCGGCGATGCGACCCCATGCCGGCGTCGGCGAAGCCCAAGCCCACCGCACCCTCTCGACGGGCAACCTGGCCATCACCATCACCTTCCACCGCGACGCGAGCCCGGGTGAGTGGCTCCTGTTCACCAACCGGAACACGAACGCCGGTCGCGGCCTCACCTTCGGGACCAGCGAGGTCTTCACCCAGCTCGGCACCCACGTGGCCAGCTTCTCGGTCCAGGCGATGGTGCGGGCCTTCGAACCGCATGCCCGTGACTCCGGCCGCGACGAGGCAACCACGATGTGACCGAGGTCAGGTGTCGTTGCCGCCCACGGCACACGTCACCAGCGCGACCGGTTGACCACCCGAGAGGGCGAATTGCGATGACCGCAGGAGCTGTGCGGGGCGGGCTGTCGCGAACGCGTCCGCGTGTTCGCGATGTGCACGGGAAGCAGGAGAGCCGGCGCGCCCGGAATTCGGCCCGTGCCACGAGGGCCCGTGCCCCTCACCCGATGACGTCGGGCATCCAGTTGCCGTGGAACCCGAAGGGGACCCTGCGGGGGAGGTCGATGCGGGCAACCGGGCCGGCCTCGATGTCTCGGGCGTCGAGGATGACGAACTCGGACTGGTCGGTTGTCAGGTCGGTGCTGAAGTTGAGGAGCCAGCCGTCGTCTTCGGCGCTACCGTCGGGGTCAGCCGCGAACACGGCTTCGCCCGACGATGCGTGCTCGCCGTAGTGATGGGTCGTGGTCGACCCTGTCGTGAGGTCGTACTTCACGACCCGGTCGAAGTTCGCGATCTCGGGACCGAAGGCGCCTTCGGCGACGTAGCCGAACCGGTTCGGTCGTCCGACCACCGAGTCGGCCGTGCGCGGGAAGTCGACCGTTCGGTCGTCGAGTTGCTCGACGGTGGCCGAACCACCGTCGATCCGCCAGCGATGCAGGCTGGGCGGGCACGGTTCGGTGAGGGGCTCGTCGCCGAAGTTGGCCATCAGCCGCGAAGAACGGCAACCGTCGACGACGATGGCTCCGTCCTCCTCCCAGGCGTTCACGAAGTGGAAGACGTAGCACGGCTCGATCTCGGCCCACCGCACATCGCCCTTCTCGCCGTCGAGGGGCAGGACACCGATGCGGGCGCCCTGCTCGGGCTGCCAGGTGATCGCGGGCTCGCCGGTGATGGCCGCGTCGAGATCGAAGACGGCGGGCAGGTCGAAGAAGATCGCGTAGTTCTCCGTGATCACGAAGTCGTGCATCATCACGGGCTTCGGGATGTCGATCTCGACGCTCCGGGTGAGCACGCCGTGCGCGTCGACCATGCTGTAGCGCAGGTAGGGCGGAAAGGGGCTGTAGCCGAACAGGTGCATCTCGCCGGTGTCGGGGTCGACCCGGGGGTGTGCGGTCATCGGCCCCTCGAGCTTGCCGTCGAAGTCGATCTCGCCGATCGTCGAGAGGTCGGGCGCGAGCTGCGTCGGCTTCGCACCCTCCATCAACGCCAGGATCTGACCGGCGTGGCTGATGACATTGGTGTTGGCCGTGTTCTTCATGACTCCGACCGTGTCGATGATCTCCTGGTCGGGCATCACGAACTCCATGAGCCCACCGAAGATCGCGTGGCCCGCCTTGCGCTCGGCCACCAAACCTTTCGACTCGACCCAGCGGTTGCGATAGCGCGCGCGGCCGTTCTCGAAGGTCATGGCGTGGATCATCCCGTCGCCGTCGAAGATGTGGAACCTGCCGAGCGGCGGAAAAGCCGGGTTCCCGCCGTTTCGGAGGTACGAGCCATGAAGGGCTTCAGGGATCTCCCCGTGCACCGTGAGATCGGCGACATCGAGTTCGTCACGAACCGGCTCGTACGGACCGCTCATCATCGGGTGGGCGGGGGCATCGGCCGTGTCGGTCATGGGTGATGTTCTACCCCACGCACGGCAGCGCCCCGTTCTCCTACAGTCGCCGACATGATCGAAGACGTGCTGGAGCTGGTCGACAAGCTCTGGGAGGGCGACGAGGTCATCTCGACCGAGCAGTTCCACCCGGTCAGTGGCAACTTCGGGAAGATGGTCGAGGTCGCCGACGACACCGCCTTCGTGCCCAGCCTGGCCAACATCAGTGCGTTCCGGACCGGCGGCGGACTGGTCCTGGTCGACACCGGAAACGAGGTGTTCGCCAGGTCGAACCATGCAATGGTCCGCACCTGGACCGACGAGCCGCTCGACGCCGCGGTGTTCAGCCACGGGCACATCGACCACGTCTTCGGCGTCGGCCCGTACGAGGAGGAGGCCGCAGAGAAGGGCTGGGCGCAACCGACGGTGTTCGCGCACGAGCACATGCCCGCCCGCTTCGACCGCTACCAGCTGACCAACGGGTACAACTCGGTGATCAACCAGCGGCAGTTCCAGATCCCGGGTCTCCAGTGGCCCATGGACTACCGCTACCCCGACGAGACCTATCACGACCACCACTCGATCACCGTGGGCGACGAGGTCTTCGAGCTCCACCACGACAAGGGTGAGACCGACGACCACACCTGGACCTGGATTCCGGGACGCAAGGTCGTCTGCCCCGGTGACCTGGTGATCTGGGGCTCGCCCAACGGCGGCAATCCCCAGAAGGTGCAGCGGTACCCGAAGGAATGGGCGGCGGCGCTGCGGAAGATGCAGGCGCTGCGGCCCGAGATCCTGCTGCCCGGGCACGGCTATCCGTTGCTCGGCGCGGACCGGGTCGATCAGCTGCTCGACGACACCGCCACGCTGCTCGAATCGCTGGTCGAGCAGACGCTGGCGTTGATGAACGAGGGCGCGTCGCTCGACGTCATCCTCCACACGGTGCAGGCGCCCGACGGGCTGCTCGACCGGCCCTACCTCCGTCCGGTCTACGACGAGCCCGAGTTCATCGTGCGGAACCTCTGGCGGCTGTACGGCGGCTGGTACGACGGCAATCCATCGAGGCTCAAGCCGGCGCCCGACGCCGACCTGGCCGCCGAACTCGCATCGATGGTCGGCGGGGCGTCGACCCTCGCAGCGAGAGCGATCGAGCTGTCGGCGGCAGGCGAGCACCGCCTGGCCTGCCACCTCGTCGAGTTCGCCGCAAAGGCCGCTCCCGACGACAAGTCCGTCGCCCAGACCCGCGCCGACGTCTACTCGGCTCGGCTCGCGGACGAGACCTCGACCATGTCGAAGGGCATCTTCAACTGGGCGGTCAAGGAGAGCACCGACCGGGCCAACGGCTGATTCGGCGCCCAAGCGACCGACGCGGTCATGATCACTCGGCGATGCCGACCGGCTCGTCGTCGATGATCTGGTCGAGGTACTCCGACAGGCCATAGCCGACCCGTCCGTCGTCGAGGGTCCACTCGGTCATGCCCTCGGAGATACGGGTCACCAGCATCTCGCCGGTGTTCGGATCTTCGCGCCGGTTGCGCAGCGGAATGAGGTTCATGACCGTCCCGGTGACCTTCCACTCCTGGTCGCCGGCGCCGATCGTGGCCGAGATCGTGCGGTGGTAGGTGTCGTCGCCCTCCCACTCGGTCGAGATCTCGAACTCTCGGCACAGATGGAGCTTGTCGGAGTCCCACACGAACCCGCCGCGTGAGCCCTCGCCGTCGCGACGGGCGACGCGCGAACCCATGAAGCCGAAGTCATCGCCGAAATTGGCGGTCAGCCACCGGTAGTACCAGGGCGCCTGCCAGAAGCGAGGTCCCCACGAGTGGTCGCGCAGGCCGTAGCCGTTGATCTCGAACTCGTCGTCGCCGACGCGGATCGATCCCTTTCCGGCGACCAGCTGCTCGTAGTGGGCCTTGGCGAACTCCTCGCCCGGCTTCTCGTGACTCTCGTCGGGTTCGCCGCCGAACATGTCAGACACCCGGGTGTAGGTGATCTTGATGTCGGCCTGCTCGTACGGGTTCTCGGTGAAGGCCTTCTTGGGGTCGGCCATCTGGAGCGGATCGTCGAGGATGACGAGCTTGCCGTCGTAGCTGACCTCGAGGTGTTCGAAGGGCTCGATGCACTCGAAGCGCATGCCGGCGGAGTCGAACGCATCGTTGCTGGTCACCTCGGGGCGCTTGAACATGAAGCCGACCCGGCCGTCGGGCAGGTAGACGCAGCACGTCATCTCGCCGGTGCCCTCGTTGGGGCGGTTGCCGATGCGGAAGAACCCGCCGACGTGATCGGTCGGGTCGAAGACGTTGAAGTACATGCTCTCGTTGAAGTTCGACTCGGGGCCGACCTCGTGGGTGTACTCGTCGTGGGGTTCGAGACGGACTGCCATGCGCCGGACCGTAGTTCCGTCGCCGGTTCGGTGCGCTCAAGCCGCCCGGTCAGCCAGTGCGAGGGCGGCGCGGAAGTGGTTGACGAAGTCGGGGTGTTGGCTACTGCCGTTCAGGCCGCTGGTCGAAGGCACGACGTAGACGGGGCGCCCGCCGAGGTCTTGTCGCTGCGGGCCGGCCGTCGCGTTCCGGTCGGCGGCGGCCCGCCAGCCCGCGAGTCCGACGAAGCACACGGCACCGGGCCGCAGCCGTCTGCACAGACGATCGATTCGGTTCAGGCCTTCGCCGTACTCGGGTTTGGTCAACTCGGCAGCTCGGGGCGTGGCTCGCTTCACGAGGTCGGTCATGCCGAGACCGTGATGTCGCAGCGCGTGCTCGGGGTCGCGGTCCCTCGAGGCGAGTCCCGCCTCGATCGCCGCCGGCCAGAACCGGTTGCCGGGCGTGACGAAACCGATCCCGGCATCGGCGGCGCGCAGGCTCGGGTTGAGTCCGCACACGAGCAATCGGGTGCCGGCGGCGACGGTGTCCGCGATCGATCGGACGCGTTCCGTCTCTGCCCACACACAGCTGACGTCGTGGCCGTCGATCTCCCGCGCGTGGAGCGCCGACCTGCCGCCCTCGAACCCGGCGCCGACCAGCAGGTCGTCGAGGTGGTCGGCGTCCCACGTCCAGAAGGTGCGTCCCGGGAGGTCGTCGCCGGAGACGAAGCTCAGGGGTGCTCCGTCGCGCCGTGCGATCAGCGAGAGGCTGAGCGGCGCGCCGACCGGAATCGTCCGGCGGAGCTCACGAAGGACCATGGGCAGCTCGTCATGTGGGGTGTGGACGCAGCTGTGACGCGACCACACGCCACCCATCGACTCGTCGGCGAACGGCAGGTGCTCGTGGCTCGCCTGCACGAGCGTCCCTCGTGCCCGCGCCAGCATCGCCGCGATGCGGTCGGTGCCCACGACGTCGGCGGGGTGCGCCGCCAACGCCGGTAGGTAGATGCCGGTGCCGCACCCTGCGTCGAGCACCGGACGGTCGGGGTCGGCACGGTCGAGGAACCGGGAGAGGTGGTCGGGCCACGCTGCGTGTCGGTTGGCGTCGTAGACATCAGCCAGGCGGTCGTACACCGCCTCGGTCGCCTCATCCATCCCGCACCCCGCTCCGCCGACCTCGCGCACCCGGATGAACGCCGCCCGAACCTCGTGCACCCGGTCGAGATGTCTGCCCCGGCTGCACGAGATTCCCGTTGGGTTGGCCTGACTGCACGAGGTTGGTGGTCACAGGAGATCGAGCTGTTCGGTCTCGTCGCGCAGGTCGGTGGCCGGCACCCACACCGTTCCGCCCCTCGGACCCGTTCGTCGGACCTGCACTCGGCTCACGGGCATCGAGCGCGAGGCGCCCTTGGCGTCGCGAATGGCGAGCGAACCGTCGCGCTCGACCGATTCGAGCTTGGCCTCCTTCCAGCGCTCGTCGTCCCGCCGGCGAAAGCGCACCCGCTCACCGACGCGGAGCCCGAGGGCGACGAGATCACCGGGGGTGTCGGCAGCCGCCATCGTGGTCAGCCGCTGAAGTGGCGCGCCTGGAGCTTGCGCATGCCCGCCAGCCACTTGTCGTAGTCGTGGGCCTTGAACTGGAAGTAGTCGAGCACCTCGGGGTGGGGGAGGATCAGGAACCGCTCGGCCCGCAAGCCCTCGACGACGGCCTCGGCAACATCCTCGGGCTCGATGACTCCCTGGGATCGCACCGCCTCAGCGCCGATGTCGTCGCCGTCCACCCCGGGCGGGAACAGCATGTTGGTGCGGACACCCTGCGGGCAGAGGCACGACACCTTGATCCCTTCGTGGCCATGGGTGATCGACAACCACTCGGCGAGCGCGACGGCGGCGTGCTTGGTCACCGAGTAGGGCGCTGCGCCGAGGTTGGTGAGCAGCCCTGCAGCCGAGGCCGTGTTGAGCAGATATCCCTCACCCCTGGCCCGCATCGACGGCAGCACGGCCTTGGCCGCCCATACGTGCGCCATCGTGTTGATCTCCCAGATGCGCTGCCAGTCGGCCGGATCGGCCTCGACGCCTCCGCCGGTCGCGACACCGGCGTTCGAGCAGTAGAGGTCGATCGGGCCGAAGCGTGCCTCGGCGGTCTCGACGATGGCGACGTGCTCGGTTTCGTCACCCACGTCGGCCTCGACCGCCAGGACGCGATCGCCGAGTTCGTGGGCGACGGTCCTGGCCGCTTCTCCGTCGTAGTCCACTGCCAACAGGCCACGGATGCCTTCGGCGACGAAACGCCGGCTGAGCGCCCGCCCGATGCCGTTTCCGGCACCGGTGACGACCACGACCTTGTCCTCGAGTTCCATGGTGCAGACCGTATCGCTGCAGTCGTCGGGGCCGGCTCCGCCTCGCTCCGGGGACCGCTACCCGACGCCGATGGCGGCGCGCATGGTGGCGTCGATGACGGCCTGGCGGTCGGGACCCCACGGGAGGGGCATCAGGATCGGCACGTCGACACCGGCGTCGACATAGCTCTGCATCGTGGCATGGACCTTCTGGGCGTCCCCCATGACATCGATGGCATCGACGAAGTCGTCGGTCACTGCGGCCAGCGCGCCGTCACGGTCCTTCTCAGTGTGTCGTTCGCGAACAGCGGCCACCGAGTCGCCGAAGCCGGCCCGCTCGAAGTTCCGTGCATACGAGTCGACCACTGCGTACGAGAAGAGGTCGCGGCGGGCGTAGTCGATCCCGTCGGCCCGCTCGCACACTCCCGCATGCACGTAGGCGTAGATCTCGGCGTCACCTCCCTCGCGGACCTGCTCGATCGACCAGGGCACGTGCGACGCAGGGAGGTAGTTGAGCAGCACCCCGTCGGCGAGCTCGCCGCCCAGCGTCAGCATCTTCTCGTTGAGGGCACCGAGTACCAGCTTCGGCGCACGCTCACCGAGTCGCACCCCGAGGCGGAATCGCGAGACCTCATAGAAGTCGCCCTTGAACGAGACGCTCTCGCCACTCAGGCACTCGCGCACGAGCGTGAGGTATTCGCGAACCTGCGCGAGCGGGCGGGTGGTGTATTCGACGCCGTGCCACTTCGAGGTGACGACGGGTGAGGAGATGCCGACGCCCAGGAGGACGTCACGCTCGGGATGCAGCGACTGGAGTGTGGCTGCGGCCATCGCCGCGACCATGGGCGTGCGCAGTTGCAGTGCGAGGACTCCGGTCCCGAGATCGAGCGAGGGCGCAGCAGCGCCCACTGCGCCCAGCAACGAGAACGCTTCGGGGCCGGTCGTCTCGGCTGTCCAAAACGACCGATACCCGAGTTCCTCGGCTCGGCGGGCGGTCTTCAGTGCCAGCTCGGGGCCGAGGCCCATGAGGCTGGCGAAGGTGAATCCGGCGCGGTCCATGCCCATGCGGCACGAACCTAGAGCGTTCGGGAACACTCGGACGCGGTCCGGGGTTCTCGGGTCCGTGGCTTCCGAATCGATCGCGTTCTACTGGCGCCCCGGCTGTGGGTTCTGCATGCGGCTCGACCGCGGCTTGAGCCGTCTCGGTGTGGCAGTCGACAAGCAGAACATCTGGGATGAGCCCGACGCAGCCGCGTTCGTCCGCAGCGTGGCCAACGGCCATGAGACCGTCCCGACGGTGGTGGTGGGCGACCAGGCCTTGGTCAATCCGTCGCTCGACCTGGTCGTGGCCGCGCTCCATGAGTTTGCTCCGGACCTGATCCCCGACGAGCTTCCCGAACGACAGGGCCTCGTCAGCCGGATCTTCAGCAGCTGACCGCGGCCGGCAGTCAGAAGCTGCCGCGACGGGTGATCACGTAGTTCAGCGCGCTTCGATCAGATCCGATTCCGGTCACCTCGAGCGTGAGGGTCTTGCTGTCGTTGCCGCCGCAGGAAGGCTCGATGATCGACAGCTCGTCGGTGACACCGTCGGCGCTGGTGATCTCGCCGAGCACCGACCCCCCTGCATCCCGGACCACCAGCTTGACGGCAGTTGCCGGTGCGGACGTGAGCGTCAACTTGAAGGTGCCGTCGCAGAGCAGCTGACCACGGTCCTTGACCACGGTCACGAACGTGTCGACGTCGCCCGCGGGCACGAGGTTGGCTTCGAGCCGCTCGACCAACTCGAAGCCGTCGGGCAGCCCGTCAGGCGCGGCCTCGCAGCCGTTGATCGGGTTGTCGTCGTAGTCGGCATGGTCGTCGATGCACTGCTTGCCGTCGGTGAACGGTGCCGGCTCCGACTGGCCGCAGGGTTGAAAGGGCAGCGCGACGCACGAGGTCGTCGTGGTGATCACCTCGACCGTGCCCACCGCGGCCTCGGTGTCGTTGGCCCCCGATCTCGACAGCGCGACGCCGGCCAGCAGGGCTGCGAGCGTTGCCGCGACGACGGCCGGCACCATCCAGCGTGACGGTGCGACGTGGGACGGCATCACGAGAGTGCCGTCGGGCCCGGCGGCCAGCTCGGCCGCTGACGGACGGCGCTCGGGCCGCGCCTCGAGCATCGAGTTCAACTGACGCCGCAGGTCGGAATCGAAGCTGCGTGCGATCGAGATCGTGTTGGCCTTCGCTGCCCGGGCGATCACCACGTGCGGGTCGCCCTTGCCGAAGGGTCCCTCGCCGGTCAGGGCGTATTGGAGCGTCGCCCCGAGGGAGAACACATCGCTCGCCGTGGTGGCCGTCTCGCCACGAGCCTGCTCGGGGGCGAGGTAGCCGGGAGTCCCGATGACCAGCCCATCCGCGGTCAGTCCGGGGGTGACGTCTCGGGTGGTGGCGATCCCGAAGTCTGCGAGGTGTGGATTGTCGTCCGCGTCGAACAGCACGTTTCCGGGCTTGACGTCGCGGTGGACGACGCCGGCACGGTGTGCCGCTGCGAGTGCGCCGAGCAACACCTGGCCGATCCGGCGGACTTCCTTCTCGCTCAGCGGTCCAGAACGTTCGACCCGGTCAGCCAGGGTCCCGCCAGAGAGGTGGGGCATGACGAGCACGAGTTCGCCGCCGTCGTCCTGGACCTCGATCAGCCCCACGATCGCTGGATGGTCGAGGCGGTTGAGCAGCTCGGCCTCGCGTTCGAGGCGCTGGCGAGCCGACCGCATCTGATCGGCGGTCCCGCGAAGGGTCAGACGCTTGAGCGCGACGGCATGACCGTCGGCGTCTCGGCCGAGCTCGACGACGCCCATGCCTCCGCGGGCGATCGTCGCCACGACCTCGTAGGTCATCACCAGCAGGCTAGGCCCGCATTGCCCCGGCGGGCGCGCGGCATGCGCTGCAGAGGCTGGCTGCGGCGGCAAGGATGGAGCCGTGTCCGGTCCGCGAGTCGCTCATCTCGCCACGCTGGCGGCCGTCGTGGCGGCCGCGTGCACCTTCCTGGGGTGGGCGGCGTCCGGGCGCAGCGTCCGGTCGAGCTACGGCCTCTTCCAAGCGGCGGGCCGGGCCGGGCTGCTGCCCGAGTCCGTCGAGCAGCTCGGGCTCCTGTTCTTCTTCGTCCCAGCGGTGGCGGGGGCGGGGGTGATCGCCGCCGGCCTGGGCCGGGGCCGTCTCGCCGCCACGTTGGCGCTGGTCGTCGGCCTTGCCACTACCACTGCCGCGCTCCTCGTAGTACTCTCACCACTCAGCGTGCGCTTTCCGGTGATGATCGCTGGCTTCGCAGGAGTGCTGGCTGCGGGGGCATCAGTGGTGGTGCTGGCCGCGCCAACCGACCGTCAAGTGAGGGACCGATGACCGATCCGACCATTCCTGGCTGGCAAGAAGGGCTCGCGGGCACGCCGCCGGCGTCACCGCAGATGCCACTCGGTCCACCCCCGGGCTCGTTCGACTCCGATCCCACCCAGGTGTTCGATCTCGCCTCAGCCGAAACCGTCTCGGGCCCTTCGACGAAGTCACCGGGGCGACTTGCCGTGCTGGGTCTCGGGGCCGTGATGCTGGTCGGCGGGACGGCCTTTGCGTTGACCTCGGCCGGAAGCGGTGGGCCCGAGACTCCCGAAGAGGCGGCTGCGTCGCTGTTCGACGCGATCGCCGACGAAGACGCCCTCGGGGTCCTCGGTTCGCTCGATCCTGCCGAACGTGATGCGGTGCGCGAGCCGATGCAGCAGATGGTGCGCGAGCTCGAACGGCTCGAGGTGCTCGACGAGTCGTTCGATCTGACCAGCGTCTCGGGGTTCGACTTCGAGTTCGAGGGTCTCGAGTTCGAGGTCGAGTCGGTCCGGTCCGATCTGGCCCGGGTCCACGTCACCGCCGGCGCCGCTTCGGTCGCAGTCGACGGTGACGAGGTCGCAGTCGGCTCGTTCGTCGACGACGTGCTCGACGAGTTCGGCGGCGACATGAGCGAGCTCACCACGTCTGACCGGTCCGAGCTCGACGGTGATTCGGGCGGCTTCCTCGTCGCCCGGAACACCGCCGACGGCTGGCGGATCAGCCTCGGCTACACCGCCGCCGAGGCAGCGCGTGATGCGCTTGGTGGCTCGGTGCCGGCGGCCGGGGACGGCATCGTCGCCCACGGCGCCGACTCGCCCGAAGCGGCCGTCGACGGCATGCTGCGTTCCGCGGCGGCAGCGGACCTCGAGGACGTGATCGCCCGGTTCTCGAGCGAGATGCGCCCCCTCCGCGAGTACTCGTCGCTCTACGCGGAAGGCATGGCAGCCGCAGAGGCCGAGGCCAGCGACGCAGTGCAGATCGATGTCCGCAACATCGACCTCGAATCCACCGAGAGCGGATCGACCGCGCTCGTGCAGGTCCGCGGGTTCGACCTCTCGGTCGAGGCAGACGGCTCCCGGTTCGACGTGCTGGTCGACGGCGACTGCATCACGCTCAGCGGCGACCTCGCCGACCTCGACCTCGAGGACACTCCGTTCGAGTCTGGTGAGGTGTGCATGTCCGAGTTCAGGGAGCTGTCCCGCGAGGGCTTCGACGACTTCCGGCGAGAACTCGAAGCCGAGGGGATCGAGATCCCTGAGTTCGGTCCGTTCAACGAAGTGCAGGTGGGGATTGTGGCCGTCCGCGAGGACGGCGAGTGGTTCGTGAGCCCGGTCCGCACCTCCATGGATCTGGGTGTCAAGGCCCTCCAGGCGCTCAACCGTGAGCATCTCGATGCCGGGGTCGACTTCGTCGAGGCCCTCGTCGACTCCTTCGTGTCGGAGTTCGAGACGTCGTTCGACGACGGCTTCTCGACGACGGACGACACCTTCGCCACGTTCGAGGAGGTCGACGAGGTCGAGGTCGACGGCGGTGTCATCGATGACGAGCAGGCGGCCGTCCCGATCGAGGACGTCGACCCCGATCAGGTCCCGGGGACCAAGGGCGGGATCGACGACGAGTTCGACTTCCCCGACACGTTCGATGAACAGATCGAGCTGATGTTCGGCGAGGATGCGAGTTGCATCCTCGCCGAAGTCGACGGACTGAAGCCCGAGCTCCGGGATCAGATCCGCGGCGACTTCACCGACGGGGCGCTCTCGATCGAGGCGGGCGAGGCGTTGAACCAGGTGTTCGACCGCTGCGGAGCGTTCTCGTCGTGACTGACGTCACGGCCCTCCGGAGCTCCTCTGACCTGGAACGCGCGTCAAGGCTCGGTTCCACTGGGTAGGGTGCTCTCCATCCAGCCAACTGCTGGGCGAACGAAGTCCACCATTCAGCCGACCAAGCCAGAGGAGCGAGCATGACCGAGACACCGTCAGCGGACGTCATCACCGAGGCGCTGGCCCTCATCGACGACGGGCTCGGCACGCTGCTCCATCGCGAGCTCATCTCCTCGATCGAGGTCACCGACCTCCTGCTCGACGTGCGGACGCTGCTCAGCAGTCCTGCGTCGGCGGTCGATCCCGGCGCCGTCGACACCGAGCCGGTGCCGGTCGGCTGATCAGGCGAGTTCGATCAGGTCCGCGTAGGCCTCTTCGAGGCGGTCGCGGAGCTCTTCGGGTCTCGCGACCGCGCCGGTGTCGATGTTCACACCGACGTCGAGGCTGCCGTTGTAGGACATCAACGTGATGTTCCACGCGGTGCCGCCCGTGGGTCCCATGGGGTAGTTGGCCTCGATCCGCGCTCCTGCGATGTAGAGCGGGAACGGCGCGGCCCTCACGTTCGATGTGGCGAAATCGACCGTCTCGACCTGCTGACGGGCGAAGCGCACCGACACCGAGGTCGGCAGGAGGTTCACGAAGCCGGCGAGGCTGTTCGTTGCGCTGATGGCCCGTTCCTGTTTGGTCGCGTCGAGTCGTTCCCGGATCGCATCGAACCGCTCTCGTGGATCGTCGATGTCGAGCGGGACGAGGAGTCGTGTCGGCGTGAACGCGTTCCCACCCGACGACCCCTTGGTCCGGGTGCTCACCGGCATCGAGACCCGAAGTTCGTCGACAGCGACGTCGCGGGCCAGGTGATACTCGCGTGCCGCGTTCGCGGCGCCCACCACGAAGAAGTCGTTGAGCGATCCGCCGAGTGATCTGGCCGCAGTCTTCGCGTCGTCGAAGGGGATCTGCAGCGTCTCGAAGCGGCGGCCGAGCGTCCGCTCGGACCACAGCGGTGAGTGGGCGGGATCTGACACGGCGATCTGCCGAACAGCCGACTCGACGAACTCCCTGGCCTCGCCACCGATCGAGCCCAGCCGCGCTGGATGAGCGACGACGCCACCGACGTGCTCGACCGCGCGGCGGCCGATTCCGACCCCACGACGCAGATTGTGGCTGAGGGAATCGATCGTCCGTTCCATGATCGAATCCGGCCCGGCCTCGGCCTCGACCGGATCCATCGTGACCAGCGGCTGTTCCGCGTCTCGTTCGACATCGATGAACTGCTCGGACATCCGGATGCCACCCTCGCCGTCGGTGACGGCGTGGTTCAGCTTCTGGATCATGGCGGATCGAGCGCCCTCCACTCCCTCGACGACCGTGAACTCCCAGAGCGGACGCGTGCGGTCGAAGGGCCGGTTGGTCAGGTCGCAGGCGAGATCGAGCACGTCTCGATGGGTTCCTTTGCCGGTGACCCGGAGCTTGCGGAGGTGGTAGCCGAGGTCGAACTCGGGATCCTCTCGCCACTCAGGCGGCGCGAGCCGCCCGAACGAAGGCACGACCCGTTGCCGGAGTCGGGGGATGCTCATCGCCGCGGCTTCGAGCCGCGCTCGTAGCCGGTCCTCGTCGGGTGCACGATCGAGAAACGTGACCGTTGCGATGGACGAGCTGAGGTGCGGATCCTTCTCGAGGTTCCACATCAACGCTTCGACGTCGGACATTCGCCGTTCGTTCACCATCTCGCGCTCGGCCATGGGGGCCGAGGGTAGGCGGGTTCAGCTGTCAGTGCCTGGTGCAGCCGGCCATGCACGACGCACGAGGCGCGAGAGGCCGTAGCCGAGCGCCGCGCCGGCGATCACGTCGGACGCGTGATGGATCTTGACGTGGATCCGGCTGGCGGCGACGATCACGGCGAGCCCGTAGTAGAGCGGTGCCAATCGGTCGCCCTCGGATGCGACACCGGCGAAGGTGAACCCCGAGCTGGCGTGGCCACTCGGAAAACTCGACGTGCGGGGTTGGCGGAGGCGGTGGGGGCGCACGCCTTCGGCCACGGGGCGATGACGATTGAACAGCGACTTGACTCCGCCGTTCACCAGCGCTGACTCGAGGCCCAGAACCACGGCCAGCCGCGCCGCTGACTCGGGCCGCCGTCCGGGTCGGAGCGCCTGCGCCGTGCCGACGAGGTGCCAGATCAGGCTCCAGTCACCCAGTTCGGACGCGGCATACATGACACGGTCGACGCCGGGACGTCCGCGAACGGAATCGAACCGTCGATCGACTGCGGCATCGAAGCGGGCGACGAGAGCGGCGAAGTCGGATGAGACCGTCATGGAGCGGCGAAGCGTACGCCGCGAACCGTCCTCAGCCGACCGCGACCAGAGGGTCGGGCCGCATCTCGACCGCCGAGGCGGGGTCGCCGCCGAACGCCGGGCAATAGGCCTTGAACCCGCACCAGTCACAGAGCTTGCCGGGGTTGGGCCGGAAGTCTTCGCGCTCGCAGGCACGTTCGACCGCCTGCCAGATGGCCCGGAGCTTGCGCTCGAGGTTGACGGTCGCCCGGTCGTTCGGGGTGTGGATGATCATCTCGGGCGAAGACCCGCCGAGATAGACGAGTTGCACCCGTGCAGGCCGCCGACCGAACAGCTGCTCGCAGAGCATGGCGTAGAACTGGACGCCCACCAGCCTGCCCTGCTCGAACCGCTCGCTCGGGGCGCGGCCCGATTTGTAGTCGGTGACCACGAGTTCGCCGTCGTCGTCGAGTTCGAGCCGGTCGATGATGCCGCGCAGCCGCACGCCGTCGAGCTCGATCTCGAGCATCACCTCGATGCCGATGGGGCTGATGGCCGTCGGGTCTTCGAGCAGGAACTCGTTGGCCACCAGGGTCCGTGCGGCGCTGAGCATCTCGTCGGCGGTCTCGGTGTCGAGGTCGAGGCCGACGAACTCGGTGTCGGTCTGGAACGCCGCCCACGCTTCGTCGAGGCAGTGCTGCGCACGATCGGGGGTTCGGTCGGCTGCCTCGAGCACGAACAGGCGCTCGAGCGCAGCGTGCACCAGAGAGCCTCGGACCGCCGGCAGTGAGGGGGGCTCGGGAAGCCGGTCGATGGCCGAGAACCGGAACGCGAGCGCACAGTCGGTGAACGACGACACCTTCGACGGGCTGAGGGTTTCGGGGAGCGGAAAGGCCATGCCGCGACTGTACGCACCCCCAGTGACAACTACCGGGAGGAGGCCGTCACGACGGCCGGTTCCTGGCTCCACTGTCCGGCCCGTGAAGGATCTCCGTACCCGCCTCCCGCCGATCCGCCGATCGCGGTACGTTCCGGCGCCATGGTGCAACAGGTCAAGGGCGTCATCGCCCGCGCAGAGAAGGTTCCCGTCGAGGTCGTGACGATCAACGTGCCCGATCCCGGGCCCGGCGAGGCGGTGGTCGTGGTCGAGGCGTGTGGGGTCTGCCACACCGACCTCCACTACCGCGAGGGTGGCATCAACGACGAGTTCCCGTTCCTGCTCGGTCACGAGGCCGCCGGCCGGGTCGAGGCGGTGGGCGAAGGGGTCACGAGCGTGAGTCCGGGCGACTTCGTCGTGCTGAACTGGCGAGCGGTCTGTGGCGAGTGCCGCGCGTGCAGCAAGGGGCTCTCGCATCTCTGCTTCGCCACGCACAACGCATCGCAGAAGATGACCCTCCAAGACGGCACCGAGCTGAGCCCGGCGCTGGGCATCGGGGCGTTCGCCGAGAAGACGCTCGTGGCGGCAGGCCAGTGCACGAAGGTCGATGATCGCGCCGATCCGGCGGCGGCCGGCCTGCTGGGCTGCGGCGTGATGGCCGGGTTCGGCGCAGCGGTCAACACCGGCGAGATCGCCCGTGGAGAGTCGATCGCGGTGTTCGGCTGTGGCGGCGTCGGCGATGCCGCGATTGCCGGAGCCCGACTCGTCGGCGCCTCGACGATCATCGCCGTCGACCTCGACGACCGCAAGCTCGAGCTCGCGCGCGAGTTCGGTGCCACCCACACCGTCAATGCCGGTGAGGTCGATCCCGTCGAGGCCGTGCGCGAGATCACCGGGGGCTTCGGTGTCGACGTGGCGGTCGAGGCGGTGGGCCGCCCCGAAGTGCTCGAGCAGTGCTTCTTCGCCCGTGATCTGGCCGGCCGCGTGGTGCAGGTCGGCGTGCCCACCCCCGACCTGAAGTTTCCCGCGATCCCGATGATCGAGTTCTTCGGTCGTGGGGGCTCCCTCAAGCCGTCGTGGTACGGCGACTGCCTGCCGAGTCGCGACTTCCCGATGCTGATCGACCTCTTTCTCCAGGGCCGCTTCGCCCTCGATCGTTTCGTGAGTGAGCGGATCGGCCTCGATCAGGTCGAGCAGGCCTTCGAGAAGATGGAACGGGGCGAGGTGCTCCGCTCGGTCGTCATCCTCTGAACGCGACTCGGACCGCAGCAGCGATGCGGGCCGGGTCGGCGAAGGGGCCGAAGTGATCGAGGTCGTCGAGCCGGACGAGCGTCGCACCGTCGATGCGATCGGCGAT
>Ga0307380_10005569_pt1 | contig 16680 bp, 17 predicted proteins | sample UN3MG_FD_202239 | JGI IMG/M metagenome (GOLD analysis project Ga0307380, IMG submission 202239) | Soil microbial communities from Risofladan, Vaasa, Finland - UN-3 | ecosystem: Environmental > Terrestrial > Soil > Coastal area > Acid sulfate soil | place: Finland: Risofladan, Vaasa | collected...
AAAACACGTCCAAGAGGTTGACTACCTCCATTTGGGACTCAACTTTGTCCATCTGGTTACTTTACGCCAAACCGCAAGGAACTGAATCTAAGTGCGCGAAAACCCTCACTTCTTCAGCGCAATGGCCGCAGCGGTAGAAATCGCACTCGGCTTGTGTAGTGGATAAGATGGACACCCAACCGCAGCGCACCTGGACCGGCTCCCCCACCAAAATCGACGGAAACTGGGGTGTCAAAATCGGCACCTTTCAGAGTGGAGAGGGTCGCTACGTTCTTGAGCCTTGCGGAACGAACGGGTGGCTGGAATTCGACATCCAGCCCCGCAAGGGCGACAAGGTGAAGATCACCACTCGCGGTGGAAAATCCTGGTGGACCACCGTCGAGTCCAACCACGGCGTCTCCCGCAACCGCCGCAACGGCGACTCCTGGTTCACCTGCACCACGCCCCAACGTGGCGGCAAGAAGGTCACTCCCAAAGTTGCACCCCGCCCCGTGCAGTCCAAAGCGGAGCGAACCGCTCAGCAGCAGGCGCGCTTCGATGAGCACAAGGACGACCGCACTGCGGACGGCCGCATCCCCCACTACGTCACCGCGATGATGATGGCGATTGGGGCGAGCCCGGAAGAGTGCGACCAGATTGACCGCTGGAAAGACGAAGCGAAGGAGCGAATGTACTAATGCGACTTCGCATTCCACGAAAACAAGACCGGCCCGTCGAAAGGCCGGTTCTTCGTCTCCCTCTCATGCGAGAGCCGGATTCGATCCATCTTCCCAAAAAAGAAGAAGCCACGGAGGAAGAGAACCCCCGTGGCGTCGGCGTCGTAGACTTCTACATCTAGCGGGCTAGCACTTGCCGCCGCCACAAGCGTGGCAGGTAACGCAGCCGCCCTCGTAGCGAAGGTTGTCTTCTTCGCCGCAGTCAGGACAGACAGGATCGCCGCTTGGGGTCAACCCGTCGTCGATGAACTTCTTGAGCACGCGAGCGACGACCTTCTGGAAGTCAAAAAGCTCGGCTTCCTTGTCTCGGGTCAGTTGCTCGACGACGTACTGGATCGGTGCGCCATGACGCAACGACAACGAGATCATCCGTGTCGCCCAACCCTGGTCAGGATTATCGAACTGCTTGACGATGTTCTTGATCTTCGTCGGGTCGTCCTTGTCCCCGTACACGAAATCGTACTTGCCACCATTCTTGAAGCTGCGCTTGATGATGTGGCCTCCCGTGACCTTCTTCGGAAGCTCGACGTTCTCAGTCGTTCCACCAAAGATCTCAAAGGGCTTGCCCTCCATCACACCAACGAAGATGAGCCAATCCTCGTAGTTGTCGCCCACCTTGATGGATGAACGGTGGACTTCGCAAGGCAGCTTGTCCGGGCGCTTGGGGGCATCATGCTGCACGAACTTGTTTTGGACCAAGACACCTGCACGGGTTCCATCAACGTAGATGGTGATGCCTTTGCAGCCGTTCTTGTAGCCGGCCATGTAGACATCCTTGACCGTATCGACGGTGGTGCCTGCTGGAAGATTCGTCGTGTTGCTGATGGCGTGGCAGATGTACTTCTGCGCAACGCCCTGCATCTTCACCTTCTGGACCCAATCAATGTCGTTGGAAGTGCCTCCCCAGTAGGGGCTCTCCTCGATGTCATCATCGGTCTTGCCATGGACCTTCTGCCATTCGACGAAGCCGTGGTGACGAACCGTGAACTCGCTCCACTTGTCACCCATGTCATCAACGAAATCAACCGAAGCGTTCTCGTCGTTCGGGTTGATCTTCTTGCGACGGGTGTACTTCAACGTGTACGCCGGCTCGATGCCAGAAGTCGTTTGGCACATGATGCTGACAGAACCACAAGGTGCCGTGGTCGTGTTGGCAATGTTGCGACGACCATGCTTCTCGTAAGCATCACGAAGGTCTTTGCCACCGGCTTCCCAGATGCGCTCAAGGAAGGGATGACCGAGTTCCTTCTCGTGGTCGTAGACCGGGAAACACCCACGCTCTTTGGCCAACTGGACCGATGACGTGTAACTGCCAACGGCCAGGGCTTTGTACATCTGCTCAACGAAGTCGATGCTCTCATCCGAACCGTAGACCATGTTCATCTTGGCAACGGCATCTCCGACGGCGGACACACCAAGACCCGTGCGACGACCGTTGACGGCGGCATCACGAATCTTGTGCCACAGGTTGATCTCAGCAGACTTGACCGCATCAGACTCGGGGTCGGCTTTGACCTTGGCGATAATCTTGTCAATCTGCTCGATCTCCAAGTCGATCATGTCGTCCATGAGCCGTTGGGCTTTCTGAACCACGTCGCCGTACTTGATCCAATCGAAGTCAGCTTCGGCCGTGAACGGATTGGTCACGAAGTTCGCCAAGTTCACGACCATGAGCCTGCACGAGTCGTTGGGGCTCAGGATGATCTCACCACAGGGGTTGGTGGAAACCGAACCGAAGCCCTCTGCCTCGTAGATGTCCGACGGCGTGTACTTCTTGGCATTCCCCCAGAACAGGAGACCAGGTTCAGCACAACCGTGAGCGCTCTCGATGATGTCCGTCCACAGTTCTTTGGCATCAACCCAATGCTCAATGGTGTGTTTGATGCCGGGCTCAACAGGCCAGCGTAGTTGGACATCCTTGCCCTGCTCGACGGCTTCCATGAACTCGTCGGACAGGCGAAGGGAGATGTTGGCTCCGGTGACACGGGTCAGATCGCGCTTGATCTTAACGAAGTCACGAACCTGGGGATGGTGAACATCCAGGCTCAACATAAGAGCGCCGCGACGGCCACCTTGGGCAACTTCGCGGCACGAGTTGGAAAAGCGATCCATGAAGATCTCGATTCCGTCGGTGGTCTGCGCTGCGTTTGCAGTGAGCATCCCTTTGGGTCTGATGGTACTGAGATCGAAACCGACGCCCCCACGTCGCTTCATAATCTGTACCTGCTCCTGGTCCGTCATCAAGATGCCGCCATACGAGTCTGCCGGACTCTCGATGACGAAGCAGTTGGAGATGCTCTGGATCTTGAAGTGGTTGCCGATACCCGACATCGGTGAGCCCTGCGGCACGATGTACTTGAACCCTTCCAGTAAGGCGAGGATCTCTTTCTCGCCCATGGGGTTCGGGTATTTCGCTTCGGCTCTGGCGAACTCCCTGGCCAACCGTTTGTGCATACCCGCCGGGGTCTTCTCCAAAAAGGCTCCTTCGGGACTTTTCAATGCGTACTTTGAAATGAACGTCCGTGCTGCGAGGTCGTCCCCATCAAAATAAACGAGCGATGCCTTGAAGGCTTCGTCAAATGTGTACGTTGCCACAGGCTCAGGCTCTTTGGGTTGAATTGGTGAAGCCACCATAATGGCGGCCTTCCGATCCAAGGCTTTGGGTTGGGGGACAGTTTCCTTCAGAGTCGGTTGCAGCATGATTGATCGGACCTTCGCCTGGGACCGTGAGTCGGCATTCGATTTTCACGCTCGTGTCAGTCCCGAGAGCGCATAAGAGGGCGGCGTATAGACGGGCTACCGACGCCAGCGAAACTTTCTTCGCCAGGACAGACACCCTACCCATGAGTGGGACTCTCGACACCTCTAAAAAGAGCACACTCAAACTCGACCCAAGGATTTGCGCGTCCTGACCTTACAGATCTCTCAACAGCCGCAATCGAGTTTAGTAGCTCCACTAAACTACTTTGGGACCACCTTCTTGCGACCGGAAGGATGTTTTTACGGACCACAAACGCATGTAGCTTGAGTCGCTCGGAGATTTCTTCACTAGCGGCCCCTTGGCCGAGCAACGAGGACGCGTGAAGCCACGTCGTGACGTTATGGCCCACCAGAGCGCTTGCACGTAGAGCAGCGCCCGAAAGAGCCCCGTTGTGTGTCCTGCGCATGTTGGACAAGGCACGAGCGAGTCCCTTGAGATCTTTTTTTCCGAGCGCGTCCACAATCGGCATCGGCCCCAGCGAACTGAAACCCGCGATGGTTTGCTTGACGTGCTTGGGGGAGATCTCTTTGGTCTGATCCCCATCCGCTTGGATCAATCGTTGGATCTTCTCAATCTCAAAAGACAAGATCCCGTAGTCCGTCCCAATGTTCTGAACCATGCCCAGAGCAAGCGGTTCAGCGAGCTTGAGCTTCTTGCGTTGAGCCTCTGCTACCAGGAAGGCAGCAGCGTGCTCATCCGCTTCCCAAGGCTTCGGTACACCAAACTTGGCGACGAAGTTTTTGGGCAACTTCTTGGCAATCTTGCCCAGTGGGCCCTTGGCTTTGAAGTCACCGTCACAGTGCAACAAGATGCACGCCGAGCTTCCACCACGATCATGGTGTGCAAGAACCAAATCAGGGTCGACCTTCTCGGGGTTGTTCACCACGATCAGAGACTTTGATTTAAAGAAGATCCCCGAACTACTGAGAATCCCTGACAAAGCATCGCGGTCGGCTCCGTCAACGTACTCGACCTCCCTGCCTGTTCTGTCCGCTGCGTTGATGGCCTTCTTGAGTTCTCGGGTTCGTAAAAACTCCTCGGCACCGGAGAGCAGCACCACGGCCGGAGGCTTCGTCCATGCGAAGCTCACAGGTACACCGCCTTGATTTCATTGGCAGTTGGGTTGAAGTGCTCAAGCGCTGCCTTGCACTTGAGCCACAACGCTCGTTCCGCTGTGCCCATCGTCCGCTGTCGAAGGACTTGAGCCGTGCCTGTGAGGACATCTCCCTTGATGTCCTTCAACGTCTCGATGACCACCGCCCTGTCGCCCTTCAAGCTCCCATCAACGAGGGTCTTGATGGCCCCCAGTAGTTCTTCGTCCCGGATTTCGGGGCCAGCACACCACTTGCGCAGACAGCGAGACCGGATGGTGGGTCGAACACCGGCTTCATCGTGAGCCCACAGGACGGGGCGCAGGATGGCGGGATCGAAGTCTTCCAAGGTTTTGAGCAACACGTCGGTGGCCGAGGGCCATGCGTGATCCATAGGGCCGATGATGAGCACCCCAGGCTCGTCGCCTAGTGGGGTCGCGTTCATCAGTTCGATGATCTCCCGGGACTCTGCGATTTTGAGCCCTTCAAGGCCGAAGGGCTCATGTAGTAGGCGTCCTAGTCCTTCTGCGAATTCGTGCGCACGTTCTTGTGCAAGCGGCCCGTGGAACAGGACGGCCGATGAGTAGGTGGGGGCCACGTTTCTTGTACGCGCTCAGAAAGTGATTTGAAACGGGCGGTTGCACTCCACACAGACGTACTGAATGAGCCTTCCGCCTGCACCGAGTTTTTGTTTGCGCACAATTCGGCTCTGTTGACTGCCACATCCGTTCTTCGTGCGCAGTCGGGCCCGGCAAGAGACCGCAACGATCTCCTGCTTGGGCAGGGAAGCCGGGTCAGGCTTCTTCGGGGGTTCTACGTTGCTGGGCATGATCCCACTCTACCGGCTCACAAAGGGAGAGGCCCGTACCCGGCTTCATGGAAGCTCAGGGCCAGGGCTTCGCCAATCAGGGCCGCGTACTCCCGTGGGTTGCGGTTGATCATGTCCTTGATGATGGGCTTGATGGTCTCAAACCGTTCATCTTTCAGCACGGGCACCACAGCCGTCTCCCACTGCTTCCAGTTCACAGAAGTCGGGAACCCACACTTGAGGCCCGGCAGCAGTTCATCGTGGCGAACCATGGGACGGATCTGAACCAACCTGCTGACAGATGCTCTGCTCGTTCCTGAGAAGATAGGGACTGCCATCCGAAGAAAGACGTACATGACCGGAAGGGCCAAAGTTTTCTGAGCCTCCACAGGAGTCCAATTGGCTCCGCCTCCTTCACGATTGTCTCCCATCAGCTATGGCTTTCCGATAGACCAATTACCTCACCCACCGTCCCAACAACCCCCAACGAAGGGGAAACTGCCAGGAAGGGGCTCTGGGTAGCTACCAGGGAGTGTTCCCTGCCAGCTAGGCTATCCCTCTTTGATTCTCGGGGTCTGTTGTACGAGGTGTACTAGGACTAGGATGACTATGACGAGAAGGAGAAGAATCTGAAGAATCTGAAGAAGCTGTTGTTGAATAATCTGAAGCTGAAGTAGGTGTAGATAACGAAACAGATACTCTGTTTCTTTTAACTCTAATTACTCTCTAATTAAAGAGACCAACACATCGGAGAACAGAACCACCATCCAGGGTGGTCAGGGTTCTCATGTTGGTAGAGCGAAAGAGAGAACGAGACTTTGACACCTTAGAAAAGTCCAAAGGGGCAAATGCTGACAGAGAAACTCCCTGTTGGCTGTTTGCAAAACCCTGTTGGTAGTTTTTCATGGGGTGGTTTGTCCTGAAAGCCCTGTTAGACACGAGGGCCAGCCTGTTTAGTGCAACCTTTTCTCCACTTTGGAGGCTGTTTCGGAGGCTTCGTTGCCCCTCCCCGGTTTCCCGGCTTTCCCTACCACCCTGAGTCGATACTGGAAGCCCCTGTTGGTCGTTGAGTTGACCTTGAGGAGCCTGGATGTCCAGCGGCAGCAAACAAGATGACGTTCCACTCGGCTTCCCTCTCTTGCTGGGAGAGGCTCTTGAAGCTCGTCCGCCCCGAAGGGCAGAGGAAACAGCTTGAGGAACTTAGGGGCAGGCTGACTGGGCTGTCAAGCGAGACGCGACAGGAGCCTCTGTGAGCCGTCCCAAAGTTCAGGCACGTAGGATGTTGGCGAAGCCCTCGTCGCGGCTGACGGGCTCCTCTGCGAGATTCTTGTGCATGTTTCGCAGCACGAACTCGGGGACCACTCGGTCGGGGGTCCGTGAGGCGTTGCGCGTGATGCACACGTCGAGCTTGGTCTTCATCACCAGGGCCTCGATGGGCTTGCCGATCTTGCGTGCGATCTTGACGAGCCGTGTCCTGTACTTCGGTCGAGCCATCGTGGCGTCGAAGTAGACCACGCCAGCTTCCTTGTGAGAGAGCAGCCAAGTGCTCTTACCGGCGCCAGGGATGCCGATCATCGCCACAGCCTTGGTCACGTCGTCACGCTCCAGCAACGCCTTGAACGTGCTGTGTGCCGTGTGCCAGATGCCGGACTCCTTGTCCCGCTCCGAACGGTAGATGCCGTCTTCCCCAATCCTGTAATCGTCGGGAGAAACAACGAAACTCTCTTTTTGAGTTTTGGAAACTCGCTTGAGTCGCTCTCCGAATGTTTCAGTCATGGTTTTCGCCTTTGGGGGTTGAGTCGAAAGTCAGTTCGGGTTTCAAAACGTACTTACGAGTCTTTGGTCCGTCAACAGTGATGGAGTCGTTCTCGTAGACCGGGGATTCGTTGGGGGAGTGGTACTCGTCGCCCATGTACTCTTTGCAGGACGGGCAGTCTTCGGTGAAGGGGACGCCGCAGCCGCAGTGCTCCTTGCAGTCGGGGTCTGCCATTCGGTTCATGTGGCACGAGAACTCGTAGGCTTCGGCTTCGGCCTGATGAAGCACCTTGTGGACCTGGGCAGCCAGATCCGGGTGGGTATCCTCCAACGGGGTGTCGTGAAGGAGGATCGCCAGGGTAGCGATGGCTTGGGCGGTCGTCTCGTCGGAGTACATGTTGGTTCTACTCCAAATCAGAAGGTGAGATCGTCGTCACCGAAAACCTCGGCCAAAAGCGCGGGATCAGCCCAGTTGCCGGGTGCGGTCGGATCGTTGGGATCAAGGACCAGGGCTTCAGGCCGCGCGAACAACGCGCGAAGGGAGTCAGCGATTCGGTGAAAGAGGATGCCCATCGTGACCCCTACACAGGGTCATTGTGACTTCTACGATGTGACCAAACAAAAACGTCCCCGCTCACCATGAGCGGGGACGATACCCAAACGCACGCAACCGAAGAAGTCAGTTAGTCACAAAGAGCAACTTGCTTGTCGATGTAGTTCTTGATGGTGAACAACTTTTTGTTCACTGTCTGTTGATCATCACCTCGGGCGATCCCTCGCATGACGCCACCGATGTACTGGGTGATCTTGCCGGCCATGTTTGAATCAGGCACACCACTGACCAATCGCAACGCAGCTTTGAGATCAACAACGGCGGAGGTCCCATCGTTGGGGTCAAGGGCAGCAGCAATCTGCTCACCGATTTGACGAAGTGCTGGCACACAGAAGGCCATCTCTTGAACGCCCCAGCCGAAGCCGACACCACGAGCGAGACCAACAGGGTACTCGCCTTGCTTGAGTCGTTTGCCGTTGGCGTCAACGTGCTTGGGACCAAACGTGTCCACGTACCCGCGACCTAGCTTGGCTCGCTTCTTGGTTTGAAGGGCTTTGAGCGCCTGGGATTCGGACAAGCCGCGAAACTTCTCGTCGTACTTCTTCCCATCAACGCGACCCTTGAAGCCGTTGTCGGTCATGGCGCCCCAACGGAACACAGCACGGTGGGAACCGGGCATGGAGTCATCAGGCATGACCATGCCTTCGTAGAACTTGGAGTGATTCTTCCCTTTGTCCACATTGTAGAGCGCGAAGCCGTCACCGGCACGCATGACCGATTTGGTCAAACCACCGTCGCGGATGCCCTCACGAGCGAGGTTCTTGGATCGGGGATCGAGGTACGGGAAGCTGGCAACTTTGACGGAAGCAGCCTTGCTGAACTCCGCACGCACACCAAGCCACTTGGCGATCTTCTTGGAAGTCTCTTTGGGGAAGTTCCAGTAGACAAGCTGGTGCATCACATTGACGCCCTTGCCTGTCTTTTTCCCGGTGATGATGTCCATCGACTCCCCACCGGACATGAAACGAACAGGGACACCGCCGCTGTTCTTCATCTCGCCACGGACTTCTTCAATCTGCTCTTTGCTGAGCTTGGAGCCCAGCTTGATGCTGGCTTGCTTGTCGTCCTGGCTGTCCGCTTCTCCGACACCGGGATGCTCGTTGGGGTCTTCGGAGCCTTCATCGTCTCCGCCCTCGTCGGGGGCATCACCACCGTCGGGCGTCTTGCTGGCGGCAAGGGCTTGGATCAGTTGAGTGCGCTCGGGACCGGGAGCCAACTGGGACGCAACGCGGATCAAGTTTTTGCGCAGACTCGCCGCCTTGTCGCCGCCCTCGTCTTCATCGGTGATGGCCGCAAGCATCGCCTTGAACTCCTTGGGGCTCATGTCCTTCATGCGCTCCTTCATCTCGGCAGATGCCTCGGCTTCAAACTCCTGCATCAGTTGAGCGTCGGTTTTTTTGGTCTTGTCCGAATCCTTCTTCTTGGCGTTCTCGGCTTTGGCTTTGGCCTTCTCTTGAGTCTTTTTGAACTGGCGGAGCTTGGAAAGATCTTTGGGGCTGAGTTCCTTCTTCTGGCGAGCCTTTTCGGCGGCCTCGTCTTCGTCGGATTTGGGAGCGTCCTTGTCCTTTTTCTCGGGCTTGTCGTCCGACTTCTCGTCCTTCTTCTTGGGCTTCTCATCCTTCTCTTTGGGAGCGTCCGTCTTTTTCCCACGGGCCTCAAAAGCCATCGTCACCTTTCCATCCCGCTTCCGGTTTATGGTGAAGACCGCATCCTTACCGAAAGCCTCAAACATGGCATCAGAAACTTGCTTCTCCATGTCTTCACCAACCTTCTTCGTATCGAAACTGATGGTCGTTTTGCCAGCGCCCGTGACCTGCATCCCGATCCCATCACGTTTATCCAACAGGGCTTCACCGTTCTTGCCTTTTAGCGACCGTAAAGACTTTTCTAAAGTCTTTACGGCCTTAAACTCGGCGTCGGACAACGCGTCCTTCGCGCCCTTCTCGGCCTTGTCGCCCTTGTCCTTGGGCTTCTCATCCTTCTCGGTGGGAGCGTCCTGGTCCTTCTTCTCGGACTCGCCTTTGACTTGCTCGTAGTCCGGGTCGTTGGCTTTGTCTTTCGTGACCCACACTTCCCGCCCGGTGTCTTTCCGTTTGACCTTCACTTTGTCATCAGCAGCAAGCATCTGGATGAGCGCAGTTCGTTTGGGGGAGGGCCGCATCACAGATGCCATACGGATCAGGTCTTTTCGTAGATTCATCGGTTCTTCTCCAACCAGAGGGCTGCCACACGGCTTGCCATTTCGTCTTCGTCGCATCCGCAACCGATGGGATTTCCATCGTGGACATCAATGCTGTGTTGCTCAGCGTAATCAGGAGCCCGGTCTTTCTCGGGAGCCCGTTTTTTGTCCAACCACATCTTGAGGACGTTGGTCGGGTTCACGGGGGTCTGCTTCTCGGTGAGAGCAGGAACGACCGGAGCCTCGTGGTGGTTGCCGCTGATGTTCAAACCAGGGCCAGCAGCCAGGTACTCGATCTCATCCGCGAACTTCTCAAGGAGCGCGTCGATGTTGGACTTCTCGCCAACCTTCTCCATGAACTTGAGCACTCGGGAAGCGCCTCCACCCAGAGCTTTGGAGACATCCTGACGACGGACATCGAGTTCGCTGGCGATTTCACCACCGATCTTTTTGACAGCAGCAGCGAACCAAGCATCCGCACCGGACCTTGGATCGCCCTTCTTTTGTCGCCAATCCTTCGGAGGGCTGGACCAACGGGGGTCCATCATCTTCGCCATGAAGGCCCGGACAATCTCAGCGTCCTTGGGGTTGCGCCACTCCTGGTCGATCATGCCCTCAATGAAGTTGCGAACGCTGCGACCAATCGAAGTGTTGGAGCGCATCGCCATGATGAGCAGACGCTTGGTGTCTTCATCGGTGAGTTCGACAGTACCGTGACCTCTGAATGGGTCGTGGTACTGGCCTTCACCGGGTTGCATGGCAAACGGGGTCTCCATCTGCTCGTGCTTCAGCTTGATGGCGTTGAGGGCCTTCTGTTTGAGGAACTTGGTGAGCGTGCCGCCGATCAACGAGTCGTTGGGGGCCAGCTTGCCGGCGGCAAGATCCTTGTCTCTGCCGTGTTTGGCGTTGGTCTGCCCCACCGTGTAGAAGATGCGCTTGTAGCTCGGGCCCGAACTGGTGCCTGCGTTGGAGTTGAGTTCTTGGAGAACCTCCTCGGCATCAACCCCGGACACACGAGAGGATTTGAGCACCTTGTCCACGGCGCCCACAGCAGCACGGTAAACCCCGGTGTCTCGGGGGCTCGTCCAGTTGGGGTGCATCTGGGGATACGTCTCCTGGGCCATGCCCATCCCCCGGCGGCCTTTGCCGCTCCATTTGCCAGGACTTTCCCCCGCAAAACCCTCCAACATGGAAAGGCGTGCGAACTCGTCCATCGAGAAGGCTACTTTGAGCCAAGTGCTCGCAACCCGAAGAGTCAGGGAGCGAAGTTGTCTTTTGTCCAATTTGGAAGCCATGAACCTTCTCGGGTCGAGGTAGATCTCACCAAAGAGATGTGTATAGGCGGACTACTGGCCAGCAGATCTCGCAGACCCACGGAATCCCGATCCGTCCACAGAAAAACCTGATGGGCCGGCTTCCATATCACTTGACCTACTAGCCCCTAACCTTTTGATTTTGCACAAGAACCTTCGCTATGGGTCAAGCTATGACTTTTCTTGACAGGACCCTAAAACGGGGAGTAGAAGATAGGGGTTCCCGTCCATTTGTCTTGCCCTCCCTGGCCCGACCCGGACACATAAGGAACACCAACCTTCAACCTAAGCTGCGGCTCTGAGAGCCCAAGCGGAGAAACTGAAAATGCGAAACGCTGCTAGTCGGCCTACGGCCTCCTCTTTTCACCAAGCTGTCGTCTACCTCATCGGCAAGCTCTCTGGGTGGAAGCCCTACATCACCGTCCAGGCTTCGGACGTTCTCGATGATGCGCTTTCCCTGGTCGGCATCGATCCTAAGCACCCCAACTGGCCTTTGACGGGTCGAGACGGTCTGTACCGTCGAGTTGGTTTTGCAGTCCGCAATCAGTGCCGCAAGCATTGTGGCAAACGGCCAGCGTTATGCACCATCCTGGGAAAGAACGAGTGGGCGCTCACTGCTCTAGGCGTGGCCGAAGCGAAGACGCTGAAAGCCAAGTTTGAAGGCACCACCACTCCCTCCCACGGGCCCAACGTCACGGCCAAGTGGATCGCGGACAACTACAAGGCGCTCTACGAGCGTCTTCATTCGTATCTGGAACGCAAGATGCCGGTGTCGAAGGAGAAGCGGAAAGTGGACGACCACATCCAGACCTTCTTCGTCAACCTCATCAACCGTGATGGGCTCCGTACTCGCATCGAAGAAGGCGAGTCGATCCCCTACTCCCAGGTGTGTGCATGGGCTCGCCGGTCGGCATACTCGGAGATCCGAGACGAAGGCACCGAGCCCGTTTGTCGTTTGATGCACGGTGCTCTGACCAAGAAGGAAATCGGGGACTACGATCCAGCCAACTGGACCACCGAAGTCATCCCGAACACCATCAATCAGAGCGGTGTCCTTGGGGTCAACCCCTACGCGTCACACAGCGAAGACGATGGCGGCGTCGAGGTCATGGACTTCCTCGCTGACGAGCACAACATGGAGGATGAAGTCCTCGATGAAAATGCTTTCAACTGGGCCTTGGAGTCTATCGCTGACGTTCTCAACGAAGAGATCGACGCCGAGAAAGACCCCGCTTGGCACACGGAACTCATGGTTGACCGATTCGTTGTCGGCATGACCGTGAAAGAACTCGCTGAGAAACACGGCATCGACCGCAACAAGGCGACCGTCGCCTTGGGCCGAATCCGCAAAGCGGTCCTCCGGCACAAGAGCGACTTCGACAACCTGCGCTAGCTGGCGTCAGGTTCCCAAGCGAGCCAGTCATCGACCGACTGCGGGTGGGCCTCACTGGAGGCCCGCTTGCCAAAGCTCATGGTCTCATCAGGATAGACGGACAGCAGCAGCTTGCTGGTTCCGCTCTTGCCCTGCTTGCCGTGGGCACCCAGGAAACCTGTGATGTTCGCGTGCATGGCTGCCTTGCGACGATGGAGGTCCGCAGCGACTACGCCAGCGTGCTCTCGCATCTGTGAGCACAGGTTGAAGCCCAAATTGGCTGTCTTGACGGGGTAGCCGTAGGCCCCATAGTGCTTGGCTTCCTTCTCAACGGCGGCCAGCTTGGGCAGGGAGCCTTTGTACGAAGCAAGGAGAATCCGTGCAGGAAGGCTCTTGGCTCGCTTGGCGTGGGCACCCAGGAAGTCGAGAACGCGTGGATCTTTCTGAGCAGCCTTCTTGATACCGAGCACAGCGTACGTGGCGATCCGTCGGTTCGCCACTTCACACATGCCCTGGACGGCCTTGGTGTAGCCGTACAAGCCCGAAGGCATACGTCCGGCTGCTTCCTTTTTGCGCAGTTCAATCGTTTCGTCGAGCGTCATGCCCCACTTTTTGCGGAGTTCGTCTTGGTCCCAGGTGAGCCTTTGCCGTGTCATGGGTGAGTCCTTTTGGTGTGCCAGTTTCCTGTGTTCGATGAATGGAAGGATGTCTCCGAAGAAGGCTTCCGGTCGTACCGGGGGCCAGTTCACTTCGTAGACGTTGCCGTCCATCTCTTTGTCTTCGATGGGGGCGTGCTCAGTAAACAGAACTTCGTCTTTGCCTTGCCAGCCTGTGTAGACATGCCAGCCGAGCGGGATCTTCTCCCATGTGACGGGGTACAGATCACCCACGGCGTCAACAAAGTCTTCGTTGACGAAGTGCCGACCGTTGGTGGTTTTGACGTACTGCGCGGTCATGGTTTCTTGCTCCGTAGGTATTTCTGGGCGACCCGGTGAGCCACGCGGACTTGATCTTCAGTCGCGTACTTGCGATCCAACTCGCCCTTCCAACGGTACACGTCGGATGCGACGGTCTCGATGTCCGACATGAACGGGTAGTCCCCATCGTTGGGCTCGTGCCCCATCGACCGTAGCTTGTTGGTGGCGTTGGCTACCAGGTCGACTGATGCTTCCAGGTTGGTGACAGCCTGTAAGTAGTCCTCACGAACTGATCCAAGCTCCGACGCCACACGAAGTTGTTGTCCAGCACCCGGTCCCCCGGAGAATCCTCCGATACTCAAATCAACCCGATTGCCGTCGGCCGTGGTGTAGAGATTTTCTGAATGGTAGAGAGCTTGCAACCCATATTTGCCCAGACGTTTGCGCAAACCTTTGAAAGCTGAGTTTGCACGGCTGCTGAGTTTGGGGTCGGTTAACCGGTCTCGTGATCCACGAGCGTCGTAGGTGAAGGAAATCCGAACGACCGGTTTTCCTTTTTGATTGGAGGTCTGGGTCGTGATCCAAGTGGGCTCACCGTTTTCAAACTTCTCCATGTACTTGACCACTTCCCGGACAACGCCGGTTTGATCAAACCCATTGTTGGAACTCGCCATCACCTGACGGCCGTCCATCGTAATCTCGCGCTCGATGGCACACGCTGGTCTTCGCACCAAGTAGTTGGGCCACTTCTCTGACCACTTGGAGTAGAAGTCAGATTTGCTCACAACCCTGACGGTCTCATCAGGATCAGGGATGTTTGGATCAGCGACGTAGACGGTGCCGTCATCAGAGACATCGAACACCGTGGAAGCGTGGCTCCACTCTCGACCTTCGGGGTTCCAAGCGATCATCACAGGGATGCCTCGGTCGGTCCACTCCTTGAGTTGCTTGATGGTTGAAGGGACCGTCAGCGTTGCTCGCATCCCGAAGTGTTGAGCACAAGCGAGAGCATCTTCCCAAGATGCTCCCTTCATGGGACGTGCGCCCATGACCTTGTTGACCTCATCTTCAGTGACATCGAGCCCGTTTGCACGAAGACACATCATCATGGATGTGGCCATGCACGAGTATTGCGTTCGTTGACGGACAGGCGTCACGTTGGCTTTTGCGGTCTTTTTGCCCATCAGGAGAACACGCGGGTCCTACTTCTAGGTGCGCCATAGGCGGAATAGTGGTCCGGTCAACAGGCCGGTCCTTTGGCTATGGCACATCCTTCTGTAAGCGAGATGGACTATCAGGCGCTAGTTGAAAGGATTGCGGAGACCACGGGGTCTGATGCAGATACCGTGCGTGCAATCCTTGGCGCGTTCCCCGGCGTTGTTATGGAAGGAGACGTTGGGGAGAAAACGCGAACCCCGCTGGGGGTCTTCACGTTGACTCAACGCAAGCAATCCAAGCCCGTGAAGACGCCTACAGGTCACTGGGGATCGGCACAACCGATGGTCCTGGCCCGATTGAAGCCGGGCACGAAGCTGCGGCGCGATTCGTCTAATGAACCTTCGGGTCTTTCTTCCGAGATGGAAGAAGATCCGAATCTCTGATCTGAGAGACATCGACGGCTCCGGTCCAGTAACCTGCCTGGAAGCCCTCCATGTAGCGATCTAGCGCAGCACCTTTGAGTTCAGTTTTCCGGCGAGCCCTGACGCTGGCTTTACGCCAACTGCGAATGAGAAACGGTCGGAGCCGGTCCATCAAGAGGACCAACGTCGACTTGGATTGTCCTTCAGGACTGTCCGGTTTCGTCTCTGAGTCCATCTCGTACTTGTTCCAGGGTCTCTCGGACCAAACTCGGGCCCACCCTACTCATCGTCGCCCACATCAGCTTCAGCGTATCCTCGGCAGCCTTCTCAAGCAAATCAGGCGGTAGTTCCTCTGAGAGCAGCCTTGCTTTGAAATCCTCATCGTTCGACACCTGAACAAGAACCTGGAGCATGGCTTCTTGACGTAGGGCCTCCACACACAGTCCGAACGCTCCCTCTTCCATTCCCCCTGCGTTGCCTAAGCTCTGAACAGCCTCTTCGTCCTTCTCATCTTGGAGCTTGCGGGCCGAATGAACGTGTCCGGCAGCGTCTCGACAGATGTGAACTTCAATGACAAAGGCGGTGTACTCATTGCCGGCGCCTTTCAGCCAGGGATATGGCGGTGCTTCTGACATCCCCCATTCTACCGTCGTTGCATGGCAAGACGGAGGGTCGACGCTTTGACCTTTCGGATGTTGTTGGCGGCCATTTTGTCAGCACAGGGAGGGCAATACTTCCGCACTTCCTCCTGATCCAGCCACTCATCGTCAGATGACCCGTAATCTCGTCGAAGACTCAAGGGCTGTGTCAGGCTGGCCTTCTTCTTGTCTTTGGCCGCTTCTTGTCGCCAACCAGGAGTCACGCGATCAGCCAACGAAGCACAGAACGCACCAGCGTTGCCGCCCATGTGTTTGTCCATTCGCTTGATGCACTCCGTCACCTTGTGCTTTGGAGCAGCAGAGGTCAGCGTGTTCCAGAACTTCTTGCGAGATTCATCGGTCCAACCCTTTGGCTTCTTCTTCCACTTATCGGCTGCTTGGGTTTCCTGACCCAGACGGGACATAGGGCTGTCCGCATACATGCCCCAAATGATCGAATGCTCGCGGTTCCACTTCTTGAAGGTCGCAAGGATCGTTTTGAGTTCCTTCTCGGCAACGGCCCCGCGCCCCCAATCATCGGCGTTTGGATCAACCGGGTGCTTATTGAGCAAACGGGCGAGCTTCTTGCCAGTATTCTCAACTTGAAGCATGGCCTTTTCAAACTCAAACGCTGCCTTGGTCACGGCCGGCGGCGTCCCTTCACGGGCGGTCTTGAGTTCAGTCTGAAGGGCCAGACGAAACTCAGGGTTCTGCTGAGCGAGCTTCAGGACCGCTTTGTTGATCTCGGACATTAGGCGGCCTTCGTAGCGCTCATCTTCTTGAGGCGCTTGGCCAGAATCAGAGCGCTCAGCAAGCTGTGGTCTCCGCTGCCCTGGACCTTTTTGATGGCGGCATCAAGCTGACCCATCGGGATGTCCTGGCCCTTGGGAACTCCCAGGTACTCACGAACGCGACCGGGACGTTTGATGGCGTCTTG
>Ga0307380_10005573_pt1 | contig 16678 bp, 12 predicted proteins | sample UN3MG_FD_202239 | JGI IMG/M metagenome (GOLD analysis project Ga0307380, IMG submission 202239) | Soil microbial communities from Risofladan, Vaasa, Finland - UN-3 | ecosystem: Environmental > Terrestrial > Soil > Coastal area > Acid sulfate soil | place: Finland: Risofladan, Vaasa | collected...
TCATGGCCGAAAGCGGATGACACCCGTTCGCCAGCCAGTTGGTCGCCTCGCCCCGTTCCAGGACCCCCCGGCCGTCGGCGGGGATGGTCATGGGGTACTCCGCCAAGACCGTCCGCAGCGGCTGGTGCTCGTCCCGGCCCAGCAGCTCGCGGGCCTTGGCGATCGCGGGCATGAAGGCCTTTTTGAACCCGACCAGCACCACCCGGTCGCCCTGCCGCTCCATGAGCCGGGCGATCTGGGCCGCCCGCATGGCCGGGGGCTTTTCCATCCAGACGTGCACGCCGGCGGCGAGGGCCTCGGCCGCCAGTTCCGGGTGCTTCTGGGGCGAGACGCACAGGAACACGGCCTCGAAGTCCCCGGCCTCGTACAGATCGGCGGTGCGGGCGTACGTGCGGGCGACCCCGTACTGGGCGGCAGTCGCCGCCAACCGCGCCTCGTCCAGGTCGCACATGGCGACCAGCTCGACCGGCAGATAGGTCATCGCCGGCAGCAGGTTGCGGTAGCAGTGGGACCCGACGCCGACCACGGCCGCACGGACCCGCCGGTCGAACTCGCGCTGGTAGGCCATCATTCGATCTCCGGAAACGCCCCGCGGAGGAAGGCGATGTCGCGCTCGGTCACGCGGGCCTGGTCATAGCCGTCGGGGGCCTGGCCGTGGGAAGGGTTCAGGCACAGCACCGCGCTGGCGCCGTCGGCGATGATCTCGCGCAGGATCGGCTCGACCGGCCAGCTCGCGTCTTGGAGGCTGCTGCGCCACTTCAGCGGCCCGCCGGGGCGTTCGGCGATGCCTCCCTTGAGGTGGACCTGCCCGATGATCGGGCGAAGCTGGCGGTACACGGGGAGGCTCGGGAACGTGCCCATCTGCCAGAGGTTCTGCACGTCCCACATGAACGACGCGGCCGAGCCGCCGCCCAATTCCTCGAAGAAGCCCAGCACCTCCTCCGGCCTCGACCAGATGCACCGGCCGACCTCGTTCTCGATCAGCACCCGAAAGCCCGCCTCGCTCAGCCGGCCGATCGCCTCCCGGTACATCGCGAACACCCACGGGTGGCGGGCCCGCAGGTACGGCGTGGTGTCGAGGACCTGCTCGCGCGCTTCGGTCTGCGCCGCCAGCAGCCGGACGCACCGGGGCTGGAGGGCCTGGGCGATCTCCATCGCCCGGCCGATCCGGCCCAGCTCGTCCGCGCGAAAAGCCTCCTGCCCGCGTTCGATCGGCGGGTGGAAGAGCACGGTCGACATCGTGGCGACCGTCAGTTGGCGCTGGTCGAGCATGGCGCGGAGGCGGACGATCTCCGCGTCGTCCAGGTCCAGCACGCCCTTGCCGAAGATCGCGTCCTTGAGATCGACCTGGCGCAGGCCCCACCCCACGTGACGGTCGAGGGAGGCGGCGATATCGGCGCCTCCCATGGCTTTGAGCATCGTCAGCCGGGCGGTCGCGGCCATGCGGTTCTCCGGGCGTACCAGTGGGTTGTCCCTGGCAAGGGTATGTGCTTGTGCCAGCACGATACGTGGGGGCGGGTGGGGTATCAAGTGGGGGTGGCGTTTGCGCATGCGCGGGAGCGTCCGGGCACGGTCCCTGTATTTCGCCCCCGGCCCTTGTGGCCGGGGGCTATGCCTCCCAACCGCGTGCTCAGGCAGCGGTTGCAACGGGCTCGGGGGCGGGTCTGGTGCCGACGAGGACGCGGCGGGCGTCTTCCAGGGCCAGGTACAGCGACGGGACGACCAGCAGGGTGACGAAGGTGGCGAAGAGGATGCCATAGCCCAGCGACAGCGCCATGGGAATGAGGAACCGGGCCTGGCGGGAGGTCTCGAAGATCATCGGCGCCAGGCCGCCGAAGGTGGTCAGGGTGGTCAGCAGGACCGGGCGGAATCGCTGGATGCCGGCGGCGATGATCGCCTGCTTGTGGGACAGCCCGTCCTCCCTGCGGCGGCGGTTGGCGAAGTCGATCAGGACCAGGGCGTCGTTGACGACGATGCCGCTGAGGGCGACGATGCCGAACATGCTGCCCATGCACAGCTCGTATCCCATCACCAGGTGTCCCAGCACCGCCCCGACGATCCCGAAGGGGATGGACACCATCACGATCAGCGGCTGGGCGTAGCTGCGGAACGGGATCGCCAGCATCGCGTAGATCGCCATCAAGGCCAGCGCGAAGGTCACCTTCAGGCTGCCGAGGCTCTCGCGCATGTCGGCCTGGTGGCCCTCGAAGCTGCACGTGAGCCCGGGGTACTTGTCCTTCAGGGGGCCCAGGACGTTGGCCTGGAGGTCCTCGATCACCTCGCCCGCCTTGGAGCGGGGGGTCACGTCGGCGGACACCTGCACCACCCGGCGCCCGTTGCGGCGGTCGATGGTGGTGTACGCCCGCCCGCGCTGGACGGCGGCGACCTCCCCCAGCGGGACGTACTGGCCGGCGGGGGTGCGGATCATCATGTCGGTGACCATCTGCTCGGTCGAGCGGTCCGCCTCCGGCAGCCGGACCATGATCCGGATCTCGTTGCGCCCGCGCTGCTGGCGCAGGACCTCCGCGCCGTAGAACGAGCAGCGGACCTGCCGGGCGACCTCCTGGGCGGTCAGGCCCAGGCTCTTGCCCTCGGCCTTGATCGTGAAGTCCAGTTGCTGCTTGCCCGGCTGGAAGCCGTCGTCGGTGTCCTTGACCAGCGGGTAGGTCGCCAGCACGGCGGCCAGTTCCCGGCTCGCCTCGGCCAGCACGTCCATCTCGCGGTGGCTCATCTCGACGGTCACCGGCATGCCCCGGCCCCCGGGTCCGCCGGAGTCGGAGGCGAACCGCACGTACTCCGCGCCCGGGACCTCCCCCACCGCCTGGCGCCAGCGGTTGGTGAATTCCTCGGTGCTGACCCCGAGCCGCTCGCGGACGTCCGCCTCCGCCAGGTTGACCCGCACCCGGCCGATGTGGCTGCCTCCCCGGCCGACGTCGGTGATGATGGACTGGACCAGCTCGGGCTGGTTGAACGAGGCGATCGTCTGGCGTGCCCCGGCCAGGAACCGCTGCATCACCTTTTCGGTCCGTTCGATGGGCGTGCCGTAGGGCAGCACCACGCGGCCCTCGGCGAAGTCCGACTCGATCGTCGGCTGCAACTGCATCCCCATCCGCCCGCTCAGCGGGTACGACAGCGCCACGCCCAGCACGCACACGGCACAGATCAGCGTCAGGTATCGGTGGCGCACGGCGGCCTCCAGCACGGGCCCGAACACCCGTTGGACCCACCGGGGAAAGGCCAGGCTGAACGCCTGCTGGCGGGCCTGAAGCCATCCGAACGGCCCCCACCACCGGCGGTCCTTCTGGTGTCCCAGGTGCGCCGGCAGAAGGAACAGGCACTCGCCGAGGGAGATCAGGAACACGATGCAGACCACGATCGGGATCATGCGGAAGGTCTTCCCCATGAACCCGGGGATGAAGTACAGGGGCAGGAAGGCGGCGACGTTGGTCAGGATGCTGAAGGTGACCGGCATGGCCACCTCCCGCGTGCCCCGAACGGCCGCCCGCATGAACGGCATGCCCTGCTGGTGGTAGTGGTAGACGTTCTCGCCCACCACGATGGCGTCGTCGACCACGATGCCCAGGGCGATGATGTAGGCGAACAGGGACATCATGTTCACCGTCATCCCCGCCGACGGCAGCACCAGGAACGAGCCCAGGAACGAGATGGGGATTCCCATCATCACCCAGAACGCCAGGCGAGCCTCCAGGAACAGCCCCAGCAGCGCCAGCACCAGCACCAGCCCCATCGCCCCGTTTCCCAGCAGCAGTTCGATGCGCTGGCGGTAGACGTCCGACTGGTCGCGCGAGATGGTCATGGACACGCCGGGGGGCAGGTGACGGGTGACGTCCTGCAAGCGGGCCCGGGCCGCCTCGGCGACGGAGATGGGCGTCTGGTCGCCCACCCGGTACACCTCCACCTCTACCGCGGGCTTGCCGTCGTAGCGGGTGTACTGGTCCGCGTCCTCGAAGCTGTCGTCGATCGTGGCGATGTCCCCCAGCAGCACCTGCCCGCCGTCGGGCGTGGTGATGACCGGCAGCCGGGCGAACTGGCGCCCGTAGTCGCGCCGCTCTTTGACCCGGACCAGGATCTCCCCGCTGCCGGTCTTGATCCCCCCTCCCGGCAGGTCCACCGACGCCGCCCGCAGCACCGCGGCCACGTCCGCCAGCGTGGTCCCGTAGCGGCGCAGGTTCTCCTCGGGCACCTCGATGCCGATCTCCAGGCCCGGCATGCCGGAGACCTCCACCTGGGTGATGCCCGGGTCCTGCAGCAGCTCGTCCCGCACCTGCTCGCCCAGCTCGTGCAGGACGGTGTCGGGCAGGTCGCCGTACAGCATCACCGTCATCACCTCGTGGCGATGGGTGGCGACGCGGACCACCGGCTCCTCCGCGTCGGATGGGAACGTCCGGATCCGGTCCACCTCGCTCTTGATGTCCTGGGAAAGCTTCTGCACGTCCGCGCCCAGCAGCAGCTCGGCCGTGACCGTGCCCGAGCCCTCCCCCGCGACGGAGTTGACCTCGTCCACCCCGTCCAGCGTCCGCACTGCCTCCTCAATCGCCTGGAGGATGCCGCTTTCCACCTCCTCCGGGCTGGCGCCGGGATAGGCGACGGAGATCGTCACCGTGTCCGGCTCGATCTCCGGGAAGACCTCCTGCTTGATGCGGAGCAGGGCAAGAAAGCCCCCCACCAGGCAGATGAGCATGATGAGGTTGGCGGCCACGGAATGGCCCGCCATCCACGCGAGGGGTCCGCGCTGGGCATGCAGGTCGCGTGTGTCGGTCACGGCCGGTCTCCCGATCCTGCCTCCGGGCCATCCGGGCCGACGGGGGTCCCAGCCTCCGGCGGCGGGTCCGCCCCGCCCGCCAAGGCGTTGACCGGCGCCGCGCCGGCGGCGGCCGTGCGGATCACCATGCCTTGCACCGGCGCACCCAGGTCACTGACGATCAGTTTCTCGCCGGCGACCAGGCCCTTGCTGGCGTAGACCTCCTCGGCCCCGCTCCAGGCGATGGTCACGTCACGGATGTCCAGCTTGCTCCCGCCGGCCATCACCCAGACCTTGCCGCCGTCGCGCAGGGCCGTGCGCGGCACGACTACCACGCCTTCCACCTCCCGCCCCTCGATCTCGACCCGCACGTACGAGTCCAGCACCAGCGGGTGCCGCCGGTCCGGGGCCAATGCCAGCTCCAGCGGATCGCGGACCGCCACCAACACCTGCGCCATCCTGCCGGCGGTTTCGAGGTTGGTCATCAGTCGCTGCGCCACACCGCGCCGGGACACCCCGAGCCCCCATCCCGACTCCCAGGACACCCGCACCGGCGAGCCGCCCTGCCCGTCCGCCCCGGCCAGCTCGATCCACCGCAACTGGTGGGCGGGCACCGACACGCGGACCCAGTATTCGTCCGTCCCCACCATCGACGCCAGGGCCGCGCCCGGATTCACGTGCGAGCCCACGTCCACCCCGCGCGACTGCACGATCGCGTTGAACGGGGCCGTCACGACGGTCCGCTCCAGGTTCAGCTTCGCCTGCTCCAGCGCCGCCTCCGCCTCTTCCACAGCGGCCCCCGCCATCGCCAACTGCGGCCGGCGGAGCAGCAGCTCCTTGTCGGACTCGGAAACGTCCTGGCCCAGCAGCTCGTACTCGCGCCGGGCGACGGATTGCCGGCCCGCCTCCACCGTCTGTTCAGACTGCGCACATACCAGGTCGCAGGATCGCTGGCGGACCGCGAGCTGGTAATCGCCCGGGTCGATCTGGAGGATGCGCTGCCCAGCCTGGAACCGCCCGCCGGGGGTCAAGGCGGCGTTGACGTCCACCACCCGCCCGCCGACCTGCGCGGCGAGCTGGATCTCCCGCGCCGGCACCACCGTGCCCATGGCGCGGACGACCACCCGGCGCGTCACGGGGGCGACCTGGCTGACCTCCACCAGCGTCGCCCGGCGCTCCGGGCGCTTGCGCTGCGACACGGGCCGGTGCGCCAGCCAATACCAGCAGATCCACGTCCCGCCGGCCAGCAGCGCCCCCATCAGCGCCAGCCGGGCCAGCCAGCTGGCCCAGCGCGGCACGGTCGGCGGCGGCGAAAGCGGAGGGGGATTCGTCGGCATGTTCTCCATCGACACGTTCAGCTCCTGTCCACTCGGGCCCGCGGCTCAGGCCGGTCCGTTTCCTGGATCTCGATCTTGTCCGCCGGCTCCGCCGGCTCGACCGTCGGCGGGCGGCGATCCATCGGCCAGCTCCCCGCCAGGGCGCGGCACAGGTCGATGCGGTACAGCCACCGGTCCCGCTCGGCTGACAGGTACGTCCGCTGAAGCCGCTGATACGAAAGCAGCGTCGTCAGGTATCGGGTGAAGTCCGCCGCCCCCTTGGTGTAATTGGCCAGCGTCTGCTCGGTCGCCTGCTCGGACAGCCTCAACTGCTTCCGCAGGCTCTCGACGTACTCCCCCTGCCGGGCCTCCTGCGAGAGGGCGTCCTCCACCTCCCGGACCGAGGTCAGGATGACCTGCCCATAGGCGTGCAGCCGCTCGGCGGCGTCCGCCTTCGTCCGCCGGACCTCCGCCCGGCGCAGCCCGCCGTCCAGCAGCGGCGCCGTCAGGTTCGCCAGGGCCGCCGCCACCCAGTTGTCCAGCAGGTTGCGGACCTGCTGATCGGTGGTGTCCGAACTGACCGACAGGGCCAGCTTGGGAAACTGATCCGCGATCGCCGCCGCGACCCGCCGGTCGGCCGACAGCACCCGCAGCTCCGCCGCCCGGACGTCGGGCCGCCGGCGAATCCACTCGGCCGGCACCGGCGTCGCCGGCAACGCGGGGAGATCCGGCAGCCGCTCCGGCACGTCCAGCTCCGGCCCGCCCGGCATCCGGCCCAGCAGAACCGCCAACTGGTTCGCCAGCACGCGGATGGCCAATTCGACGACCACCCGCTCGCCCCGGACCGACTCGATCAGCTCCTTCTGCTGGAGCACGTCCGCCGCCGACGCCTGCCCGGCACGGAACCGCGACTGGATCACCTCCAGGTACTTCCCGTTCGTCTCGATCTGGTCGTCCAGGATCGCCAGTTGCCCGTGGCGCTCGATCAACTGGTACCACGCCCGCGCCACCTCCGCCGTCACCGAGATCGCGGCCGCGTCCAGGTCCTCCCCGCTCGCCCGGGCGTCCAGGACGGCCGCATTTCGGGTGGCGCGCACCCGGCCCCACAGGTCCAGCTCGTACGACGCCGACAGGCCCAGGGAGTATTCCGTGCGGTAGGTCTGGTGGAGCCCGAGCGACTTGCGGACGGTCCGGACCCTATCGCCACTGCCGCCGGCCTGGGGCCACAGGGCGGCGCCGCTCCGCGCCGCCACGGCCTCGGCGGCGTCCAGGCGATCCCAGGCCGATTGCAGCGTCAGGTTGCCCGCCAGGGCGTCCGCCATCAGGGCGTTCAGGTCCTTGTCGCCAAAGGCGGTCCACCACTTCCCGGACGCGGCGGTCGGGCCGGTCGCGGAAAAGGACGCCGGCAGCGCCACCGGCGCGGCCACATCGGCCGGGGCGTGCCAGCATCCCGCCAGCGCGGCCAGCATCGCCGGCGCCACCATCTGCGCCCATGCCGTCAGGGCGCGTTTGCTCCTGAATCCGGCTGTCATCGCTTCGTTCCCGTCCCTCCGCCGTTGCCGCGCCGCTGGGCCCGGCGGACCTGGCGAATCCCCGCCAGGCTGAACCGGACCACGTGGTCGGCGATCGCCTCGACCTCCACGTCCATCGCCGCCGGCGAACCGCCCCGGGGGCCCCTGCCCCCGCCCGCCCCCGGCCGGCCGTGCATCAGCATGTGCATGCACTGCGACCCGATGCTCCGGGCGCACAGGACCACCTGCACCTCCGGCGCCTCCGCCCCCAGCAGCTCGCGCACGACGTCCGCCATGCCTTGCCGCAGCGGTCGGATGCACTCCCGCAGCACCTTGTCCAACAGCCCCGTGGGGTGGGCCAACTCCTTCTGCACGATCCGGAACTCGAAGTTGGCGCGATCGTGAACCCGCCGCACCAGGGCCGTGATCCTTCCCCGTAACCTCTTCGCCGGCGGGGCGCCGGCGGGCACACCCCCGTCGGGCGGATACGCCTCCAGCCCCCGGTGGAAGGCCTCGCGCCACGCCTCGACGTACAGGCTTTCCTTATCATGGAAATAGTAGTTGACCGTGGCGATGTTTGCCCCCGCCTTCTCACAGATTTCCGCGATCGTCGCGCCGCCGAAGCCGCGTTCGGCGAACACCTCGCACGCCGCCGCCAACACCTGGCCGCGGGTGTCCGATCCCGACTTGTTCCTGGCTTTCCTGCCGGTCATGCCACCGTCGTCAAACTCGCGATTCAAATGGCCATTTCAATTCCGAGTTTATTCTTTCGACTGCCGCCAATCAACCCCCTCCCCCAAACCGCGGCGGCTTGACGGCGCGGCCGGGGCGGAGGGATAATGACCGGACCTGCCATGCGGACGGTCTCGGCCAAAACTGCCAGGCGCCTCGACACGCTGACCAGCGTGCTGTTCTGCCTGCCGAACCTGATCGGGGTGCTGGTGTTCGTCGTGCTCCCCGTCAGCGCCAGCCTGGTGCTGGGGTTCTGCATGTGGCGGGCCAACCGCCTGGAGCTGGCGACGATCGACTGGGTGGGGCTGGGCAATTTCTCCAAACTGCTGGGGCTGTCCACGAAGGCGTCGATCGTTGCTGTAGTCGGGGGGATCGCGATGGCGGTCGCCCTGCTCGTCGCCCTCGTGGTCCTGCTCCGCAAGTGGTCCGGCCTGAGCATCCCCGTCCGCTGGGCGATGGTCGCGGCGCTGCTGGCGGCCGGGTGGGGCGTGCGGGCGTACTGGAGCAGGGATATCCACCTGGAGGCACGCGACCCGCAGTTCTGGCAGGCGCTGTGGAACTCGATCGTCCTGATGACCTGGGGCGTGGGCGGGCGGATCGTGCTGTGCCTGGGCATGGCGATGCTGCTGAACCAGCGGCTCCGGGAGATCGTGGTCCACCGGACGATCTATTTCCTGCCGACGGTCTCCTCCGCCATCGCCTTGTACATCCTCTGGCAGGCCCTGTACCACCCGGACATCGGGGTGATCAACCGGTTCCTGATCGCCTCCCGCGACGCCTTCAACGGCGTGGTCGCCGCCGTCGGCGGCCCTGAGACGTGGCTCACCTGGCAGCCGCCGAACTGGCTGGGCGACGCCGGCACCGCCAAGCCGGCGTTCATCCTGATGGGCTGGTGGCACGAAATGGGCGGGCTGACCATGCTGCTGTACCTGGCGGCGCTGCAGGGCATCCCCGAGCAGCTCTACGAGGCCGCCGAGATCGACGGGGCCAACGCCTGGCAGCGCTTCCGGGCGATCACCTGGCCGATGGTCGGACCGACGACGTTCTTCATCCTGATCATGGGCGTAATCCGCGGCTTCCAGGGCGGGTTCCAGCAGGCGTACATCATGACCCGCGGCGGCCCGGCCGGGGCGACTACCACGGTCGATTACTTCATCTACAACCGGGCCTTCTTCCAGGACCAGGACCTGGGCTACGCCTCCGCGGCCGCGTGGGTGCTGTTCGCGCTCATCCTGGTCCTGACGCTGATCAACTGGCGCTACGGGCAGCGGAAGGTGCACTATTGAGGCCGGGGCGGGCCCGCGGACCCGTCCGGCGACGATGAAACCATGCAGTTTCGATGGCGGAAATACCGGCGCGGCCGGCTCAGCCTGCTCCAGGCGACGCTGGTCCGCGCGGTGCTGCTGATCGGCGCGGTGACCATGGCCGTGCCGTTCGGGTGGATGGTCTGCACCGCGCTGAAGGACAAGCGGACGATGGACAGCGAGCCGTACCGCTGGCTGCCGAAGATGCCGTCGGCCGATCCGACGGTAAGCTGGTCCGTGGACTACCTTTCCGCCAGTACGCCGGATTTCGAGGACGTGGTCCTGCGGGACTTCGACGAGACCGCCGCCGGCGACGACCGTGCCGCCCGCCAGGGCGCCGGCAGTCTGTCGATGGCGGTAGACTTCGCCGCCGACCAGACGCCGGACCGCACCATTGACCTTTCCTCCGCCGAGCTGCCCGACACGCCCGTCAGCATGCTGGCGTTCTGGCTCCGCGGGGACGGATCGGGCCACCACCTGCGCGTGACCGTCCACGGCGACGGCTTCGTCTACCGCGCCGACGACCTGCCGGTGGGCTTCGAGGGCTGGAAGGAGGTCCACTGCTACTTCCGCCAGGAGCAGTTCGACCCGCTGGGCCGGGAGGTGGTCCCGCTCCGGCGCGACCCGCCCGGCGACGGCGGGTACGTCTCGCTGCGATCGATCCGCAAGGTCGAGCTGACCGCCGTGGCCGAGCCGCTCTGGTCGCGGGCGTGGCAGAGGTGGACGTACTCCTTCCGCAAGGCCTGGCAGTCCATGCCCTTCGGGCGTTTCTATCTCAACAGCCTGTTCGTGTCCCTGGCGGTGACGCTGGGGCAGGTCCTTACCAGCGCCCTGGCCGGTTACGCCTTCGCCCGGCTGAAGTGGCCCGGGCGGGACAAGTTCTTCCTGATGTACCTGGCGACGATGATGATCCCGGCGGCCGTGACCATCGTGCCCACCTTCGTGCTGATGAAGATGCTGGGCTGGTTCGACACCTACCGCGCCCTGATCCTGCCGCTGCTGTTCAGCGCGTATGGCACGTTTATGCTCCGCCAGTTCTTCCTGTCCCTGCCGGCCGACCTGGAGGACGCCGCCCGCATCGACGGCTGCGGAAAGCTCCGCGTCTGGCTGCACGTGATCCTGCCGCTGAGCAAGCCCGCCCTGGCGACGCTGGCCACCTTCACCTTCCTGGGCTGCTGGGGCGCGTTCCAGTGGCCCCTGTTCGCCACCCAGTCCATGCACATGAAAGTCCTGCCCATCGGCCTCAGCGCCTTCCAGGACAAGTTCTCCGTCCAATACAACCTCATGATGGCCGCGTCGCTGATCGTGATGGTGCCCACGCTGGCGGTGTTCCTGTTCAACCAGCGGTTCTTCACCCGGGGCATCCAACTCAGCGGAATGAAGGAGTGAGGCCCAACCATGCGCACCTTCCTCGCCGCCGTCATCGTCATCGCCGCCCTGGGCATCTACCTGCTGGCCACCCAACCGGGCGAGACCGCCAGGGAAGACCAGACGCGGATCCGCTTCGCCTTCCCCGGCGACGTCAAGGCCATCTCCCTCTTCAGCCGGCTGGCCAACCGGTTCATGGAGCTCAACCCCGACATCCACGTCAAGCTCGAGCCCAACGTCGGGGACTTCCGCCAGATCATCAAGCGCGACCTGGTCGCGGACATCGCGCCGGACGTGTTCTTCAGCGACGACGACTACTTCACCGTCTTCGCCGACGACGGGCACTACCTGTGCCTGGACGAGCTGATCGCCCGCGAAGGCTACGACACCGCCCCGTTCTACGCCCCCGCGGCCGAGAGCTTCCGCTGGAAGGGCAAGACCTACGGCCTGCCGTTCGGGTGGGGGTGCTCGCTGCTGCTGTACAACCGCCAGGCCCTCCGCGACGCGGGGATCGACTACGACCCGACGAAATGGACCTGGGAGCAGTTCGCCGAGACCGTCCGCCGCTGCACCGGGCCGGCGACGGTCAAGGGCCAGACCGTGCAGCGGTACGGGTACATGCGCGACAACTCCTCCCACGCCATGTGCAGCCTGTGGCAGGGCGGCGGGACGATCCTCCAGAAGGCGATCGTCTGCCCCCAGTGCGGGCGGCGCAATGACGTGCCCGATGTCGCCGAGCCCGACACGGCCACCTGCGGCCGATGCGGGCGCAAGATGACCGGCGGGGAGGCCGAATGGCGGGCGGCGTGCGATTCGCCGGGCGCCTTGGCGGGCATCGAGTACATGCTCTCGCTGCTGCCGTACACCCCCCGCGCGGTCGCCAGCGGCGCCACCGAGATGCCCGCCAACCAGGAGCTGTTCGCCATCGGGCGGCTGGCGATCATCCGCGGCGGGCCGTACTCCGCCCAGTGGGCCGCCGACGTGGATGTCGACTGGGGCATCGGGTACTTCCCCGCCGGCCCGGGCGGGCGGTGGACGCGCTTCTACTGCGACGGCTTCGTCATCTCGGCCGCCACCAAACACCCCGACGTCTCCTGGCGGCTGTTGAAGTACCTCTGCGGCGAGGACGCCCAGCGCCTGCTGGCCAAGGAGGCCTACCACGTCCCCGTCCGCCGCGCCGTCGCCCAAAGCCCCTACTTCAACCGCCCCGACACGCCCTGGGACGAATCCATCTTCGCCGGGGCGATCGAGCACGTCCGCTTCCAGCGCAAAATCCCCGAGTGGGACGAGGCCTCGCAGATTGTCGACCGCAACTTCGGGCTGCTCATGCTCGAGCCCGATTCCCCCAAGCACATCTCCGCCGCCGAGTACCTCTCCCGCTGCCAACGCGAAATCGAACGCGACGTCTTCGACCGGGAATAAGCCGCCGATCGGACCGCTCTGTCACGCCCGGGAGCGCAGAACTGCCCTCGCTCTCCCCGTCGATTCAGCGCTTGGGTGCGTGGAACGGCTTGCCTTGACGATACAGCTTCAGGCGGCCCTGGAAGCGCGGAGCGTTCTTGCCGGCCAACCAGATGGCCTTCTGCTGGTGCTGGACAGCCTGGTCAAACTCGCCCGCTTCTGCGCAGGCAGCGGCGAGGGTGTCCAGCAGGTTGGGGTCTTTCCATGATGTCAGCTTGCACGCGCGCCGGGCAAACTCGACGGCCCGGGGACCGTCGCGCACCTTGTCGTCCCCGCACGTGGCCCGCAGCCAGGCCTGGTTGTTGCAGGCCATGGCGTTGTCCGGGGCGACCTCGGCGGCGGTGGCGAAATCCCTGGCGGCCTGGGCGTGGTTCCCCGACTGCGCCTGGGCCTGTCCTCGCATGAGGTAGCCAAGGGCCCTCCGGGGATTCAACCGGACGATCTCGTTCAGCCAGTCGAGCAGCGTCTCGGCATCCGGGTCGATCAGCTCGCCTCGGTGGGCCTGGCGGGCGGCATGGACCTCGCGCCGGCAGGCGCCGCACAGGTCCATGGGCGGGCCGAGGCGGACGATGGCCGTCAGGACGGCGCGGAGGTCGGGGCGCGGGTAGAGGACGCAGTCCGGGCGAGTGCAGTGACGAGCGGACCAGGCGCGCGAGCGGTCCGACGGCACGCGCAGTGCGTGGCACAGCTCGTGCATGACGACAAGGCGACACCAGCCTTCGCGGGAGACCAGCGGCGGAGGATGCTTCGTCGCCTCGGCGTTGATGATGACCACGTGACCGCCATCCGCCAGGCCCAGCATCAGGCCTCTGCCCCGAGGGACCATCCCAGGCACGACGTAGATGGTGATATCCGACGGGCCGCAGGCGGGGCGGCTCCGGGCGACGCGGACCACCTGGCTGTGGGAGATCGCGCCGTTCTCTTCGCCCGCCAATCGCACCGGCTTGCCCTGTCGCATCCGGACCTCCCCGGCGACGTGTTTGCCGAAGGCGGCCACCGCCTTCTCGATGGCCTTGCCGGGCGTCCGGGCGCCGTTGACGCAGATCACCTCAATGGTCACCAGCCGCCCATTCACCAGCGGCTGGTACAGCGGGTAGTTCAGTTCGTCGGGCCCCGCCGGCGCAGCACAGCCATGCGCAAACGATGACAAGAGCAGCATCAGCACGCCGCAGCATGTCACGGCGGAGCCACAGGATGCGCCCGTGCCATTCGTGCGGTCCGTTGTCATGCGATCATCTCCTGAACGGCTGGTCCGGATGGGGCCCCGTTCCTACCTTACGCAAGATCCCAGGGCGAGCAACTGAATTGCACCCCGGACGAAAGCACAGTGCCCACCAATCCCCTCCCCCTGCTCCACGTCCTGGCCCAGATCAGGGCGCGTGTGCGCCCCTCAGGGCAGCTTTTCCGCCTGGTGCAGGAAGAACTCCCGGCCCCAGATCTCCAGCGAGGGCAGCTCGCCGGGCTTGAGAAATCGGCGGACCTCCTCGGCGGCATGCTTCCAGTCGACGGCCTCAATCCTCGCCCGCAGTTGCTCCACGCACCAGTCCCGGTCAACCGAGGGCGACTGGTCCTTCCACGGCCCCATCTGCGCCAGCGCCGCCGACAGGAGGCGGTAGTTCGCCGGCGTCCCGCGGGCGGTGAACCAGATGAAGTCATACCAGTCCCGCCCCTTGACGTAGGGACGGCACAGCAGGGCGTGCATCTTCCCCGCCAGCATGCTGGGCAGGTCGAAGGCGCATACAGCCGAGGCGAAGGGGAAGTCCAGGTACTTCATCTCGTACGCAGCCCCGGCCGGCGGGCTGGTGTCCACCTCCAGCTTCATGCGCAGCTTCCTGCGAGGCCCGGCCGTCGGGCGGTAGTCCAGCCGGAGCAGGTTGCCCAGCGAGTCATCCTTCAGGAAGGCCATTCGGACCGCCCGGTCCGCCTTCGAACGGTCGTCCATCTCCAGGCCGTAGCCATAGGCCTTCAGCTCGTCTGCCACCGTGTCCAGGTACGGTCCGAGGCCAAATGACGCGTCCGGCCCCTGGAGCGCGAAGTCGAGATCCTCCGAGAAGCGGTTCGTGCCGTGGAACACGCGGAGGCACGTACCGCCCTGGAACGCCGCCTTCTGGAAGAAGCCCGTCCGTCCCAGCGAGGCCAGCACGACCTCCTGCGTGATTTCGCGCAGGGCCTGCTCCACCTCCAGGGTCGATCGGCAGCCATACCCGTCCAGCCGATCCTGGATCATCGCCACGCTCATCGCCTCAAGTCCCTTCGCAGGCCTTCCAGGAAACGCCGCACCCGCCGGGACGAGTAGTTGTCCTTGAGCCGGTCGAAGGCCGTGGCCTCGATGCTGCCCAGAGACGCCTCATCCACGCGCATGCTTTCGATGACGGGACCGGCGGAATCCCAATCCCGCTTGTGAACATAGACGTAGTCCGCCAGTGCCTTCAGCGGCGAGGCCAGCAGGAAGCTTCCGCCGCCGGCCCTCCCGACACGGCCCACCCCGGCGTAGAACGTTGCCTGTGGGACGCGCGTAAAGCTGAACAGGCCCAAAGGCGTTTCGTACTCACGCGAACGGCCGACACAGACGCTGGTGACGGCATAGACGGCTTCGGGGATCCAGCCGTGCTGTGACAGGGCGGTCTCCAGGCTGACGTAGCTGGGCCCGTAGATCCGCTGGGCCAGCGTGAGGGGGTCGATCTTCTCCCGCAGGTACTTGTCGGACACGCAGTAAAGGCCGCGATGGACGCGCGCGACCTCCCCGCTGGCCAGGGCGCGCTTCAGCAGGCTGTACTGCCGCTGATCCGTGCCGGCGACCCAGCAGGCGACCTCAGGCCGGGTGAACACGCCCCCGGGGGCCCTCGCCACCGCGATTTCAGTCAGCCTCTGCATACATGCCCCAAACTGGCGAATTCCGCCAGTATCTTACAACATGGTATCGGCTCAGAAGCGGTTTCGACAGGAGGGAATGCGGTTCCAACCCCTATTTCGCCCCCGGCCATCGTGGCCGGGGGTTGAACCATCAACGACAGCACAGTGCCCCCCATCCCACCTCAAACCACCTCCAGCCCATCCCTGTCCGGCAGGGGTTCGAGGGGCGCCGACGGCAGGGCCTGGTACCAGTAGGCCACCGAGGCGATGTCGTCCTGCAGCGGCAGGTAGCGCCCGCCGCTCCGCCAGCCCAGCGCCTGGATCGTCACGCGGAGGTCCCGCTCGAACCGGATCGGGTCGGTGATGTGCCAGCGGTACATCCCGAATCGCTGCTGGGATTCGTACAGCCCGTCGGGGCGGATCACCTGGTGCAGGCCGGTGTAGGGGGTGGTGAACTCCTGGTAGCGGTGCTCCGTCTGGTTCTCGAAGTTGTACGAGCCGCAGAAGTAGTCCTCCGTGCCCGTGCCGGCGATGGTGGGGAACTCCCCGTCGCCGTCCATGTAGAACTTGATCTCGCCCTCCCCCCACCAGCGGCAGTTGTTGACCTGCCAGGCCATGTACGTACCGACGTAGTGTCCTTGGCCCTTGACGCCGTCCAGGAGGGTGTAGACCTGCTTGTACGGCAGCGGGTTGGTCCGGCGGAACTGGGCGTGGAAATATGCGGCCTCGGCCGGCACGTCGGTGAGGGTGTAGTTGATCTGGTAGTACAGCACCATCTTCTCTTCGGCGATGTTGGTCATGGTGATCCGGCAGCGCTTGCGGAAGGGCATCTCCCAGTAGCAGTTGAAGGCGCTGCCGGGGTTGACGCAGACCGCCAGGGACGTCAGCGGGGCGAACTTGCCCCAGCCCATGGCGAAGAAATCGCCCACCGGGCACTCGACGGAGGGGTGCTCCTGGCCGTCCCAGTAGATCCGCAGGATGCTGAACCGCCAGTGGCCGCCGGCGGTCATCCAGATCTGCTGGATCGCGCCCGGCCCGTCGACGTCCGCCAGCGTAGCCGTCTCGCCCGGTTGGATCACGATCGACGGGGAGATCTTCCACCCCTGCCCCAGCTCCCGCGCGCAGCCGGCGCCGGTGCCCTCGGTGGCCATGCCGGCCTTGCCCTTCTCGCCGGTGAAGTTCTCCGGGCTGATCGACCGCGTCTTCGCCGACGAAAGCCGGCACAGGTTCCCCATGCTCATGCCCAGTCCGTCAAATGCCACTGGTCGTCTCCTTTGCCCCGCGCGCCTAGGCGAACGCCCGGGCATCCCGGCTCTTCATCCGACGCCATTGTGCCATCCGCCGCCGCCGCGGGCAACCAGGCTGTGGCCC
>Ga0307380_10005579_pt1 | contig 16671 bp, 16 predicted proteins | sample UN3MG_FD_202239 | JGI IMG/M metagenome (GOLD analysis project Ga0307380, IMG submission 202239) | Soil microbial communities from Risofladan, Vaasa, Finland - UN-3 | ecosystem: Environmental > Terrestrial > Soil > Coastal area > Acid sulfate soil | place: Finland: Risofladan, Vaasa | collected...
CGCTGAAGCCTACGCGGTTGGCGAAGTGAAACTGACAAACGAGCAGGACATTGAAGAGGCTGGTCTCGAAATATTTGTGGGCTTCAAGGGAGGAACCCCAGTTCCGCTTAACGCTTATACTCAAAGCGGCGGAGAAAGAAGCACCGCAACCATAACTTTTCTCCTCGCATTACAACAACACGTTCATTCGCCTTTCAGAGCCGTTGACGAATATGACGTTCACATGGACCCAAAAAACAGGGAAATCATCGCAAACCTCATCGTCTCCTCAGTCACAGGCTTAGATTCGCAGTACTTGGCTATCACGCCCAGCCAGATTACATTCACCGGAAAGGACGTCCACCTGATAACAGTCCAGAACGTGGAAGGAGCCTCGCTCATCAAAGAGGTAACATAATTGTCCAACAAAGAGAAGAAACTGAGCAGCGAACGCATTCAACGCGTCATCGAATTATGCAAGTCCGTTGAAGAGCGGGGAGTAGACCCTTTTGCCGTGGACGTGGACGACATCATAGCAACGCTCCAAAAGTATTTTCCCGAGTGGGAATCGCCGGAAGAACTGACCCTTGACGCGGAAGCTGTCCAGTACCTCGCGTCAGTAATACAGAATCAGGGAGACTGGGTAAAACATCGGTCAACCTCCCTCTACACTGACCCGTTTCTGCTTGAAGAAAAAATCAAGAGATTAGGCAAAGAAGAGCTGGCTGCACTTTTTATGCAGGTTTGGAATCCAATCATCGAGCAGGAGCAACTATCCATATCCACCATAGCTGAAGCCCTGAAATACTGGCAAGACCTCGTTCCGATAAACGAGAGATGGCAAAACATTGGTCCCATTCAGGTTGAGGCTGGAGCCACCACACTGGAAGAACTGGTCAGGCTGAAAATCTTAGCCGAGAAAACCTTCATGGAAGAACTGGAAACATTCTGGCGAGAACTCCAGCAAAAAGCTGGCGAAGACGAAACAATCCTATACTGGGACTTTGTTGGCGCCGAAACCTACAAAGAAACCTTGGACAGAGCATACCTGACAAGCTTCCTAGTAACTTACGGTTATGCAACGTTGGAGCTGCGTCCCTTAGAAGAGGAGGTTTTCATTAAACCCTTCACAGAAGTGCATTCAGAGATGGCTGATAAGCGGATGGTTTCTGTTCCCATCTCCGTGAGTTTCGAAGAATGGACTAAATGGAAGGAGATACGACAATGACGAGGAAAGCTTACTATGCCCGGAAAATCAAGAGGGCAGCACAACTCCTGTTTTACAAGCGTCACATGAAGCCGGGCGTGAAGGGCTGGGAACTGAGGAACACGTTGGGTTCTGATTACCCTAAAATCCTCAAAGTGCTGGATGACCAACTGGAGAAGCTGGACCTGCAAGTAAAGACAGCTTTTGAGGGAGAAACGCCTGCTGGAGAGCCGACCCTTGAAGAACTGAACAAGGCTCGATTCTTTATTACGGTTAGGGGCGGTTTTCCATCGAAGGATACTAAGATGATGGGCTGGCGCATAGACGACATTGCTGGTTTGGCTACGGCTATTGGCTACATAATATCCAAGAAGGGGAAGGCTCCCCGCGACGAAGTGGAGGACCTGCTTCGCAGTAAGCTTCCGGGCTGGAGAGTTGAAATGAACATTAACCGTTACATCAGGTCTGGATACTTGGCTGAGGACGAGCACAGCCAGCTTTACTTGGATTGGAGAACCAGAGCAGAAGTCGACCAAAAGGCGCTTGTTGACCTTCTTTTGGGAACCGAAAGCTAAGCTCTAACCGATTCAGGCTGCTGTTATGTCCGCGAATAGGACGAATGTGAAGTCTACTGAATCGGGTTTAGTGTGTGGGATGGAAACTGTTTTGTGTGTAGGAAAGTGAAACTTATATAAGTATGACATATGTCATATTTAGTGGGGGTAACAGTGACCAGCAAAAGGCTTCTTTCAACTGCAATCCTGCTACTGCTTCTAGTTACAGCAATAATCTTTGTCGGCATCATGATATGGTGGACTGGAACAATAAACGATTCAAACGACATCGATTACGTAGAAATCAGAGAATACGAGGGACAGGGTCTTTCGTCAATTAATTCTTTCAGAGAAAATTCGATTAAAGGACCACAATACATCGATGAAGAAAACTACACACTCACAGTCACGGGGCTAGTAAACAACGAACAAGAATACACGTACGATGAAGTTCTCAGCAACTACCAATCTTTCAAGAAGGTTGTCACACTACGTTGTGTAGAGGGCTGGAGCGTAACCATACTCTGGGAAGGCATACAGGTCAAGGACATACTGGCAGATGCACAGGTTGACCCAACAGCAAACACGGTGATATTCTACGCCTACGACGGCTACTCCACTTCTCTACCACTCGACTACATAATAGACAACAACATAGTCATAGCCTACAAAATGAACAACGTAACCCTTCCACCCGAAAGAGGTTTTCCTTTCCAGCTTGTGGCAGAGAGCAAGTGGGGCTACAAGTGGATAAAATGGATAACCACAATCGAGCTGTCAGCAAACGAGGATTATAGAGGCTACTGGGAGAGCCGAGGCTACCCCAACAACGCAGACTTGTAGCAAATACGCGACTTTTTTTCTCTCCATTTTCTGTGCACCTACGGGTTAATTTGGAAAAAGCATTTATGGAAACTAATGAAGATAATAGCTGAAATTCCTTGGCAGGCTACTTCAAAATGAGTGAACGCCTAAGACTTGATGTTGTGCTGTTCACATTTGTTTCAGTTTTTCATATGCTCATGAGCAGTAGCCATAACCAGCCAGAAGGACGGTGAAATCGCCATGAAACCAATCGGCGTGAGACATAAGCTGGTTTTCTGTTTGTTAACAGCACTCATTTTCACCGTTTCCCTTTCATCAGCCGCTTCCGAGGTTTTGGCTCAGGAAACAGTCGAAGACAAACCCGAATATTTTATGGGAATCTTGATTCTTGAAAGCCAGCAGCAGGTAATCTTGGACAGCATAAAAAAAGTAAAAGACCTCCAGCTCGGCAACATGGTTATCCTCCACCCCATGGACCAAGCATGGAACCTAACATTAATAGAGGAGGCAATCCGAGAAGCAAACAATCTGGGACTTTACACGATCTTCGAAACCTACAACGCCTCAGACCATCATGTAAGAATCTCTCCTGAACAGTTCGCAACATGGAAAGCAGAGTACCCCCGCCTCCTAGGCATAATAGTTCAAGAAATCACGGGAAAACAGATTGACGGCAGAACATGGGCAGACAACTCCACTGGAACCATCAAAACCCGCCTTCAAGCAGAACAGGCAGTAATCGGAAACCTGACATCCCAAATGCAACTGGCAGACTTCAAGAACAGCGGCGCCAAGATACTGCTTCAGGAAAACGTGATCAGCTACGCCTCAGCGAACACTTCCTACTGCGACGTTCTAGTCACCAAGGTTTTCAATGCTCCAAACACAGAATTGATGATCGGCTTAACCCGAGGCATGGCAAACAGTTACGGCATACCTGAGTGGGGGCTGTGGGTAGACACGTGGAGAGAATGGAGACCGCCTCCAGCTTTCACGCCAAACGATGTGGAACGTGCCCTTTATGAGGGGTGGTTTTATGGAGCAAAATACTTCTTTTTTGAGCAGGGCAACTTCTTCGGAACGCTTGATCGTGATGTTTGGCCTAACAAATATATCATTCTGGGACCGGATGGCACGCTAACCGAGTATGGAAAGGTAATACAGAGATTCTATACTTTCCTTCAAAACCAGAAGACCCTTGGGTATGATCAGCCAGATTATCGTTCATCTGTTGCGGTTATGATTGGGCAGAGCGGATGGGGTGGTCGAGGGTCAGATTGGGGGCTCTGGGATCAGTTCGACAGGCAGGGAGACTTTGATTATAGGCTCTTGAATGTTTTCTTCCCCGGAATCGGCGATAATTGGCAGATTGGCGCTGCCCTAACAGGGAAAGAGTTTACGGGATTACCGTTGGGAATGGTGGATGTCATCTCAATTTACGCTCCGCCGTCTGTACTGAAACAGTATAAAGTCATCATTGCCTTGGGCTGGAGCCTCATGAGCGACGCAATCGCAGACAACATTGAGGATTATGTTCAGGATGGCGGAATTTTCTGCTCGTTCCTAACGTTCACCCACAGCAACAAAAATGTGGACGATCTGGAAAGCCCTTATGCGTGGACTGAAAGTTTTGATTCTCTTTTCGGCATGCATGTGGCAACTCTGGCTGAGAGTGGCTTGGACATAAAAGCTGATGCTCTTGTGCACAACATTACGTTCATGGAGGACACCTTCTGGTATCCATGGAACAGAAAGACCTACAGCTACTCTGACCACGACGAAGATGGTTCGTGGCTCTGGAAATTCAAGTACACTATATCTTCTAGCGAAAACACCAAAGTATTAGCATGGGTTAACGGGGAGCAAAGCGGACCTAATGCCTTTATCGTTGAGAACAAGAAGGGCTCAGGCTACACCTACGTCATAAACACTCGTAACCCCCATTCTATGCCGGATGGCGTTTTAACTGATGTTGTAGCTGACTTCATTTACTTCCTCTGCGCGTATCATGTGAGACCCATGACATTCGTGCACTACCCCGACAACGAGTACTGGCTGAGCCAAGGACAGGCTGACCGAGCCGTCTACCTTATGCACGACAACTCCACAGCCACTCGAACCTTCACATATTACGTCAGGGCGTTGGATTCAGGCTTAACCGCCAAAGAGTACATAGTCTATGATTACATCAACAGGGAGTTGTACGGCATCAACAAAGGACCCACGGTTCCCCTAAACGTAACACTGCAACCAAACGAAGCTAAACTCTTCATGTTACTCGAAAATAATGATAAACCTCAGGTGATATACTCGTACACCATTCTAACTGAGACTCCACTCTTTACTGACCAGCGCTTGACAGTAGCCCTCAAGGCTATTGAGGAAGCAACAAACACAACCAAAATTTATTGCGCAGAACTTGAAAGCCCAAGATATATTCTGGGGACACCATTTAACCTAGCACAAAACTATGACCCAACGAACAGGATTTTGACAATAGTTTCTAACTCAAACATAACAGTCAGCTGGGAGAACACAACTGAAGTCTCTGTGGTCTCATCAAACGTTCACTTGACGGAATTTTCATGGAACTCATCCCTTGGAATTCTGAACGTTTCCGCAAAAGGAACCGCTGGACAAGAAGGCAGAGTACAGGTGCAGACTGGGGGATCAAAACCTTACTACTGCAAGGTCAATGGAGAGGAAACCTCAACATGGAGTTATGACTCATCAACGGGTATTCTATCCGCCAATTTTTCGTTTCCAGCCGAGACTACTGAAGTTATCTTCGGCTTTAAGCCAATCGAGATAGATCGTGCATTTGTTAGTGATGAACGTGCTGATGTTGGTAGTGTCCAGACTGTTGGCTTTCATTTAGTGTGGATGCGCGATGGCTCTGATGTGGCTGGAGCAACCGTTGAAGTTAATGGTGCTGAATATGTGACAAACCAAACAGGCTGGGTCAGTTTTGACGCCAGCTATGATACTGTTGGCAGAGTTGTTTGGAGCGTTACGGGTGTAGAATATGACGGTTTGACCATTTACGCGAAAACTGTTAGTGACCCGTTCATCATTTGGGATAGGGTTAAGGCTACGGATTCCATCCTGATCGATGGACTTGTTCAGGCTGGTTCGTCGCAGACTGTGTGGCTGACTGCTGAGTATGAGTATGATTCTGTGCGCTTTGACGATTCGAGGGGAACGATTTTCCTCAATGGTGAAGCGATGATGTGGTCTAACCAAAATTCAAGGTGGGAACATAACGTAACATCGAATATTCTTGGTCCGCAAGCGTATGAGGCAACAGCGGTTGATGACAAAATTTTTGGTCTCACAACCATTCAGAACCAAGCCAGAAAAATAGATGTAACTTGGGATAAAATTGAGATAACTAAGACGAAATTTGAGACGAATACATTGGGGGTGACGAGCGTAATAGTTGATGTCACCTACAATTACACAGAGAATCCTATTGTAGACGCAGATGTTTCAGTGAATGGAAAACCATGCAACGAAATCGGGCGGGGAACATACGCGTGTGAAATAAACGATTGGAGTCCGCTTCAGAGTTTCCTTGTTGAGGCGAAATCTCCAGACTTTGAGCAAGCCACAAAAACCGTATCGAGCATCCACGTCTCGAACACCATACTGTACGTGGTAATCGTTTTAGCGATTATGCTAACAGCAGCATTTTTTGTGTTGAGAAAAAAGCGTAACCGAAAAAAACGTGAAACTGCAGTTCCAAGCGTGCTTTCGAACGTAAGGCTTTTATCTATTGACTTTAGGAAAAGGAAATGGGGTAGTTTGAGGGGTTAAGCATGGATTGGAAAATTATTTTGTTAACTGCATTGTCTGCGTTTATAGGGAGCATTGGGCAGCTGGAATTTAAGCGGGGAGCAGACAACCTCCAGTTCGACATCAAGCTGCTGCTCACAAATTATCATCTAATCCTTGCAATCGCAGTATATTGTGTCTCTACTGTATTCTATGTTTACGCCTTAAACAAGGAGCAACTGTCTATACTCTATCCAATAGTTGCCACTTCCTACATCTGGACTCTTATGTTCTCCAAAATATTCCTCAAGGAGCAAGTCGGATTAACTAGCTGGGCAGGCGTCTTCTTCATTCTGTTGGGAGTCACGCTTATTGCAACACAAGCAGGGAGATAGCCTTTTGATTGTTGTAACTGTCCCAGCCTACAATGAATTACAAAACCTGAGAAAATGCGTAGAATCTCTGCTACATGAGAGTCTTACGCTAAATGAGGAGTTCCGTATTGTGATTGGTGAAGATGGAAGCACTGATGGAACAGACATCGTGGCTGAAAGCTTGGAGAGCATGCACCCACGTGTCATCCATTTTCATTCAGCCCAGAAACTGGGGAGAGGGCTAGCGTTGAAGCGTGCATGGAACAAGCTAGATGCGGACATTTACGCTTTTGTTGACTGTGACCTTGCCACAGACATGAAATATTTTCCTCAATTAATTAATTCCATACGAGAAGGAAATGATTTGGCTACGGGTTCAAGGTACATTAAAGGCGCTAAAATTAATCGACCATTTATACGGGATTTCACGTCAAGAATTTACAACAAGCTCATCAGAATGATGTACAAGGACAAAGTTTACGACCATCAAATCGGCTTCAAAGCATTCTCTAAACGCCTAATCAAAGATGAAATGAATAACTGCAAAAGCGACGATTGGTTCTGGGACACCGAAATTATCGTCCGCAGCATTCATGACAACTACAAACATGTCGAGTTTCCAGTAGAGTGGGAAGAGAAAAAGGGGAAAAGAACATCCCTGAAAAGATTGCTCTCAGACGTTATGATCCATGGACAAGGCATAATCAGGCTAAAAAATACACTCCACGAAAAGTGAGCACGCGCTTCTCAGTTACCGATTATTTAATTCCAAAAGGTTACTGACATGGAAAACGAACCGTTGTTCCGTCATTTTTTATATATTGCTTGACCTCTAATTAATTCAACGATAGTAGAGTTTAGGTAGAAAAACAATGCACAGACGCGATTGCAAACTTGCCATAGCCATACCAGTTTCCATAATCTCTGACATTCCCCATCTTCGAGAGAAAACCTTGGAGATAGGCTTGATTGGCAGAGCAGCAGCCATATTCCGCGTCAACGAAATCGTTGTATTTTCTGACAATTCAGGCGATCCCACCCAAAAGCGGGACAGGAGTCTGATTGTCACCCTTCTATCATACATGGAGACTCCCCAATACCTGAGAAAACGGCTCTTCAAACTCAAACCTGAACTACGATACGCAGGCATTCTCCCACCCCTACGCACGCCCCATCATCCCCTAGAAAGAAGAGCAAGAAAACTGAAGGTTGGAGAATACCGCGAAGGAGCCATAATAGCCGTTAACGAATCAGGGTCACTTGTGGACATAGGCGTCGAACGTCCACTCCTAATACCCAACCAGAAGCTACCCGTAAACAAGAGAGTTACAATCAGAATAACAAAAAACGGGAAACACCCCAAAGTTACCCTAGCTGACCGAGAAGAAATTGAAGCTTACTGGGGCTACACTGTAACATCTTCGAAGGGTTCCTTTGGGCAGCTAACTAAATCACGTGCCTACGATCTGGTGATTGCCACATCCAAGATTGGAACTCCCTTAACACAAATCACTGATGAAGTGGCGGAACGATGGAAAAAAGCGGGCAACATTTTGGTGGCTTTTGGTGCGCCGTCTCAGGGACTTCACGAGATTGTGGCGCAAGAAAATCTTACTTTAGACAAGGTTGCCGACTTCACTGTTAACACTATTCCAGATCAGGGAACTGAAACCGTTAGAACCGAAGAGGCACTATACGCATCTCTAGCCCTACTAACCACTATCGCTAAATGAAATGAGAGTTTCGTTTTTTGAGAAAAGGGAATAATAGTTTCTCGTCTGTGATAGTTATGCTGTGCCTGTGGTAGGACGCCTTTCTAACTCAAGCGGGATAATAGTTGTTTCGTTGTCTCTTACTACTGTTAAGTTGACTGTTTGTCCCGGTAAAGTATATTCCTCTAGGTAAGCTGAGAGATCCTCTATGCTAGTTATTCGTGTTCCGTTGACCGCTATCACTATGTCACCGCCAATAGTCACCATACCTCCAGCAATATCGACCTGTTGTGTTCCCGCATGTAGACCCGCTTTGTCAGCTGGTCCTCCGCTTGTAACCTGAGCAATCAACCAGCCATAAGTGACGTCAGTGCCCATTTCTTCAGCAACCTCGTAAGTCATGTCGGTTCCTGCTGCGCCCAGCCAAGGATGATTGTCATAGGAACCCGTGTTAATCAAGTCCCCGATTTCCCTCAAGATCGTGTTAGAAGGTATCGCGAATCCTACTCCCTGCGAATCCTGCACTATAGCCGTTGCTATGCCCACAACTTGACCCTGATAGTTCAGAACTGGACCTCCCGAGTTGCCTGGATTAAGGGGAGCAGTGGTTTGGATGACGTTTGCTATCACGTATCCGCCTGTTGTTTCTGCAGTTAGTGTTCTACCCAACGAGCTGACGAAACCGGTACTCATTGACCCAGCTAATCCATACGGCGTCCCAACGACCATAACTGGATCGCCAACCTGCAGGCTTGATGATCTGACAATTTCGAGAGGCTTGTATTCTTCCTGTGGAGCGTCTGCAGAAAGCACTGCCAGTTCCGCGTAGGGGTCTGAGCCAAGAACTGTTGCTGTGTAGGCGTTGCCATTCGCGAAAGTTACGGTGATGTTGACTGCGCTGCTGACCACGTGATAGTTTGTAACAATTACATTCTGTCCCGTGAAGTTGTAGACGAAACCAGATCCTTGAACTTGCGAGTAGTAGGGGCGCCCAAAAAAGTCGTATTGCGATATTATCATCCCGCGGATTACGACAACTGAATCTTCAACTTGCGCATATAGCTGCGAAACTGAAACGTTTTCTTCTGGAAGAACTGTGACATTTTGGTAGTTTTGAACTTGTGTTGATTGTAGATACGAGAGTTGACTCTGAAGCGATGACACCTGAGTTTTCAGGCTATCAATATCCTTGGAAGTGGCTGAATAACAACTTAAGTAGCCAAGAAATCCGCCCGCAACCAGGCTAACCATCACAATAGCCACTATGATAACCGCTTGAATTTTTCTTCCTGAACCAGTTTTCAATTCGCTCATAGAGGCACCCAAACCTTTCACATTCATATACCTGCTCAAGTTGACTCACCCTCCGGCAGGCTATAAAAGAATTTTCCAGAATTAGACCAAAATTTGTTTACTAGCGAATTTTTGGAGAGCATAGGTTTGAAAGTAACACAGTATCTTGGACATCATCAAACGTAGGTTTGATTGTTTTTCATTTTTGAAATAAACTTAAATATATAGAGAAACGAATGGGGTTACAATTCCTTTAATCTAAAAGATGCTGAAAAGGTTGAATGATTATTGAATTGTCCATACTGCGATAAAGAGATTCTTGATGAAGAAGCCACTTTTTGTCCCAAATGCGGAAAATCACTTGCACCTGAGTGTGAACTAGAACAAAATTCCGTGGATGTGCCGCAGAAACGTTCAGATTTGGTTCTTGCGGCAGCCATTTTATCGATAGTTGCAGCCGCCTTTTCCGCGGGTCTGGGGTATGTTGCAATTTACCAATACATGTCATTAATTCCTTACTCCGCTTACTACAGTGACGATGTATTACAAGGATTTTTGATTTTAGGAGCTCAAGGTATTGTAGCTTCTGCATTTGCCATAGCAGGGGGAATGTTCATGCTAAAAAGAAAATACCTCAAAATTTCAATGCTAGGTGTTATTCTTCTAGTGGTTTCGGTATTTGGCACTTACATCACCATTCAACATTACCAATACGGCTTTACGGAGATCGTGTTGCTTTCCGAAATATCAATACTCATATTCTCAATCCTGAGCGGAATATTACTGTTGACATCAAAGGCTGAATTCACTTAGGCTGAACTCCAGTTTTCCTCTTCAGCTCATCTGTTCCCTTGAAAACCTATTCTCACAAGTAATCTATCAATGTGGAATTAGAGTAGTTTTTCAGAATTTTACCCAAATTCAACCAGAATCTAACCGAAAAAAAGGAACATTAACCCGCCAAGGTTAACGACGTAACACACAATAACATAGTGAGGTTTATTATAACCTTCAAAACACTTCAATTAAGTCCCATTGTTTCCTTGGAGCGGTATGAATGGCTATTCGCGTTCGCCCGTTGAAATATTTGCTTGGTTGGCTTATTGCGGGGACTAGGGGCGGCGTAACTCGTGCCAAGATAATTGAAACGTTACGAGAAAACCCGCAAAACGCGAATCAATTGGCGAACATGCTTGAAATGGATTACAGAACGATAAGGCATCATCTGAAAATCCTGCAAAAGAACAGGATAATAACTTCCGCGGGAAACGGGTATGGCACCACCTATTTCTTGTCTACAGAAATGGAGGAAAATTACGGTTTATTCGAGGAGATTCTGAACAAAATGTGGAAAAAACAGAAAAGGAAGGAAAAGAAGTGAACCTACAATGAACAAATACGTGAAAGTCTGGATAATCTTCGCGATTTTGTTAGTGGTGGCTGTGTTCGCAGATTATTTAGCCACCCAAAACGCTCCCTCTCCTCCAACATCCATATTCGAACCCAGACCAGTTCCCTTTGACAGAATCAACATCGACAGATACTATTCATACATGGGAGACATCGAATTATTCTACAAAGTCAAAACAATACTTTCCTCAATCAACGCCACACTCCTAGTTTTCCTGCTGGCAACATACGTTGACATGTACCGGAAACTAAAGTCAGAATTCACAATCGGACTAACACTCTTCTCACTGACTTTACTGCTATACGCCCTTACATCCAATCCCCTACTGCAGTGGCTCTTTGGCTATCGGGCGTTCGGTCTTGGACCCTTCGCGATGCTGCCAGACCTGTTCACAAGTTTAGCCCTAGCTGTGCTCCTGTACCTAACAATGAAGTAAACCGAAAAAAGCTTGCAATCCAGAGAACACGCAAAACTAAATGAACACTGCTGAATACCGTTCATATCAGGAGCCTAATAACAGCGGCATGTTGAAAACAGTACTTTTATCAGAAAAACAAACCAGAAAAGCTGAAGTGCAAGAAAGCATTAAAAGTTCTTACAGCAATAAACTAGCCTAATAACAGAACTGTTTGGTGAAACAAAAATGGACTTCAGCATCTTGGTGAACAACATCGAATATATCCTAATCATAGGAGGAATCATCGCAATCTCATGGTTCCTAGAAAAGCTACTGAAACCCGTACCAATATTAGGAACACCCGCAAGCATACTAACAAAAATCATGTCCTTCTTCGGATTCTTCGCAGGCATCATCCTAATCGTAACAGGTGCAGCAGCATGGCAAACACAAGCAACCCAAGTTGACAATTACACCATATACCTGCTGATTATCGCCGGACTGGTTCTGATGCTGAGACCCATCAAAGACTTCCCATGGGCAGCTTTGCTGGGACTAATTGCCGGCGGCTTAAGCGCAGGAGCAGTATACTTCTTCTTTCCCCTGCCAGAAACAGTTCTCGGAATAGCCTCGATATGGGTCTACCTCATAATATTCCTGATTCCCGCAGTAATAGTCTACATGGTCTTCAAGTTCATAGAAGACGTCCTGAAGCTCATCGGAACATTGCTAGCCTCAAAGCCTGTAACCCTCATAGTAGGCTTCATATGCATAGCCCAAGGAATACTTCTGCTTCTAAACCAAAACCTATTCACAATACTACTTGGCTAAAAAACAAAAACGAAAAAGAAAAGAAAAAAAGGGTCTCTTTTAACCCTTGACAGTAATTTCTTTGACTACACCAGCGGCAACGGTGGTGCCCATATCTCGGACCGCAAACCGACCGAGCTCAGGAAACTCACTGTATGTCTCAACAGAGATCGGCTGAATAGGCTCAAACCGCACAACTGCACCGTCACCAGTCTTCAGGAAAGACGGATTCTGTTCCACAATCTGACCAGTTCGAGGATCCAGCTTCGCGATAAGCTCCTTGAATCTGCACGAAATCTGACCAGTGTTCGAGTGCAACACTGGAGAGTATCCGGCGGCGATTGCTGTTGGGTGATGAATTACGATTATTTGTCCGATGAACTCTCTCGCGATGGTTGGCGGGTTGTCAACATGACCTGCAACGTCTCCGCGGTGAACATCCTTCTTTGAGATGCCTCTAACGTTGAATCCAATGTTGTCTCCTGGAAGAGCCTCCTTAACGGTTACGTGATGAGTCTCAATAGATTTGACCTGCCCCTGAACTTTAGAAGGCATGAAAACTAGAGTATCACCTTCTTTTAGAACACCAGTCTCAACTCTGCCGACAGGAACTGAACCAATTCCAGTGATTGTGTAAATGTCCTGAATTGGAATCCTCAAAGCCTTAGTGGTTGGCTTGGCAGGAACTTCCATCTCGTCAAGAGCCTCAAACAGCGTCGGACCCTTATACCAGGGCATCTTCTCGCTTTTCTTGGCAAGGTTATCGCCTGTCCATCCAGAAGTGGGAACGAAATGGATTTTTTCTGGATTGAATCCAGACATCTTCAGCATGCGGGTCATCTCGTTTTTGATTTCATTGTATCTCTCTTCTTTCCAGTCTACTGAAGCATCATCCATTTTGTTGATGGCAACAACAAGCTGGTTAACTCCCAGCGTGTAGGCCAAGAAAGCATGCTCTCTTGTTTGTCCACCTGAACCGATTCCGGCTTCAAATTCTCCTCTTTTTGCAGAGATGAGAAGTATAGCAGCATCTGATTGGCTGGCTCCAGTGATCATGTTCTTAACGAAGTCCCTGTGTCCTGGAGCATCGATGATGGTGAAGGAGTATTTTGGAGTCTCAAATTTCAGATAAGCAACATCGATGGTCATACCTCGTTCGCGTTCTTCTTTAAGTCTGTCCAAGACCCAAGCAAACTTGAAGGTCTCTTTTCCTAGTTTCTTAGCCTCTTCCTCGTAGGCTTTAGTAGTTCTCTCATCAACTGCACCCGTGAGAGAGAAGAGATGACCTACGGTTGTAGATTTTCCGTGGTCAATGTGTCCGATAACCACCAAGTTAAGATGGGGTTTTTCTTTGTTACTCATTTCCTTTTTGTTCTCCTTTATTTTTTGTTTATCCTTACTCGTTATGTAGTGTGATTCGTAGAGAAAACAGTTGGTTCAGTTATTTTAACTTTTTGAAAGATTTTCCTGATGATACTACACCTTCCTCTTCAAAGATAATTACAGCCCACCAGTTCATTAGCGTGAAGAACGCGCTATTCTCTCCATCTCGTTACGCTTTTTCACAGCATAACTTTTTACATCATTTTTGGCTGCCAACATAAGCTCTTCGGCAAGGTACTCATCCAAAGCTTTTGGGTTGCCGAAAGATTGCTTTCTTGTGCCCTCAGAAAGAAAACGTAGAGCAAGGTCAACTCGTCTCTGAGGGGATATGTCCACGGCCATGTGATAGGCGATGCCTCCGTAACTGATGCGAGTAGTATCCTCGCCAGGGGAGGTGTTTTCTACGGCGGTGACAAGAACCTGTATGGGATTCTCTCCTGTACGAATGTTAATGATTTCAAAGGCGTTCTTAACCAAGTTTATGGCTCGTGTCTTCTTTCCTGCGCTACTGCCGGGACGCATAAGATTGTTTATGAGCCTCTCAACTATGCTGACTTTAGCCTTGTGAAACTTCCCATGCTCATGTCTCCCCATGCTGTGGGGAACATACACTGGTTTAACTGAAAGGTATTGATTGAGCCCAGGATCCTCTACCTTAATCCCGTCGAAGCTCCACTTTCCGAACAGTTTTATTTCTTCCATCTTGCTCAAACGAGCCACCTTGACAAAGTTTCTGGGTTCAGAAACCCATATTTAAGGGTTGTTTAGAGAGCAGAACCGCTTTACCGCATTGGCTTCTCTTTTCTGCCGAGAACCAACTCGTTAAGGGAGACCCCATTGATGGTTGATACTTTCCATCGGACTCCGGGGAGGTCACCCATGGCTCCACCGCGGGACCCGCCGATTCCTTCCACTACAACCTCGTCGTGTTCGTCAACTACGTTTAGTGCGCCGTCACCGGGGAGAAAAGCGGTTATAACCCTGCCGTTCTTGATCAGTTGCGTTCTGACACATTTCCTGATGGCGCTGTTGGGCTGCTTGCTTTCTACGCCAACCTTTTCTAGTACGATTCCCCGTGCCATAGGAGCGCCCTTTAGGGGGTCGGATTTGACGTCCAGTTTAAGCATTCGCCGTTTGTAGTAGACGTCCTTCCATCTGAAGTGTTTTCTTTTCGCAAGTAGTTTTCTTGCGGATAGTTCGCCTTTCGGTGCCTTGGAACCCATGCTTTTCTGTCCTCTAACACTCTAGTTTATAGTTCTGATATTTAAACAGTCCAGATTGGTGAACTCACATAAATATGATTCGCGAATAGTTTATCTAGCGCTTGTTCTCCGGTTCAGCTTCAATGTTCTAAAGATTGCTTGTGTGCCAGAGGATAGGCTTCGGTTTTCAAAATTTAGAGTGACTCTATTGTGAGTTCTTCTTCGAACAAGATTTCGTATGGAGATTGCTTGTAGCCGATTATTGGTTTGGTGCTGAGTATGATTTTTTCCCATCTTTTGCGGGCTATGTTGTATCTGAAATTGTGGGTGTTCGGTTTTAGGAGACAGCGGTAACCGATGAAGCGCTCGTTTTGGAATACGAGTCTCATTTTGTCTTTACATTGGGGGTCTGCGCAGGGAAGCATTTCTCTCAACATCGTTATCTCATATAGTAAGACATGCTAAACATGTTAATAAATGTAACGAACAAAACAGCCGAATCCAGAAACACAAAAAACACATCTAATTTCCTGAAAGTATCGCTCTTGCCGCACCAAGTATTAATTCAAGCTTTTCTCTGGAGATTCCTGTTTGCCTTCTGAGCTCCAATGGAGTTTTCTCGGTTAACTGTTTCAACAAGATTATTCCATTAGACGTCAATCTGTTTCTGGTCTCAGCGTTTAATCCCTTAAGGAAGGTTACGGGGTAAAGTTTCTTTTCATCAATCATCGTCTGCAGGTCACGGTTTGAGGGTGAACTCCATCCTATGTTGCGGATTCCTCTGCAGTCTGCGTAGCGTTTAGCGTGTTCCGACAGTTTAGTGTTGCAGACTATCAGCGCGTAATCTATTTTGAGGTTGTTCAATCCGAGGCTGTATCCTTCGGTTACGTCTTCGAATACGGCTCTTGAGATGCGGCTCACATCGAGGCTTGTTGGAGTGTGGTATTTTATGTGGTGCTTGACTTCCACGATGCATGTTTTGCCGTTTTTTCGGGCAATGGCGTCGACTTCATGCTCTACACATCTGCCTCGTATTATCTGGTTTGGTGTAACTTCGTAGCCGTGTTCGCTTAACAAAATCTGAACGAACCGTTCAAAGTCGGGCGCTGATTTCAGCAGGCTCAAAGCCTTTCGCAGGTCAATCTGATGCCTGATTACGGGTTTATGTCTTCTTAAACTCTTGAAGATCATCTGGAGGATTTTCTTTGTTTCTATGCCATCATATAATCTCGCTTCGATCTCGTCAGCGATTGACTCGGCAACAGTTATGGTTGCACCCATCCGCAGGCAGGTCCTCATAACCTTCTCTTTGCTGAACAACTGTTTTGTTCCGTCAGCTTTAGTAACGAAAAACGTCAACACGATCACATGCATATTTATAGCACTTTATCTGCTAAAAAGATAACCACATCCCCCACAGAAACTGCTGTATTTCGGGAAACGTAAATAAGCAATAAATCTCTTGAGAAATAGCAAGACCGCAATAAGTGGCCGGGATGAGGTAGCCTCGGCTAAAGTGGAGATGTCTCCCGAGCCTTCTGCCATGGGTTCCCGCAACTCCCCTCTTTTTTTGTTTTATGGCTCCAAACATGAAAGTTTCAGGGAATCAGTTCCAAACCGCTTTATTAGCAGCCACGGAATCCATTCCCCACGAAGAGTCTCACTCCCCTAGACTCTTCGCAGCCGTTGAAAGATGAGAGCCAAAGGTATATTTCCTGAAGGCTTTTAGTGGCGTTTTTCGGTTGCAATG
>Ga0307380_10005580_pt1 | contig 16669 bp, 10 predicted proteins | sample UN3MG_FD_202239 | JGI IMG/M metagenome (GOLD analysis project Ga0307380, IMG submission 202239) | Soil microbial communities from Risofladan, Vaasa, Finland - UN-3 | ecosystem: Environmental > Terrestrial > Soil > Coastal area > Acid sulfate soil | place: Finland: Risofladan, Vaasa | collected...
ACCGGATTCTGTTTATCGATGGCCCGAACCTGAACGTCCTCGGGAAGCGGGAGCCCGGCGTGTACGGGGAGAAGACCCTGGCCGGAGTCCGACGCGACGTGAACGAAGTTGCCCTGAGAGAGGGGGCATCCGTCACGTTTTATCAGTCCAACCACGAAGGGGAGATCGTGACCCGTCTCCAGAAGGCGCGGGATAAAGCCGACGGGCTGGTGATCAATCCGGGAGGGTATACCCATTCGAGCGTGTCGATCCGGGACGCTCTCCTGTATGCGGGCATTCCCTCGGTGGAGGTCCACCTGAGCAACCTCGCGCGCCGGGAACCTTTTCGGAAACAATCCCTCATCGAGGACGTGGTGGTCGGCCGGATCTCGGGATTCGGCGGCTTCGGATACGTCCTTGCGCTGCACGCCATCCTCGACCATCTCCGCAGGGAAGTCGGAATTGCCTCGCGGTAGATATCCGCTTCCGGATGCCGAACCGCGGATCCGGAAGCTTCTGGGCGTCCTCGCGAAGCAGAGGATTCACCTTTTCCTCTGCCTCCGGATGACCAACATCCGGTATCTCACGGGTTTCAGCGGGAGCGACGCCGTCCTCCTCGTATCCCCGGAAGGCGTGACCTTCGTGACCGACGGCAGGTACGCGGAACAGTCCCGTCGGGAGGTGCGCGGAGCGGAGATCGTCATCTCCGACAGGAAATGGTCGGAGGTATTGCGCAGAATCCGGGTTTCGACACGGCGACGGCGCACGGGGCGGGCCGCGAGGATAGGATTCGAATCCCGCCATCTCTCCGTGGAATTGTATCGTCTCCTTACGCGGGGAAACGCAGGCGACTGGGTCGCGCTTGCGGACCCGATCGAAGCGCTCAGGATGCGGAAGGAGGAGGCCGAGGTCCGCGCCATGGAGGGGGCGGCGGTCGCCGCCTCCGGTGCCTTTCTCGAGGTGCTCTCGGCGGGGCTTTGGGGCCGGACCGAGAAGGAGGTGGCCGCGGACCTGGAAAGGGGCATGAAGCTGCAGGGGGCGGAGGAACCATCCTTCAGGGCGATCGTCGCTTCGGGGCCGCGTTCCGCTCTCCCCCATGCGGAACCTACGGGCGCCGCGATCGGGAAGGATGAGGCGGTCGTCATCGATTTCGGGGCCCGACGCCGGGGATATTGCTCCGACGAGACCGTCTCCGTCATTCCTGCACGCCCCTCCCCCCCCTTGCGCAGGATGTTCGACGCCGTCAGGCGCGCACAGGAAAGAGGGATCCGCGCCGTACGGGCGGGGGTTCTGTGCAGGGAAGTGGATACCCGGGTGCGGGAATCGCTGGACCGGTCTGGATATTTGAAGTATTTTGTTCATTCCACCGGGCATGGAGTAGGGCTGGACATCCACGAGCGCCCCTCCCTGTCCCAGCGGTCGAGGGATCGGCTTGCCGAGGGAATGGTGGTGACCGTGGAACCCGGGGTATACATCCCCGGGTTCGGAGGGGTTCGGATCGAGGATATGATCCGGGTAACGGCGGGGAGGGGGGACAGGGTGACCTATCTCCCCAAGCAGAATCCGCTGCTTGTCTGAAAGAGGAAGGGCGAATGTATTTCACCTCGGATTTTCGAAACGGGCTGAAGATCGAGTTCGGCGGAGAGCCGTACGTGATCGTGTACTTCCAGCATGTCAAACCCGGCAAAGGCGGGGCATTCGTCCGGACGAAACTCAAGAACCTGAAAACCGGTGCGGTCTTGGAGAACACGTTCCGCAGCGGGGACAAGGTCAACAAGCCGGACCTCGACGAGCGCGGGATGCAGTTCATGTTCATGAGCGAGAACGCCTACCACTTTATGGATACCACGACGTACGAGCAGATCTACCTGAACGAGCAGCACATGGGGGACGCCGCCAACTACATGATCGAGAATCTCCCGGTGAAGATCCTGTTCTACCGGGGGGAACCGATCGGCATCGATCTCCCCATCTTCATCAAGCTGGAGATCGTCGAGACGGAGCCGGGGGTGAGAGGCGACACCGTGAGCGGTGCGACCAAACAGGCGAAGCTTTCGTCCGGGGCCGTGGTGCAGGTTCCCCTCTTCCTGGGAGAAGGGGACAAGGTCAAGGTGGACACCCGCACCGGCACGTACATCGAGCGCGCGTAAGGGGAGGGACATGAATCTGAAAGAGATACGGGAGATCATCGAACTTCTCAAGGGAACCGACGTGACCGAACTGAAAGTGGTCCGCGGGGAGGACGTTCTGAAGGTGCGGCGAGGCCCGACGGGCGAGGTGCAACCGGTAGCGGTCGTTACGACTCCCAAGCCTCCCACCGCGGTCCCACCGGCGGAGGCGCCCTCGCCTGCCCCTCCGAAAGAGCCTCCGAAGCCGGCGCCCAAGGAGGTCAACTCCCCGATCGTGGGCACGTTCTATCGTGCGCCGGCCCCCGATGCGGCTCCGTTCGTCGAGGTGGGAAGCCGCGTCACCAAGGGGCAGGTCCTGTGCATCGTCGAGGCGATGAAGATCATGAACCAGATCGAATCCGACGCGGGAGGCGTCGTGGTGGCCATTCTCGTCGAGAACGCACAGCCGGTGGCCTACGGCCAGCCTCTTTTCCACATCTCTTCGGAGTAGAGGACGTAATGATTCACAAGGTCCTTGTCGCCAACCGGGGAGAGATCGCCGTCCGCGTCATCCGCACCTGCCGCGAGATGGGGCTTCGTACGGTCGCAATCTACTCCACCCTGGACAAGGACTCCATGCACGTGAGGATGGCGGACCAGTCGGTCTGCGTGGGGCCGCCGCCGAGCGCGGAGAGCTACCTCAACGTGCCTTCCATCCTGAGCGCGATCGAGATCACCGACTCGGACTCGGTCCATCCGGGATACGGATTCCTTGCGGAAAACCCGGCATTCGCCGAAATCTGCGAGAATTACGGCGTAAAGTTCATCGGACCTTCGTCGGAGTGCATCCGCCTGATGGGGGACAAGATCGAGGCGCGCCGCGCGATGCGCAAGGTCAGGGTGCCGACCGTCCCCGGAAGCGACGGCGCGATTACGGACGAGGAGGAAGGGCTTCGGATTTCGAAAGGTATCGGCTTCCCCGTAATCATCAAGGCGGCGGCCGGGGGCGGCGGCAGGGGGATGAAGATCGTGCATTCCCCCGCATCCTTCGTCAACGCCTTTCTCACCGCACAGTCGGAGTCCCTCTCCGCCTTCGGTGTCCCGGACGTCTACATCGAGAAGTATTTCGAGCACGCAAGACACGTCGAGGTCCAGGTGATCGGCGACAAGTTCGGCAACGTGATCCACCTCGGGGACCGGGACTGTTCCGTCCAGCGGCGGCATCAGAAACTGATCGAGGAGGCCCCCGCACCCTTCATTCCCGCACGGGTCCGGAAGCGGATCCACAAGGCGGCGGTCGACGGGGCGGCCGCTGTGCGGTACAACAATGTGGGAACCGTCGAGTTTCTCTACATTTCCGAAGGAGAGTTCTACTTCCTCGAGATGAACACCCGGATACAGGTAGAACACCCGGTCACGGAAATGATCACGGGAATCGACATTGTCCGGGAGCAGATACGGATCGCCGACGGGAAGAAACTGCGAGTCGACCAGAAGGGGGTCCAGTTCCGGGGGCACAGCATCGAGTGCCGCATCAACGCGGAGGATCCCGAGACGTTTACGCCGTCGCCGGGGCTGATAAACTCGTGCGTGTTTCCCGGGGGGTTCGGGATCCGCGTAGACACCGGGATCTACCCCGGATACACGGTCCCCCCTACATACGATTCGCTACTCGGAAAGCTGGTGGTCCACGGGGACGACCGGAACGAGGCGATCATGCGGATGCGCCGGGCTCTCGAGGAGACCCGGATCGAAGGGGTGAAAACGTCGATCGATTTCCACAAGAAGCTGATGATGGATTCGGATTTTACCGAAGGACGTTTGTGGACCAAGTTTGTGGAAAAGAGGGCATAATGTTCTGTGGACCTGCCGGACGTGACCGGCGATATCGCATGGAGGGCTGACCGGTTGGGCCTGTTCGATTCTTTCAGGAAGAAGTTCTCCACGCCCTCGGGCGAGAACCGCGCATCCCTGTCGCGGAAGATCCAGGAGTCTCCGCAGGACCCCCAGGCACGGCAGAAGCTGGGGCTCTATCTGCTTCGGCAGGGGGAGATCGTGGAGGGGACCGACCAGCTTGCAAGGGCGGCCATCCTGTACGAAAAAAGCGGGTTCACGGCCAAGGCGATCGCCGTCGTCCGGCAGCTGGTCAAGAACGACCCCACCAGCATTGAATTCCACCAATGGCTCATCCGGCTGCTCGCCCAGCACGGGCATACGGCGGACGCACGGAACGCGCTGCAAAGTGTTGCCGCGGGGACAATCCGTTTTCCCTCCGACGAAAAGAGGATCGAATTCTACCAGGGGGTGTCGGAGAGCCTGCCGGACAATCCGCTTCCCTCCCTCCTCATCGCGGACGTCTACCTTTATCAGAGGAAGCTGTTCGAGGCCATAGGCGAGATGGCGAGGGTCGTCTCACTCGTCGCTCCTTCCGGGATGGAGAAGGATTTCGCCAGCCGGATGAACGTCCTCACTTCCCTTGCGGGCGACAACCTCGCACTGTTGGAGCCCTGTGGTTTCCTTTGGTTATCCGCGGGGAAAACAGAAGAGGCCCTCCCGTACCTGAAAAAGGCTGCGGAATTTACGCGGAGTTCGGGGGATTCGGATCGCGGAGAGGAAGCGGATCAGGTAATTTCCCTGCTGGAGAATGGACAGGTGGAGGCGATCGCGGGAGCGATGTCTTTCCCGGATGCCTTGCAGAGGATCCGGGCGCCCGAAGAACCCTCTCCCCCGCCTGCGGAAGTGAAGAAACCTTCCTCCCGGGAGGAGGGCGAGGACGAGAGCATGCTGCAAAGCGCCGTGGAGAAGCTTCAGGCGAAAGTGAAGGAGGAGATCGGGGAGTCGGACCCCGAGGCGCGGTACAACCTCGGGATCGCGTACAAGGAGATGGGCCTTCTGGACGAGGCCGAGGGGGAATTCCGCCTCTCCCGGTCGAATCCGGCGCTCTTCCTGGGGGCGTCGTGCCTGCTTGCCGAGACGTTCGCCGAGAAGGGGGACCTTGCCATGGCACTCGAGACGCTTGACGAGGTGCTCGCTACGGAGTCCATAAGCCCCGACGAGGCCAGGGATGTCAGATACCAGAAGGCGCTTCTGCTTACCCAGAACGGGAAGGAAGAGGAAGGGAAGGAGATCTTCCTCTCCCTGTACGAATCGTCGCCGGACTACCGGGATCTCCGGTCGCGCGTCCAGAAATTCCAGGAATGAGCATTCCGTTGCATCGGGAAATCGGTCTGTGATAACAGGCAGAAAAATTCGCGGGCGTAATTCAGGGGTAGAATGCAAGCTTCCCAAGCTTGACGTCGCCGGTTCGAATCCGGTCGCCCGCTCCATTTTTCCATAGAACATCTTCCTGTTGCGAAGGGCCCCTTTCCTGCGAGGGGCCCTTCGCTTTTCCGCGAAATCCTCTATAATTTGTCCTTATGGCGAGGCGATGGGCGTGGTGGATCGGTTCGGGGCTCCTTCTCGTCGTACTCCTTGCCTTCGGGACCTGGCGGCTTCTCCAGGAAATTCCCGGCCTTATGGCAAAGGCTGAGGATACGATCCGGGAGGAGACCGAGGCGCTTGGTTTACGGGTTTCCTACCGGGACCTGCGGTTTCACCTTCTGCATTTCCGAGTCTCCCTGGAAGACCTGGACATTCTGGACGGCATCGCCGGCGTTCCCCTTGCCCGCGCGGAGCATGTCGACGTATCGCTTTCCCCATGGCGGATTCTGTCGGGCAGGTCGCCGGTATCCCGCGTCCTCGTGCGGAAGTTTTCCATTCACGCCGGGGAGGGTAACCGCCCCCTGGTGGAGGGTCTCCGAACCTCCGGGAAAGGCGAAGGGGGGGGGACGGTTCCCGAGATCGTCCTCCTGGACGGCGAGGTCCTGATCGGCCCCCTGGGTCCGCTCGTAAAGTGGGGTGCGAAGGTGCCGATGGTCCGGATCCGTCCCACCCGGTTTCGGGGAACGCACGTCACGGCGGAGATCGTCCGTTCCGCGGGGAGGATATCCCTGCCTGGAGCGGGGAGGGGGAACATCCCGTTCGACAGGGCGGAGGCCGAGTTCTTCCTGAAGGGGGATTTATTCCGGATCAAAAGGTTGCGCGTCTCGGGTGCTTCCGCGAAGTTCATCTTGTCCGGGAAGTGGGACGGAAAGGAACGGGCAGTTGACCTGAAATGGTCCGGGGAGACCGATATCGCAGGCTGGACGGCATCGGGTGCGCCGGGAGGGGACCTGCTCCACCCGGTGGCGACGGAGGGAACGGTTTCGTTTTCCGCACGAATTACGGGATCCCTGGATAACCCGCAAGGATCGGGGAAGATTCTGGCGCGCAATCTACTTCTCACGGGAAACACGCCCGCCGACGCGGAGGTTTCCCTCGCGGTCTCGGGAAACAAGGTCCTGCTTAAATCGATACGGGGAAAGGTGTGGGACGGGGTCGTCTCCGGGGTCGGGGCGTACGACTGGAAGACGGGGGTGGGAGATACGAGGATTTCGCTCGAGCGCGCGGCGTTCGGGAAAGCGCCCTGGGATTCCTGGGGAATTCCCTGGCGTCCGACAGGTCGGGGAGACCTGGTCCTCTCGCTCGCGGGGGGGAAGGAAAAGGTTCAGGCGACTGTTTCCCTGAAAAACCCCGGAGGGTTCGAGCGACCGAAGGATGGGGGGGGCAAGGCGGCGAAAGTGGCGATTCCCGTTGCGGTTACCGCGGCCGGCGTCTTCGCTCCCGGCAGGGAACTTCTGGTACGGGAACTTCGTGCGACGGTGGGGGGTGCCGAAGCCACGGGCGCGGGAGTGTATACCACGGAGGGAGGACGACTTGCGTTCACCGGGACATTCCTCGTTCCCCGGGGAAGGGCCGCGGAGTACGGGTGGGTCTATCCCGTCTCCTGGGGGAACATCGCCTGCGAATGGACGGTTTCGGGGACAGCCGACAATCCCCTTGTCACTGCAGGGGTCCGGGCCGAAGAACTTGCCGCGCGGGATCTTCCCCCGGTGCCTCTCTCCGCGAAGCTCGAGGGGAATCCGGCGGACGTGGTCCACTTCGTCGCGGATATCCCTTCCGACGTGGCGAAAGTCACCGCAACGGGTACGCTCACGGGCCCCCTTTCGCCCAAACCCGCCCTCCTCGTATCGGCCGTAGACGCCCGCGATATCGATTTCTCCCTTGCGGAGAGATGGGGTGCGGCCGTGCTCTCCTCCCTGGGGAAGGACCCGGCGATACTCGGGAAGCATGTGTCCGGAATGTCGGGGAAGGGGACAGCGGACCTGCAGCTCTCGGCAGGGGAAGGGACCTTCTCACTCTCCGGCACGATCATGTCTCCCGAGATCCGGTTTCCGGGGATCAGCGCACAAACCGTTTCCGCTTCGGGGAACTGGTTCGCATCCTCCCTCGGGTCGAGATGGGGATTCCGTGGGAGCGGGAAGATCGGGGAAGGGGAATTCCTGCTGGCGGGAAAGGGAGAAGGGGCGGAGACAAAGATCACAGGGACGATGGAGGACATGAACCTCGAAACGGTGGCCTCTTTCGTGGACAGGGAATCGCGCACCGGGATCGGCGGCATAGCCAGTCTGCGCGTTACGGCCGGCACGGGCCCGCAAGGGTGGGAAATCGAGACGTTTTCCGCCTCCGTTCCCCGGTTGTCCGCACGCGGGCTGACCATCGAAGGCGTGTCGGCGGAAGGCTCGCTCGGGGGATCTTCCGGCACGTTTTCCCTCCTGTCCGCCTCCCCCGATGTGCGGGTACTGGCAACCGTCCGTCGGGAGAAGGGGTGGCCGGTCTCGTTTTCGGTAAAGGCCGCAGGCGTTCCGACGGGGACGCTCCTCGATGCGATCGGGCGGGGAGACACCCCCTCCGGAGGGACGTGGGACGTAAATGCCGAGGGGGTCATGAAGGGCGAGGAGATGCTCGAAGGCAAGGAAGTGCGTGCGGATGCGTTTTCCGAGTTCCGGGTTTCCCTCTCGGCCTCCTCACCGTCCTATTCCGGGATTTCCTTCGATGCGTTGCACGCCGAAGGGAAAAGGGAGGGAGACGTCCTCACCGGCAAAGTCGACACCCGTGTGCCCGATTCGCACCTTTCCTATTCCCTCTCGCTCCGGGAGCCTTTCAGCTTCCAGGTGGAGGGTCCGTTTTCGATGGGGCGAACGGCCGGCACTTTGGGGGGAGAAGACGATCCGGGCGCATCGGGGATAAGCACCCCTTCCGGCGGGAACGGAAAAGCACATTTCAGCATCGCCGGAGGGCTCAAGATCAGCGGTTCGCTTCTTGCCTTCGAGGATTCCCGGGGGACGCTCGGCGTCCAGCACATCCTGTATCGGACGGGGGATATCGACATGACCGGGGAGGATATCTCGGTCGTGCTCTCCTCCGAGGGGATCCGCTGGGCGAGTGGGAACATTCTGGCAGCCGGGAACCCTCTGCGCGTCTCCGGGAAGGCGTCCTGGGCCGGGGACCTGGATTTACGTCTTGGAGGCACGGTGCCCGCAGGGGCTATCCGGCTGGCGACGGACGTGTTCGACCGGCTGGAAGGGATCGTCCGGATGGAGCTTCGGGTCACCGGGAAGTGGGACGATCCTTCCGTCATCGGGACCGGGCACCTGGAAAACGGGACCTTTTCCTTCCGGGAGTACGCGCAGTTGTTCGAGAAGATGAGCGCAGACGCGGTGATCAGCAGGGAGGGGATCATCATCGAGCATTTCGAGGGAAGGAGTGGAGGAGGGTACATAGACGGCAGGGGAGAAATCCCCCTCCGGTTCGCCGAGGGGCAGAAGATGTTCTTATCGGTGGACTTCTTCGACATGCGATACCCCTACCCGGCGGCCCTGCATCCCGTTCTCCAGGGGCACGTCGAACTGATCGGACCGCCCCGTGACGTCCTCATCACGGGAGATGTGGAGATCCAGTCGGCAACGTACACGAAGGATGTCCGTCCCGAAAAGGCGCTGCTCGATTTCCGGAGCAGGATCGCGGACGTAACGGCACGCGGGGGGGACGAATTCCGCATGCGGCTCGATCTCGAAACGGTGGCCGACGGTACGATCCATGTCAGGAACAACCTTGCGGTGGCGGAAATCGGCGGGGAGTTCAAGATTGTGGGGGATACGAGCCGGGTCATCCTCCTTGGTGCCTTCGACGTCACGGAAGGGCACGTCGACTTCCGGGGGAGCCGGTACGAGTTGACGCGCGGGAGCCTGGAGTTTCAGGATCCCAGACGAAACAACCCCAGGATCGACTTCCAGGCAGAGACGAAAAAGGGGAACGTCTCGATTATCGTGAGCGTGTCGGGAACGCTGGAGAAGTACGAGGTGGAGCTCTCCTCCGACCCGCCCTACAGCAAGAACGACGTCGTCAGCCTGCTTTCCCTGGGCGTCACCTCGGAGGGCTTCGCAGAGGGAGGGGGGGAGGGCCCTGCCGCCGAAGCGGCGGCGATCGCACTGATCCCGATCACGGGCGGGGTGACCGAGGGGATCCGGACCGGCATCGGCCTGGACAAGTTCGCCATCGAACCGTCCTTTTCCGTGAGGGAAAATGCTTTCGAGCCACGGTTCATTGTCGGAAAGACCTTCGGGGACCGCTTCTCGGTGTCCGTCTCGACGACTGTGGGGACGACGCAGAGGGGCAGCGCCAACGTGGAGTACAGGGTCCTGGAGAACGTGTACCTCGAGGGGAACTGGGAAAGCTCCACCCTGGAGCAGGAGGGAGACCTGGGGGCCGACGTGAAATTCCGGTACCGATACCGTCAATTCCGGGACGTCTTTCGTGGCGACGACTGACGGGTGGATTGCACGGTTCCGGGTTCTGGGATTTCTGGCGGTTCTTTTCCTCACCGTCCCCGCGCTCCTTTCCTCCGGCGAAACCGTGCCGGACGGAGGGTTCCCGGTGATCGACTCGATCTCGTTCCAGGTGGCGTCCCCCTACAGGGTTTCCTACGAGGAACTGGCCGGACTCGTCACCGTGCGCCCGGGAACCCTTCTGACCCCTGTCGCCATCCGGGAATCGATCCGGCGGCTTAACAAGAAGACCCTGTTCCGGGAGCTTGCCGCATACGTTCGGGAGGACGGGGGAAAGGCGCAGGTCCTGTTCTATCTCCGTCCCCTGCCCGTCGTCGCCGAGATCGAGGTGAGAGGCACGAAGCGGATCCCCGCCTCCCGGATCCTGGCGGTTTCCCGGATCCGGCGGGGGAAGCCCTTGGAAGAGGAGGATCTTTCCCGGGCGCACGAATCCGTCCTTTCCCTCCTGCGAGGGAAGGGGTTCGTGAACGCGTCGGTTTCGGTCTCGGCGGCCTGCAGCGTGATCACCGGCGCAGGGAAGGTCCGGATCGATGTGAAGGAGGGAAGCCCCGGTCCGGTGAGGGAGGTGCGGGTCAAGGGGGCCGCGTTTTTCCCCCGGGACAGGCAGGAGGAGATTCTCGGCGTTTCCCCCGACTCCTCTTTCAACTTCCAGAGGTGGGAGAAGGGGGTGAACAGGCTCCGGGGAGAGTATAAAAGAGAGGGTTTCCTGACGGTGCACATCTCGGAGACCGGGCTTTCCTGCGAGGATGAAGCGTGGCTTTGTCCTTCCGTTTCCGTGGAAGAAGGTCCCCGGTACGAGGTCACGTGGGAGGGTGCGCATCGCTTTTCCGTCGGGAAGCTCGAAAAAGCGTCGGGGATCCATGACGAGGAAAGGGAATTCACCGAGGGGGGGCTGGTGTTCGAATCGAGGGAGCGATTGCTCTCCTTTTACCGGGAGCGGGACTACCTCAAGGCGGAGGTCGATATCGAGGAGGGAGAGTTGCCCGGAGGCGGACGCTTTCTGAAGATCGTCCTCCGGGAAGGGGAGCCGGGATATCTGAAAACCATCCAGTTCACGGGGAACGCGAGCATCCCGGCAAAGAGACTGCGCAAGCAGATGCTTTCAAGGGAACGGGGGACGTTCCACTACTTTACGGGATCCGGGAAGTTCGACGAGGGGGAATGGAGCACCGATCTTGCCGCCCTGATCGGGCTTTACCAGAAGGAAGGATTCGCCCGGACCTTCGTATCTTCCGTGGACACCGAATGGGACGACAAAGGCGGGATTACCACGACCATACACATCGAGGAGGGGAAGCGGTACCGGCTCAGGGAAATCCGGTTTCGGGGAAACGACCATTTTCTGCGAGAGGAACTCCTCCGGCTGATCGGAAACCGCGAGGGAAAGGATTTCGATTATGAGGGGTTGGAGCGGGATGAGGATTCGATCGCGACGCTTTACAGGAATACGGGGTATCTCGACGTTTCCGTGAAGATCCGGCCCGATATCGACGATCGGGAAGGCGCGGCCGCCCTTTTATTCGACATCGAAGAGGGCCCCCGGTACCACCTCGGGACGGTTGTCGTCCGGGGAAACCTGCTCACCGACTCCGTGGTGGTGTACCGGGAGGTCACCATCCCCGAAGGGAGGCCTGCCGGGGAGAAAGATCTGCTGGCATTCCAGCAGGCCGTCTTCCGGACGGGGTTGTACAAGTCGGTTCGCCTGCACCGGATCAAACGGCCGGACGAAGGGATCCTGGACCTCGTCGTCGAGCTGGAGGAGACCCTCTTCTTCGAGTTCGAGTTCGGGGCGGGGTACGGCACCTACACGGGCGTACGCGGGTTCGTGGGCGCAAAGACCAGGAACCTTAACGGGAAGGGGAGAAGGCTTGCCGCGCGCGTAAGCGCCAGCGAGAGGGAGCAGATCTACCTCGCGGACCTTCGCGAGCCGTGGGTTTTCGGAAACCGGTGGAAGTGGGAGGGGGGAGTGACCGCATCCCACACGGACGCCGAGCGCGAGAGCTTCAGCTTTCGGAAGACGAGCGTCGTAACCAGTATCAACAAGACGATCTTCGCCCGGTCGTCCGTGTCCGTGCAGTACGAGTTGTCCCGGGACAATATCTTTGACGTCGAACCGGGAGCCGTCCTGTCGCCGAAGGACCAGGGAACCGCCCTCATCTCGACCGTTCGGGGGTTGTTCGTCCTCGATTTCCGGGACGACCCCTTCAACCCGAGGCGGGGATCCTTCAACTCGGGATCCGCGGAACTTGCCACCTTCGTCCTGGGGTCGGAGGTGGACTATTACAAGCTGGTCGGCCAGTCGAGCTGGTACTTCCCCGTATTCCGGAGGAACACCTTCGTGGTGTCCGGCCGGGCGGGAGTCGTAAGACCGTTCGGGGACACGGAAGAGGTTCCCATCCAGAAGCGCTTCTTCCTCGGCGGGAGGACGACCGTCCGCGGGTTCGATGAGGATACCCTTGGTCCGCGCGCCCCCGACGGGTCCCTCACGGGCGGAGATTACATGGTCAACGGGAACGTCGAACTGCGGGTTCCCCTGCAATACGGGCTCCTCGTCGCCTTCTTCCTGGATGCGGGAAGCGTGTGGTTCCCGGATGACCCCGAAAACGGCTTCGATCTCCGGGAGAGCGCGGGTCTCGGGCTCCGGTACATCACGCCGGTCGGACCGGTTGCCCTGGACTACGGATGGAAACTGGACACACGGGAGGGGGAATCCCCCTCGGAGTGGCACTTCACGGTCGGAGCCGTATTCTGATTGGATCCCCCGTCCGGCGCCGGCTTCTTTTTAGTCCCGGGAGGGTGTCTATAAATGCGTCTTTCTCGTCACGTGCAAAACGTGTTACGTTTTCCCCACAGCAGGAGATTTCACTAAAGAGAGGACTTTCCCCTGAATTACGGTATTCGTTGGACATTTCCCTTTTGGGCCGTCTGGGTCGGGGTTGTCGCAGCAACGGTCCTGTCCATCGCGCTGATGCCCGGGGGGATTCGCCAGGCAGGCCCTCTTGCCTGGATCGCCGTATGCGGAGAATTCGTTCTCGGCGCGGCGCTTTACCTGTATCTGAACGGCAGGATCTTCCGGCCCGCCGCCCGGTGGCGGAGGGAAGTTTCCTCGGGGTCCGGCGGAGAATTTCCCGTCGAGGCGGGGCTCTTTACGCCGGTCGCGGCCGCCGTGGCCGAGAGGGTCGGACGCGAGATCGCCTCCCTGGGGGAGGAGATCCGAACCCGGGACGAGAAATTGCGGAAGTTTGAACGCCTCCGACGCGACCTGGAGGAGACCCAGTCGCACCTGGAGGACAAGATCCAGGACCTCCATTCCATCTACGAGGTGTCCACGGCGATCGCCGGCACGCTGGACACCGACGAGCTTTTCCGCATCATTCCCGAACGGGTCATGAAGGCCCTGGGGTTGAATGACTTCTGCATCCTTCTGTACCAGCCGGATTCCGGAAAGCTTGTGTGCCGCGCCTCGGCGGGGATGCCGTCCTCCGTATCCTCCGATTTCACCGTCGGGCGCGGGGAGGGGACTTCCTGGAGGGTGTTCGAGTCGGGGGAGGCGGTATACATCCCGGACGTTCGTACCGCGACGGAATTCAGGGACTACAACGGGGAGAAACCGGATGTGCGATCCTTCATGTCCGTCCCTCTTCTGTCGAAGGGGAAAGTGGTCGGCATATTGAACGTGAACCACCCGGAGCCGAACGCTTTCGACGGGGAGTCGCTGGCGACGATGCGCGTGCTGGCCACCTACATTGCGATCGCCGTAGAAAACGCCGAACTCTTTCACTTCGTGAAAACGCTCGCGGACAAGGATTCCCTGACCCTTCTCCACAACCACGGGTCGTTACACACGGAGCTCCAGAAGGAACTCGAGAGGGCGGCACGGTACGGTCGCTCCCTCTCGGTGATCATGCTGGACCTCGACGGTTTCAAGGAAATCAACGACACGCACGGGCATATCGTCGGGGACCGCATCCTCATGATGACGGCGGGCGTTCTCTGTGCGCATCTGCGAAAGAGCGATCTGGCCGCCCGCTACGGGGGAGACGAGTTCGCCGTCATCCTTCCCGAGACCGATCTCGCCGCGACATCCACCATTGCAGGCCGCATCGCGGCGGGGATATCCCAGGTTCGTCTTGACACCAGGGAGGGGGCGACGATCTCCTTTACCGCGAGCATCGGCTACGCGGCGTGCCTTCCGGAGTCGCAGGAGCGGGATGCCATCCTGGGCGTCGCCGACCGGCTTATGTACGAATCGAAACGGCGGGGAAGAGGAGGAATCCTGGGCGAGCAGCTCTGATCCATCCGGGAAACCTTCCGGTCCCCGGGCCATGGCCCGGGGAAGCGAAAAACCGGGATCCTTAAACAAAAGGCATTGATGCCTTAGGAGAGCTTGTCTGGCGCGATGACATTTTTCAGGGAGCAATGGAAGAAGATCACGATCTTCACCGGGGATGTACCCACCACGGAGGAACTGGAGCTCCTGAAGGAGAACAGGGAGAGGGTGGGGATGGTCATCAGGGCCCGCTGGGTCCTCCTGATGCTCCTGACGGCATACGGAGTGATCGTTCACATCTTCTTCCAGCACGAAAGCGCGGACTTCGACTCCCTGACGATCGTCCACCTGGTCGCTCCGTTCGCAGCCGTTTTGTTTGTCGCCGCCTACAACGCCTCTTTCCAGTACACCTACCGCCGGTTTGTCCAGATCCGGTCGCTGAACCAGGTCCAGCTGCTTTTCGACCTGGTCATCGTGACGGTGATGGTGCACTTCAGCGGCGGCGCTGTCTCCTGGTTCTGGACGATGTACATGGTACTCACGCTCGAGGCCGCACTGATCATGGACAAGAAGTCGGACACCTATGCGATCGCCCTCGGCGGCGCGGTCGCCTTCGGGGGGCTGCTCACCTTCGAGTTCCATGGAATCATCCCACCGGTGCCGATGCCCTTCGAAAACAACGCGCTCCAGCAAATATTCTCCTATGTGATGATCAAGTGGGCGTGGGTCGCCATCACCAACTTCTGCGTGGCCTACGTCGCCGCGTTTATAATGGACACGGTCCGGCGTCGGGAGGCCGTTCTGCGGGAGATGGTGGTCAAGGACTCCCTGACCAATCTGTACAACCGGCACTATTTCTTCTACCGGTTCAACTCGGAGATCCAGAGGGCGAAGCGATACGGGCGGACGCTCTCCCTGCTCATCCTGGACGTGGACGACTTCAAGGAGTTCAACGACAAGTACGGCCACCTTGCCGGGGACCGCTTCCTTAAGGTAGTAGCGGAGATCATGCAAACCCACATCCGGCGCAGCGATGACGTCCCTTCCTACGAGGTGGACGTTGCATGCCGGTACGGCGGGGAGGAGTTCGCGATCATCCTTCCGGAGGCATCATCCCCCCAGGGGATGATCGCCGCGGAGCGCCTGCGCGGCAGGATCGAAACGACGGGGCCGCTTGCCGTGGCCGAGCGGATCCGGCAGCAGATCGAGGAGGAGGTCCGGGGTGAGGTGCGCGTGACGGTGAGCATCGGCGTGTCGTCCTATCCCGAGCACGGCGTCGAGATCGAAAGTTTGATCCGGGCGGCAGACGACGCCATGTATCGCGCCAAACGGGCGGGAAAGAACCGGGTATTCATGGCGGGGAAAGATTCTCCGGGAGGGCCGTCGTCGAGGAGGACCAATGGATAGGAAAGCCATCGAACAGTTCCGTCTCGCCCTGTTCGGCCGGATCGTGATGGGGGTGTCCCACGAGGTGGACAACCACTTAAGCGTCGTTCTCGGTTTCGCGGAACTCCTTCAGATCATGGGAGCGGGAGAGAAGAAAGCCCTCGAGGGCGCGGGAAAAATCCTGTCGGCGGGGGAGAAGATCGCGGCGATCATCAAGCATTTTTCCCATTACGTGCGGCCCCACACGCCGGTTGTCGAGCCGTTTTCCCTATCCGCCGTTCTTTCGGAACTCGTTATTTTCTCGCGGTACGATCTGGGTCGCGGCAATGTCACCCTCGTTTTGCCTGACAAGGACACGGCGGTCCGGTTAAGAGGCGACAGCAGGGATACCGCGCTGGCGCTTCTTGCCGTTCTCCTGAACGGCACGGAGGCGATGGCAGGGAAAGGGGGAACGCTTACAGTGGGCGCCACGCTCGGGGAAGGGTTCTGGCACATCACCGTTGCCGACCAGGGGCAAGGCATCTCCCCGGGGATCATGCCCCGGATATTCGAGGAGGGGTTTACCACCAGGCAGGAATCCCTGCATTCGGGAATGGGACTGCCCGTCGCCCGCCATATCGTTTCCGGGATGGGCGGCGATCTTTCCGCGGAGAACCTCCCCGCGGGAGGCTGCCTCGTCACCCTGCGCGTCCCGGCCTGCTGACGGGCTTCGGGTGTGGGATAAAGATAGGTTATGGTGCCGAAGGGGGGATTTGAACCCCCACGTGGTTGCCCACACTAGACCCTGAATCTAGCGCGTCTGCCAGTTCCGCCACTTCGGCACCCGTAACGCGGGAATTAGAATTATAGCAAAGGACTTTCCGCAGGCAACGGGAAAGTTGTTCCATCGGACCCGGACGCACTCCCGGGGAGACGGGGAGGAAGAGCAACGTTGCGGGACAGGTCGTTCTGGGAAAAGTGGCTTCGTCGGAACGCAGGGCGGCTGCGGGACCGCATGTTCTCCATGCGGGACTGGTACCGCGCTGCCGGTGTTGCTAAGGGCGAGCGAAGGGATTTCCGGGCGGCGATGAAAAACCTGGGGGAGTTCGGAAGTCGGAAAAAAGGAAAGAAGTTCGTGCGCCGCCCCGCAACTGTGGAGGCCGCCGAATCGCCCTACGGTG
>Ga0307380_10005581_pt1 | contig 16669 bp, 20 predicted proteins | sample UN3MG_FD_202239 | JGI IMG/M metagenome (GOLD analysis project Ga0307380, IMG submission 202239) | Soil microbial communities from Risofladan, Vaasa, Finland - UN-3 | ecosystem: Environmental > Terrestrial > Soil > Coastal area > Acid sulfate soil | place: Finland: Risofladan, Vaasa | collected...
AGCGCGATTCGATTGAACGCCTACATCGTGCAAAACGTGGTGATCTATGACACGGTGATCGCCTTTGACAATCCCGAAGAGAAGCTGCTGCCCGGCCAGACGGCCTACGTGACCATCCCCACCGGGCATGCGGCGCACACGGGGAAGGTGCCCAACGCAGCCTTGCGCTTCAAGCCCGAGCTTCCCCGCGACGAGATGCAAGCCCTTTACGCGAAATACGATATCCCGGTCTCGGCCACAGGAAGCAGCCGCACACGAGGATGGCAGGTGGTGTGGAAGCAGCTTCCCGGAAATCAATTGGAACCCGTGGCGGTGAAGATTGGAATCACCGACTACAGTTCTTCGCAACTGTTGGAAGGGAAGCTGCAGAAGGCGACGTCCTGGTGACCGGCCAGACGATCGCCAGCAGTGAGGGGCCGCAGGGAAGTCCGCTCCAGCCTCAGCGCATGGGTGGCCGGAGGTAACCTGACTCGATGCCGGAAGAAGCTGTCCAATCCCAACAGGAAATGCAGGTCCTGGAGAGCGGCACGACCCCTCTGATCCGGGTCGAGCACCTTCACAAAACCTATGACCTAGGGGAAGTGCAAGTGCACGCCCTGAGGGGGGTCACGCTTGCGGTCGAATGCGGGGAGTTCGTGGCCATCATGGGCGCCTCGGGGTCCGGAAAGTCCACATTCATGAACCTGGTGGGGTGTCTCGATCGCCCCACGCGCGGTCACTACTTCCTGGACGGCCAGGATGTGTCGCAGCTCGCCAAGCGGGAGCTCGCCCGGACCCGGAACCGAAGGATCAGCTTTGTTTTCCAGGGATTCAATCTGCTTCCCCGCACCTCGGCGGTTGAGAATGTCGAGCTCCCCTTATCTACTCCGGCGTTCCCCATGAGGAGCGTGTGAATCGCGCTCGCCTGGCGCTGCAATCGGTGGGCTTGGACGGCCGTGGGGAGCATCATCCTTCCCAGCTTTCCGGTGGACAGCAACAGCGCGTGGCGATTGCCCGGGCGCTGGTCAACAATCCTTCGCTCATCCTTGCCGACGAACCGACGGGGAACTTGGACAGCCGGACGGGCGTCGAGATCATGGAAGTGTTTCAGCGCTTGAACGGCGAGCGAAACATAACCATCCTGCTGGTGACTCACGAGCCGGACATCGCTCGTTTCGCAAAGCGAATCGTGCTCTTTCGCGATGGCAAGGTGAGGCGCGACAGTCTTGTGGAAGACCGCGCCAACGCCAAGCTGGTGCTGGAAACCATGCCCGCCCTGGAAGACGAGGACGAAGACGAGGAGGATGTCTGATGGACCTGCATTCGGTTATCCGGGTGGCGTTGAGGGCGCTGGCGCGCAATAAGATGCGCACGGCGCTGACCATGCTGGGGATCATCATCGGCGTGGGCGCCGTCATCTGCACGGTGGCCATTGGCGAAGGAGCCTCGATTCAGGTTCAGGAGCAGCTCCGGAACCTCGGCGACAACATTGTGTTCGTCACCGCCGGCAATCGGACCCGGGGCGGCGTGCGGATGGGCACCGAGGCAACCAAGACACTGACGGTCGCCGACGCCAAGGCCGTCGAACAACAGTGCCCGCTGGTTTCACGCGTTTCCCCCGGCGTCTGGGCTCGCGCCCAGGTGGTTTAGGGGAATCAGAACTGGAACACCAGCATTCTCGGCGTCACCCCGAATACATGGAAATCCGTCGTTGGCCCTTGGCAAGCGGCGGCGTCTTTTCGCAGCGGGATGTGGACGCGGCGGCGAATGTCTGCCTGATCGGGCGGACGGTTGTCGAGAATCTCTTTGGAGATGAAGACCCGCTGGGGAAGACGATTCGCGTCCCGAATATTCCGTTTCGGGTGGCGGGAGTGCTGGCGCCGAAGGGACAGTCGCCTTTCGGGCGGGACGAAGACGACATGATCCTCATGCCGTTCACGACCGTGCAGAAGAAAATCGCCGGCATCGACTGGGTTAATCACATCATGTGCTCGGCCATTTCGCCGGAGGCCATCCACGCCGCCCAGCAGGACATCGCCGCGTTGCTGCGCCAGCGGCACAAGTTGCGGGAAGATGAAGATGACGATTTTATCATCCGCAGCCCGACGGATCTGGCGACCGTCCAGGCCCAGGCGGGCCGCATCATGACCCTGCTGCTGGCCAGTATTGCTTCCGTATCGCTGCTCGTCGGCGGTATTGGCATCATGAATATCATGCTGGTCTCGGTGACGGAGCGCACCCGCGAAATCGGCGTGCGAATGGCCGTGGGCGCGACGGAGCAGGACGTTCAGCGGCAATTCCTCAGCGAAGCGATGGTGCTCAGCCTGCTGGGCGGCGCTGTGGGGGTGATGGCCGGGGTGGGGGGCTCCATGGCCGTCTCCAGCATGCTTCAGTGGCCGACGAGTGTTCCGCCGCAAGCCATCGCCATCGCCGTGCTCTTCTCGACGGGCGTGGGAATATTCTTTGGCTACTATCCGGCCCGGAAGGCCGCGCGACTCGGTCCGATTGAAGCCCTCCGATACGAGTGAATGGAAGCGAGCGGAGGGACCACCGAAGTCAGGCGTCTCCCTTGGAAGGTGAAGAAAGGTTTGGAACCTATGAAATTGAACCGACTAACTGCCACGCTTTTCATCTTGATGGCTGCCGTGCTGCCCGGCCAATTCTTGCCAATCTCTATGCGGGCCGAGGAAAATGCCGCGCCAAAGGGAAAAACGGCGGGCGAGTTTTTCATTGTTTCGTCTGTGGATGTGAAACAGAAACAGATTGTCCTCAAGCGGCCGACCGAGGTCACCGAACTGATTCAGATTTCCGATAAGACGGTTTATCTCAACGAGGAAGGGAGGAAGGTCCAGTTCGAAAACCTGCGCGCCGGCGACACGGTCTGAGTTACGTTCAGCGGAAACGCCCAAGGGGTCCGCACAGCCAGACAGATCAGGGAAGGCCCGATGACGATCGGGGAGCTTCGCCGTCGCTACCTGAAGTTCGAGTAACGCCTCCGGGTTGGGCGAATCCCTAACCGGCGCACCTACTTTCCAAAACCGGCCGGCGGGATTCCGCCGCTAAACAAAGACAATCTCAGAAGGGAATATCTTCGTCGGTGATTTCCGGCTCGGGTGCGGGCTCTGGGGCGGGAGGTTGTTCGGCTTGGTCCCGGCTGGCGGAGGCTTGGGCAGCGCGCTCGCTATCGGCCCGTGAGCCGAGCATGGTTATCTGGCGAGCGTTTATTTCGTAAGCAGTCCGCTTGTTCCCGCTCGGGTCTTCCCACTGACGGCTTCGAATGCTTCCCTCCACGTAAATCTGCTTGCCCTTGGTGAGATACTCGCCGCAGATTTCCGCCAGTTTCCTCCAGGCGACGATGGTGTGCCACTCGGTGCGCTTCTGCTGCTCGCCGGAACGATCCTTGAAAGTCTCGTCGGTGGCCAAAGTAAAACGTGCCATCGGGGTCCCACCGGCTGTGTATTTGAGTTCAGGATCCTTCCCCAAGCGTCCGATCAGGATCACTTTGTTGACCGAACCTGCCATGGCGACCTCCCCATACTCGGCGGCGTACCGCTCCGCCGATCGAGATGGCTAACGGGTTTCCCGTTGGGACGACTGGGATTGAATCACGTTATTCAAGCTTCGAAGCGGGCGGTCGTCCGCTTAACCCATTACTCGCCGCGCCGCCCCGAGTAGGAAATGCCGAGCTTCCGAAGGCGCTGGCGAGCCAGGTCTGCTTCGGGCGAGCTCGGGAAGCGCTGAATCAGCGACCGGAGCTCACGCACGCCGGGCTGCGTTTGCTCCATGGCGAGCAGGGCATAACCTTTCTTTAATTGCGCGGCCGGCAGCTTGTTGCCCTTCGGGTAGCGTTCCAGGCATTTGTTGTATTCGTCGATGGCCCGCGTGAACTCGCCCTGGCTGTAGTAGCACTCGCCGATGTAGAACTGCGCGTTCGACGCCAGATCGGTATCCGCGTAATACTGCAGGTACTCCTGAAAGGCCTGAACTGCCAGCTGATACTGGCCGCCATTGAAATAACTCAAGCCGGACTTGTACAGGGTCTGGGCGTCGGGGATGGAAGGGGGCACCGCGGCCGCCCCGCCGGACGAGCCCGGAGCGCCAGACTGGTCGCCGGTGAGGGGAGGGGCGTGGAGAGTCTGTATGATGTTCTGCGTCTGCGCCACTTGTTCACTCAGCTTGGCAATCCGCGCCTTGGCTTCTTCCAGGCTCTCACTCAGTGTCTGGATCTGAGAGGTCATGGAATCGAACCGAGCGTTGTTGGAAGCCAGACTCCGCTGGGTCTCTTTCTGCAGGTCAGCCACCGTGGTCTTCATGGAATTCACGTTGTCATTGGCCTGCTCGACCAGGGTCCGCAGGACAGCCGTTTGAGTGTCCAGCGTCTTCTGCATGTTCAGAATCATCTGCTGAAGCGTGTCAAGTTGCCGCATCAACAGAAGCGTATCCTTTTTCTGGGCGAAAGCCGGGTCAGCCCCGGCGGCCAGGATGGCCATAAGCAGGGCGGAGGATAGAGCATGCTTTTTCAATGTCAGATTTTCCTCGCTCCAAGAAATAAAATCCCTTGCCAGTCTACCTGCTTCCAACCGGGCAGGTCAACCGACAAGGGACACCAAGGCGTTGGACTGAGAAAAGCTCCACCCTCGAATACGGATTGAAGGCTTTGGGACAGACAGATATCGTCCCCGTATCCTCCGCAGAGGCTCCCCCTCGCCAGGCAGGCAAGCGAGGAAAAGCTCGCCACCGGGAGTCACTCATCGACTCCCGGCGACGAGATACTCTTGCCTACATGCCGAACCTGGAGTGAGCACGACGGTTCCGCTGCCAGCAATCCTCGTTGGACTCGGTGCAGACCGGCCGGTCCTTCCCGTAGGAAATGGTTGCGACCCGGTCGGCGGACACTCCGAGGTTCACCAGGAAGTTCTTGGCAGCCGTGGCGCGCCGGTCACCCAAGCCGAGGTTGTACTCCTCGCTGCCCCGTTCGTCGCAATGCCCCTCGACCGTGAACTTGATGTTGGGGTGGGCTTTGAGGAACTCGGCGTTGGCGGTCAGCGCCTGTTGGGCGTCGGGACGGATGTCCGCCTTGTCGTAATCAAAGTAGGCATCCTTCACGTTTCTCCCGAACAGCTCTTCATCGCTGACCTCCACCGGTTTGGGTGGTGGTGGCGGTGGCGGCGGCGGGATGGTCACGGTCACTCGCGCCGTAGCGGTGGCCGAACCACCCGGTCCCTTCGCGGTCAGGGTATAAGTCGTCGAATCCGGCGGGGTCACCGACCTCGAACCTGAGGCCTGGGCGCTTCCGACGCCGGGCTGAAGATCCAGATCTGTGGCATTCTCCGAACTCCAGCTCAGTGTAACGGATTTGCCCTTCTCGACCGTGCTGGGCTCAGCCGTCAGGGTAACCGTGGGTGCCGGCGGCGGGGGCGGCGGTGGGGGCGGTGGCGGAGGTGCTACCACCTTCTTTTTGCAAGCTCCCGCCATGAGGACAATTCCCAGGATACCGACGAGAACCGCTATGTAGCGTTTCTTCTGTCGCATGCTCTTTCCTCCTTGGTCGGCAAGAAAATTCTCGCGATCCCTTGGATGGGTTCAAATTTCTTGAAACAACCCCGCAGGAACGACCCGACCCTCAGATCTCCGGGCGCCTGCGGGGGACAATATCGGAAGAACCTTTGGATACTAACATCAAACAAAAACAAAACACAAGAATTTCCGGAATTTCTGGACGGCAAGGCAAGCACGTGCGAGCAGCTTAGTTTGACCAGGACGGCGCCCAGTTTCGGCCCTCGAACGTCAGTTGCTTGGGGTTGGTCCCGTCGGCCAGCATCCTCCAGATCTGCTTCACGCCCGACCGACTCGATTCAAAACCCAGATGCCGACCGTCCGGCGACCAAACAGGGTTCTCATTCCGCCCCGTGTCATGCGTCATTTGAATGATCCGTCCGGTGGCAATCTCCACTACGTAGATATCATAGGTTCCGGTTTCTGTCACGCGCCAGTGGAAAACCATGAACAGGCCGTTCGGGGACCACGACGGGCCGCTGGCATCGCCTCCGCCGGTGATCAGGCGCCGCAGGTTGGTGCCGTCCGCCGACATGATGTAAATCTGTGGTGAGCCGCTGCGGTCGGATACGAAGGCGATCTCGTTTCCGGTTTTAGGGTTCCACACCGGGGAGATGTCCACGCCCGGAATAAACGTCAGGCGTTGAAGATTAAATCCATTGGGATCAGAGACATAGATCTCTGGGTCGCCGCTCATGCTGGAGCAGAAGGCGAATTTCTTGCCGTCAGGCGACCAGGCAGGCGTGGTCGTCAGGCCCTTGTAGCGAGGGAAGGCGACGGGGCGATTGATGTCCAGGGAGAAGACATAAATATCAGGGTTATTCTGCGCATAGCTGGTGAATGCCAGCCTCCTGTTGTCCGGTGACCAACGAGGGGTCAGGCAAATCGAGCCGTAGCTGGTGATGGGTCGCTGGTTGAACCCGTCATAGTCCATCACCCAAATCTCCGGGTGCCCGGTCCGGTTGCTAACAAAACTGATTCGGGTCAAAGCGATCCCGGGAATCCCCCCGCCCATGGCCTGGATGATTTCGTTGGCGAATCGGTGTGCCGCTTCTCGGGTGGAAAGCTGGTTCATCGTGGCCACGTAGCGTTTCGCCAGAACGCCGGGGTTGTCGGGATTTCGCACATCGAACACGCGCCCGGTAATCACCAGATTTGCGTTGATGACTTCGATTTTTCCGAAGACCAACATCTGCGTGGAAGCCGGGGGATCGGACCAATTCTTGAAAACCACCTCTTCGGGCTCGCGGGGGACTCGCAGTGGGTAGAGACTTTTGCTCACCATCTCAAATATCCCGGCGGTTTCCAGATCGTTCCAAAGCACTTCGTTGAACTCCCGCGTCAGGCTCGCCAATCTTTCGTCCACAGAGCCCGATGGGAATTCGGAAACCGCCAGGCGGATTGCCGGAGCGCCCAGGTTGGTCCCTGTCGAAATCCAGTCTTCTTGGCCTCGCCCGGGCTGCAGGACGAGCAGGAATGCCGGCAAGGCGATGGCCGTGGCAAGAAGAGGAAGCTTGAACCGTGAGATTTTCATTCGCAATTGAGCCCCGATGAAGATGGAAATTGGCCTTTGGGTAATCCAATCAGCCTGTGGCCGTCGCCGGACCGGCCAATCCATTCACGCCGATTTCATGGAGTGCCCTTACCGGCGATGGAAGTCAAAGTAAAACTCGACGAAAACTCTGTCCCCGCTGTAATCGGGCGGCAGAGGCCCCAGCGGGTTGGATGCCAGGACGGCCCGCAGAGCCGAGCGGTCGATTTCCGGAATTCCGCTCGACTGTTTGATCCTCACATCATCCACCGTCCCGTCGCGCTGAATATAGAAGTTCACGTAGACGCGCGGCGCCGTGAGGATGTTGGGACTGATCGTGGCCACCAGCCAGTTTGCGCTGATGCGGTTGCGGACCGCAGCCACGTACCATCCGTATCGCTCGCCAAATCCGCCCTCGCCAAAGTTCAAGCCGCCGTCGCCCCCCGCATTTGCAAACTGCGTATAGCTCACGGTCGGTTTCCCACCCAGGCCGAAAGGAACGGCATTCTCGGGGGGCGGGGGCACGTCTTTCTGAAGGCGCTTGGCAACCCGGACGGCCTTCTCGGTAGGCACGGATTTCTCGAACTTGGGGATCTCCTCTTGGGTGGAAGGCGGTACGAGCTCTTCCTTGGGCTCGGTCTGGTAGAGGCCAGGATTCTGGGTCGCCAGGGTGCCTCGCGTGGGCTGCATGGGGGCAGGCAAGGGGACACCCGGTAAGGACGCGACGGCGCCCACCCGCGTGGCGCCTCCCGAGCCCCAACTCCTTCCCCATCCCCCTCCCATCCGCGGGCCGAGCACGGTGTAGACGACCGCCGTAATGAATAGGAGCACGTGCAGAGAAAAGGAAAGAAGGACAGTGCCTCGCAGGCTCTCGCGACGGTCGAAGAAGATTGGGAGGGCGGTTGTTTCCATCGATCGTTCAGCCCCAAGAGCGGCCCGGGGGCGCTACTTCACGAGCCGCCCGTGGACAAGGGCTCGGTCACGATATTGATGTTCGTAATATTCGCCTGCTTGAGCGCGTCCACAACCTGGGCAAAAGCCCCGAATGGAACGGCTTGGTCACAGCGGATGAAAACCGGCGCGTCCTTCGCACCGCGCATCTGGTCGAGGACGAACGCCCCCAGGCGATGGATGTTGATGGTGTCATTGCCCACATAGATGGTCTGTTTCTTGTCGATCGTAATGACCACCTTCTCGCTGGAGGTGACATTGACGGTTTTTGTTTTGGGGAGATCCACCTCAATTCCCGATTCCAGGAGGGGCGCGGTGATCATGAAAATCACCAGCAGAACCAGCATCACGTCCACAAACGGCGTGACGTTGATTTCCGAAAGCGAGGTGTGGGTCCTTCCCTTGGGTGTTGTGAAGGCCATCCTGCTTCTGACTCCCTGCCTGCCTGCGCGGGCGGGCTCTTAACTCCCGACTAAGTGAAGTAGCGCTCGGTCATATTCAGGAACTCCAGCGAGAAATCATCCATCAGAGCGCCGAGTTCTTTGCTGCGCTGAACAAACTGATTGTAGGCCACCACGGCGGGAATGGCGGTGAACAACCCCGCAGCCGTGGCCACGAGTGCCTCCGAAATCCCAGGCGCGACACTGCGCAGCGAGGCGGTTCCCGCGGCGCCCAGGCCGTGAAACGCATCGATGATCCCCCAAACGGTTCCAAACAGCCCGATGAAAGGCGTCACGGAGCCCGTCGTGGCCAGCCATGAAAGCCATTGCTCCATGCGGGTGAGCTCGGCGGAGGAGGCGATTTGCAGAGAGCGGTGAACCGCCTGCAGGCTGCGAATCCGAGGCTTGCCGGGGTTCTCGCTTACCACCGCCTGGTTTTCGATTTCACGGTAGCCGGACTGAAAGACCTCCGTCAGGGGACTGGCTTTTAGAACGCGGCAGGAAGCGCGAATATCGGAGAGTTTCTTGCTCTGGCGAAAAATCTTGAGAAACTCGCCGGAATCTCGGCGCGCCGCCCTGAAGCTCCGCCACTTATGGAAGATGATGGCCCACGAGAAGATCGAAAAGGCGAGCAAAATCAGCAGAACGATTCGGGCGACCAGCCCCGTGTTGGCAAGGAGTTGCCAGAACTCGCCTTGCAGGAATACGAGCTGTGCGACTACCAACTAGCCTCCTCAATGAAGGGATATCCTAAACTACCCTTCTCAACTCAAGCTAGCACAGGCACCGAAGCCAGTCAATGAATCGAGCACGCCACCGCCTAATCTTGCGATGCGCAGCTGGCCCGGGAGGAAGCCCGGCAGGGTGGCCGGAACGCAATGAGAGATATGATAGACTCTGGTCACGCGGCCATGCTCCAAGAGATTCACATTCAGGACTATGCGGTGATTGAGAGCTTGCACCTGGAGTTCGGCCCCGGGCTGAACATCCTCTCGGGCGAGACCGGATCGGGCAAGTCCATTCTGGTGGACGCCCTGGGGCTGGCGCTCGGCGGCCGCGCCTCTTCCGATATCGTCCGCACGGGCCGTGACCGGTCAACGGTGGCGGTCATCTTTCGCGAGGAAGGGCGTGGCGGCAGGCGCTCTCCTTGGGCGGATTGGCTGGAAGAGTATGGGCTTGCGGAGAGGGAAGAACCGGAAATTATCCTGCGGCGCGAAATCCAGGCAACCGGTAAGAGTCGGCTGCTTGTCAACGACCAGCCGGTGACGGTGTCGGCGGTCAGGTCGCTGGCGCCCCGGCTGGTGGAGATTCACGGCCAGAGCGAACACGTGGCGCTGCTCGCCCGCGACGCACAGCTCGAATTGCTCGACCAGTTTGCGGGCACTGAGGCCGAATTGGAAAAGGTTGCAGAGCTCTTTGCGCGACGGCGCGACCTGGAACGCGAAATGGAAAGTCTCAGTCAGAACGAACAGGAGCGCCTGCGGAGCATCGACCTGCTGAGCTTCCAGGCCCAGGAACTCGAACGCGCCCGGCTGGAGCCTGGAGAGGATGCGCGTTTGGAAGATGAGAAGCGAGTCTTGGTCAACCTGGAGAGGATTCGCGCCGCCGCTTCAGCGGCGTTCGCGCATCTGTACGAGGACGAAGGCTCCGCCTGCTCCCGGATGGGGTCTGTCAGCCGAGCGCTCGAGGAACTATCCCGCTACGACCCGCGCGCCGAGCCCTATCTCGAACCGCTGAGTGCGGCCCGAGCCACGCTCGACGACCTGGCGTTCTTCCTCAGGGATTACATGGGGAAGCTGGAGGCAAACCCGCGACGCCTGGAGGAACTGGAGGACCGTCTGGCCCTCGTGGACCGACTGAAGCGGAAATACGGGAAGACCATCGAGGAAATCCTCGCTTATGGTGAGCATACCCGGCAGCAGCTCGCGAGCCTGGAACACGCCGACGAACGGCGGGCCGAAATCGCTCTTGAGCTCGAAAAAGCCGGGCGCGAGTATCAGAAGGCCGCCCGTGCTCTCTCCGAGCAGCGGCGCGAGGCGGCGCGCCGGCTGCAGAAACTGGTGCGCAACGAACTCGCCCAACTGGGCATGGAAAAGGCGCGATTCGAAATCCACTTTGAGCCTTTGAGCGTAGCGCAGGGCCCTGATAAGTCCGCCGGCGGGGCGCGCGGCATGGACGAAGTTGAGTTCCGAATCTCTCCCAATCCCGGCGAAGAGCTGCGCCCTCTGGAGAAAATCGCCTCGGGAGGAGAGCTCTCGCGGTTGATGCTCGCCCTCAAGACCTTGGTGGGTACGGCGCGCGCCGGAGGTGGCAAGCGTCACGCCGGCGCTTCCATGACGTTTGTGTTCGACGAGGTCGACGCCGGTATCGGCGGACGAATTGCTGAATCCGTCGGCCTCCGTCTGAAGCGCCTGTCCCGGGACGCCCAGGTGTTTTGCGTGACGCACCTCGCCCAGATTGCCTGCTTCGCCGACCGGCACTACTTCGTCGAGAAATCCGAGCACTCGGGTCGAACTGCGACTTCCGTGAAATACCTTGCGGGCGACGCCGAGCGTGCGGCGGAGCTGGCGCGAATGCTTTCCGGCCGTCAGATTACCGATGCGGTGATGAAGCATGCGGCGACGATGTTGAAGCAGGCGGCCACCAGCGCTTCATAGCGCCGTTTTGTGGCGGGTGTGGCCGAATCCCGAAGCGTCAGACTGATGCAACGTGGTATACTGCTCTGGCGGGGCAAGAATCCTCCATGGGTCACAATCTTGTTCAGATTTCGACGCCGGACCAGCCTCCCGCAGGAGATGCTCGGGAGAAGTTCCCGCACCACCCACCCGGGCCAGGACACCCGAGGACCTTCTACATCGAGACTTTCGGTTGTCAGATGAACGTGCACGATTCGGAGAAGGTGGCCGGCGTCCTCATGGCTCGCGGGCTTCGCCCCGTCGAGAACCACGGGCAAGCCGACATCGTCCTCTACAACACCTGCAGCATTCGAGAGAAGGCCGCGCAGAAGGTCTTCTCGCGCCTCGGAACCTTCCGTAAGGGAGGGATCTCCGACTCCAAAATCATCGGCGTCCTGGGCTGCGTGGCGCAGCAGGAGGGCGAGCGGATATTCGAACGCGCCCCGCAGGTCAGCCTGGTCTGCGGTTCGGCCAGCTATTCGACTTTGCCGGAATTGCTGAGGCAGCTCGAGACGGGCAACAGACGGGTCGCGGGTCTGGGCCTCGATACCGACGAGTGTTTTGAGACGGAAATCACCAGCCGGGACAATCCCTTCCGCGCTTACCTCACCATCGTCGAGGGGTGCAGCCAGCGGTGTTCGTTTTGTGTGGTGCCGAATACGCGCGGCCCGGAGAGAAGCCGCCCGAGCGGCAGAATTCTGGAAGATTGCCGGCGACTCATCGACGGCGGGTACACGGAAATCCAGCTGCTCGGGCAGATCGTCAACAACTGGCAGGACACTTCACCGGCGCGGCTGAGTTTCGCGGAGCTGCTGGCCCGGGTGGCGGAAGTACCGGGAGTGCGGCGCGTTCGCTTCACGACCTCGCATCCCCGCTATTTTACTCCCGACATCGTGCAGGCTATCGAAACTCATCCGGCGCTTTGCGATCAAGTTCACCTGCCCGTGCAATCGGGTTCGACGAGGGTGCTGGCGGCCATGCTGCGCGGTTACACGCGCGAGGAGTATCTGGCAAGAATCGATTGCATCCGCAAAGCCTGTCGTGCTATTAGCATTTCGACGGACATCATCGTGGGTTTTTGTGACGAACGGCGGGAGGATTTTGAACAGACCCTCTCACTGCTCGATGCCGTCGAATACGATCAGGTCTTTTCATTCAAGTATTCGCCCCGGCCGAATACCGCTGCGCGGGGATTCGAGGACACGGTTCCGGAGGAGGAGAAGGGGGAGCGCCTGGCGGAGCTTCAGGAGCGCCAACGCGGCATTCAACTGCGCCGAAATCAGGCGCTGGTGGGACGGGAATTTGAGGTGCTGGTGGACGGTTTCCAGCCCCGCCTCGGACAGTCAGTGGGACGGACAACGAGCAATCGAGTCATCAATTTTCCGGGTTCGCCCGAGTGGGTGGGACGTTACATGAATGTGCGCGTGACGGCCGCCGGACCGAACAGCCTGGTGGGGCAAACGACCGGGCAGGATTGATCCGCCGCCGCGGCGCGCTGAGGTTTCAACGTTTTGCCGTGGATGTGCACAGGGCCACGGGTTTAGGGAGGGTCCGATGGAAGTTGAAATGAAGATTCGTGGACTGATGATGGATCCCGTCACCAACATGCCCATCGTCATCCTCAAGGATGTGAACGGCTCGGCCGTGCTTCCCATCTGGGTGGGCATCTACGAAGCGAACGCCATCGCCCTGGAGATCGAGAAGGTGTCAACCCCTCGCCCCATGACCCACGACCTTCTGAAGAATCTGCTCCTCGGCTTGGATACCCAAGTCCACAAGGTTGTGGTGTGCGATCTGCGGGAGGATACCTTCTACGCCCTGATCTGGCTGGAAAAAGACGGGCAGACCATCTCCATCGATTCCCGGCCGAGCGACGCCCTGGCCCTGGCACTGCGCGTCGATTGCCCGATTTTCGTGGAGGATGAAGTCCTGAAGAACTCCAAGGTATCGAGCGCAACATCCGACAAGGTCAACAACGAAGAACTGAGGAAATGGCTGGAAAACCTGAACGACGAGGATACCGGACGATACAAGATGTAATCAGGCGCGGCCGGGCAGGCATCCGCCCGGGCCGTGACTCGAACGGCGACTAAACCCATCGGTCCCGGCCGGAGTGTTGTGTGGTTACGGTCATCGCCATCGCCAATCAGAAGGGCGGAGTCGGGAAGACCACCACAGCCATCAACCTTGCTGCCGCAATCGCGCGGAAGAAGAAGCGGACCCTCCTGATCGATCTCGATCCCCAGGCGAACAGCAGCTTGACCTTTTTCCCCCTCGAGGAGGTCACGCACACAGTATACGACGTCCTTTCAAACAACCACCTGAGCTTGGGCGAGATCGTCAAGCCAACGAAATGGGCGAACTTGTGCCTGGCCCCCTCCAAGATCGCGCTGGCCAAGCTGGAAGCCAACCTGGTGGGCCAATTCGACGCGGCATTTCGTTTGAAGGACGCCCTGGCGCCGAACCGGAAGGACTTTGACGTCATCGTCATCGACACGCCGCCGACCTTGGGGATCATGACGGTGAACGCCCTGGTGGCGGCTTCGTACCTGCTGGTCCCGATCCAGTCCTCCTATTACGCGCTGGAAGGAACCGACGACCTGCTGGAAACGCTCGAGCGGGTGCGGGCCCGCCCGAATCCGGATTTGCAGTTGCTCGGTGTCCTAGTGACCATGTTCGACAAACGGACCAATCTCGCTCGCGACATCCACAAGCAGGTCTGCCGGGTTTTCGGCGACAAGGTCTTCAAGACCGTCATTACCAAAAACGTCCGCCTGGAGGAAAGCCCGGCGTACCGGGAAACAATCTTCAGCTACGCTCCCGATTCCTCGGGTGCCGAGGAGTACGAGCGTTTGGCGCGGGAGGTCTTAAAACGTGTCCGGTAGACGCGCAGGTTTGCCCATAACAGTGAAGATGCGGCACAACGCCCACTACGTCGAAGAGATCATCTCCCGCAGCGGCGCCGCCATCGGCAGGATGATTCCCATCGAGCAGCTCCAGCCCAACGCCGACCAGCCGCGGAAAGACCGGGGCGAGATGAAGGGGCTTGTCGATTCGGTGCGGGAAAAAGGCGTCCTCGAGCCGCTGCTGGTCCGCCACATCCCGGGCTCCCAGAAATACATGATTATCGCCGGCGAACGGCGTTATCACGCCGCGCGTTCCGCCGGGCTGCGCGAGGTTCCTTGTATCGAGAAGGACGCCGACGAGGCGGAAACCCTGGAGCTGGCGCTGATCGAAAACCTGCAGCGGAAAGACCTGAACCCCTTCGAGGAAGCCGACGGTGTGCACGCTCTGGGGGACCGGCTGGGATTGTCCCACGAAGAGATCGCGCGGAAGATCGGCAAGGGAAGGTCCTCCATCACCGAAGTGCTCAGCCTGCGAGGCATTCCCGAAGAAATCAAGGCCCTTTGCATCGAGAAGGGAGTTGTTTCCAAGTCGCAGCTTCTTCAGGTTGCGCGCCAGCCGAGTGAAGCCAAAATGCGCAACCTCGTCCGCCTTTTTGCGCTGGGGATGATGAACCGCGAAAAGGCCCGCGAGGAGCGCAATCCCGCGAAGAAGCCGCGAAGTGCTGTCTTCCGTTTCGTTCCTCCCGCCAAGGAATTCAAGTTGATCCTGCAGTTCCGAAAAAACCACGTGGAACGCGATGAGGTCATCCGGGCGCTGCAACGCATCATCGAGATTCTGGAATCCGAAGCCTGACGACCCGTCGAGCGTTGAAAGTCGAAGGTCAAGAGCCGCGTGCGGCTATCAGTGCGCATCTCGAACTCTTCGACTTGGGTGAGTACCCGGGAGCGCGCCGCTCTTCGCGGCTATCGGCGCACGGCGGAGCGGGCCTTTAAGATTGTGGATACTGTGGAAGGATTTCAGGCGATCGCGCCGGAGCGCGCTCTCTTCAAGCGGGAAACCGTCGAGGTCACCCTGGCCAGCAAGAGGTGCGTGATCGCTTGGGTGTACTGACTGAACCACGTTCCCTCCCCTCGGCGACGAATTGGCTCCGGAGATTACGCGACGGCCGGACATGACTGAGACCAATCCCGCCAACCTGACGCCAAGTCAGATTGCCGTCCTCGAAGGACTTTTGAGAGCCGGCTTCTCGTTGGTGTCTTTCGAAAAGTATGCACGAGTCGTTGGGGTGGGAAAAAACGGTTTCGTTGCCCTCCTGGACCCTGAGGAAGGTAAACTGCGCCTCTTCAGCCAGGTCGGGTACCGCATGGACGACGAAATCGGCATGTTGGTGGAACGCGGAGAAGGGAAAGCCTTCGTCTGCCACGACAGGGCAGTGGCCGCTACACCCGGATTGCTCGAGGCCTATGAACGTTTCCGAGAGGAGCTCCAGAATCACCTGCAGCCGGCGCAGTAGGTGCGCCCGCGCCCGAACTTGACGGATTCCACGGCCACCCTGTACCTTTGAATGAGCGCCGAATGTGGTGCGCCTGGGATGCGCCTGACCTTCCGGCGGCTGCATTCCCCATTGCTAACACGTTTCTGCGGATCAACTAGAGCGGAGGAAGAGGGCGGAATGGCTGAGAAGCTGGACGTTGTGGTTGTGGGCGGCGGGCCTACGGGATTGGCCTGCGCCATCGAGGCGGTCCGCGGGGAACTCAAGGTGCTGGTGATCGATAAGGGCTGTCTCGTCAACTCGATCTTTAACTATCCCCCCGACATGATTTTCTTCACCAGCCGGGATTTGCTGGAGATCGGCGAAATGCCGCTGCCCAGCGTCAATGTGAAACCGACTCGAAACGAAGCCCTGGAATACTATCGCCGCGTGGCGGAGTTCTTCCACCTGCCCGTCCATCTCTACGAACGCGTCACGGCTATCGAGGGCTCGGATGGAGACTACCAGGTGCTGACTCAAACCCAGCGCGGGCGGCGCAACGGTTACGAGACGCGCAAGGTCGTGTTCGCAACCGGCTACTACGATCTGCCGAATTTGATGGGGATTCCTGGAGAAGGCCTGCCCAAGGTGAGTCACTACTATACGTCCGCCCACCCCTTTTATCAGCGAAAGGTGGCGGTCATCGGCGGCGCCAATTCGGCTGCCGAAGCGGCGCTAGACCTTTACCGGCACGGCGCCGAAGTGACGCTCATCCACCGGGATGCGCAGGTGGGCAAGAGGATCAAGTACTGGGTCCGGCCGGACATCGAGAACCGCATCAAAGAAGGCTCCATCCGCGCGCTATTTGAGACCGAAGTGAAGGAAATCGCGGAGGACTGGATCAGGGTAGAGACCAGGGACGGACAGATGCTGCAGCTCGAAAACGATTTCGTCTTTGCCATGACCGGTTATCACCCTGACTTCGATTTCCTGGGCGCTGCCGGAGTCAGAATCGATCCCGAGACATGCAGACCCATCTGCAACCAGCAGACTCTGGAGAGCAACGTCCCGGGTCTCTATCTGGCAGGCTGCATCATTGCCGGCTACCAGACCAACGAGATCTTCATCGAGAACGGCCGCTTCCACGGCAAGCAGATCATTGCCGACATCAAGAAGAAGCTGCAGAGGCTGTAATCCGGAAGAGTTGAAAGGATAATAG
>Ga0307380_10005582_pt1 | contig 16667 bp, 12 predicted proteins | sample UN3MG_FD_202239 | JGI IMG/M metagenome (GOLD analysis project Ga0307380, IMG submission 202239) | Soil microbial communities from Risofladan, Vaasa, Finland - UN-3 | ecosystem: Environmental > Terrestrial > Soil > Coastal area > Acid sulfate soil | place: Finland: Risofladan, Vaasa | collected...
AAGGCCCCGCCTCTTTGCTTCGGAGAGTAAACAGGAGCTGACGGCCATAAGCATGAGGAGACAACAAGCGTTGTCTCAGAACAACTGAAAGAGGGCCCGGTCAAGGTGCGATATTACGGCTTATGCAAAGCTTTGCATAACCCATATTATGCTGAGTTCAAAATTATGCTGAGTTAAGATTTTCTATTCCTCATAATTCCTTCTATTTCAAAAGCCTGCATCTATTTTTCTCCTTTCCAAACTCAGCATAATAATCCATCCGATTTTTCACGGAAAAACAGGAAAGGAGGATGCAAGTGAAAGAACTTATCAACGAGTATGGCAAGCATTTGCAACAAGCCAGAGGCGTCTCTGAAAGCACACGACATCAATACATTCATTACGTTCAGCGCTTTCTGAATGAAACATTCACCGATGTCTTTCCAGATAAGCTGTGCCATCTTCAACCCAGCGAGTTGATCCAGTACGTAATAAAACAGAAGGAGCATCATCATGAACCAGTTCTTAAATCCATGCTCACCGCTTTACGGAGTTTTCTTAGATATCTGCAAATGAAAGGGCTGTGTGAAGCCCGACTCGTCAATGCCGTTCCATCTCTTCCTGCCTGGAAACTGTCCAGGATACCCAACTACCTGACGAAAGAGCAGCTGCGGAAGTTTCTCGCTTCTTTCGACCGTAAGACGCCAATCGGACGCCGGGATTATGCTATAGCCCTTTGCCTGGCCAGACTAGGACTTCGCGGGAAAGAAGTGACGCATCTCGCTCTGGATGATATTGATTGGCGCTCAGGGACTCTTCGCATAAATAGCAGTAAATCCCGTCGTTTCAGTTCACTGCCATTGCCGGAAGATGTGGGAAAAGCGATTGTTTCCTATCTCCGCAACGGACGACCTCTGACAGAAGAGCGGTGCCTGTTTGTTTGTCATCGCCACCGCATAGGTCAACCACTTCAAAGCGTCGTTATTAGAAACATAATTCGCAGGCGATTCAAACATACAGGTATGAAGGTCTCCTCCGGAGGCACTCATATTCTTCGCCATACGGTTGCCACCCATATGGTTCAACAGGGAGTCAGCATCAAGGAAGTCGCAGATTTCCTGAGACATCGCAGCCTTGATACGACGGCGATCTACACCAAGGTCAATCTTCCCATGCTTCACGAAGTGGCACTGCCCTGGCCAAAGGGGGGAGAGACAACATGAGGAGTCGAAAAAGTATGGTTGAACAGGTTCAGGAATATCTGGAATTTAAGCGGAGTTGTGGGTATCAGCTGGAATCTCCGGGCAAAGAGTTGATGCTTTTTGCTCGTTATGCGGCGCTCGTCGGCCATAAGGGTCCTCTGACGACAGAGCTTATTGTGAGGTGGGCCAGACTCCCCCAAGATGCCGACCCTCGCTACTGGGCAACCCGCTACGAAATTGTTCGACGTTTTGTTGAATATCGATTTCTTTTTGACCCGGAGACCGAGATTCCGCCGCAAGGTTTACTGGGTCCGTCAAAGCGGCGCTTGTCGCCTCATATTTACTCGGATGGAGAGATAACGGCATTCCTTCAAGCCGCATCTCAACTCGCCCCAACCGACGGCCTGCATCCTCGGACATATGTCACTTTGTTCAGCTTGCTCGTCAGCACTGGACTGAGAATCTCGGAGGCCTTGAATCTCTCTCGTCAGGATGCAGAGCTTCGCACAGGGGTTTTGACCATCAGAGAGACCAAATTTCGCAAATCCCGTCTTGTGCCGCTGCACCCCTCAACACTGCAGGCGTTAAGACGCTACAGTAAGCTTCGGGACTCCTATCATCCTGGGACAAGACCAAAGACGTTCTTTCTCTCTGAGAAGGGAACACCCCTGAATTACCGCGGGGTGTTGTATATCTTCATCAAGTTGAGTCGCAAGCTGGGCTGGAGAGATCGAGACAAGAAGCCCAGGATTCATGACTTTCGTCACACCTTTGCCGTCCGAAGACTGCTCAAGTGGTATGAAGAAGGAGCCAACCTGGATCAGAAGATTCTGGCCTTGACCACTTATCTCGGCCATGTCCAGGTCACCGATACCTACTGGTATTTAAGTGCTGTCCCTGAGCTTCTGGCCACCGTTTCGGAAAAATTTGAAAATTTTGCCACTAAAGAAAGAAGGAGGAATACCCCATGAGTAAAAACGAACTGGAAACAAGTCTCTCCACATTGATCCGGGATTTTTTCTGCCGGCGCCTCATCACGCAACGCAATGCCAGTTCCCAAACCATCGCCGGCTATCGCGATACCTTTCGTCTGCTCTTCCACTATGCTCAAGAGAAGATGAAAAAAGCGCCGGCTGCTCTTCAATTCGAAGATCTCGATGTCGATTTTGTGCTGGAGTTTCTGGATTATCTCGAACAGGAACGAGGCAATTGCGAACGCACCCGCAACCTCAGGCTGGCCGCCATCCGCTCTTTCCTGCGTTATGTCTCTTATCGGCTTCCCGGTTCTCTCTCTTCGATTCAGCAAGTCCTGGCCATTCCCCTGAAAAGATTTGATCGGCCTTCTCTTGAGTTCCTTCAACGAGAGGAAGTGGAAGCGATTATTGCCGCGCCGGACAAAACCACTTTCAGCGGCCATCGGGATTTCATCATGTTCATGACTCTCTACAACACAGGAGCCCGTGTTTCAGAGATCATCAGGCTTCAGGTTGGTGATGTCTGCCCGGAAAGCAAAGCCTCTATTCTTATTCATGGGAAGGGACGTAAACAGAGAGCTGTTCCATTATGGAAGAGTACCCAGCGTCATCTGAAAATGTGGCTCTTCATGAGAGAAGGAGGAACCGTCTTCGGACTGGATCACCGCATCCCCAACGGCACACCTCTGGAGAACTACCGGTATTACGTGGACACCGGACGGGAAATCCTGGGGCTCCCACCCCGCGAACTCGGGAAGAAAGGGTGGCGCCGCATGGCTTTCTGAGAACGAGCCGTCCGCTGCACCGTGAAGCCCGACTCCGGCACCTCAGGAACCGCGGCTGTAGCGGGCGATGTCTCCCGGGATCCAGACGGTCATACGTCCCGGTCCCCGGTTGTTCCAGCTGAAATAAGGAACTGCCGTAACCTCGAAAACCTCGGGATCGACACCTTTCACATCCCGGACCGCACTGCCCTGGAGTATGACAACTCCCCCGAGAAGATCCTTGTTGAATTCACTTTTGAACAGTTTCTTCTCCTCGAGGAAAACCTCCGAGCGGGCAAAAAAGTCGGCATTGTCCGTCTCTTCCAGGCAGAAGACGATCGGCCCCCGCATCAAGGCCACGCAGCCCCGGGCGTCTAGGATGGCCGGATGGGCGTGGAGGCGCCGGACGGCCATGGGAAGATCCAGCTCGATCACGTCGCCTTTAGTCCAGGTTCGATGGAGCGGAACATAGCCGTCCACCGGATCGACGCGGCTGACCGCCTCTCCGTTGACTTTGAGACCGATATCAACCGGATCGTCCATAAACAGGTATATATCGCCGGCCAGGGGACCTTCACCGCACCAACCCGGGATCCTGAGCTTTACGGTAAAATCCTCCGCAACTCCGGGATCCACGGAGATCCTGATCTTGCCTTCCCAGGGATACTCCGTTTCCTGGGTCAGAAGGATGGAGTTGTTTTCCAGGGGCAGCCGGGCTGTCCCGCCGATGAAAAGGTTGACAAAAACCTCTTTCGGACCGAGGGCATAAGCGAACCGTCCTATCTGGGGCAGCAGACGAACGACATTGGACGGACAGCAGGCCGGATCGAACCAGTCCCGCCTTTCCTTCGTGCCATCGCTGCTCATGGCGTTGCTGTAAAAAAAACGGTCTCCGGATAAGGACACTCCCGACAGAAAGGCATTGTAGAGAGTCAATTCCAGGGCATCCATATATTTGGCGTCGCCGTGGAGGAGGTTCATGCGGAAATTCCAGAGGATGAACGCGGCCTGGGCACAGGTTTCTGAGTATGAGCCGGCATTAGGGAGAACATAAGGATCGCCGAATCCCTCGTCGAAATATTGAGCCGTTCCTATCCCTCCCGTGACATAGATTTTGCTCCCGATCACATCCTCCCAGAGGCGGTCCACGGTTTGCCCATAAGGGGGATCCCCGGTCAGAGCGGCGATATCGGCCACTGCCGAATAGAGATATCCGGCTCTTACGGCATGTCCGACGGCCTCCGTCTGCTCGAGAATCGGCTTGTGGTCCTGCATCCGGCCGTTCCGGATCATCACTCGACGGCGCCGCTCCTCACTGTTTTCCGGTCGGCGGTCAAAGGTCTCCTGATGTTCCGGAGTCTGAATGAAGGGTTTCCTTGAGTCTCCATGGGCGTAACCCCTCTCGTCGACAAAAAATTTGGCCAGATCGAAATATCGAGTCTCGCCGGTCGCTTTGGACAGTTTTATCAGTGCCAGCTCGATTTCCTCATGGCCGGGAACGTCGTAGCGCTTCCCGGATCCGAACAGGGAATCGATGTGGTCGGCCAACTTGACGGCGACGTTCAGCAGTTTGTCTTTTCCGGTGGCCTCGGCATAGGCCACGGCCGCCTCGAACAGGTGGCCCGCGCAGTACAGTTCGTGCTCCCGGCGGAGATTGGTCCATCTGGCTTCCGGTTGGGTGAGAGTAAAATAGGTATTCAGATACCCGTCCTCCCGCTGAGCGGCGGCGATGGTGTCGATCAACCCGTCCAGATAAGCTTCCAGTTCAGGATCGGGGCTGAGCATCAGCGAATAGGATGCTCCTTCGATGACCTTGTAGACATCGGAATCATAGGCCGGCGATCCCCGGTGTTCTCCGGGCTCCAATCCGGCGGCCCTGGCGAAATTACCGAGGTTGCCGTGGATTTTGCATTGTTCCAGGGCGTGTTTGATCCCGACGATGTGATTGACTTGAAGTCTCGGCGCCCAGAATTCGTCTGCGATCCTCACATCGGCCAGTTCCGGCGCTTCCAGAGGCATAAAAACCGGTTCGGATTTCCCACATCCGGAGACCATGATCACAAGAAGTCCCAGCAGTGATAGGAGTTTAAGTTTCATTCATTTCTCCCTGATGGATCGTATGGCGGTATCGCGTTTCGATTATATCAACCGATCGTTCTCTTGTACACCGGCCTGAGTGACCCGATTTCGACGACTGAACGTTTGCAAAACAGCCAACCGTTAATTTTTTTGGAATCATATCCCTTTTCCATCCTGTTTTGTGATAAACAAGGGGAAGGAGAAATATCATGACCAAGAGAACGATGTTGATGGTTCTGGGAATGGCGGGCCTTTTCTCTGTTCAGCTGCCGGTCCTGAGCGGCCTGTTCGAGAAGAGCGAGTACGCGGCCCGGCGTGCCGGACTCATGGACAAGATTCCCGACGGGGCCGCTGTTCTTCTGGGCGCCATGATTCCCCCGGATCGAAGCGAATTCTATCAGAACAATGACCTGATGTATTTCTGCGGTGTCGAGGTTCCCAATGCCGTTCTGGTCATCGACGGCAAATCAAGAGAAAGCACCCTTTTCTTCACCATAAGCGACCGGGAAGCCGAAGGAATGGGCCTGCCGCCGGATCTTGTCAAGGAACCGGTCGTCCACACCGGTCTCGAGAGGGTGCAGCCTCTTGATCAATTTGCCCAGTTTCTTTCCCGGCTCACCCTGGAGACACCCGTTCTGTATACGATGTACCGGCCCGGGGAGTTGATCCCGGACAACACAAATGAGACGTTCAGGAGCTGGCAGAGTCAGATCACCATGAATATCTGGGACGGACGGCTGACCCGGGAGCTCCAGTTCGTCGAGCGGCTCAAGGAAAAGTTCCCCTATATCGAGGTCCGTGACTGCTCGCGTCTGGTCTGGGACCTCCGAAAGATCAAGTCTCCGGCCGAAATCGCCGTCATGAAGGAGGCGGGGCGAATCGCCGTCTCGGCCCACACCGCGGTCATCAACGCCACCCGTCCCGGGATCCCGGAACACGAGCTGGCCGCCGTTTTCGAATATGTCTGCAAAAGGGAGGGCGCTCAGGAGCTGGCCTTTAACACCATCATCATGTCCGGCAAGAACCACGCCTACGGCCACTACCACAAACACGACCGGGTGCTCAAGGACGGGGACTTTCTCATCCTGGACGCCGGGCCCGATCACGGCTACTACAATATCGACGCCTCCACTTCCTTTCCGGCCAATGGGACATTCTCTTCTCGTCAGAAAGAAGTCTATGAGCTGGCCCTCCTGGTTCGGAAGCTCTGTCAGAACAACTACCGGCCCGGCGTGACACTTCGATTCATAGGCGAGAGAGTCAAAGCTGAGCTCATAGCAAGGGGCCACAATCCCGACATCGCTCAACTCAGCGGTGAGATCCGCAACGGCGGTTACAATCACTCAGTCGGCATGGCCACCCATGACGTTTTGGGGACGTTCGCCCGTCAGGATGAGATCCTTCAACCCGGCTTTGTCTTCGCCTGCGATATCCAGATCATCTATCCGGAGGAAGATCTGGGCGTTCGCATCGAGGACACTATCGCCATCACGGAGGACGGCTGCATCAACCTGTCCGCAGGCCTGCCCAGGACGGTCGAAGAGGTCGAGACCCTGATGAAAACAGATGGGATCATTCAGATCCTCAAGAAAAAAGGACAGTATTGAGATTATGCAAGGGAAAGGTAAGAGGATGGAAAACCCGGATATACCAAACGGCCGCGAATAAGACGGCTGCTCTTGAGGAGAGAGACAATGAGAAGACTCAGTATCTACTTGATTCTGGCTGTTTTTCTGACTCCGCTTATATTTGCCCAACGGGTGGATTTCAGTCAGAAACCGCTTCAGTTCGAGAGAAGCCGGGATTATGACGCTCTCCACTACCGGATAGAGATCGACCTGGATATCGAACAGAAATCCTTCGAAGGCGAGACCGTGATCACCCTCTCCCCTCTCAAAGAAGGATTCGACACCTGTGTTCTGGATGCCGAGGATTTTACCGTAACCGATGTTTTTTCCCAATGGGGAGAACCGTTAAAGTTTTCCCAAACCGACACCGAACTGACCGTTCATCTAACCGGTCCCCACGGTTACGGCGAATCCCTGTCCTTCACTGTCCAATACCGGGGACAGGATCCCAAAAGAGGTCTGCAGTTTTACGAGGAAAGCGAGGAAACACCGGATCTTGTGGCCTCCAATTCCTGGCCCGACGGGGTCCACCACTGGTTCCCCTGCTTCGATTTCCCCAACGACAAGGTGACCAACGAGATTATCGCCACGGTCAAGAGCAACAACAAGGTTTGCGCCAACGGACGGCTCATGAGCGTGATCGAAGATCCGGCCGCCGGAACGGTGACCTACCACTGGAACCAGGAGCTCCCCCACTCCACCTATCTCATTTTTTTGGCCGCGGCACCCTATGTCGTCATCCGGGATTCCTACAACGGGCTGCCTCTGAATTACTGGGTCTATCCTCAGCATGAGAGGGACGCTCTCCGCTCTTACGGGGATACTCCGAAGATGATGGAGTTTTTCAACAGGATCTTCGGCTACGAATATCCCTGGGCCAAGTACGACCAGGTGAGCGTCCCCTTCGGCGGAGGCGCGGAGAGCACCTCGGCCACGGCCATGGGACACCGGATCATCCACGACGGGCGGGCGGAGCAGGACTATTCCAGCCGCGGTATCGTCTCCCACGAGCTGGCCCACCAGTGGTGGGGCGACCTGATCACCCTGCGAACCTGGGCCCATGCCTGGATGAATGAAGGGTTCGGGACCTATTCCGATTATCTCTATGCCAGATATGACCTGGGCGAGGAGGAAGGGACGGTCAATCTGTTGAGCAAAAAAAACGGCTATCTCCGGGAGGCCCACACCAGATACATCCGGCCCATCGTCACCGATCACTATGACCGGCCGTCGGACCTGTTCGACTCCCACTCCTATCCCAAAGGGGCCTGTGTCCTTCACATGCTTCGCTTCATCGTCGGCGACAAACTGTTCTTCAAAACCCTGTCCCAATTTCTCCATGACTACGCCTTCGACGTCGTGGACACCCACGACTTCATGAAGACCGTGAAAAAGGTCACCGGCCAAAACCTAGACCGGTTCTTCGAGCAGTGGATCTTCCAACCGGGGCATCCCGTCTTCGACATCGGCTACACCTGGGATCAGGCTGAGAAAAAAATCAGGTTCAAGCTTAAGCAGACCCAGGATTTTTCCCTGGGAATCCCGGTTTTCAGGACTCCGGTGGATATCGCGGTCGTCACTTCCGCCGGGAAACAGACTCACAGGGTCCGGATCGAGAGCCGTGAGGAGGAATTCGTCTTCGAGGCAGAGGAGAAACCCCTGCTGGTCAGGTTCGATGAGGGCAATTATTTACTCAAGGAGTGGACCTTTCCCAAGGCCAAATCCGAGCTGCTCTATCAGATGACCGAAGACGACGTGATCGGCCGGATGTGGGCGGCCTCCGAGCTCCTCAAATTCAAGGACGACCCGGAGGCCGTGAAAGCCCTGATCGCCTGCGCCGAAGCCGACCCTTTCTGGGCCGTCCGGCAGAGCGCCGTCGAGACCCTGGGCCGGATCGGAGACCCGGGACTCATCAAGATGCTCAAGGCAATGAGTGAGGACGAAAACTCCAAGGTCAGGATCGCGGCCCTGTCCGCCCTCGGAAGCTTCAGAGACACGACCCTCATTCCCTTCTTCAAAGAGCGGTTCGAGAAGGACGACAGCTATCCCGCCCAGGCTGAAGCGCTGAAAGCTATAGGCGATACGGGGGACGTTTCGCAGATCTCCTTTTTCCGGGAGGCGATGGCGATCCCCTCGCACCGGGATGTGATAAAAAACACCGCGGAACGGATTCTCAAATCACTGGAAGAAAAAAGGAGAATGTTATGACTAAGATCGATCGACGCCAATTTCTGGGGACTTCGGCCAAAGCGGCCTCGGCTTTCATGATCGTACCGAGACACGTTCTGGGCGGGTCGGGGCAAACCGCGCCCAGCGACAAACTGAATGTCGCCGGGATCGGAGTCGGAGGACAGGGCGGAGGAGACATCCGGGCCATGGAAAGTGAAAACGTCGTCGCCCTCTGTGACGTGGACTGGGAACGGGCGGCGCGGTCGTTCGAACGTTTTCCCGAGGCCAGAAGATACAAGGACTTCCGGATCATGCTGGAGAAGGAAAAAGGCCTGGACGCCATCGTCATCGGGACACCCGATCACACCCACGCCGTGGCCACAATGGCGTCCATCCAGATGGGCAAGCATGTCTACTGTGAGAAACCCCTCACCCACACACTCTACGAGGCCCGGACAATCACAGAGGCCGCCCGCAAGGCCGGCGTCGTCACCCAGATGGGGAACCAGGGACACGCCATGGAGAGCATCAGGATCCTTTGCGAGTGGATCTGGGACGGGGCTATCGGAAACGTTACCGAAGTCCACGCCTGGACACCCCATCCCGTCTGGCCCCAGGGGATCGACCGCCCCAGGGATACGCCGCCGGTGCCGGACACCCTGGACTGGGACCTGTGGCTCGGTCCTGCGCCCTACCGTCCCTATCATCCCGCCTACCTGCCCCGGCTCTGGCGGGGCTGGTGGGACTACGGGACCAGCGGTCTGGGCGACATGGGCTGCCACATCTTCGATCACATCGTCTGGTCCCTCAAGCTAGGTTCACCCACCTGGGTCGAGGGCAGCCACTCCTGGTTCGTTCCCGACAAGATGACCTGGGACAAACCCGTCAACACCGAGACCTATCCAAGGGCCTCGCTGGTGACCTACTCTTTTCCTGCCAGAGAGGGTTTCCCGCCCCTCAAATTGACCTGGTACGACGGTGGTTTGATGCCTCCGACGCCGGAGGGACTGGCCGAAGGCCTGAAGATGGGCGACACCTACGGCGGCGCCCTCTACGTCGGCGACAAGGGGATGATCCTGACCGGATCTCACGGCGCCAACGGCCTTCGGATCCTGCCCGAAGAGAGGATGCAGGATTACGAGCGGCCGCCCGAGACCCTCCCCCGCTCCATCGGACACAAGGAGGAGTGGATCGCCGCCTGCAAAGGCCAGGGTCCGACCCCGGGAGCCAATTTCGATTATTCGGGACCGATGACCGAGACCGTACTCCTGGGTGTTCTGGCCACGCGGATGGGGAAAAAGCTCTACTGGGATCCGGACGCCATGAAATTCTCAAACTGCCCCGAGGCAGCCCCCTTCGTCCACAAGGAGTATCGGGAGGGCTGGTCACTCTGACTAATTCTTGCTTTTTTAGAAATATTTATCCAATTTTAATCTATTTTAGAGCAAGAGATCGGTTGCAGCGACCATTGAAGATTCCGTCCCAAACTAGCCCCGTCTTCGGAAGATGTTCTTCGAGGGAATCCCAGCGGAGCAGGACGCTGAGTATGTTCTGAGCACGGTAGGAATAAAGGGATTTTCGTATTCCAACTGAGGGCAATCGTATTTGGGCAGGAGTTTCCGCGCGGAACTACACAGGCGCAGAGAAAAACGTCTGCAGAATAGCGTTTAGAATCTGAAGGGAGCAAAGCCGTTCTCTTGCTCTAAATCTTCTTCACATAGACGTAAAAGGCGGAGTTGACCCGGCCGTTGCTCCTACAGTCGATCAACCAGGCCTGGAGCCGCGTTCGGCCTTTCTTCACCGTGACCTCGAACTCGACGGCACGATCCTTATCGCCGATGGGAAGGGTCTCATCGAAATCCGCCACCTTGAGGCGGGCGTGGGTCGCCTGCATCTCCGTCGCCCCTTCAGGAGTGTCCAGGATGGGGATCCCCGATTCTTCGGGCCACCGCATGACCCGGATCCTGTACCTCCCCTCCCGCTTGAAATCCACGGCCCAGAAGCCGCTGTGTGGTGTATTTCTCCGGACGTGGACATGATCCCAGGCCACCTGGCCGTGGATGTCGTGGCTGGTCAGGACAACGGGATTTTCAAACTCCGTTCCGATGGGGATGTCCGTGTATTCGTCGAATCTTGCCGAGATGTTCTCCCACCATTTTTCGTAGGATCCTCTCAACTGCGCCACGACATCGGGATGTCCGTCGGCAATGTCCGTCTTCTGACCGGGATCGTCCTTCATGTCATAGAGTTCCCGGCCGTTGATCAGCCGCCAGCGGTCGGTCATGACGGCACACTGTCTCCACTTGATGGGAAAATCCACCCGCTGGCTGTGGACAAACAGGATTCTCTTCAAAGGCTCGAAATCAGGATTTTGCATGTGGGCGGCAAGGCTCGATCCATCTATTTTAGCACCGCCTTGGGACTTGAGTCCACAGAGATCCAGAAGCGTCGGCAGGATGTCGATGTGGGCGGAGAGAAAAGAGATGTCCCTGCCTCCGCCGATCCCGCCCTTGGGCCAGCGGATAAAACAGGGCACCCGGTGTCCGCCTTCATAGATGGAACCTTTTGTTCCGCGCATGCCGACATTGAAACCGGCGGTCGCCCGGCCGTCATCGGCGGTTTCCAGGCCGAAGGATGTCCCGTTATCGGTTAGGAAGACAAGGATGGTATTCTCTTCCAGACCGCTGTCCTTGAGGAATCGCAGCAGGCGGCCGATGTTTTCGTCGATATTGGCGATCATCCCATAGAACGTCGCCATCCTCTCCGGAACCTGTTCCTTATAGGGGTCACTGTATTTTTCGGCCACGATGTGGGGCCAGTGGGGGGTGTTGGTCGGGAGGTAAAGGAAAAAGGGCCGGTCGCCGCTGCTGAGGATGAATTTCATCGCCTCATCGAAAAAAACATCCGTGCAGTATCCGGCGGCTTTTTCCCACTCCCCGTTCCGTTTGTAGGTGTCGTCGAAGTAGTCGTTATCCCAGTAGTCCGGCGCGTTGCCGATGGCCCCGCCGCCGATGACCAGGGACTCATCGAATCCCCGGTCGTGGGGCCGGTATGGATAATTGTCCCCCAGGTGCCACTTGCCGAAGATCCCGGTCCGGTAGCCGTTTTTTAAAAAAATGTCGGCCATGGTCGTCTCGTCCGCCCGGAGCTGGGAGCGGCCCATGATGGTGTGCCAGACTCCGGTCCGGCTGGAGTAGCGGCCGGTGAGGAGCGAGGCCCGGGTCGGGGAGCAGGTCGGGTCGACATGAAAATCCGTGAACCTCACCGATTGGGCGTGGAGGCTGTCGAGATGGGGTGTTTTGAGGACGGAATTGCCGTGGCAGGAGAGATCGCCGTAGCCCTGATCATCGGTCATGATAAGGATGACATTGGGAGGTTTTTGCATCGAGCTCGATTGGGACCTATCCGGATGCCCGCTGCCGGCGAGGGGACTGGTGGTTAAAGCCAATGAACCCACTCCAATGGTCTTTAACGCAGTTCTTCGTGAGATAGTTTTGGCTGTCATAACGGTACCTCCTTGGAAATTTGTCTGGAATTATCTCTCCGAAGGCAGGCAATGTCAATTTCGGTGGAAAGGCGGATGTTTCCTGCGGGGTAATGCATCAACAGAAAAGTTCTTTTTATAAGCCAAAAAATTGAGCTGTCTCATCTTGTCCAGGATCTTTTCACCGCAATGCCGGTCATGACATATCCCTGAGGAACCGCTATTGATGCATGTCTTGCGCAATTGGATATCTCGGCCCAAATTCAAATCTAATCAAGCGCTTGGGGCAGGTCGTCGTCAATAGTATCCCTCGTCCCTGATCAAGCCTAAATCAGGATCCGACCTCAAATAGTCAAATTGACTTTGCCCACAAAACAAGGCGAGGCTATCGAAAAGTGAATCAGACATCCTTTGACTTGGAAATGATTGGTGCTAGAATAATTTGGGAGTCCATCATCATGAATAACAAAACAAAGCGGATCACGGCTTTTGCCGAGAAACATCAGATTCAGTTGATCTATGCTTTCGGCAGTCGAGCCAAAGAGATCGCCCGGCTCCTTGAGAATTCCTTATCTCCAGCAGAAAGGTCAAGATCGGATCTGGATATCGGGATAAAAGCCAAGTCCCCACTGAATATGGATGCAAAGGTGGATATCGCCGTCTTTTTTGAGGATCTCTTCGATGTGCCCAAAGTCGATGTCGTCGCTCTCGATGAAGCGCCGGTTTTTCTCGCCTTGGAGATCGTGGAGGGGGAGATCCTCTATGCCTGTGATGAGGACTTCGAAGCCGAATATCAGCTTTTCATCATGAGGAGGGCGGCTGAGTTGGTTACCTTCGATAAACAAGTCAGAGAGGCGATCCTCGGAGGATGATATGACCGCCGGGAAAATCAATCAACGAGTCATCACCCAGCGCGTGACCTGGGTCCGGCAAATGCTCGCATCCCTTCAGGATCTCCCTCTGGAGAGCAGGGATTCTTTTCTTAAGGAAAAACACACTGTTGCAGCCGCGGAATCCTATTTGCGTCGTGCGCTGGAGGCGCTGTTCGATCTGGGACGTCACATTCTAGTAAAAAAATTCGCCTATCCCGCCACTGAATACAAAGCCATCGCCGTAGGGCTTGCCGAGAAAAACATCATTCAAGGAGCCGATGCGGAAGTGATGCGGCGAATGGCCGGATATCGAAATCGTATGGTGCACTTCTATCAAGAAATAACACCCGAAGATCTGTACGAGATATGCGCGCTTCACCAAAAGGACATTGAAAAACTAGTCCAAATTCTTGCCACCTGGGCAAAATCTCACCAATAATAAAAAAGGGGAGAGACTGAAAAGAAAGCCTCACCGCAAGCGCTCGATAGCGACCCGGGCCTGTTCCACCAGAGGCTGCAGCTCCGGATCGCAGTCCTTCCAGAGCTCGATGAATTTCTGGTAGTTTTCTATCGCTGCGTCCATGTTCCCGAGTTCCTCATGGATTTTGCCCCGCCTGAAAAAGGCTTGGGCATAGAGATCCCCCCACTGAAATCGCCCGAAGGTCAGGGAAGCGGCCAATTCATATTCCTTTCGGGCGCTGTCACGATTCCCCGATTGATAATAAGCCTCGGCCAGAGGATCGATAAACAGGATGTAATCCTCATTATGCTGAGCGGGAAACAGGGATTTGGCCAGAAGACATTGGTCGACGGCTTCCGCGAAATTGCCTTTTTCCAGCTCGATGTTCCCAAGGAGATTATAGTATCCAGCGAAAGGATTTCTCGAAGCGATGTCTTGGTAATACTCTTCAATCTCTTCCCGGAACTGTTCAGCAGTTTTCGAAGCCGCCTCGAATTCTTTCATCCTTGCCAGAATCACTGTTTTCAGTTTCAGGGATCTCATGTGCCGCCCATCAAAGCGTTTTTCCGAATCCCCGGCCTCACACTCAGCCAGAGCCTTGTCGAGATTTCCTGCGGCGAGATGGATTGTGCTCAATCCGAAATGCACATCATGAATATCTTCGGCCCACCCCAATTCTTGAAGAATTTCAAGGACTGATGCCGCCTGGTCCCGGGCCTCTCGGAGCCTGCCCTGAGTCATGTAAAGCCAGGACAAGCTTTGTCCGGCCTGGCCTTTTCCGAGGGGATAGTCCTGTGCCGGCTGGAGCTGATATTCCTTCTCCGCACTCACGAAATCGCCCATAAAAAAATAAGTGTCCCCCCGCTTCAAATACGGATTATATCGGCGGGAAGCAAAAGACGTCGGGGAGAGCTTTTGGGCCTTTTCGATCTCAGCCAAGGCCCCCTCGCTGTCCCCCTCCGCCATGCAGGTTTCCGCTGCGTAATAGTGCCAGACATCGCTGTTATGAACAGACACAACGTAGTCATCGATGTATTCCCTGGCTTTGGCATACAGTCCTTTCTGAAAGTAAATGCCTGCTAAATACCAGTAGGGATAAAGGGTTGTGTTTTTGTTTCGGATGAGCCTTTCACACAATTCGATAACTCAATCAAATTCATTTAAATCAAGAAAATACACTTGAGCGAGTTTAATATTCGCCAAACTGTCATCGGGGTATATCTCTAACATTGCCTTAAAGGCCTTTATAGACTCCGCCAGATTACGACCCTGGAAATAATGGCCACGAATAGCCAGCCTTTCTCTCTCAGAAACTCTATCGCCGAAGGAGAGATCATAAGCTTTTTGTCCATACTCTTCGGCCTTGACGTGGTTCCCGATTGTGCCGTTCCAAGCGCTCAGGGCTCTAAAAGCCATGGCAAACTCGGGATCGATGGCAACGGCTTTTTCCATGTATTCAATTCCCTGATGGGTGTCCCCCTGGGCGTTCAGTTTCCATCCTTCCTTGTAGAGAGACAGCGCTTCCGGATAGGGGGAGGTGATCTTCGCGATCTCTGCATCCAGATCGGCTTCGATCTGTTCAGAGCTGAGATTGAAACAGGATTTCACCTTTTTTGTCAAAATATCGATCATCGGGAGGTATTCGTCCACACGGCCGTCCACCGTGACCATCCCTCCTCCCACATTTTCCCAGGCTGCGGCTTTCTTGACATTCAGGCTGATCCGGAAATTCCGGCCGGAAAGCTCATAGCTGCCGATTATGACATAATTCACGGCCCCTTTTTCTGCGATTTTGGTCAGGATGTCCGGGGCATAATAGGACGAATCCAGCTCTCCCAGCTCGTTGAGAATCCTGTATCTCTCGTTATCAGGAAGAATGTAAAGATATTTTGACTGCTGAAGGTCCTGGATGAGGGAATCGGAAAGAGTTTCCCGGAAATGATCCAATGCTTGATCTCCGGTGTTGTTTTTAAGCAGCAGCACTGCCACCCGGGGTTTATCTGTGGGGATATTCAGAGTATTTCGCTTGGAAAAAGGCTTCCAGAGGAAAAGTGCGACAAGCAGCAGAGCTAGGGCGGCGGCAGCTGGGAGGAGAAGCTTCCTGGGGCTGAAGGTGACTGTCACCTCTCGCGAGGTCCGGGATTTCTTTTTCGAGATTTTCGTCCTGGTGGAAGGCAAGATTTTGGCCAGCTCGTCGAGCTTCTCTATTAAAGCTTCGGCCGTTTCAAACCGCTCTTCTCTTTCTTTGGCCAGGCATTTGAGAATGAGCTCGGAAAGCTCGTTCGGGACTTGGGGATTGACCTCCTGCGGGTCCTTGGGGATCTCCCCCTTCTGCTTCATGGCCACACTGAGAGCCGACCGGCCGGTGAAGGGCACCTGTCCCGTCACCATCTCGTAGAGGATGATACCCAGGGAGTAGATGTCCGATCGCTGATCGACATTTTCGGCCTCGGCCTGTTCGGGGGACATGTACTCAGGCGTCCCGATGATCACACCCGTCCCCGTCACTTTGGCCGTCTCCGTCGACCGGGCGATGCCGAAGTCCATGATCTTGGCGTTACCCTCTTTGTCGATCATGATGTTGCCGGGTTTCAGATCCCGGTGGACGATGCCCAAACGGTGGGCTTCGAACAACCCGCCGCAGATCTGGCGTGCAATGTCCAGGGTCTTCCCGACGGGCATCTGCCCGATCCGCGAGATCAGACTTTTCAAGTCCTCGCCGGCAACGTATTCCATGGTGATGAAGTGGGTCCCGTCCACCTCCCCCAGGTCGAACATCCGGCAGACCGAGCGGTGGGAGATCTTCCGGGCCAGGCGGATCTCGCCTCTGAAGCGCTCGATGGTCTTTGTCTCGGCGGCGATCTTAGACTTGATGAGTTTGAGGGCCACCTCTTCCTTGATTTGGGTATCGTAGACCCGGTACACCTCCCCCATGCCCCCGGTGTAGGCGGCAGTATAAAGGATACCAAAAAGGGCAATAGTGGAGTCGGAAGGGATTAAGCGGCAGTTCTGAAGGTTGCGGTTTTTTCCTTCTCTCATTTCTTGAGATCATCCCT